>JAANMU010000753.1_pt1 | contig 35604 bp, 29 predicted proteins | sample 7279701 | NCBI WGS metagenome assembly JAANMU01 (sample SAMN14094539, study PRJNA606508) | bioreactor metagenome | isolation source: A lab-scale SPAN reactor treating ammonium-rich wastewater day 57 | place: Ireland: Galway | collected 2017-03-13
CGGCCAGTTCAACCACTATCGCTGGTGGTTTCCAAAGGAATCACACGATTTTGCCCGCACCAATGGCTGGCGCTACCGCGTTCGCTCCCGGATGGTGGATGATTTCAATGCCGGCGTATGTCTGAACATGCTTTACGGGGACGCCACCGGCCGGCGTTATCTGGTGTTTTTCGACTGGACAGGGATTGATGTGGACCTAACCGCCCAGTTGGGCGGCGGCATAACCACCAACCTGACGGCGGGAGGGATTGGAGCCGCGGATTATCACACTCACGAAATCGTGTTCGATCCCGCGACGCAGCGCGCTTCGTATTATTTCAATGGAACGTTGATCTTCTCAGGATGGAACGGCGACGCTTCCGCAGCTTACAATGGGCCGCAGTTCGGTGCCGACTCCAGCGCCGGCCAGGGCAGTATGAATTACAACCTGGTGGAATTCAGCGTCAACAATGCCAATACCGTGCTTGAATTCGTAACGAATCCGGCCAGCGCCAAAGTTGCGCCCGGAGCGGGCGTCACCATCGAGGGTCTCGCCAGTGGGTTTGTTGGCGGGTATCAGTGGTACAAGGATGGCACCGCCATTCCCGGGGCAACGGCGCGCACCTACACCATCGCCTCCATCTCCGAGGAGCATCAGGGGAACTATACCTTGAAAGCTTTCAACTCGACGATGGAAGTTGAGAGCGCCGCCGCCACGCTCAACGTGGTTGCGTTCCCCGAACTCAACATTACCGCTGCCGAAGGCCTTATCACCGTCTCGTTCACCGGCACATTGCAGTCGGCTGACAACATCACCGGTCCTTTCAGCGATATTGACCCGCAACCCGTGAGTCCGCTGATTCTCACAAATCCGCCGGGATCACTGTTTTTCCGTTCGCGCAAGTAAGGGCAACCAACACAGAACCAAGGCGGTCATGGGGCACACGAGGACCATGGACACATCTCCCGGTGCTCCTGACGCCGCCGGCGTGCGGTTCGATTTACAACCACCGAAGTAATGTTAATGATGCACCCGCGTCAACTAAACTGCATTTGAGATTATGAACCCAATCCGACTGGCTGGCCTGATCGCGGCCACGCATACACCCTTTCACGCCGACGGCGCGCTCAACCTTGCGATGGTTGAAACCCAGGCAGCCCATTTGCTCCGCCACGACATCCGCTCCGTGTTCATCAGCGGCAGCACGGGGGAAAGTCATTCACTGACCTTGCAGGAGCGACTGGAATTGACCCAGCGATGGACCGAAGTGGCGCAAGGAACTCCGCTCAAAGTGCTGGTGCATGTCGGCTCAAATTGTCTGGATGACGCGAAAGTGCTCACGGTTCAGGCAGCCCGCTTGGGCGCGGCAGCCATTGCCGCGCTCGCGCCGTCCTACTTCAAACCCCGCACGCTGGGGATGCTGGTCGAGTGGTGCGCCGTGATTGCGGCGGCCGCGCCGGAAACGCCATTCTATTACTACGACATACCGTCCGCTACCGGCGTCCGGTTTCCGATGCGGGAGTTTCTCGTCCAAGCGGCGGATCGCATTCCCACGTTGGCGGGCATCAAGTACACGAACTACGACCTGGTGGATTTCCAGTTTTGCCTGCGCGTGGACGACGGCGCGTTCGACATCGCGTGGGGTGGGGACGATGCCCTGCTGCCGGCGCTGGCACTCGGCGCGCAGGCTGCCATCGGCACCAGTTACAATTTTGCGGCCCCGCTCTTCCACCGGTTGATTCAGAACTTTCACGACGGCGATCTCGAAGCGGCGCGAAAGGAGCAATTCCGCGCGCTGCAACTCTTTCGACTGCTCGATGATCACGGCTTGCTGGGGGCCACCAAGGCCATCATGAAGCTGTTGGGCGTGGATGTCGGCCCGGCCCGCCTGCCGTTGGTCAATCCATCCCCCGAGCAACTTGGCAGTCTCCACGGCAGGCTGGAGCGGCTTGGCTTCTTTGACTGGATTGCCGAAGGGAATGTTGTGCCCACAAGGACGTGATGACAGCGCAGGCTGACGGGGCGTTGCCACCGTCGCACGAACGATGACTCGCCGGCGCCAGATTGTTCAGTCCTTTACCAAACCCGTGACTTCAAACCTCGTGTAGATCTCGTCGCGGGACAAACGGCCCGACTTGTCGCGGGAGTGAAAGCTGAAGGTTTCCGTTCCGTCCACGTTGCTGCGCCAGACGAGATTCGTACCCGTGCCCTGATAAATCGTCTCCCCATTCGCGCGGCGGATCACGGTTTCGGCAAAACTGCTCTGGCGGAAATTCACCCACGAGAAGGTCACTGTCTTCCCATCAGCGGAGCGGGTCACTTCCAAGTCCAGTGGCGGCGCGGGGTCAAGTCTGGCGAGTTTCGCGGGTGTTTCCGGCGGGCGACCGTAACCGCCGTCCTCGCGCCAGCCCTCTGCGTAGAAACTGGAGCTTTGGCGCAAGTGCTGCCGCGCGTCCCAGGCATTGTAGCCCGGATTCGCGTCGAAAATCTCCGCGAACTTCCCGGCAAGGGTCACCGTCTCCAACAACGCGGGATCATTCAACCCAAACCCCCGGGCGCTGGTGTTGTCCACAAACTCCAGCCCCGGCCCCATCGTGCGCGGCCAGTTGGTGGCGCTGCTGCCGACCGTCACCGCTGAAAACAAGCGCGGCGGCGATGGCGTGCGCGTGGTCATCGTCTGGGCGAAACGCGCCATTGCATGGTGGGGCAGCACCACCAGAATTCCGGCCGCCGCCGCACGATCCCATTCGGTCTTGTAGTGAAACAGGTTGGTTTCCGAGCGGGTCAACGGGGCGAGAATCATGCGGTAATTGTTGCTGATGGCGTAATCCACCATCGCCCCCACGTCCGGCAGCACGGCGACCAACGGCCCGGTGGAAAAATTCGTGAACTGGTCATAAACCGGATTGCCGCGCCGGTACACCATGTCGCAAACCCAATTCGTCGCGAGCCGTTCAAAGCGACTATAGAGAGCGGAGTTGATGCCATCCTCCTTGGGCGGCGCCCCAATCACGAGGCAGGTTTGGTTCAAGCTGAAGTTCAGCCCGCTGACCGTGCGCGTCTGAAATGTTTCCATTCGCGACGTGTCGCCCGCGCGATTCTTCGACCAGTAACGGAATGTCGCGTCGCCGTCCACGTCGCCAGACCAGGTGAAGTTCGTGCCCGTCCCTTCGTAGAGAACCCGGCCATCTTCCCGCGCAATCACGGTGGCGGCGAAGTCGGATTGGTGGAAGTTCCGCCAGGTGAAGTGGACCTGCCGACGATTGCGGGATTTCAACGCGCGAAATTCCAGCGGCGGACCCGGCCGCAGTTTGCCGATGACCGCATTTTCATTCACCCGGCCAAAGCCATTGGTTTCATTCCAACCTTTCTCCCAGAAACTCGCCGCCTGTCGCAGATGCTGCCGGGCGTCCCAGATGTTGTAGTGCGGATGCGCGTCGAGAATCTTTGCGAATTTGGCGGCGACCGCCTGATTGGCCCAGCTTTGTGCGGCGTCCTCGAAATTCGAGTGCGACGCCCACACCGGCAGGGCGTCAATCAATTCCACGGCCGGCCCGTAGGAGGAGGTATTCATCCGACTTCCGCCCGCGACACTGATCGCCGCGTGCAGACCGGGCGTGGCCTCAAAGCGAAACCCCGCCGTGTTGTTGCCCTGCGGCGCGAAAGGCATCATGCCGTTGTCCAGCGCGCGGCCCCAGAATCGCATCGCGTATCCGCCCGCGCCGTTATTGATCACGATGCGATAGCCCAACTGATGCCGCCCGATATAGTCGAACAATTCCTCAATTGGGGTGTTGGTCGGATTCATGCCGAGGCTGCGCATGAGGTCCCACGACATATCGCAGGTCCAACCTTTCTTCGGATCGTTGGCAGGATTGCCCACCAATTTCAGAAAATTCACCTTCGCGCCTTCAGCATGCGTCATCCCCGCGCCGGGCGCACGATTTGCCGACCCCAGCACCAGCGCCTTGCGTTGGTGGGATGGCTTGGCGGGAATTGCGGCCGCCGCCTGCGGCGGGTTTTCGGAGGTCGCAACCGCCGCTTTCCTCTGCGCGCCGGACACACAAGCAACCAGCACGACACTAACCAAGACAAATCCCGCCAGCCGCGGCAGCAGGGCGCGAGACGGGTTGGAAGGTGAATCAGCCATCACGCACTAATATGGCGAAGGTCGGGGCAAATTGAAAGCATGTGCTTCCCACCCGACCTGCGACCACCCGCGCAATGGAGTGGGGCAATTCTCGACTCTCACTGAATTGCTGCGCCGCACCGCGAGGATCCAACGGGGACTTTATTGCTCCCAGCCACCGTTACCGCAACGGTTTGAGATGCGTGTGCGGTTCGTTGTCGGGCAATTGATCCCACGCGAGTTTCTCGTCCGCTGCCGGCACGTAACGTTCCGGCAGGCCCAGTTCCTTGAGGATGAGGTTCCGCGCCATCGGAATGCCCACGGTCTTGTAGAACGCGAGGTGGCGATTGAAGCCCTGCCGGCCAAAGCCACAATCGGTCGAGAGCACCAGCTTGTCGGCGGGAATGTGCTTGAGGCAGCGGCGAATCCGGTCGGCGATGACATTCGGAAAATCCGCCTGCAACGTGCGATGGCTGATGACGCCCACGGCGATTTTCTTTTTGAGCTTGGTCTTGTAGGCGTCGAACAACGGCAGTTCCTTGAAGTTGTTTTCCGTGGCTTCAATCGTCCACACGTCGCCCTTGAGGCGTTCGAGATAAATCTCCATCGAATTCGCGTAGGATTCGTCGCTGAAAACTTTTTGCATGTTGGGATTGCCCCAGCAGGTGTGAATCCAGACCTCCACGCCGTCCAGTCCTTCGACCTCGCGGTTGAAGGCGTCCACGAGGAAATTGATGAACTCTTTCATTTCGGGATTGTAACGGGCCATGAAATGCAGTGTCGGCTCTTCCACCTGAATCACCTTGCAACCCGACGCGGCGAGCTGGCGCAACTCCTTGTTCATCGCCTCGGCCATGTCCCAGATCAATTGCTTCTTGTCGTCGAGATCATAGTTGGGTGTGTGGCTGTCGAGGAAGAACGCCAGCACCTGGGCCGAGCAGGTGCCAAATTTCACGGGCCGGCCCGCGGCGGCGGCGGCCTGCTGGGCCACGCGCCAGATTTTGGCGTATTCGAGCGGATTTTTCGGATCGTGCTCGACCTTTCCGGTCACGCGCGGCCAGCGCCAGGTCTTGTAGATTGAATCCAGCATGGTGCCGACCGGATACGAGAGGAGCGGCGAACGTGTCTTCTCGGTCTGCAATTCCTCATGCTCGAATCCCTTCCAACGCTGAAGCATGTAATGATGCCAGGAGCGGCCCGCCACGTCTTCGTCCAGGTGGTAATCGCCGGTGGTGAGAATGTCCAATCCGGCGCGCGCCTGGTCGGAAACCACGATCGCGTGGGCGTCAGAAAACTGCTCGCGATACCACGGGTCCATCATGGCGGTGTCGAGCGGGCGACCCCACATGTTCATGTTGTACCAACGCGGGCGCGGCCAGGAGCCGGTGACGGTGGCGGGGAGCACCAGATCTTTGGTGGCAGTGAATGACATGATTCGTATTCCTTTCTTGGGTGTTGGTTTAGTGTGGCCGTCGCGATGAGAACATTGGCTCGAGCGTGGATAAGGTGTGGTTCGGGCGAGTCGTTTGCGGGAGGTTCATCGGCAGCTTCGCTCTTCAACTTTGGACGGGCATCGGAACCATGCACCAGCGTCAGCCGGTAGCGTCGGTCTTCCAACCGGCAAACGGTGGGCCGACTGGAAAGTCGGCGCTACGGGGTTCTGGTTCACGGAAAGGTTTATGTCTGAAGCCAGCCGCGCCGACAAGCGGAAAACCGCAATATTCCCGTCGAATGAACTCAACCGAGCCGGCGGATGCTTGGGATCATTCGTATCGCAATGACTCAATCGGGTCCAGGTTCGCCGCCTTGTAGGCAGGATAGGTGCCGAACACGATGCCCACGATGGAGCAGATTGCCAGGCCCAGCACAATCCAGTCGAAGGGAATGGCGGGCGGGACTTTGAAGAACACGGCCGTGGCGTTGCCGCCCAGAATGCCGAGCACCACACCAATCACGCCGCCCACTTCGCACAACACCACCGCTTCCATGATGAATTGCGTCATGATGTTGCGTTTCTTGGCGCCGATGGCGCGGCGGATGCCGATTTCGCGCGTCCGCTCCGTGACCGAGACGAGCATGATGTTCATGATGCCGATGCCCGCCGCCAGCAGCGCAATCGAACTGACCACCACCACACCAATCCGCACCGCAACGGTGAAGGTGTTGAACTGCTCGATCAGCGAATCGTTGGAGAATAATTCAAAATCGTCCTCTGCGCCCGGGGGCACTTTCCGCGCCACGCGCAGGATGCCGCGCACTTCCTCCTGGCAATCCTCGAAGCTGGCTGCGTCGCGCGCTTGCACCAAAATGGTCAGGCTTGCCCACCAGCGGCCAAACCGGTCCAGTGCGGTGGTGATGGGCACGATGGCGAAGTTGTCTTGCTGTCCGCCGAGTGAAGCGCCCTTGGGTTCGAGCACGCCAATCACGGTGTAGTTGATGCCGTTGAGCTTGAGCCGTTCCCCGACGGCCGAGCCGAAGGGGAACACTGTCTTTGCCAGCGTGGCGCCGAGCACGCAAACATCACGCGCGTTCTCGACGTCGCTTTCCATCAAACCGCGGCCCTCGGCGACCGTCCAGTTGCGCGCGGGGAAGCTGCCGGGCGTTTCCCCAAGCATCCGCACGTCCGGTGCGGTTTTTTGAAAGCGCGTTTCCACTTGGCCACCCCAGAAATTTCCTTCGAGGCCCACGGCGCCGGCCAACGTGGCTTTCTGCACCACCTGCTGGCCGTGCGCGAGGGAGATGTTCTTGCGCCGCCAATACTTCTCCCAGTCCTTCGGTCCGCCGAACTGCACCGCGGGCCACTTCTGAATCGCAAACGTGTGGCTGCCCAACTGGCTCATCTCCGTCTCGATGTTGCGTTTCAACACGCGCATCGCGGTCATCACGACAATGATCGAGAACACGCCGATCAACACGCCCAGCAACGTGAGCGCGGAACGTAGTTTGTGCGACGCCAGCGCGTTCATCGCCATGGCGAAGCTTTCGCGGGCTTCGGCCAGGAACAGGGTTGAGCCGCGTGCTTTCATCATTCGCTCCGCAACGCATCCACCGGATTCATGCGCGCCGCGCGCCAGGCGGGCAGAAAGCCGGACACCAATCCCGTGACCAGCGACACCGCCAGCGCGAGGCCCGCAATCTTCAGCGACATCGTTGCCGGCAGAAATCGCTGCATAACGAGCGTCAACGGCCAGGCAATGGCCAGCGCAATGAGGCCGCCCAGCACGCAAATGCAGCCAGCCTCAGTCAGAAATTGCAGGAGAATTGTCCGCCGTTTGGCGCCGATGGCTTTGCGGATGCCAATCTCGCGCGTGCGCTCCGCCACGGAGACGAACATGATGTTCATGATGCCAATCCCGCCGACGAACAACGAAAGTCCGGTGATAAACAGGCCGATGCCCGCAATCGTGCCAGCGACCTTGTTGAACATCTCGACGAATTGATCCTGCTGGTTGATGGAGAAGTCATCGGGTTCGTTCGGCGCGAGGCGGCGCACCCGGCGCATGACGTGGCGCAATTCCTCGCGCGCCTCATCCAGTTGTACCAACTCCCGGGCTTTCACCTGGATCTGCAGATCGGGATCGTAGCGAAAGGACGTGATGAACTGTTGCAGCGGAATGATCACGCGATTGTCCAGACTGAATACGCCCAGAAACGATCCTTGCTTCTCGAGCACACCGATGACTTCAAAGGGCTGCGGACCGATCTTGATGCGGTGTCCCAGGGGCGAAGCGTTTTGAAACAGATTGGTGGCCACTTCCGTGCCGATGACGCACACCGGACGGCCACCGGCGGCGTCCGCGACGGAAAGAAAGCGGCCTTCCTGGACGCCGGTGCCACCAGCATTTTGAAATTCCTCGGTCGCGCCCACGACAAAAACCGTGCTGGCGCTGCGGTTGCGATATTTCACCGGCAGGATGGCGTCCGTAGTTGGCGAAACCGCCGCCGAGAGTGTCAGTTGCCGTGCCAGCGCTTCGGCTTCGGGCAACCGGATGGGCCGGCGCTTCTGCGCTTTCATCCAATCACCCTCGGTGCGGTTGATCCAATTGAAACGCTCGACGTAGAAAACGTCCGCGCCCAACGTGGAAATGCTGCGCAGGAAGGCGCGGTTCAATCCCTCAATGGCCGTGCCCATCAGGGTCACGGTGACGATGCCAATGACGATGCCCAACGTGGTGAGCACCGAACGCATCTTGTTGGCGCGAATGGCGTCCCATGAAATGCCAAACCCTTCGCGGATTTCAGTGAGGAAGTTCATGGCGAAACCTTAAGGTGCAAAGTCGTTTCCCCCGCAACAAGAACCGCCGGCTTTGTCGCGTCAGCGTCCTGGAGTGCGGCCTCTCAAACCGTAGCCGCCGACGTGAGGAGGCGGATTCATCCCAGCGCGCAAGCGTCCGCCTCCTAACGTCGGCGGCTACGGGCATGGGCTGGGTAGAATCCAATGCAGTTTTCACGAGCTCACACCGGTTCCGACGGCAGTGGGTTGGAGGCTCGGCGCCACTTGCTCGTCACTCGCGATCAGTCCGTCGCGGATGCGAATGATGCGCCGAGCGTGCCGGGCGACATCTTCCTCGTGTGTCACCACGATGATGGTATGGCCTTTGCGTGCGAGTTCCTCGAACAACGCCATGATTTCCGTGCCGGTCTTGGAATCCAAATTCCCGGTGGGTTCATCGGCCAGGAGAATGGAGGGTTTGTTCACCAACGCGCGGGCCACCGCCACGCGCTGGCGTTGTCCCCCGGAAAGTTCGTTGGGTTTGTGATGCACGCGGTCGGCCAGTCCGACTTGAGCCAAGGATTCCAAGGCCGTCTGGCGGCGTTCGGCGGCCGGCGCGCCGGCGTAGATGAGCGGCAGTTCGACGTTGTGCAACGCGTTGGAGCGCGGCAGCAGGTTGAAGGTCTGAAATACGAATCCGATTTCGCGGTTGCGAACCTCGGCGAGTTGATTGTCATCCATGTCGCTCACATCCGTGCCGTTGAGTTCGTAACGGCCGGAAGTGGCCGTGTCGAGGCAGCCGACCACGTTCATGAGCGTGGATTTACCGGAGCCGGACGGGCCCATGATGGCCACGTATTCGCCGCGCAGGATTTCGAGGGAAACGTCGCGCAACGCGTGGATCGTTTCCGACCCCATCTGGTAACGGCGCGAAATGTTCTGGAGGCGGATGAGGCTCATGAAAGGAAATCCGAAGGTCGAAATCCAAATGCCGCATGAAAACCCAATGCCAAAGCCAACGGAAGCGCTACGCAACAGGCAATGCGTAACCGCAGAGTCAGAGTTCTGAATTCGCTCATCCTTCGGATTCCGGAATTGGATGCTCGGCCTTCGTCACGGATCATTTCTTCTCCTTCCGGTCCTCCTTTTCCGGCGTGCCCTTGCGAATCCGTTTGCCGTCCTCGAGTTCGCGACTGATGGCTTTGTAGCCGCCGGACACCACCTCCTGTCCCTCCGTGAGGCCCTCGGTGATTTCCCAATAACTGTCGTCGCTGATGCCGATCTTGACCGGCACCATTCTCGCGCGGTCCCCGTCCATGACGAACACCACCTCCACGGTCTGGGGAGACTCTTTCGACTTCTTATCCGCCTTGGCCGTGGTGGCGGAGGTGGTGTCAGTGGGGCCATTCCCGGCGGTGGAACCTGTATCCTGGGAGTTTGTGGCCAGTTTGGGTTTTGCCTTTTCCTTGGGCAACCGCGCGGTGACGCTGGCAAAGGGCACGGTGAGGACGTTGGTGCGGTAACGGGTTTCGATTTCCGTGCTGACCGACATGCCGGGACGGAATTGCTCCTTCTCATTCACGCGAATCTTCACCTCGAACTTGGTGGCTTCCTGGCTCTGGCCGCCACCAAAGCCCGCGCCCTTTGAGGAGTTGGCAATTTCCGTGACCACGCCGGTGAACTTGCGGTCCTTGAAGGCATCCACTTCCAGCCGGGCCTTTTGTCCCGGCGCAATCAACACCACGTCGCTCTCACCGATGTCCACGCGCGCCTCCATCTCGTTCAGGTCGGCGATAATCATGACCTCCGTGCCGGCCATGGTGGCGGTGCCGACAACGCGTTCCCCGACCTGCGAATTTAGCTTGCTGATGGTGCCAGTAAGCGGTGAAACGATCGTGGTCTTGGCCAGTTCCTCTTCGGCGCGGGCCAGCGAGGCGCTGGACATTTCGACCTGATGCTTGGCACTGGTGGCCTGCGCCCGGGCCACTTCGCAGGCCGTGCGCGCTTCGGTAAACACGGACTCCGAAATGAGCCGGTTACGAAACATTTCCTCATGGCGCTTCAACTCGGCTTCGGCGCGTTCGAGATTGGCCTGCGCCACCGCCTGGCCCGCGAGCGAGGAATTGTAAGCAGCTCGGGCCTGGTTGCGGTTGGCAGTGTAAAAATCGGGTTTGATCTTCAAAATCAAATCGCCCTTTTGCACGGGCTGTCCCTCCTTGACGGGCAAGGCGATGATCTCGCCGCTGACTTCGGGGCTGATCTTAACCTGCAAGACGGGTTGAATGCGGCCATTGGCGACGACGATTTCGGTGAGGTTGCGGCGCGCCACTTTCTCGGCCTGCACCGTGATCACGACTTCGCGTTTGCGAAACACGGCCATCGCGGTCAACCCGGCCAGGGTCAGGGCAATGACGGTGAAAACGATGATTTTGCGGCGCTTCTTTGGATTTGGCATTGTTTCGATCCTTCAGTTAAGACACGACAGCAACGAGATTGTTTCGCGGAAGTTTCCTTGCGCCACCCCGACTCCCTGCGGGACGGGGGCTAACCCGCAAACCGGGTCGCGATGGCGGAAAAAGCACCCAGACCCACGGACAGCACCAGCCAGAAGACGATCAGCGGCATCACCGCGCGGATGAACGGCACGCCGGCCAACCGCGCCAGCCCCGAGGCCATCACTCCCACCTGCCATACATCAAACAAATTCACCATGGCGAGCAGCATGTGGGTGATGTTCTTCTCATCGAACTCGCCCACGGTGAGCGCCAGGCTGGGGGACGCGGCGGGATTACTGAAATTCACCCGCAGCAACAACGCCACAATGGCCCCCAGCACTCCGATCATCCCCGCCAGGCCGGACACCTCAGCCGCCTTCATATACCCGATCCGGGCCTGCAACAACCAGCGCGCCACCAGCCACAGCACCAACGCCCAGAAAAAAACGCGCGCAAAGCTGTAGAACACCACGCCCACCGAGCCCATCACCTTCTGGAACGCGCCCCCAAAAAACTTTCCCACCGCCGCCATCTGTTGATCCGCCTGTTCGCGCGTCAGCTTGCCCGCCTGGATCAACTCCTCGAACTTCTTTTCCATCGCCTGCTCCTGCTTTTCGCGGAGTTGTTGCTGGATGGCCGGCTGGCTCAACACGATGACCACCGAAACGATGCCCACCACACAGCCAATCAAAGCCGGTACGAGCCAGTTACCCACAGAGCGGCGGGTGGATTTGACCTCATCAAAAACATCGCCCGGAACGGCGAAGACATTCATCAGCCGGGCCGGCAGCGACATGGTTGGCTCTCCGGGCGCGGCGGGCGGCGGCGGCGTTTCCAAAATCGGCGGCGGCTGGTCCATGTTGGCAACTTTCAATGAAGCCCCGAGGGCTGACGAGGGCAGCTTGCGCCACGTTCGCCGGAATGTCCAGCACCCAGACGCGATACAGAAAAGTTCTCCCAGCGGGAGAGGGTCAGGGTGAGGGAGAATCGTCATTCTTTCAATCCATGGTCGCGGTTGAGCTAGCCGGGCTTTCCTGCGGAAGCCGACCCAGCACTGAGATGACCGCTTTCGATGAAGCACCGATTTTCAAATCGCCTGAAAGCGCGGCAAACACAATTGCCCCCCACCGCGTCACTTCCCCTCTGCAATCAAATCAAACCGCCGGCTGAACTCGGTGAGCTCCAACCCGCCGTCCTCAATCGTCGCCCACCCGTCGTAGCCAATGTCGCTGAGGGCGCGCCGCACCACGGGCCAGTCAATGCTGCCGTCGCGCGGATGCACGAACTTCCCGCCTTTGCCGTCGGGGTTCAGCTTGAAATCCTTGATATGCACTTTCGCGATCAACGGGCCGAGGGCCTTGATCCAGTCCTGCGGCGGTGAATATTTCACATGATTGCCGATGTCGAAGTACGACTTCACCCACGGACTGGCGAACGACGCGATGAAATGTTTGTAGAGCGCCGGTTGCACCCAGAGATTGTTCCAGACGTTTTCCAGGGCGATGATCACCTTCAATGCCTCGGCCAGCGGAATCAGTTTCTCGACCGCGACGCGCGAAGTGTCCGTGGCCCGGTTCTGGGCCTTGATGTAGGCCGCGAATTTCGAGTTGTCGCCCGCCGCCACGCGTGTGACGTGGCCGGTCTTTTCATCAAAGGCGATGTCAAATTCCCATGGCTCCGGAATGGGCATGCCGCCTACGCGACAGGGCACGACAAGAATCGCATCCGCGCCGTAAGCCCTGGCCGCGCGCAGCGCCAGGCGGACTTTCTCCAGTGAATCCTCCACCTTCTTTGGCTCGTCGCTGTTGAATTCCATCCACCCGCGCAGCACGGAATGAACTTTCATGCCCAGCTTCTCGGCGACCGCGCGGCCAGCGGCTGCTTCCGGTTCAGGACAAACATGGTTCGTCTCGACCCCTTCAAAGCCAGCGGCCTTCAGCGGCGTCAAGGCATTCTCCGTGACCTCCTTCACGATCATGGCTTTGTGGAGTCTGCCGGTGAAGTTCGCTGCTCGCAGGGGCAGACCGGACAGCATTGTGGCAAAGCTGATGGCGGTGGTATTGGTGATGAATTGGCGACGATTCATGGAATGAAACATCGGCATGTATTGCGGCGGGAAGATTTCAGTGTCAAGTGATTTGCCGCCATTTTGCTTGTCGCTTCGCTGGCAAATCCTCATGCTCCGGCGCGCAATTGAAACCATATTCTTATGAGTGACCACAACATCCGATCCTTCGCTCCTCAACGGTTGGCTGCCAGCATTGTGTTGCTGATCGCAACTCTGCTGGGGGCGAACTTGGCGTTTGCCGCCAGTTCGGCGCCGCCGCCCTTGAAGCCTGCGGACAATTTCCACCTCACCATTCCCCGGTCCGCTTTGGGGCGGGAGTATCTGATGTCCATGTCCGTGATTCCGCAATCGCTGGCGGCCACGAGCCGCGGCTTGTCCGGCAAGGTGGTGCAGTTCGAGTTATTCCACGATGGCGTGGACATGTATGAAACCACCGAGGGCATCGTGGTGACCAAAGACCTGCCCTCGCGGTTGTTGCTGGCCAAGTTCCCGATCGTGGCCGAGGACAACAACAGCATCGTGATTGATTTCAATCGCGGCATGCGCCAGGTGTTCAGCCAGGGCTGGTATTCCACCGGCGCCGGCTTCCGGCCCTCGGCGGGGGAAACCGTTGAGGAAGTGCCCGAAAGCCGCGTGTTTGCCGTGTCCGAGATGGGCGACCAACTGGTGATCCGCCAGAGCGTGCAATCCCGCAGCCGTGAGTTTGCGCAAAACGTCCATTCGCGTCACGAAGTCCGGTACTTTTTCATCCCGTACACCAAGGGGGATTTCACGGCCAAGGAAATGCCCGACCATGAAACGCGTTACGCGCGCTTTTGGGAATTGCCCGGGCGCATCGAGCCGGAGTCGGGGCGCACCACGGTAAAGATGGGCCGGTTCGATCTCACGGAGCCGGTGACGTTCTATTACAGCGCCAACACGCCGGACGAGTACGTGCAAGCGGTCAAAGACGGCATCCTCTACTGGAACCGCGCGTTCGGGCGCGACGTCGTCAAGGCGGAGGCGGCCCCCGAAGGCGTCACGGCGCCGGACGCACGTTACAATGTTGTCCAGTGGGTGCCGTGGGATAGCGCCGGATTCGCCTACGCGGACGTGTTGTTTGATCCGTTGACCGGTCGCGCGCGGCATGGGCAGGCTTACATCACCAGTGTGTTCGGCATGAGCGGCAAGGCGCGGGCGCGGGCATTGTTGCGAACCATGCGGGAGGTCGCCGACGAAGGCAAGAAGGACAAGGGCGACGACAAACCCAAACACTCAGCCATGCACTGGCTCGACGGACACACCGCCTGCCAGCTTGATCCCGTGGCGTTCGCGCAGCAGATGGCCGACGGCTTGCAGGAACTGCTCGCGAACGAGGAACTCACCGACGAAGCCGTGTTGCGCGCCTCGCAGGATTACGTGCGCGAAGTCGTAGCCCACGAAGTCGGCCACGTCATCGGTTTGCGGCACAACTTTGGCGGCAGCCTCGCGGCCACCCTGAGTCCAAAGGAACTCGACGAAGCCGTGAAGGCGTACATCACGGGCAAAGACCTTGATCAGTATCAGGGCAAACTCGTCAGCAGTTCGGTGATGGAATACATCCCGTTCAAGGCCGCCATGCTCGTGGGCTGGCAGATGCGGGCCACCACCAACGTCCTGCCGCACGACCGCGCCGCCATTCAATGGGGTTACTTCGATGACAAAGCGGTCGTGACGAACAAGATGTTGTTCGCCACCGACCAGGACGCCATTCGTTACGGCGACGTGGCCACGTTTGATTACGGCAGCGATCCCATACTGGGGGCCTATGGCGATTTGCGCGACCTGATTCATAATATTCCGAACGCCGTGATTGAAACCTTTGTCCGTGCCCGCGCGCCGCGCGATCCGCGGGACCGCGTGCCGCTGGAGCGGGTGAATCTTTCTTTCCGCGTCTATGCCAACCAGATCGGGGCGCAGCATGACCGGTTATTGACTTGGTTCCGCGCAACGACCCGTTCGCTGAAGGTTGAGAACCAGTTCGACTTCATCGGCGAATTGAACGAACGCGAGCGGCAGCAGGCGCACTGGCAGGCGCTGACCAATCAACTGGAACGCTTGGGTGGGCTGGACCGCGCGGTTTTCGCGTGGCAGCCGGTGGAACTCAAGTTGGAACCCAAGAAGGAACCGGAGGGTGTGCTCGCGGCGACGAAAATCTCCGCCAGCAACCTGACGGCGCGGTTGGAAAAGGTCTTGAAGTCCCCCGCCTATGCCACCTTCGTCGGTCTGGATGAGCAGAAGTACAGTTTCACCGAAGAGGAGCAGAAGCTCATCATCGAGCGGGGCAGCAAGATGTTCGCGGAACTGGAGGAGGCGGTGTTGGCGCGGGTGCTGCGCACCTACGAAAACGCCACGCGCGATCTTGGACTCAAGGCCTTTGGCGTGGTCGGCGAGGACGATGCGGTGTCGCAGTTGGAGAAACGGATCATTGAGCTTGCGCGCCAGGTGATTACCGCGAAGAGCGAAACCAACCGCATCAAAGGCCAGGTGGAGAAGTCGCACGTGGAAGTGATCGAATTCAAGTATGATCAGGAAACCCGGATGGCTGCGGCCAAGGCGCTCAACGACAAAACCGGTTCCTTCAGTGCGTGGGCGACCGACGCGAAGGGGACGTTGAACAAGCAGTTGAAGGACGACGTTGAGGCGGCGTTGAACATCGCCAACTTCAAGGCGTTTAAGGATTCCATGCTGTCGCGTCCATTGCGCGAGTGGTATTTGCGGCAGCAGGAAATCTTGAAACTGCTTCCCGCGGCACGACCAACCACGCCCACACCACCCGGCACACCGCCTCCGCCGTCGTCGCAGACCGAAGCGAAGGAGTGAAGCGCACAAACCGGCTGCGTTGGGGCATTGAGGCGAGCCGCCCCGATTAACGGGCGGGATGGTCGGCGTTGGGTTTAACCCAGCAGGCAGGCTTCGACTTCCCCGCTGAAATTGCCGCCAAATCAATCACTGGCTTCGAGTGCGCTGCGGAATTCCGGATGGGTTTGCTTCAGAATGTTGGAGATGCGTGCCTTCTCCTCTGCTTCGAGATAAGCATACTGAGGATGAGGTTCGGTTGGATGCAACGCGTGCGCCAGTCGTTCATAGACCCGGCGCTTCAGGGCAGCGGGCAGCGCGAGGAACGAGTCGGAGTAGATCAGGTAACTACAGCGATTCCGGAACAGCCGTCCTTGGAGATGAAAATCTTTCAAGGACTCGCCCAGGTCCGTGCGGCGGGCGTGGGCGCCAAATGCGGCCTGGAAAGATTTCGCGCCCGCCAGATCTTCCGGCAGCAGGGCTTCGTCCTTGAACAGTAAATCGTCCACCACGTCCTTCGCCGAGCTGTCGAACACGCGCTGGACGCTCTCGTAGGTTAGTTCCTCGGTGATGGGTTCTTTGAGTTCCCGTTGAAGATTGCGTTGATAGGTCAACATCCGCCGGCAGTTGATCCCGGCGCGGGTCAGCGTGTTTTGCATGGCAACCTGATGCTCGAACACCAACAGGGCAACGATGTCGCTGCCGTCAGTTGGGTACAGCCTTTGGTCAAAGAAACTGGAAAGGTCGCTGAGATTTGCGCCGCGCTTCAAGTCCACCAGCAATTGATCCTTCTCGTCGCGGGCGAAGACATTACCCCGATGCAAGCTGCCGCCATGCTGCCCCGTCACATACCAGCCGCCCCAGCGGTTGGTGAAGGGCGTGCGGAAATCCACCACTTCCGTCCCGTGGCGCAACAGCGGCTCGCCCGTCGGCTCGGTGAATACCGAGCGCGCAAACACGCCGGGGATGCCGCGCACGAAGGCGCCGCCGTGACAACTCAGGCATTCGTTGTCCCGCACGATGGGCGCGGCGGCGGCGTTCGGATCGAGGCTGTAAAAGACCGGGCCGAGTGCGGGGTCAATCGCGGCAATTTCAATCAGGCCATAAGGCACCCAGCCCACGTAGCAGGTGTCGGAGAAGTAGATCGCGCGCGGTCGGTCGGGCCGGATGAGTCTGCGTTGGAAACTGGTTTTGGAGAACACCAGCATCTGGCTCTCCACCGGAATGGCCAGTTCCCGCAACAGGGTTTGGAGGATGTCCTTCCCACTGCCGGTGAACCTCAGTTCATCCGCGGTCAACCGCGACTGCAGCCGGGTGACGGCGTCGCGGGCGGGGGTGATAGAGTAATTGATGGGCGGCTGCTCATAGATTTCGGAGCTTTGGGCCTTGGCCCGGTCCGCTCCCAACGCGCCAAGCGTCATGATCGCTACCAATGTTAGTTTGTGCATCTTCCCACAACTGAGTTCGGCTGAGTTTATCCCCAACACGCGGCGATGGAAACCGCAACCCACGGAAAATATAAGGATGAGCCAACCAGGAGATTTTGACTCTCATCAAGCTTTCCAACCACGGCCATGCCGGCGGCTGTCGTTTTGAATCCCGGTCTGCTATAATTTGCCGGGAGGTTGGTATTTGCGGTCTTGAACTCACATGTCCTTTGCATTAAAAACCCTCCCGCTGTGAACGATAATAACGGGCTTTCTTTGGTGACGCCGTGCGTGGTGCCGGTGCTGGATGAATCCTTTCGACCTGCGGTACTGGCCAATCGGGCTTTTCGCAATGAGGCTCGCCAGTCCGGCAGCGCGGTTCCGATTCGAATCGCCCTGGAACAGGCCGATGGCTCCGTTTACCACTTTCACACGGAGGTTTTCTCCGACGATCATCCCCAAGCTGCCGGCAACTACACCTACCTCGAGCGGATTGTAAAGTTTCTGCTCTGGTCGCGCGGTGGCTGGCGAATTTACTTCGATGGACCGGCAACACTCGCATCGCGATTAACCGCGCATTACCGCGAGGATGCCACTGGCAAATTTGATTCCGACATGGTCGGGGCGAAAATGTTTGATCACGCACTGGAGGTCGTAAACACGCCTGACCTGCCGCCGGAGCGGGCTCAAGCAAAGCCCCTCGGACGACATCTCAAGGGTTGCCGCATCGGCTTCGACCTGGGCGGAAGTGACCGCAAAACGGCGGCGGTGATTGACGGTCAGGTGGTGTTTAGCGAGGAAACCGTATGGGATCCTTATTTCCATCCCGACCCGGAATACCATTTCGACGGCATCATGGATTCACTTAGAAAAGCCGCGGCGCATCTCCCGCGCGTGGATGCCATCGGCGGCAGCGCGGCCGGCATTTACGTCAACAATCGGGTGAAGGTCGCTTCGCTGTTCCGCGGTGTTCCACCGGATGTCTTCAATACCCGCGTTAAGAATTTGTTCCTGGACATCAAAAGGGAATGGAACAACGTGCCGTTTGAAGTGGTCAATGACGGTGAAGTCACCGCCCTGGCCGGCTCGATGGCGTTGGGAAAGAACTCCGTGCTCGGCATCGCGCTGGGGACCAGCACGGCGGGTGGTTGGGTGAATAGCGAAGGCAATATCACTTCCTGGATCAATGAACTGGCGTTCGTCCCGGTGGATTACCAGCCGGCGGCGGCGCGCGACGAGTGGTCCGGCGATTATGGCGTCGGCGCGCAGTATTTCTCCCAACAAGCTGTGGGGCGACTATTGCCCGCCGCCGGGATCGAGACGCCGAAAGACTTGCCCTTGCCGGAGAAGCTCAAGCTGGTGCAATCCCTCATGGCGGAAGGCGACGCGCGGGCGCGGAAGGTTTACGAAACCATCGGCGTTTATCTTGGCTATCAAATCGCCCACTTCGCGGACTTCTACGATCTGCGGAATCTGCTCATCCTCGGGCGGGTCACGAGCGGACAAGGCGGTGATACGATTGTGGCTGGCGCGGCGGCGCTGTTGAAGACGGAATTTCCTGAACTGGCACAGCGCATCGAACTCCACGTTCCAGACGAGAAAATGAAGCGTCATGGACAGGCCATCGCGGCGGCGAGCCTGCCGGAGATAGACTGAGTTTTCGACCTCCTTGATCGCGGTGACATTTTATGAACCCGTACCAACAATTCGTTAACGACGCCGCCCGGCTGGTCCAGGAAGCTCGCGCTCTCCCACTGGGGGGATTTCCCTCCGCGCCGCGGCCTGAACTTCCGCCAGACGCGCCGAACGCACTGTTTTTTGCGCCGCATCCGGACGATGAAACCATCGTCGGCGCGATGGCCCTGCGCATTTTCCGAGAGGCGAGGATGAATCTGGTCAACGTGGCGGTGACGCAGGGCAGCAACAAGCAGCGGCAGGCCGCCCGGCTGACCGAGTTGCAGCACGCCTGCCAGTATCTCGGATATCAATTGCAGACCACCGGGCCGAATGGGCTGGAACGTGTGACGGTCAAGACGCGACAACACGAACCTCAAACCTGGGCCGGCATGGTCAAGGTGATCGCGGACATTTTGGCAAAACACAATCCTCGCGTGATTTTGTTCCCCCACGAACGCGACTGGAACGGGACCCACATTGGCGTTCATCATCTGGTCATGGACGCCCTCCGGGAAATGCCACTTAGCTTCGCGTGCCACACGATTGAAACCGAATTCTGGGGCGCGATGGATGATCCGAACCTCATGATCGAAGTCAGCGCCGAAGATCTGGCGGATATGATTGCCGCCACCACCTTCCATATTGGTGAAGTGCAACGCAACCCGTATCACCTGTCGTTGCCGGCATGGATGATGGACAATGTGCGGCGCGGCGCGGAACTGGTGGGTGGGCAAGGCGGCGCGGCGCCGGATTTCATGTTTGCTGCGCTCTACCGTCTGCGCAAATGGGCGCAGGGCGGATTGGTGAAAACGTACGAGGGGGGCAAGCTATTGCCGGCCACGGTCAGTGCCGGCACGCTCTTTGAGTGAAATCCGACTTCATGCGGGAAGCGATCCGCATCGCAATTCAGAAGATGCGGCGCAATCACGGCGGGCCGTTCGGCGCCGTGGTGGTGCGGCACGGCCAGATTGTCGGGCGCGGCTGGAATTGCGTCACGTCCTCCAACGATCCGACGGCGCACGCGGAAGTCGTCGCCATTCGCGCCGCCTGCCGGCGGCTGAAGACGTTCCAATTGACCGACTGCGAACTCTACAGCAACTGCGAGCCGTGTCCGATGTGTCTCGCCGCCATTTACTGGGCGCGCTTGAAACGCATTTACTACGGCAACACGCGCCAGGACGCGGCGCGAATTCATTTTGACGACGACTTCATTTACCGCCAACTGGCTCAGCCCATTGCCCGCCGCAGAATTCCCATGAGGCAATTGCTCCGCAAAGAGGCGGCGAAAGCGTTTGCGGAGTGGGAAGCCAAGCCGGACAAGACGCCCTATTGATCACAATCGGTCGGTCTTCTGCCGACGCTGAAATTTCTCAGCTTTTCCCTTTGCACCGCAGGCGGAGGCGGGACTAATGTCGCGTTGTTGGTTCGGGCACTTCAAACCGGATGGGAAAAGTTATGAATACAGAAATCTCAAGGCGTTGTTTCCTTAAATCCACGGCGGTCGGTGTCGCTTCTTGCGCCACGCTCGCCACATTCGCCCAGCGGTTGGCGGCGGCTACGACCGCGCCACAACTGGGACCCACCTCCAAAGTTCGCATCGGGCTGATTTATCTCGGCCACCAACATCCCGGCTGGCCCTCCCACACGGTGGATGTGCCGGGCGAGATGAAGCGCTACGGCAGCGAATTCGTGAAACTCGAAGCGCAGCTCACGGACGTTGAATTCGTGGATGCCGGCCTGGTCGTTGACGCCGCGCAACTGGCGAAGGCCAAAGAACTATTCGCGGGCGTAGATGGGATTCTCGTGCTGCACCTCACGATGGGCATTGGCGGACAACTCCAGAGCTTGATGGAGTTGAACATTCCGATGGTGCTGTTCAGTTTGCCCTACACCGGCCACGAATGGCACACCATTGCGAGTTGGCAGCGGCAGGGCAAACTCATTGAATCCTTCCCGACCAGCCGGTTCGAGGATGTGTTGATCGCCATCCGACCCTTCCGAGCCCTGCATCGGCTCAAGGAAGCGCGCATTCTGCATGTGAATCACGGGGCCGCCGATACCGCGTATTGCCAAGCCATCAAGGAGAAGTTCGGCACTGACATCAAGAACATTGGCCTGCCCGAGCTTGAGAAAGCCTACAACGACGCCGACCAAGGCGAGGCAATGGCGGATTGCCGGCGCTGGATGGCCGAGGCGGAGAAGATTGTCGAGCCGACGAAGGAGGACATTCTGAAAAGTTCACGCATGTACATCGCCATGCGGAATCTGCTGGCCGAACACAACGCCGTGTTGGTGACCATGAATTGCCTGGGCATGAACCTGATGGGCCGTGGCATGGGTTATCCATGCCTCGGTTTTGTGCGGTTGAACAACTTGGGCCTCGGCGGCGTGTGCGAGGCGGATTTGAAATCCAGCATGACGCATCTCATCTTCAGTTATCTCGTGGGCAAGCCGGGCTTTGTCACCGACCCGGTGTTTGATCTTTCAACCTCAAGCATCATTCACGCGCACTGCGTGGCGGCCACACAGATGGAAGGACCGGACACCGCCGCCGCGCCATACCACATTCGCAGTCACCTGGAGGATGGTTTGGGCGCGTCGTTGCAGGTTCGGATGCCGGTGGGGCGCAAGCTCACCATGGCCCGGCTGATTGGCACGGACAAACTGCTCTTCGCCACCGGTGAAGCCACCGACAGTCCGTTCGTGGAATACGGCTGCCGCACCAAACTGACGATGAAGGTGGAGAATATCGAGCGCATGTTGGAGGATTGGTCCTGCGGTTTGCATCGGGTCGTGTTTTATGGCGATCACACGCAGGACGTGCGGCGTTTCTGTCGCTTTGCGCGAATCCGCCTCTTGCGCGAAGGCGCGGACGATCTGCACAACGTGGAGGGACTCGAGTGGGAGCCGCACGTCCACGCGTGAGAATCCCGACCGCGGTCGTAACCGTAGAACATTGCTACGGGTGTTGCACGTCGGCTCGTTTTGCTGGCACCACGTCGAAATGGCCGGTGCGCAGGAACGCGAGGGTGTCATGAATGGCCCTTCGGTGGCGCATGATGAAGGGATGCGTTGCGGGCAGCACCCGGTGGTCGGCCATGCCGGGCAGCTTGGTTCGCTCGACCGAAACCTTGCCATCATCGCGGCCCGGAATCAGCAGGCTGTTGATCCAATTGATCGAACGATTTCCAGCAATGACACCGACGGGATAATCCACTGATCCCAGTTGATTGGGTACGGAGTCCGGGTCGGTGCTCAGTTCGCCTCCCGCAGGTCCGTTGATTCTCTGGAACACCCACCAGTCGCCCAGTTTATCCACCAGTTCGCTGCCTTGGTTGGGCGGGGCCAGCATGACCACACGGCCCAGATTCGGGAGCGCGTGTTGCGACAGGTAGTCGCGGACCAGGATGCCACCCATCGAATGGGTGACGAAGTGGATGGCGGTGGGATTGAGCCGTTGGCAGTCGTTGACGATCCCGGCCAGCGTCGTTTCGCTGAGTTCCTCGATGGCCGCCGTGCGCGAGGGATAATCCACGTTCACCACGTTATAGCCCGCCCGCGTCAAGGCGAGGGCCATCGGTTTCATGGAGTGACTGCTCCGGCAAAGGCCGTGCAGGACGATGACGTACTCCTGGCTTTCGGCATCGGAGGCGGAATTGGGCAACACGGCCAGAGCGAGGGCAAGGGCGAGCTTGACCAAGCAACGCCGACCAGTCGCCGACATTGGCGTCACGCCGTCAACGCCGGATAGTTGGCGCGTGTTGTTCATGGTTCAAAAAAGGAAGAACGCAAGCAGACCGAGAGCCAGCAGCACCGCCACCAGCCACCAGAACCAATGGATACCGTGAGGCATTGGCCTGTTTCCGCTGAATTCCCGGCTGACAAATTCGTCGTAATCAAAGTGCTCCTCGGGCAAATCCAGCCCGCCCGTTTCCGCAGCTTCCGACCAGCCGGTTTCTTCATCCGACCCGCACTCCGGACAGGCTTTGGCTTGGGGTGGAACTTCCGCGCCGCAGTTGGGACAGATTTCGGGTGGCATGGCCGGAGACGCGCAGGTGTTAGACCAAAGCCTTACTCACACCATGACAACCCGGCTGACGTGGATTTGTTTCAACCGCCCACACCCGCATACTCCTCATCGGTGGTCAGATCGAGGCCCATGAGGATGTAATCGTGGGAGATAGCCTGCATGTCCTTCACGTAATCTTCGAGCCGGAGCAGGTTGCTGAAACCGAGCATCGCGAACATGTGAATCGCGGCATCCTGTTCCCCGATAAATTCCGCCTCTACTTTTTCCAAACCAGTGTGGCGGGCGATCTCCACAATCTCATGCACCATGGCCTTGGCCAGGCCGCGCCCGCGGTATTGCGGATGGACGAGCACACTCACGCGGCCAATGTGGCGCCTCCAACCGCCCAATTGTTGGTGCAGCGTGGCGTCCGCCACGATCTTGCCGTCCAGTTGAGCCAACAGCGGCAAATTGCGTCCGAGGTCAATGTTCTCGCACCAGTCCTGAATCACCGTCAGGTCGGTGACGCGGTGTTTAATGAACATCCGTTCGCGCTCCGGCACGGCGAGAAAGAAATCGTGGAAGGCCTTTTCGTCGTCCCGTCGCAGCGGACGCAGTTGGACCTTGGCACCGTCTTTCAGGCTGATTTCTTTGGGAAACCTTTGGAGTTGGAGTTCGAGTGACATAGCTATTTTGGGTTCTTGCCGGACGCAGACTGCCACGAATTGCCGGGAGCGTTCAAGGCTCAATAACGAAAGGGTAATCTGCCGCCGACCCCGCGCACCGGCAGCGGCAGCAGGGCTTCAATTTCGGCGGGGTCGAGACTCCAACGCGCCGCCAGCGAAGGCACCTTCTCGACATTGTTGGCCAGCAATTCCGCAACGCCGAAGCGCGCGGCATTGCATTCCTCGCCGTAGGCGAAGCATTTCACGCCGAGACTGGTTTCCGCGACCGACTTGAACCCTTGATGCCACAAGGTCGCTCCAGCCCAGGCATAGGCGCGCACCACGCGGCCAGCTTCCAGTCGCGCCCACCCGTGGTGTAACAAGACCCTATCCGCATGAAAGAACTGCACATGGCCAAGCTTGCGGCTGAGTTCCAACAGAAAGCGAAAACAAGCGTCCACGTCGGCGGCGGGATCGGGCACGACCGTGCCGGCCACCAGCACCCAGCCACGTATGGGCGGCGCGATAACCACGCCATCCTGCCCGTGAATGGCTTCAATCCATGAACAGGGTTTCGGGTCGCTGAGGGCGAGCGCCTGAAACACTTCATCGCGGTCGCGGCTGCGGATGGCCAGCCAGATGGAGGGACGCTGGGCATGAAGGCGCTGGCTGCGACGGGGCACCCAATGGCGGCGTTCGCTTGCCCAACCCGCTCGCGCCCGCGGTAAGAGCAAGAGTTGACGATTCCACCGCACCGCCAACCAAACGATGGTGACACCAATGCCGACCGCCGTTCCAAACAGAATCAGAAGCGCAATAGGGACTGCGTCCGCCGGGTTCATGGCCCCAATCTAATGAGGTTCAATGCCAGCGCAATGGGATTTTTTCCGTTGCGACGCTGTCCACTTCAACGCCCGCGACAACAGGGAGAATTGGTCAACGGCATCTCGCGGCCAGCCATTCGAGGTAGCGCGCATTGCCTTGGGCGATCGGTAGCACGAGAAACTCCGGCGTGTCGTAGGGATGCTCGCGCAGCACAAGCTGCTCCAGTTTGGCGAGACAGTTGCGCGTGGTCTTGAGGATCAAGAAAACCTCATTGCCGCGCTCCAGCTTGCCCTGCCACCAATAGTGCGACTCGATTCGCGGCACCAGGTTCGCACAGGCAATCAACTCTGCTTCAAGCGCAGCGGCGGCCAACCGGCGCGCCGTTTCGAGGTCCGGTGCCGTGACCAGTACGATGGCAAATCTCTTCGCGTTCTTCATCGTTCCAAACTCGGTGTTCGCCGTTGAAGGTTCGCTATTCCTCCGCTTACCGAGGCGTCACCTTGGGCCAGGCCAGCGGCACGCCTTGCTGCGTGAGGAGGTTTTGAAACTCGCGCAGGAACTCGGCCTTGTTCCGCACCTCGCGCGGGGCACGTTTTCGCGCCACACAATGCGCCGCCAACGCGCCCACCGCCTCGCCGATGTTCCATTCCACCGGATGCAGCCGGTAACAACCATTCGTGATATGCGTCACGCCAAGATTCTTGCACGCGGCCAGCAGATTCTCCACCCGGCGCGGAATCAGCGCGCCCAGCGGGATTTGAAACGGCAACGAACTGATGTCTATGTAATTGTCGCCGCCGGTGCTTGGATGCAGATCAATGCGGTAACTGCCGATGCCCACGGAGTCCGGGTAGTTTTCCGCCGTGACCTCTTCGCGCTTCATGCCGGTGGCCGCCATTCGCGCGTCTGTGCCGACGTGTTGCTCCACCACAGTGAACTCCGCGCGAATGCGGCGGGCCTCACGGATGTAGGGATACTTCGCCAGACCATCCTCCGCGCCCACGATGTCAGGGCGCAAACGCAATCCTTTCCAACCCGCGCCGCCATCCGGGCGCGGGGCTTCGGTTTGCAGCCAATAAAGCAGCGCCAGACTTAGCTCCTTGCCGCGCTGGACGTGGCGCGCGGCTTCTTCGGCGGGAACTTCAAAGGGATTGCCCAGCAGATAATCGTTCTGCGGCCAGTTCACAAGCGTGGTGTCGCCCGCGTAAGTGCCTTCGACAAAATTCTTCCGATCTACAATCCGTCGGTAGAGGAAAAAGCCCGTGGCCTTCTCCGCGTCGAAGCCATAATCGCGCGGCTTCAACGTGACCGGATGCGAATAGACAAAACTCAGCAGCTTGCCGGGCCAGGGTGGTTTGATCGCCGGCACGTAGTCACGCCAGAACTCGTAATCGCGCGGCTTCTCGATGGTGTGATCCTCCCCGTGCAAATAGTCCATCGCAAAACAGCACGTGAACGCCTGCATGTTGTGCGGTTGCGCTTCCGCCGGAGCGTGCGGTTCGCCGGTGTCCTTCTGTGATTCCGCGCCCGTGACGTATTCCGTCCTGGTCAACGGCAACAAATCGCCACATTCCGTCGCGTCCACGAAGTACGGTGCGCGCAGCACGGTTTCGTGGCCGGACTCGCGGCTGAGAACGGTCACCGCTTCCACGCGGTCGCCATTTGTCGCCGCCCGCACGGCGTGGTGGCGGAGGAGAATCTGCACCCGTTTGCCGGCCACATGGGGCGCGAGCATTTCGGTCAGCGCCGCCAGCGCCACGCGGGGTTCATGGCACAGGCGCGACACGCTGCCGTTGCCCGGGTTCAGATAGGCTTGTGCCCGCGCCGCAGCGGTGAGTGGGAAATTGCGATGATAGTAATCACGAATCCGCTGGCGTAACTCCAGATAACTCCGCGTGCCGCCAAACGTCTCAATCCACGGATTCTCATCCGGCGGCACCGCCTGCGAGGTGAGTTGGCCGCCGATCCAGTCCGTCTCCTCGGTCATGATGACGCGCAGTCCGTTCCGCGCCGCTGCCAGCGCCGCGGCGCATCCGCCCAGACTGCCACCGATGATCACCAGGTCTGCCGCGCGTTCCCTGGCCCGCGACGGTTTGGCTGTCCCAGCGGGGGCTGAGGCGTTTTGAGCCAGGACCAGCGAATGTCCGCCCGCGAGCACAGGCACGGCAAGGCTCAGCCCTTTCAAAAAAGAACGACGAGGATAACCGGTTCGTTTCATGTGATTCACAGTGGCGAAGGAAAATGATGGTTTCAAGCAAAACGGGTCGGGCGGTTCACTTCATCGCGCCGTGGCGCGCGGCCACGCCAGCGGCACGCCTTCCTGCGTGAGCAGATTCTGAAACTCGCGCAACAACGCCGCCTTGTTCCGCACCTCGCGCGGCACGCACTTCTTCGTCTGGCAGAATCGTACCAGCGCGCCCACCGCCTCGCCGAGATTCCATTCCACCGGATGCAGCCGGTAGCAACCATTCGTGATATGCGTTACCCCGAGGTTTTTGCAGACGGGCAGCAGGTTCTCCACACGCTGCGGAATTAACGCGCCCAGCGGGATTTGGTAGGGTAGCGAACTGATGTCAATTGAGTTGTCGCCGCCCGTGCTCGGATGCAAATCAATCCGGTAACTCCCGATGCCGATGGAATCCTTAAACTCCGCCGCCTTGACGTCGTCGCGTGTCGCGCCGGTTTCCCGCATCCGAAACTCGGTGGAAACGTGTTGCTCCACCACGGTGAACTCTGCGCGAATCCGCCGGCTCTCGCGGATGTAGGGATATTTGGCCAGTCCGTCTTCCGTGCCCACGATGTCGGGCCGCAAGCGCATGCCCTTCCATCCGGTCCCACCGTCCGGACGCGGCGCTTCGGTCTGCAACCAGTAGAGCAGCGAGAGACTCAGTTGTTTGGCGCGCTCAACGTGTTTGGCCGCTTCGGCGTCCGAAACCTCGCAGAGATTGCCGAGCAGGTAATCGTTCTGCGGCCAGTTCACCAGCGAGATGTCGCCCGGATACGTGCCGGGAACGAACAGGGACTTGTCCGCGATGCGCCGATACGACCACAGCCCCAGACCCGCCTCGGGATCGGTGTCGAGCTTGCGCGGCTTGAGCGTGACGGCGTCGGCGTATTCCCAGGCGAGCAACTTGCCCGGCCACGGCGGTCGAATGTCGGGCACGTAATCGTGCCAGAAATCATACTCGCGCGGCTTGTCAATTGTGTGGTCCTCGCCCTTCACGTAATCCATCGCGAAGCAGCAGGTGAACGCCTGCATGTTGAGCGGCTGCGCCTCCGGTTTCGCGTGCGGTTCGCCGGTGTCCTTCTGCGCTTCCGCGCCGGTGACGTATTCTGTCTTGGTCAACGGCAGCAAATCGCCCAGTTCGGTCGCGTCCGCGAAATACGGCGCGCGCAGTATCAGTTCATTGCCGGATTCCAGACTGCGGACTTGGACCGCGTCCACCTTGTCGCCGTTGGTCGCGGCGATAATCACCTTGTGTCGGAGCAGGATCAAGACGCGCTGCCCCGCGATGAACGGGGCCAACAACTCCTGTAAGGCAGCGAGAGCGACGCGCGGTTCGTGGCACAAGCGCGACACCCAACCGTTGCCGGGATTTAGATGCGACGTCGCGCGCGCCGCTGGCGTGAGCGGGTAATTGCGCCGGTAATAATCCCGGATGCGCTGGCGGAGGTTCAAATATGTTCGCGTTCCGCCGAAGGTTTCAATCCATGGATTTTCGTCCGGCGGCACCGCTTGCGCCGTAAACTGGCCGCCGATCCAGTCCGTTTCCTCCGTCATGATCACGCGCAACCCGTGCCGCGCCGCTGACAGCGCCGCCGCGCAACCGCCCGTTCCGCCACCGATGATGACCAAGTCGGCGGCGAGTTCCTTGCCCTTCGTGCGCCGGATCACGCCAGGGATTTCACTAACGCCCGGAACTTGTGCGGCTACCAACTTTGGCCCTACTGCTGCCAACGGCATGGCCAAACTCAACGACTTGAGGAACGAACGGCGATGGAATTCACAACCTTTCATAAGTCGCAGGCTGGCCAGTGAATCGGAGGAGTTCAATTCTAAAACCAAAGTCGCCGTGTTTTGAACTTCTCAGACTGATTTTTATTAGGCAGAGTACTGCGCAACCGGTTCTAAAACCGGTTCAATCCATGCGCATCCTCATTGCAACCGTGACTGCTGGCGGCGGACACCTCGCCGCAGCGGCCGCCCTGGACGAAGCCTGGCGCGCGTTGCGGCCCGACGACGTCGTCGAGCGCGTTGACGTGGTGAAATTCTTTTCGCCACTGCATCGCAAGATTCACGCGGACGGTTACGTAAAACTCGTCGAACGCGCGCCCGAACTTTGGGGCATGATTTTTGCCCGAACGGATGACCCGAAGGTCGCACGCCGGCTCAACCAGATTCAGCGGCTGTTTCCCAGCGTGGCCCGCCTCCGCTTTGCGCGCTTCGTCAAGAAGTTCAAGCCCGACGCCGTGCTCTGCACGCATTACGAACCGCTCGCCGTGTCCGGCAGCCTGAAAGCGGAAGGCACAGGATCGTACCGTGCTTTGTGTGTGAGTGTGGTGACCGACTTCGAAGCGCACGCGCTTTGGATGGAGGACGGAGTGGATTTGTATTGCGTGGCGGAGGAGGAAACGAAAGCCCGCCTGATCGCGCGTGGCGCGCCGTCCGGGACCGTCGTGGCCACGGGCATTCCCATCGCCGCAAAGTTTTCCGCGAAGCTGGATCGTCGCGCGATCCGCAAGTCGCTCGGCCTGCGCGATGACCTGCCCGTGCTGCTCGTGTTGAGCGGCGGATTCGGCATGGGGCCGGTGGGGAAGATACTGGTGGAACTCGACAAGGTTTCCCACGCGTTTCAAACGCTGGTGGTTTGCGGGCGTAACGAGGACTTGCGGCGTGAACTCGCCGCACAGGACCGGAAGCATCCGACCCGCGTGCTGGGCTTTGCGTCGAACATGCACGAACTGATGGCCGCCGCGCATCTCATCCTCACCAAACCCGGCGGCCTGACCTCATCCGAAGCGCTGGCGCTGGGCAAGCCGTTGTTCATCCTTGATCCGATTCCCGGCCAGGAAGCAGCCAACAGTGATTTTCTGCTCGAACGCGGCGCGGCGGCCAAGGTGAACCGCGTGGAGGACCTGCCTTACCGTGTCGAACAATTGCTTGGTTCGAAGAAACTCGCCGAAATGGCCAGCGCAGCGAAGGCGTTGGGCCGGCCAAAGGCAGCGGAGGCGGTATGCAAGGAAGTCGTGCGACGATTGTCCGCAGGCTGATGCACGCTCGCTTTCGCCCCCGGCCAATCATTGGTAGCTGCCGTTGCAAGGCGGAGCGTCCGCTTGAACAAACAGGTCCGCCTCCTCACGTCGGCGGCTACGGTTCTTGGGGGCAAAGCGTGAGGCGGAGTTTGGGTGGTGATGCTGACCGTACCAAACCTAATCCTCCAGCGCGCCGATGGGACGTGTGCGCCTGGGCGGCGCGCGGTGCGTTCATGCTGTGTGCAATTGTCCTGCCGCTCAGTAACACCGCAATCGCCCGGGACGCGTTCACCCAGCTCAAGCCCGACGAGCAAATCATCTTCTATCCGGCGCTGGCTCATCGCGTGACCCCGGATTCGTGGCGTGTAGAGATCCAAGGTCGTGTGTTCGAACCTGAACCAAGGCGGTTGATGCTGGCGCTGTTGCGCGAAGCGTTGGACTTGAGGGACGTGGAGTTGTCGCCCGCGGAGCAAAAGATTTTTGACCAGCGTGCGCGGCTGTTTCTGGTGGATCACGAGCGACGAAAACGGGTCTTCATTCGTCTCGGAGCGGAGGAGTTTTCCGTGGGCCGCTCCGGCGCGGATGGCAGGTTTGGCGGGCGAATTATCCTGCGTGACGCAGCCAGTTTGCGGCCACACACCGATTCGGGATCCGGCCTTCCATTCAAGGCGGTGCTCGCGCCCGACGATCCCCGCATTTTCGGTGGCGACATATTCCTGTTGGAAAACGAAGGCGTATGCGTCATCTCCGACCTGGACGACACAATCAAGATCACCGAGGTGCGCGACCGGCGCGCCACGCTGCGCAACACGTTCCTCCGCGAATTCCAGCCCGTGCCCGGCATGGCGGAGTTCTACCAGACGCTCGCGCGCTCGAATGGCGCGTCCTTCCATTATGTCTCGGCCAGCCCGTGGCAGCTTTATCCGCCGCTGGACGAATTCATCGTGGCGCACAGTTTCCCGCGCGGCACATTTCATCTGAAGGAATTCCGCTGGAGGGGACGGAGCTTCTTCAGTCTGTTTTCCGACCCGGAGAAATACAAGCCCACCGTCATTGAACCGTTGCTGAAGCGATTTCCGCATCGTCGCTTCATCCTCATTGGCGATTCCGGCGAGCGCGACCCCGAAATCTACGCAACGCTGGCCCGCAAGTATCCACGCCAGATCGAGCGCATCTTCATTCGCGATGTATCGGATGAACCGGCGGGTGTCAAGCGGTATCAAAATACCTTTGCCGGGCTGCCGCGCCTGCTCTGGCAGGTTTTCCGCGAGCCGGGTGAAATCAAAGTCGCGCCCGAGTAACGTTTTGCTATGCTTCGCCTGCGTGGCCAAACCCAATTCCATCGAACTGCCCGGCGTTGAGCCGATCCCGATTCTCTACGAGGACCGCTCGGTGCTGGCGATTGACAAGCCGCGCGGCTGGATGCTCGTGCCTCATTCGTGGCAGAAGACCCGTTGGAATTTGCAGGCAGCCATCGTGTCTTCAATTGGCGCGGGCGATTTCTGGGCGCGCGCGCGCGGGCTGAAGTTTCTCAAGTTCGTGCATCGTCTGGACGCGGAAACGACGGGCATCTTGCTCTTCGCCAAGAGCCAGGGCGCGGTGGAAACCATTTCCGAGTTGTTCGAGACCCGGCGGATGGAGAAAACGTATCTCGCCGTCGTGGACGGCGTGTTGCAGCAGGACGAGTGGACCTGCCGGTTGAAGCTCGGCCCCGCGCCGGGCCAGATTGGCCGCATGAGAGTGGACCAACGCGAGGGCAAGGAAGCGGAAACGCATTTTCACGTGTTGCAGCGGCGCGAACACCTGACGCTGGTGGAAGCGCACCCGTTGACCGGTCGCACTCATCAGATTCGCATTCACCTGGCCGAGTCTGGGCGTCCGTGTGTGGGCGACGACACTTACGGCCGGAGTCGCGAGCGTTTCAATCTCGGCTTGCGCGCGGTGAAACTGGTTTATCCCGATCCATTCACGCGGCGGCGCGTGGAAATCCGCGCGCCGGTCGAGGCGTTTTGCCGCGAGTATGGATTCGACATTCCGAAACTTTGAGGCACACTCCGCCCCCGGATGGAAAGTATGACCGAGAATTCTACGAAGCCAAACTTGGAGAGGGTTTGCCAGACGGAATGGATTGAATTTCGCCGCTCGCATATTCACGGCACCGGCGGTTACGCGCGCAAGCCCATTCCCGATGGGACGGAAATCATCGAGTATGTGGGTGAGAAAATCACCAAGGCCGAGGCGTTGCGCCGCTGCGAGGCGCAAAACGAATACATCTTCACCGTGAACGACGACTGGGATATTGACGGCAATGTTGCCTGGAATCCGGCGCGACTCATCAATCACAGTTGCGCGCCCAACTGCGAAGCGTTGATAGACGACGACGGGCGCATCTGGATCACGGCGTTGCGCGACATCCAGCCGGGGGAGGAACTGACGTTCAATTACAACTACGACCTGGAAGATTATCGCGAGCATCTCTGTCGCTGCGGCGCACCCCAGTGCGTGGGCTACATGGTGGCGGAGGAGTTTTTCGACCATGTGCGCGGGCAACAGGCGCTGACGCAGGTCCAGCAATAGACGTGGATACCGGGTGAAGCTTAACGGTTGTTACCATCTCGGCGTATGCCAGAACCAGCACCGCGCATTTCGAGCATGAGCCGCGCGATCGGAGCGCTGGTCTCCGACACGGCACGTTGGATTGCGATCGTCGAAGCGCGCCGGATCGGAGATCGGCGCTTCGGTTCAGGAAGAGTCAGCCGGATCAATCGCCGCGCGGAATCAGCGATCCGCGACCCAGGCGTTGAAGCAATCCACCCCAGACTGCTGCTATGAACGCACCCCTGAGCCGCGCCAAAGCCAGCGTGCGCCACCAAGTGCGTTCCCGGCTGAACGCCATGTCTGCAGCACAGCGCGAGGCCGCTTCGAGCGGAATCTGTTCCCGATTGCGGCAGCAGATGATTTGGCAGCGTGCCGGCTCCATCTTGTTCTTCGCGCCATTGCCCGACGAACCGGACGTCTGGCCGTTGCTGGCGGAGGCGTTGCGGGTGGGCAGAACGGTTGCCCTGCCCCGTTTTTCAGCGCCGACAAAGAACTACGAAGCTTGCGTAGTGCGGGATTTCGTGGCCGATCTCGTTATCGGCCAATTCGGGATTCGCGAACCGGCGATTGGTTGCGCGGAGTTTCCGTTAAACCGGCTGGACTTGGCGCTGGTCCCTGGAGTAGCGTTCGCTCAGGATGGTCGCCGGCTGGGTCGGGGCAGAGGGTTCTTTGACCGGCTGCTAGTGAACATTCGCGGCACGAAGTGCGGAATCGCGTTCGACGAGCAGTTGGTGGACGCCGTTCCAGCCGGGCCGCTGGACATTGGTTTGAATTGCATCTTGACGCCGACGCGCTGGATCGAGACCTGAACGGCGCGCGGTTTTGGAATGAATCTGGTCTGGTATATTGTCGGAGCGGTCGTGTGTCTGGCCGCGGGCGCGGTCATTTATCATCTGCTCTTGATCCGGAAGAATCGGCAAGTCCGGGAAGCCGAAGGACGGCAAGCCACATCCCTGCTCCAACAAGCCCGCCGCGAGGCCGAAGCCCTCCTCAATACCGCCCGCTTGGACGCCAACGCGGAGGCCCTGAAGCTGCGCGAACAGGTGGAAGCCGCATTGACCGCCCGCCGCGCCGAGAGCGCCGATCAGGAACGCCGGTTGGGCGAGCGGGAATCGCTGCTCAATTCGCAACTTTCCCGAATCATCGAAACCGAGAAGGATTTGCGGCAGCAGAAGGACACGTTGGACCGCAAGGCCAACGCCCTGGAGAATGCCCAGCAGGAGTTGATTGAACTTAGCCGCCAACGGCGGGAACAACTCCAAGCCATGGCCGGACTTTCCTCGACGGAAGCCCGCGACAAGTTTCTCAAGGAGATAGAGCAGGAGACCCTAAAGGACGCCGGAAATCTGGCCCGGCAGATTCTGGACGACGCCAAAGCCCGCGCGGAAGAGAAGGCCCGTAAAATCATCACGGTGGCGATTCAACGGTACGCTGGCGATCAAACGTTTGAAACCACCACGGCGACGATTGCGCTGGAGGGTGACGAGATCAAGGGGCGTATCATTGGGCGCGAAGGCCGGAACATACGGGCGTTTGAAAATGCGACCGGCGTTACCGTGTTGATTGATGATGCTCCCGGCGCGGTGATTTTGTCGGCCTTTGATCCGGTGCGCCGCGAAATCGCCCGCGAAGCGATGCAACGGCTGATTCAAGACGGGCGCATCCACCCCACGCGCATTGATGAGGTCGTGGCCAAAGTCACCGGAGAGATGGACGAGACGATTGTTCGCCACGGTGACGAGGCCGTGGCCCGCGCCGGTCTGCCGCCGATGCATGGCGAGATCGTGAAGTTGCTGGGCAGAATGCATTTCCGCCAAAGTTACACCCAGAACCTCCTTGATCATTCCGTGGAGGTGGCGCACCTGATGGGGTTGATGGCCGCCGAACTCGGTCTGGATGTAAACCTGGCCAAGCGCGCCGGCCTGTTGCATGACATCGGCAAGGCGGTGAGCCATGAGGTCGAAGGCCCGCATGCTGTCGTCGGGGCGGACCTCATCAAACGTTACGGCGAGTCGGCCGAAGTGGTCAATGGCGTGGCGTCGCACCACAACGACGTGCCGGCGGAAGGTCCGTTGGGAATTCTCGTGAGCGCCGCGGATGCCATCAGCGCCTCACGTCCCGGTGCGCGTTCGGAGAACATGACCACCTATTTGAAGCGGATGGAAAACCTGGAGAAAATCGGCAATTCATTTGCCGGGGTGGAGAAGTGTTTTGCCGTGCAGGCCGGCCGCGAGTTGCGCGTGTTTGTGCAACCGCAGACGGTCAACGATGAACACGCCTTTGCCCTGGCCCGCGGTATCGCGGCGAAGATTGAAGGAGAACTCCAGTATCCGGGTCAGATCCGCGTCACGGTAATCCGGGAGACACGCTGTGTGGAGATTGCGAAGTAACTGACGAGCGATAGGAAATCTAGCGACCTTCCATCATACCCGGGGGAAGACCGGTTCCGTAACCCTGCTTGGGGGAGTTCCACGGACGGGCAGAAAGGTTGTCGGGGTCGGTCGTCGCACAACCCGCTGCCAACCCCGCGAGAAAAAGCAGCAACAGGAAAATCCGGCTCAACTTGTCCAGACGATTCACGAGGCGGGATGAGCTGCAATGACGACATCGCCCTCCATCACGTCAGTGATTCTCCAACCGGGAATCACGTTGGCGATGCAGCGGTTTTTCTCCACGCTGGAAATCCGCAGCTTGGCCACCAACTTGCCATTGCGGCTTACGAGCAACTCGCCGTCCTGAAGCACGTTCTGGTCGGCACCAAAATCCAGCACCACGAAATCCCATTTGGGATCCGCCACGAGCACCGTGCCCTTGAGGTTGGGTGGGAGCGGGACGATGTACTTGGGATCAAGAATCTTGGCCAGTTCTGCCTTCTTCTTGGCGAGTTCGAAGGCCAGAATTTTCTTCTCCTCGTTCACCACCTCCAAAGCTTCCTGAGCCTCCTTGATCTGTCTCCCGAAGGCGATGATCTGGGGCGGGGTGAAGCCCGTGCCGGTGTAAGCCCCCAGATGCGCGCGGGCGTCATCGCGTTCGGTGGTGGTTTGCGTCAGGCGCTGGGTCAACTCATTGGCTCGCTGCGTCTGTTGGGCGAGTTGCGCCTCCACGCGGTCTTTCGCGGCGGTCGTGGCCACGAGCGTTTCCTTCGTTTGCTCGAGCTCCTTGGAAGTCTTTTCCAACTCGTTCTTGGTGACGGTCAACTCCTGGTCCGTTCGGGTGAACTTCTCGCGCCAATCATCCCGCTCAGTGATCAACGTGGTAATCTTCTCCTTGACCTTGATGAAGTTCAGGACTCCCACCGCCAGGGCGGCGATGATCGCGATGATTAAACTGATTCGAATCAACATAGCTTGGTTGGCAATTGATTGAACTAACGATGGCAGCCTAGACGGTGGAAGCAAACGTGTCAACGCCCCTTCTGTGTTAAAAATTTCATGACGGGCACAGTAGT
>JAANMU010000754.1_pt1 | contig 35603 bp, 49 predicted proteins | sample 7279701 | NCBI WGS metagenome assembly JAANMU01 (sample SAMN14094539, study PRJNA606508) | bioreactor metagenome | isolation source: A lab-scale SPAN reactor treating ammonium-rich wastewater day 57 | place: Ireland: Galway | collected 2017-03-13
ACATATATGACAAGGGATTTGGGACAGAAGTTGTCGAATCAATTACGAGGACAATTCGCAAGCTCGCAGAAAACAAGTTAGCTTTTATTGTGCAAGGCAATCACGAGGTGAAACGCATCCGCCGCCACATTACTAGTGGCCGTCCAATGTCAGAGGAATTGCAGTGGCTGGCTGCTCAACCCCTCGGGATCTCGTTCCTTTTTGCCAATCAGAGCCGTCTGACCATCGTTCACGGCGGAGTCAAGCCCAGCCACACCTGGAAGGACTTGCCGTCAAATAGCGACCTGGTGTATATTCGGACGCTAGACGAGGCAGGCGAATATATTCCGCTCAAGTGGATTACAGCTGATGATGGGACGCGCACACTAAAAGCGAAGACACAAGGAAAGCCGTGGCATGAAATGTACGACGGACGTTTTGGATATATTGCGTCCGGCCACGATGCTCAGAAAGATGGGATTCCAAAATTCTTCAAGCACTCTTGCAATTTAGATACGGCGTGTTATGCTACGGGTATACTAACTGCCCAGGTTTTTGGAGAAGGTGGAAAAGAAGACCTGATCCAATCAAAGGGCCGAGCCTCAAGCAAAATGCAGGTTTTGGATACTACACCAAATGAAAGCAGTTGTCTTCGGTAAGTTCCCACAGCAATTCGTACACGACCGAATTGTGCCACAGCTCGAAAAGCTCGGAATAGAGGTTCTGAGTTTTGATACTAACCCTGCCAAGTTTGCGAAAGCAAATCTTGAAGGCGTAGATGTTGTGTTCTTCTTGAGTGAGCTTGCGGCCCACAAGGAGCAAGACCAGATCAGGCAGTCAATACGACGCTACAACACAAAGCTAGTCTATCTTTCACGGAAGACATCACTCTGGCCAGAGCAGTTTCAAAGAGCCGGCCTTTGCCTACCACAAGGGAATCAAGACATGGCGCGACCAGCAATCGTCCAAAACATCGACGGCTTCCTTCGCAAATACATCGAGCTGAAAGAGAGGGGGTTCTCGTTGGACGACATGGTGCCAACGTTACGTGATTTTTTTCCAAACCTCAAGGATGGGAAACACCTTTCTGGATACATCAGCAGGCTGCGAACGCAAACCCCAGAGAAACTGCCTCAGTTTTTCGTACAATACGAGGCGGGCCATGGCATCGCGCAAGAAGAAACACACAGTCACGAGAGTGCTCCAAGTTCCGCGCCGACTGTTGCGCCAGCGAGTGAGACCGATGATGCTGATCTCTTGCAGTTGGCCGATCAGGAAATCCAAGAGCACAAAAAAGAAATCGAGCGTCTCTCGGCGGCCCTTAAAGATGCAAACAAAGCCCTCGACGAGCTAAAGAAAAAAACGAACGGCACGTTGAAGGAAAACGTTACGCTGATTCGTCGAGGCATCAAAACCGGACTCTTTACGCCGGACGAAGGTCTGGCGAAGCTCGAAGCTCTCCTGCAATAACGAGGATTGTCACAAAATGACAACCAAATTCGAACTGACAGACGCGCAGCACAAAAGAGTTTTGGCCTGGAGCGAAAAGCACTGGCAAACAAAACACAAGACTCCTCCAAAAGAAATGACTGGTGCTTACTTGGAATTTTCATTTATTCCAAATGGCCTTGGAGACGCGCCACGTGTTCGTTGCATTTGGTGCAAAGACGAACCCACCCTGAAGCTGTCTATCGACGACGATGGCGAGTTCATGTACGATGATTTTGGTGATGATCTGCCGCTCCATAAAAACAACGGAACCTGGGGCATCGTCTCCGATTACGATGCTACGACAGGGGTGGCCACAGTCATCTTGCAAGATTGCAGCACCGCCAAGATGCACGCTGGAGCTTTCATAAGCGGCTTGCCGGCTCGGCTCCCGGGAGTCGGCGACAACATTATTGTCCAGGTCATCGATGATAAAGGGCTCAAGCGCGTAACGGCTGCCAGACCGTGGAAAGAAAGCCATGGACACAAATAAACTAGCTGCCTTAAAAGCTTTGCCATATGTCATCAATCCGGTGTGCGGTCTATGCAAACACGGCAAGTTTCCCAACGATGACTGGGGCAGCTGCGAAGCTACGAAATACGATCATTTGAAACACAGTGATGCTACTCGTGATATCAGCATCCACAAATATGGAAGCTGCCCAAACTTCGAAGAAGAGCCGAAGCGCGTCGGCATGTTGGCCCGTTTTCAGGAATTCTTCGAATCGCCGGATAAGCTTTGGCAAGAAGTAGCTGAAGCTTGGAAGCGAACCGGAAAACAATTTGATAAAGTCAATAATCGGCTCGATACTTTCATCGCCGAATTAAATCAAGTCGGCAAGAAATGAGATAAAGATGCCCACCGATATCATCGAGATGTTTTGGGGCTGCACTGTGTGCAACGCCGAAAACAAAGGCCGTTTCAAAACTTGCCAGAGTTGCGGCGCGCCACGTACAGAAGATTCTCCAGAATGGATGCCGGATGACATCTCGCCGATGGCAGCCGTCAAGGATCCTACGCTGCTCAAGAAGTTCAAAGGCGGCGCAGATTGGAAGTGCAAGTACTGCGACTCGTCTCAATTCAGGGCAGACGGCTGTTGCGCGCAATGTGGGTCTCCGCAAACTGACTCGACGGCAGAGAAGCCTGCAAAAAAAGCACCTGCTACTACGCCGCCTCCGACCATCGTAGACAAATCGTATCACAAATCCGAACGGGTGAAATACGGCGCGATTGCTGGAACCATCATTGCGGTTCTGGTTATCTCCATGTTTCTACTGTTCCGCACGAAAATCGTGGACATCAAAGTCTCGGCTGTTGCCTGGACGTATACGGTCAAGGTCGATCGCTATCAAGTTTGGAAGCGTGAAGGTTGGGATCCAGATCCCAGTGCGTTTAATACACACGATGAAGGTCGCCGGGTTCATCACTACGAACACGTACGGGTCGGATCTCACATCGAGAACTATACTGTTCAAGTTGCTTGCGGACAGGATTGCCGAACCATCAAGGGTTCGTGTTACACAACGCCACGAAGTTGTACGAGCAATAAAAATGGCTCAGCAACTTGTACCGGAGGAGATAGAGTGTGTTCACCAGACACTCAGTCGTGCACCACTCGCTACTGTTCGGAGCCCAGAACTCGAACGGTCGATGATTACGAAGATCAACCACGCTACCGCACGTGGTATTCGTGGAATGTTTGGGACTGGGGCTTCAATCGAAATGTCGTGACGAATGGAAACACGACAGAGACTCACTGGCCTTCACCAGAGCAAATTCATCTTGGAGTTGGGTTGGCTCCACAAGAGAAAGAGCGAGAAGCTGGAAGGACAGAGAAGTACAATGTCACTTTTTCTGCCAAGAAGGACACCTATCAATATGAGCCGAAGTCGCTGACCGATTTTCAACGATTCGGGTTGGGCAGCGCGCATCGCATCAAGGTCGGCGTAGCCCACGGAGTGGAAGTTCTGCCGAACGAAAAATAACGGTTGACAGCGCCTATCCTTTGTGCCAGGCTGCTGATAACGCGGGACACCACCAAAATTCTACGGTGGAGCCCGCGCTCGACAACCTCAACCGAGGAGAAAAACAGTGGAACACATCTCTAAGATCATCGAGGCGGAAGTGCGTCGTTTGCAGGCTCAGGCTGTCATTCGACACGCTGTGATAACTCGCACCATGCTCACGTACGTGCCGCTCGCGCAGACGCTCAAAATGTTCTCTGGCAGTACCGCACTCGCAGAAATGCTCGGAGCGATCATGGCCGAGGATCATTCTCATGGTCGTCCGCTGAGCTGCGCCATTGTTGTTGGAGTCCAGTCCGGAAAGCCTGGGCGCGGCTTCTTCGACATGGCTAGGAGACTTGGATATCAAGTTGGCAACACCCAGCAGGCCGAGGAAGCCTTCTGGAAAAGCCAATTGACTGCGCTCGGGTTCTAGAATGAAAGTCTACCCTGTAGAGAACGAAATCTGGCCGTACTACTATCTGGAGATTCCGCCTCCAGAATGGGCAGAGAAGTATTCTTTTGAGGTAGACGAAGAAACGGTCTTGCGCTGGAAGAAAGCAGCGGAAGCTTTTTTCCAAGCGCAGGCAGAAATCAGCGAACGCATTCATCGCCGAAAGTATGAAGCTCAGCTAGAGGAAATGCCTGAAAAGGAAAGGTTCGAGCATATTCTCTGGACAGAAAAGAAAGCGACATTCAATGGCATCGAGGTAGTAAAAGCGGACAACCGCGAGCTTGTAGAAGGCATGATTGTATTCGGCCGCCTCAAACAAACGCTAGGGCTTTACACGATCAAAGAGCTTCATTCCAGGAGCTGTATCGTGAGCAACGAAACGGCTTCTGGTTGGATGTCATACAACAACATTCTAGGGTTTCCGGCATGACACTCAAATCACGCCTCGCCGAGCTAGAGAAAGACAATAAAAGATTGCGCCGTGCCTTGCGGCCATTTGCAAAGGCCGCAGAAGATCTGGAGCATGACGACCGGCACGGTCACATTCCAAACTCATGGTTTTTTGACGACAAGTGGATTGTTGCCGCAGCTCGTGCTATGGCTATGAGCAACAAGTCAAAATGAAAAGCTACCCGACAATCCCGCGCGAAATTCGTCAAGGCATGAGCATCTACGCCTTTGGCAAGATCGATGGCTCAAACATCCGTGCCGAATGGAGTCGTAAGGCTGGGTTCTACAAGTTCGGCTCGCGCCATCGTCTGCTTGGAACCGACCAGGATCAAATTCCTGAAGCCGAGGAAATGATCAAGACCGTTTGGGCGGAACCGCTCACTGACGTCTTTCGACGCAACGGATGGGAGCGCGCGATTGCGTTTTTCGAGTTTTGGGGCAACAATTCGTTTGCGGGCCTTCACGATGATGAGCTGCATCGGCTCTCCCTCATCGATGTCAATCCCTACAAGAAAGGGATTCTCCCGCCAAAAGAGTTCCTGGATTTCTTTGGCCACCTGGATATTGCTCCGCTGCTCTATCATGGGCCGTGTGATGCCGAGTTCATCGAATCCGTACGACAAAGCACACTGGAAGGGATGCCGTTAGAGGGCGTCGTGTGCAAAGCAAAGAATCCCAAGAATACGCCGATGCCGGTGATGTTCAAAATCAAAAGCGACGCATGGCTTCAAAAACTGAAAGACTTCTGCAAAGGCGATGAGAGGATGTTCGAAAGGCTGATGTGACTTCACTAAAAACGAGAAGAGCTAACTATGCACACTTGCCCAGAGTGCGAAAGCACAAATATTGAGACCAAACAAGAACAACGCAAGCTTCATTACGGAGACAAGGAAATCAGTGTAGAGATACCTGTGCGATACTGCCAGGATTGTAAGCTGGAGTACCTTGACCATGAAGCCGAGTACATCCAGGAAGAGGCCATCAAAAAAGAGAAACAAAGGCTCTCTTCAGCTAGAGCTTGAAGAATTGGAACGATCCAATCCAGAAGTCGCTAAAGCGGTTCGCAGCTACGAAAAAACTGTCAGACAGATCCTCTGCGGTAACAAGTTCGGCCTTTGCAATAGCAATTAGCGTCACAGTTACAACACGATGGCACTTCGTTAGCGTGCTCACAGTATAAAGCCGAACGTTCTTCTTCTGATAGAACGGCCTCGGCTAATTTTTTTACGCGCTCTTCTAGATTGCATATGCGCGCCTCTAACGGCGGTGGGGATCTATCTGGAACAAGATTGTATCCGCGCATTTTTTTGTATGTATCGCTTTGCCGAAACAGCGAAACTACACGGCGCAGTTCGGCCTCTAGCTTCGAGTTCGTAAAGAAATCGGCATCAGTTTCTGCAAATCGTTCGGCGGCAATGACAACTGGCATCATGTCGCCAACAGCCTCGATCAAGTCTTTGTTATCTATCATCAAAGCTCCACAACAAGGTTGCGCTGAAAACTTTCATTAAGTAAACTGGTCTCGTATCCATGTTGTGATATAATCACTTTATCATAGCCATACGGATTACACACTATTCTAGTCTTGCCGATCAGGTAATCAGTAGATTCATGTGTATGGCCATGAATCCACAGCGCTGGCTCGCGGCGCTGGATGAGATCATCAACTTCACAAACGTAATAGCAATTTGTGCTTTCGTATCTGTATTTGTCATGGACAGACAGGAAGCTTGGGAGGTGATGCGTGACAACGATATCTCCTGCCTTCATCTCCTGCTTGAGGAAGTTCAAAGACTCTTCGTTCTGCTTGTACACCCAATTGGACAAGCCGCGAATGCTTAGGAAGTCGCTCCAGTTCGGAGCTTGAAGATCGGTCATCTGCGTCCTCTGGAACCACATAGTGGTGCCAAGGAATCGATGCCCTTCGATTTCGACAACTTCATTATCCAAAATGTACACGTTTTTTAGATGCGCTTTCGCCTTGCGAAGCGAGACATTCACCCTTCCCTTGTCGCTTGCGTAGTATTCGTGGTTGCCAGGAACGAATACAACGTTTCTGTACTTGGCACTGAATAGCCGTAGCGCATCTTCGATGCCGTACTTGTGCATTATCATGTCACCAGCAATGATCACGACATCGTAGTCTGGCGGCAATGATTCGACGAATGCCTTGCCATGGTCGGCATGAAATTCGAAGTGGAGGTCGCTGACGGGAAGTATTTTCATTTTAGCTCGATGCGACTAGACCAAGCCTAACAGCTTCAGAGTAAGCGTCCTCTGCGGCACATTCTATCCAATCTGGCGTTTCAAGCAAGCAAATTGGACAGCGGTTAGCCGTAAGAACTGACCGATCATTGTCTATGGCGTTTTTGATGATGGCCAAGTTCGCAAACAATAGCGGATCGAAATCACCACGATCCCAAAATGGGCTATCGATCTTGCTCATTCGTTGTTGAAGTTGTTGTCCATTTTTTGAAATAAATTGACCTAGTCCAAACGTTTCTACTTGGGCTTTGAGTTGCTTCCAATGATCTTCACATAGTGATAAGCTCGGCGGAGATATGTGTGTTGTTTCCATTTTATTGTGTTGCTAAAAATGCTTGATGTGCACGGACAGCACGACGACCACTATCCGTAATCTCTTCAATTTCTTCGTCTGCGTTAGTTACTAAACGCAACCAGCCTTCCCGGATCAATTCGTATGTAAGATCCTGGAATTCGTCAACGGTTTGGTATTCTATAATACCAACTATAAAATCAGACAGGTATTCGTACTGTTCTTTTGTTAGAGCCCGCATTCATTATTTTTTGACCTTTGCTACCTTTTTTGCAGGCGGCAATCGGGACGTCCGAGACGGTCTTTTTTCCTCCTCTTCCGGAGAGAGGACTGAGTCAATAATCTCGACAATCTTTTTCACTGACAAACGCGATCTTGAACCATCAGGATTTCTTGGCGCACCACCAATGGTAGAACTTCCTCCCCAACCTTTCTCCTCAGAGTTTAGAGCAGAATATATTTCTTGAAGAGGGAAACCATCAACGAAGTCGCTTTTCCTAGCAATAGTTACTGCCGTTGACTTATCAGCTAACGGTCTAATGATTGCGACTTTAGTAAATCCAGCTTGCCAAATTGCACTAAGAGCATGCGGATCCTGGCTTTCAATGAGAGCCCAGTCGTTTTCTCTGCGCAATAGTTTGAAATTGTCGTTTATTTGCTGCTTGGATATTTCTGTGCTAGCTTTTCCATCAACGTATAAATCGATTCTTCCTAAAATTGACTCCATAATCGGCTTGAGCCCTTCGTCAGAGAGCTTTTCATAGTCACCGTTGCGTTTGCTGGCCACTTCTGGCTCACAAATCCACTCGACAGTCTTGCGCATTCCGTTTAGACTGATGGCTCCAGCGAACATATCAGCCTTTCCAATGGCGTCGATGAGTTGGTTAACCAAGGGCTCGGTGCATCGAGTCGGATTTTTAAGACACCAAACTGCTCCACATACATCGGCATCCACGTCATTACAGTAGACAGTATAGTGATCCGGATCTAATCCGGCCAATACCGCATCCCGAGCCTGCATACAGGCTGCCGTTGTGCAAAAGCGCAAGCAGCCGGCGTGATGGTCAAACGAAAAACGATGACCCTCCTCGTCAATTTTAGGCCCTTGAACGAATCCATCGAGCGCGATGGAGTATTCTGGCAATGATTCCAGTTCAACCGGATCACCGCGTTTTATCACGATATCCATGAATCCTCTTCCCAGCATAGACCAGAGCTGGGCTCCTGACGACCTTTTTTGGTTTTATTTCAAGTTAAAATCCGAATAAAAAATCAGAACTTCTTGACACCGACCTTAGCCTGCCATTGAATACAAGGGCGCGTCACAGAGAGATATAACAATATGCGCAAACCAATGAAAACGAGCCTTATTCGCGGATACACGTTCCGAATTATTGGTGTGGCACTAATAAGTATGTCTCCTTGGATTTGTTACTCTAACTCTGACGATCAACAACAAATCTGGATGTATATTGTGGCAGCTCTTGGAATGGCAGCTTATTCCGCCGGCATTGTAGTGAAAGCTCGATCTGAACGAACGCCCGAAACAATGAGGATCGAATTGTCTTCCCAAGCAACTTGGGCGACGATTATACTATGCTTTGCCGTAATTGGCTTTCTACTTGGAAGCACGTATTACCAGTAGGACTCGACCAGAATAACCACGCCCAGAAACTTGTCGAGTGCAGGCGCTTACAACTCGCTCAACGATTATGATAGCTTTATAGCTTATAGCTGGCAGTATTGATCGATCATATACTCGATCTATATACAGACATTTATGGTAGCTTTTAGTGTTTATTTTGGTTTTAACATGAACGAAAAACCGAAAATAGAATTCCTACCAGATATAGAAGACTACTTAGAGTCAGTTTCAACTCCAGTTCAGATATCTGAGCTTGACGATATTATTGATCATGTTGCCGCAAAAACTGGCCTAGATATTGAACAAGCCTCTATTGTTGTCCAATCTATTTTCCAAGAGATACGCAACGCCATGCTCAGAGGAGAATCGGTTACATTCCGTGGATTGGGTGAGTTCTACATCTCATCACCAAAGAATGGCAACAAAATTCGTATATTTCCAAAATTTAAGCCGCACAAATCTCTGATAAGGAAAATGAATGGATGACAATCAAAAACGAGGAATTACCATTGACGAGATAGTTCCTGACGATGACTTCATCAACGGCGAGAATATTGTTGAGTTTTGCAAAAACGCAGACTCAAAAGCTCTCGCCGCTCACATTGTTGCCTATCGGCTTCTGCACATCAATCAAGGCTTGGCAAAAGCTTGCATGGAGGAATTGACAATAAGAGCTAATGCTGGCGATGATTTCGACTACGAAACCTACATCGCCGAAAAATTGAAGCAGATGCCGAAACCGCTAGATCCAGAAAAGCACGCAATGTTGAACCGTGTTATTTCAATGTCGGAGATGAGAAAACGATGACAGACAATTTAACATGTGAATTACTGCGTCGCGTATTTGGAAACGTTGGAGCGGTACCTGGCACAAATTTTGGAAAGGCAGGACTTGTAATTCCTGACTGCCTATTCGGCAAACAAGTGTCAGCAGAATTAGATGACGGATCTGTTTCTAACTACCCTGTTTGGATTGGAAGAGCAGGAAGTACAGAATTCAGAGCAGCTATTTCTAATCTTGGAACAGCCGAAGACCCTGAGTTCATCCTTGTTTTAATTTCTGGTGAGGCCACTCAAGCCGGCGTTTCCGCCTTAGGGTTCAAACTTCACTGGAACGAAAATTATGGAATCTTTTCACAAGCAACCGATAAAGGGTGGCAACCAGTTTCTGTGTTACATCGTTTGAATTTGACGGCTGCATTTGAGTTGCTCACACAAGAGGGTGTGCCATGGATACCAATCCAGGATAATTCTGAGCAACTGTATAACCTGCTTCTCTCTTTTATAGAGGCCGAGGAATAATTGCCAGGCTCGCGGGCCGGCTGCCAGCACTAGAAATGCGCCCGATCATTCGATCTTGACAAAAGTTGCGACAGTGGATATCTTTGCCCAAAAGATGCCGCGACTCTTCTATATTTTGTCACGGCACAAGATACCCACGCTCACCGCGGGAACTGGGGATCTCGTGCTTGAGGACATAATAGACATCGCTTCAGATTGCAAAACACGAGTTCTTGATGACGAGAATTTGGTGCGCGCAATAAAAATGCGCGAACCAGAACTCCGATTTTGCTATGTCGTTGAGGTCAAAGAGCTGAGCCTATGATCAGTGTTGGAGAGGGCCAGCATTTTCAGCGCATTCGAGTTCGACTCTCGGGCAAGGATGTGATACTGGGCCCTGCTTCAAGCCCTGCTCTCTTGCGATACACGGTGCAGGAGCTTTCCTCGTTTATAGACGGGGGAGCAATCAATATACCATCCAACACCAATGGTGCAACGCTGTTCGAGATCGCAAAGCAGCTTGCCTCCATGATTGTGAAAAATAGGTTACGTAAAAATGGTGAATGAAGTTTCGGACTACGTAGCGGAATGCTTCAAAAATGGCGTTACTGATTACGAAGGCGTTTGCGCCAAAGCTAAGGAACGGATCAAAGAGATCGATCTGGAATTGGCCAAAATAGACGTTTTGCGTGCAGAGAAAATCAAACTGACGAACGTGCTTCGCGAGCTGCATGATGACAGTGTCAAGCGGAATCGCAATGCTCCGTCTGCTCCCAACATCGAACTCGATGACAGCAATCTCGAAGCACAAAAGCTGCGATACGAGATCTGCAAGTTGATCGAAGAGACCGGCGCAATTCTCAACAGCGATCTGATTCAAAAAGTTGGCGGCTATTCTGGCCACCAACGTGTCATTCGTGCGGTCAAGTTCCTTGGCGAAAAAGGAATCTTGGCTCGTGATGATGAACGCCGACATATTCCCGGCCCAAATTGGAACGAGCGTCCAATCTACGAACCTTCTGAAGCATAGGAAAAATAAATGGCAAAAGGAATCTGGGGCTTTCTTCAGAAAGCCGGCCTAGTGGAAGAGGTGCCTGACGCGCCCGCCATCGAGTCACCTGATGGCGAGAAGAAGTCTGACACCAAGGAAAATTCCACGTCAACTCCTACTGCGCCAGCATCAAAAGAGACGGCAGAGGATCGCGCTCGTATTTCAGAAATCGATGGAATGGTTCGCGAGCAACTTGCCAATGCAATGGCCGAATCAGGAGCAAAGCTCGTAGAAGAGCTTGGCGATCTTTTGGAGACGTTAGGAAGCTCGATCCCTGACGAGAAGCTTCGCTATTCGACGGCAATCAAAATCCTACTCAAAAAGGGCGGGAGTGTTTCGGCTATCTGCAACGATGTTGATCGCTGCATCGGCGTTCTCGAACAGAAGGATCGCGAGTTCAACTCAACGCTCAAAGATCAATTTGACAAGAGAGTTGGCGGAAAGTCGCAAGTTGTTTCTTCCTGTGTCGAGCAAATTGCGACAAAGCAAGCGCAAATCGAGGCGCTGCAAACCGAAATTGCTTCGCTTGCCATTAAGAAAAACGAAGCAGAGTCTGGCATCGGCGAAGAGAAAGAGAAATTGGAACAAGTCCAAGCGCGATTTCAGATTGCTTACAAAGCAATGCTTAGTGCAATCGAGGAACAGCGCGCGAAGATTACGCAATACGGAGAGGGAGCCTGATGTCCGACGACATTTTGACAAGCGAGTCGAAGAAAAAGCCCTGGCAACGTCCAGAGAATTGGTTTGCTTGGGGCGGATTGGCTCTGCTCGGTTACGGAGTCCTTCGTGGACTTGATTACATTCTGCCGCTTCTCAATCGTGTGCTAGAAAATCTCCTGTACACCAGCGTCCTTGCTGCCGGCGTTGCAGTTGTCGCATGGTTGTTGTTCAGCAAGGATTTTCACAAGCTCGCCTGGTACGGATACAAAAGCGCGATGCGCTGGATTACTCGGCGTTTTGTCGAAATTGATCCTATCGCGATTATGCAGACGTTCGTCGAAAGTTTGGAAAATAATCTGGTTCAAATTTCCAAAAGTATTGCGGAGCTAAAGGGTCAAGCTCAAAAGTTGGAATTCAAAATCCAACAGACTATCGAGAAGCAAGAGACCGCAATGAACATGGCTCTTCAAGCCAAAGCTCGTGGCAAACAAGCTGGTATGCGAGCCGAGATGACTCTTCAGATGCGGAAGGCCGGTCGCGCAGAAAAAAGCAATCTGACTTACCAAGGTCTTCTAAATCGAGTGCGCCGTCATATTGCGGTGATGGAAAAAGTCAAAGAAGCTTCTGTTCTCATGGTGGCAGATATCAAAGACACCGTGGAAGAAGAGTCTGAAAAACGAAAGATGATTCAAGCCAGTTACAAAGCAATGAGCGCATCTCGTCGGATCCTGACCGAGGGTAAGGACAGAGAGATGTATGATCTGGCAATGGAAACCGTGACCGAGGATTACTACGCCAAGCTCGGCGAGATCGAACAATTCATGGACGACAGCCAGCACTTCATCAATACGATGGATCTGGAGAATGGAGTCTATGAAGAAGACGCGCTTGTGAAGCTCGAAGAGTGGGAAAAGCGCTCTGCAAATCTGTTGGAGGGAGGTACTGGTAAAACAAAATACCGCGTTTCTCCGCCCTCTCTTTCCGAAGAAGAAGTTGAAGAACAAGAACAGTTGGAGCAGCGAGAGAAACAACAGTCGTTTGCTGATTTGTTCAAGAAGCTGGATTGAAGGAGACGAAAAATGGCACTGAGAGTGAAGAAGACCCCAATCATCGCGGTGGTCGTAATCATTGCTGCGATTTTTGGTTTGCGATTTGCCTACACCAATGGCTATCTTGGGCCGGCTTCTGCCGGAAGCGCTGAGGTTCCAAAGGTTGCTGCGTTACCAGATATCCAGCAACAAACTACAGTGGCGGCTGTTCCTTCTGTTGCTTTGCCCAGCACGAATGCGGCGTCTGTCAACGGGCCACAGATTCGTTTTCTGGTCATGGCATGGAACTCCCAGATGGGATTGGCTTTCGCCAATGGCGGGCCGAATACCACTGATGGAAGTCTCATGGCCAAGCACAACGTCAATTTGAACATCGTTCGGGAAGACGACGTTGGCAAAATGCAAACACAATTGATTGCTTTCGCAAAGGCACTCAAAGGTGGAGATCCGAACCCGAAGGCTGGCGCACATTTCATGGCTGTCATGGGCGACGGATCTGCCGCAACGATCGCCGGAATGTGGGATGAGTTGAATAAGCTCGGCCCCGAGTATCAGCCCGAAGTTATCGGTTCTGCCGGGTACTCTCGTGGCGAAGATAAGTTCATGGGCCCTCCTGAATGGAAGAGCAACCCGAAATCTGCACGCGGTTCTCTGGTCAGCGGTTATCTTCGCGATGGAGATTGGAACATCGCTTTAAAGTGGGCAGCGGACAACGGCATCAAAAACAACCCAGACGAAAAGACGTACGATCCTAGCGCCATCAACTGGTATGCAGCAAATGATTTCATCGAGGCAGGAAACAAGTACATTGAAGGGGTTTGTGAAGATCGTCCGGTCGTCATTGATGGAAAACGGAATGGCGAAACGAAACGCATTTGTATCAACGGCGTCGTAACTTGGACGCCTGGTGATGTGAATGTGGCCCAAAAGAAGGGCGGCCTTGTTTCGATTGTCAGTACGAAAGAGTATCGTTCTCAGATGCCGAACACCATCATTGGCATCAAGAAGTGGAATGAGGCAAATCGCCAGACCGTCGAAAGCATGTTGCTAGCAATGTACGAAGGCGGGGATCAGGTTAAGTCGCATCCTGCTGCTTTGACCCGTGCTGCGCAAGCTTCTGCGGTCATCTATCATGAAGAGACGCCGGCATACTGGGAGAAGTATTTCAAAGGCGTAACCGAAACCGACAAGCAAGGTCTCCAGGTTGAATTGGGAGGTTCTTCGGTCAACAATCTTCAAGATGCGATGTACCTTTATGGGTTGGCCCCTGGCTCTGCCAACATCTTTGCTGCCACCTATACGGTGTTCGGTGACTTGGTGAAACAGCAGTATCCGAAACTCGTTCCGAGCTATCCGGCTGTGAACCAGATCTTGAACACGAGCTACACTCAGAACATTGCGAAGAATGCTGCGCCAGCCGGAAGCGCAGATCGCCCGACGTATGCTCCGGCTGCGCAGGTAACTCGCGTGGTTAGTAAGCGTGCGTGGTCGATCAATTTCAATACCGGCAAGGCTACTTTCACACCGGACAGCTTGACACAGCTCTCGCAGTTGCGTGACGGCTTGCTGGTGGCCGACGAATTGGCGGTCGAGATTCATGGCTACACCGACAATACTGGCGACGACTCTTTCAATCGCAAGCTCAGCAAGCAACGCGCAGATGCCGTGCGCACTTGGTTGATGGGGCAAAGCACTACTAGTTTCCCTACTGATCGCTTTACCAAAGTCGAAGGCCACGGCTCTGACGATCCGGTGGCGTCGAATGATTCTGAAACTGGTCGAGCAAAGAACCGGCGTGTCGAGGTGATTCTCGGGACAACTAAATGAAGAGTTGGTCAATTAAAGCAGACCCTTTAGTGTCGATAATAGCGGTGATAGCTCTGGCCGTAATTCTTCCAACCATTGTTGTGACTTGCAATGCTGCAAGGGTTAAAGAGGCATGTGCCCAAGGCTACGCCGCTTGTGTGAAATCTAATAAAACAGATTGCACAGAAGCTTTGAAAGAATGCTCTAAGTTCTGATGGCACTCTCTGCATTTAGACCAAATAGGGCACTGTCAAGCCGGGCCTGGACAATACTGCTCATCATTGAGGCTGCGATGTTTTTTATCGCGTGGTCTTTTGGTGATGCGGTTTTAATTCCAGGCCCGACTGATACTCTTCATGCTCTCGGTACGCTCATCAAGGAAGATGGGCTATTGTATGAGTTGATTGTAAGTATGAAAGTGAATGCCGAGGCAGTGGGATTGAGCGCGTGCATTTCTCTAGTGCTTGCGTATCTTACGGTGCTTCCTGTCATGCGGCCTTTTGTAGAGTTTTGCTCTAAGGCGCGCTTCTTTTCGATGACAGGATTTCTTGTTGTTTTTACAATGGCATTTGGTGGCGGACATGGGCTAAAGGTGAGCTTGCTCACTTTTGGTATGAGCGTGTTTTTCGTTACCAGCATGGCGTCAGTGGTTGCTTCAATTCCCAAGGCCGAATGGGATCAGGCCAGGAGCCTTAGAATGGGCGAGTGGCGGATGGTCTGGGAAGTTGTTGTTCTTGGGAAGGCGGACGAAGCTTTCGAAGTTCTGCGTCAGAATGCAGCAATTGGTTGGATGATGCTTACGATGGTAGAGGGACTCGTGAGAAGTGAGGGCGGAATTGGCGCGCTTATGCTCAACCAGAACAAGCATTTCAAGCTTGATGCTGTGTTCGCCATTCAGTTGGTAGTGCTCATTGTTGGTATTCTGCAAGATCAGATCATTCTTTGGTTAAAGAATTTCTTCTGCCCATATGCCAAGCTGACTTTGGAGCGGTAATGGCAGAATACGAGTTAAAAGACGTTCTGGTTCGAATTTCCGATGTCTCTTTGCAATTTGGCGCAAAGCAGATTCTAAAAAAGACGTCTATGGAAGTTCGCGATATTATTCGTCCTGATGTTATTCAGGGCCAGATTGTGGGCATACTTGGGCCGAGCGGAGTAGGAAAAACTCAATTTTCTCGCATTTTAGCTGGGCTTCAAGAGCCAACGACCGGCGAAGTATCTGTCTTGAAGGACGGATCCTATTCGAAGGTAAAGCCAGGTATTGTTGGAATGGTGGCCCAGAACTATCCGCTATTCAGACATCGAACGGTAATGGGTAATCTACTTGTTGCATTGGAACATTCATCACTATCGAAAAAAGATCGTGAGAAAAAAGCCTTAGAATACTTGGACACGTTCAAGCTTTCTGAGCGAGCCGATTTCTATCCGTCACAACTATCTGGCGGACAGCGCCAACGCATTGCTATCATTCGAGAGCTTCTATGCTCCGAACATTTTCTTGTGATGGATGAGCCGTTCACCGGACTCGATCCACTGATGAAAGATGCCGTGTGCGAGCTAATCCACAAGGTAGCGTCGTTGGATGAAAAGAATACGATTTTTGTTGTAGCTCATGATATCGCTGCGCTTGTACAAATCGCAGATACGTTATGGCTTTTTGGAAGAGATAGGGACGAGAGTGGTGCACCGATTCCTGGTGCGACAATCAATAAACAATACAATCTAATCGAGCGTGGGCTGGCTTGGAAACCAAGTATTTCATCGACGCCAGAGTTTGCTGAGTTTGTGAAAGAAGTGAAAGAGCAATTCAAAACGCTTTGAAGATGTGCATTAATTGTGGCGATCAAACGCGCTGGGTTTTACCAGAAGGCGCGCCAATATGTTTTACATGTATATATTATTCGATGACAGGATATCGAACCTGGAGGCACGCCATAAAATGTGCAATTTATTGGCTGCGTCAAAGGTCTGCAAATGATTAGAATAGTTGGGCCAGAGTTCGAGTTAGATCCAGAAGATCCGACACATGTGGACACTACGTCACGGTCGGACAATTGGGGTCGCGGTCTTAGCCCATTCCTAATTGGCCCTTGCGACCTCTATCCGGGCGCTGGCTGTACGCAGGCCAAGAACATGGAGAACGCCTGGCAATTCTCCAAAGTCTACCCCCGATTCCTTGACAAGGACGGCAATCCTGGGGCAGAATACTTCACCTGGGCCCGCCATGGCTGGCTCACCGAGCGTGGCATCCGATATCCAATGGGTAAGGGTGCCATCCCGTCCTATTCCTACTGGGACGGAAAGAAGCTAGGGTATATAGAGGGCAGACGACAAATATACATCCCGCTATATTCAGAAGCAGTAAAAAAGACACAGGCGTTTAAGACGCTCGCCGAAATATACAGGGAACACAAAAGGCTTGTGTTGAAAGGCTTCGATGGTTATGATCATCGGGCGTTGGGCATGTCCATGGAGGACGTGATTTCTGACGAGAAGAGAAAAATGGGACACATGTTTGTCCTGGCGATGATCTTGGAGATGTGAAATGGAACCTATCGAGATTTGGTCTGGCGAGCATGAATTCCTGCGCAACGATTTTCCGTGCGACGTGGAAATCGTAACTGATGATGGTGAGACGGCCCATTCTTATGGGTCGGCAGAAAGCGCATTCCAGGCTGGCAAGACCGAAGATGAAGACGAAAAATCCGAGCTTGCTTCGATGTCAGCTCACGAAGCCAAGCGTTTCGGTCGTTCTCTTACTCTACCGAGTGATTGGGGTACGAAGAGAATTGACGTCATGGAAAAGGTTCTCCGTGCCAAATTCACTCAGAATAATGACCTTGGTCAGCTTTTGGTCGATACCGGCGACGCAGAGTTGCGCATGCTGAATCGTCGGGATGATTTCTGGGGTATCGTCCAGCAGCCGGATGGCTCAGTGACTGGTGAAAACAGGCTCGGTCAGTTGTTGATGAAGATTCGTGACGAGCTTTCCATGAGCCGTCCATTTCAACCAAAGCCCAGGGTTCAAGTTCTCGATACTCCAAAACCGATCATCGACCCGATTTCTGTTGGCGGCGCTCTAGGTGCCTCTCCAATTCCAGCGCCCAACCCTTTGCAGCGCGCTATTGCGCTGGCCGGTGTTGGAGATCTGAAGGACAAGCTCGAAAAGTGTGGTGTGAATTCGGATCTCGCAACGGCGATGGCCGAATTGTATGAGGCAGGAAAGAAGGCTGCCAAGGAATTCGGCGATGGAAATCAATCAACGCTTGTTGGTGTCGTCGTCACCAAGATCGAAAGGTCACCAGGAGACTACGCAAAAATTGTTGGAGACGTCGGAAAAGCTGTCGAGAACCTCGCAGCAGCAGTCTCCAGATTGCATGGATGATGAACACAATCCTGCAAAACTATCCGACGAAGATATAGAATACGAGCTTACTACTCTTCTAAAAGAGAAGAAAGACTTACAATCCAAGATCGATCAAATCGATACTAATATAATTGGGCTCAAGGAGGAAAAACGTCGTCGCAAAGAAAAGTCACGAAGCAAGTAATTGCTGACCGAGTTTATCAGAAGCTTGACGGTGTAGTTCCCAAAAAGGATATCTACAACGCTGTGAACTTGGTTTGTGGAGAAATAGTCCGCGAGATTCTTGGCAATCAAGCGATTTCGATCAAGAACTTTGGTACGTTGTCACCGTACCGCTTTCACGGTCATAAGGCGCTGGACGTTTCGACAGGAATAGTTGGCTCCGTCAAGCCATTTAGGACGGTGCGCTTTCATCCACATGCCGTTTTCCTTCGCCTGATGGAAGGGCGGCGAGACAAATTCAGGACAGAAGAAAAGGGTTGACAAGAGTTCAGGCGGTTGTTAAAGTCCTGAACATAGCTCGAAACTTCGAGACTGGTCACCATAAGAAAGGGTCAGAGAAAATGGCTGCTGCAAAAAAGGGTACGAACGCTGAACCGCAGGACAACCAGAACCAGGGGGATCAGGGTGATCAGAACCCGGACACTGGCGAGAAGAAGCGCAAGGGTCGTCCGCCGAACAAGATCTACTTCACGTGCGCCGGCATCAAGAACATGCCGAAGCGTGACGCCGAAGGAAACATCGTCAAAGAGGCCGGCAAGAGTGTGACCGAGCCCACTTTGGTGATGGGCGAGTACGAGGTGGCTTCTGTCACCGATCGTGAAGCTGCCTTCGAGAAGTTCCGCGAAGAGCACGGCGTCAAAGTACAGGGCTACAAGGGCCCGTACTACATCGCCAAGGCAGTTGCCAAGAGCACCGAACAAAAGGTGTACGTCAACGTGCCGCTCGACAAGATCAAGATGAGCGGAAAGATCTGGGAGGGCGTCTACGAGGGCTGGAATGTCGTGGCTCACGGCTTGAATGCCATCAAGGACGAAAAGCTCAAGCTCGACTTCGCCGAGAATGACGTGGTGCTGATGTTCATCGGCGAGAAGGTCAACGAGAAGGACGAGTCTCCGCGTCCTCGTTTCGGCAGCAAGCCGGCAACGGTGCTGCGCACCGCGCTCGAAAACGCCAAGCCCGCGAGCTAAGCGTACAAAGAGCGCACGGGAATACCGCTGGGCCCGGCTACCTTTTAGGTAGCCGGGCCTATGCATTATCAGGGATAGAGCCGAAATGGAGATAAATGAAGAAACTAGCCAAATCAAAACTAGATCGCTTTGCTAAGCTGTTCGCAGAGCGTCGTGCTGAAATACTCAAGCGCGTGATGAACAGTGATATAGAGCTGGACACTGACGGTGACGATGTAGATATGATCCAGGCGTCTCAGCTTCACGACCTGGCGAGCCGCTTCTCAGGCCGCGATCTGCAAACGTTGACTCAGATCAATGCAGCCATGGAACGAATAGAGGCCGGTACGTTTGGCCTCTGCGAAGCGTGCGATGTCCCAATAGGCGAAAAGAGGCTGATAGCCATGCCACAATGCACGCTTTGCATAGACTGCCAGGAAGAGGCAGAACAAAACGAAAAACAATTTCGTCAACAATAATACATACTTGCGTGCATATTGCACTCACGATATATGTGTAGTGTAGTATCTAATCATGTACAAGCGCAAGAATTTAATCAAGAAAAACGGGGAAGAGGAATATTTCGCGCCGCCGCAAACATACTCACCGTACGCGCGGGTATACGATAAGCTGCTGAAAAAGCGTACGATTTTCCTTGGGGACGAACTTGATCGTACGCTTTCGTCAAATATCGTAGCAACATTACTATCTTTTGAAGATGAAGAGCCTGGAGAACCAATCAAGTTCTACATCAACAGTTGTGGTGGAGATCTTGTGGATGGACTGTTCTCAATTTATGACACAATTCAGATGATTAGTTCTCCTGTGCACACAATATGCATCGGAGAAGCTTCATCGTCGGCGGCTGTCCTGTTGGCCGCTGGGACAAAAGGGCACAGAGCGGCTACTGCCAATTCGCGCATCATGATTCATCAGGTGCAGACTGGGGCCTCTGAAGGGCGCGGAACAGATATTGAAATCGAAGCAAAAGAAACAAAAGCAGTCAAGCGCCAGATGACTGAGATGCTTGCTCGTCATTGTGGTCAGACATATCGCAAAGTATATAGGGATTGTGAGAACGATAAGTATTTGTCAGCTACCGAGGCAAAAGCTTACGGCATCATAGATATAATTCTTGAGCCGAAGAAGATGATACCAGACTTGAAGACGAGAAAACGGTCACGCAAGAAAAAAGCGCAGTAATAATACGCCATTAAAGTGATGACTGACAGAATCGTTTTAACAGCCAGGAAGAGGTCTACCGACCCGGCCCAGGAGCATCTCCGAGAGCACAAAGATCGGTGGAATGCGGATGTCAAAGCATTCATCGCCAGGGTTAAGAAGTTTACCACTGCCTTGGTTGGCCTCAAGAAAGCAATTAGCGGCTCGCCAGTGCCTCGTCTTGGACTTGGCAAGGGAAACATCAAATACCCGCTATCTCCCGTTGTAACAAAGGTGTTGGACGGCCTTGCGTCTGAGTATCAACAGCTTGCTCAAGACTATCAAAAAATCACATTGGATGGGCACACAATAGTACAAGAGCAAGAAGCGTATAGTCGCACGCGTCGTAAAGGTAAATCTGAAGGAGGGGTTGTTCCAAAACCAGAGGCTGCTCCTCCAGTACAAGAGCCAACTGCACCACCGGCAGAACCAATGCCATTAACGGCAGCTGGCGATCTAGATTTAATTGTGACGGCTGGAGAGTATCCTTTGACCGTCGAGTTTGGAGCAACACGAACCTGGCAACAAGCTGTTGCTTCTTTGGATGGATTGCTTGGAGAGAAGGGCTCAACGGATGCAAGCCGTGTGCAAGAAGGAATATTGCGTCAGCATTACTCGTTTCCAACATCAGAAAATCGAGACGAGGCCATTCATAAGGTTCGCACGGAAACAACTGGCTTCCAGGTAGTTGCCACCGATCTGACAAAAGAAGCAGCAACACCATTGGGCAGAATGTGGACTTATTTGAAGACGCCATTCATGTTTGGTGATGAGGATCGTTTTGCACGCAAAGACATGTTGAAGTCGTCTGCGGAGCTATACAAACTGCTCGGACAGATTGGAAAGACTGTTTTGTCTCGTGAACCGAATGCGATACCAGAATTCGTGTATAATGTGGAGCAGTTGGCCACTCGGTTCAAGAGCGAGATACAACAGCCGTTGTTTGCTTTGCGAGAAGCTAAGGCCGCAGAACAAAAGGCCCTTGTGCCAAAAGAAGAAAAACCGTCCGAGAAACCAGCTGAGAAACCAGCTGAGAAACCAAAAACTGAATCGCTTAAAACCGAAAAACCAACTACGCCTATTACAGACGCCGATCGTTTCCCGTTGTTTGTGGAATTTAGTGTAAAGAAATACAAAGACATTATCGTTGCTTTGGATAAGATAGTCGGCGTGCCTGGCAAGAAGATTGATACCAGTCGCAAAGAGAGCGGCGTACTGCGCAGAGAATATGGCTTTTCGACAAGAGACGAACGACAACAGGCGATGTTGAGTTTGCACAATGCGAAGTTGCCGGACGAATGGGGTGTCAAGGTATCGGTACAAAGAGCAAGAGAAGCTGAGCCTGTAGAGGAAGTTCTAGTCGAAGAAACAAAGAAGGAACCAGTTGTCGAAGCTCCAACAAAACCAGTTGTTGAGGCTCCGCCAGAGATAGTTGAGCCAGAAACAGCTCCGCCAGTTCCGCCAGATGTCAATCGCAATGAACAGGTTGACACGGCAGATCGTTTTTCTATGATTCAAACATGGGCAGATGAAATCGAGCAGCTTGACGTGCGCGGAGGATCTGCTTCAATGATTGGGGAACTTAGCAGAGAAGGAATAGAGTTTGACATTCATGACTATGTTGTACGTTTAATTCAGTTCGAACTATCGTTTAGGGAATTGTTGCGCGAGGCCAGAGGCGTGATGTTTGAAGGCGGGCAAATCTCTGAAGATCTGTATAATTCAATTTATCAACAATACGAAAGTATAAAATCGTTATTTGATGCTCTAATCAAGGCCGTATCGCAGGCCAAGCAAATTCAATCGGCAAAAAAAGCTGGAGCAATTACTTTAGAATTGCACAAGGTAGCTCAGGCACGAGTTAGCCGTTGGTTACAGAGACAATGGATATCTTTGATGAAACCGCAGGATTATCGTACACGAATCACAGCCGATCGCCAGATTACTTCTCTGGGTGCGAGCCTGGATCGGTTTATGGACGAGCTTCAGAAGCGCAATGTGCCAGTTGATGTTTTGATGGCACAGTTCGCCAGTTCGGCCGAGTCGCTGTCTGGTTTGTTGGATACGGCGATCAATCTTGCAGACATCCACAATAGTCGTGCGTATATCGTACAGCTTAGGGCAAAGAGCCGTCGCCAAGCATCACCAGTTGCCATTATAGCCGAGAGACATGTAACTAAAATGAAGCGTCTCAAGGACGAGCTTGAGACATTGCAGCGTATTTCAGAGAAAGGAGAAGACGCGGCTGAACCAGAGAAAAAGAGAGAGGCTGCGTAATGTCGGACGAAATCATAATCTCTGGACATCGTTTCCCGGCCCTTGTGGCGATTACTGATAAGGAACACGAGACCGGATTAATGTGGCGCAAATGGCCTCCGCCGGTCATGATTTTCCCGTACAAGAATGCGACTGTGCGAAAGTTCTGGATGAAAAACACACTGTCGCCACTTGACATTCTCTTTTGTCGTGGCAACAAGATAGTTGATATCTGCTACGGAGAACCACTGTCCACCAGGATGATTGGGCCGGACGCTCCTACCGATCTAGTAATCGAGTTACCGCACGGAACGGTGAAGGAACGCGGGATTAGAATTGGCGATCAGGTACGACCAGTTCTTTCTAACAAGACGATTGCCCGCGACGTTCACAATATATTCAGAAGCATACTCAAGTGAAAAACCTGAGGAAAACAAAGTGAAACCGTAAAAATCTTGCGGGCTCAGCTTAGTCGTGTTAGGGTGTAATCGGCAGATCCAGCGGCGCTGTAATCATTTAGATCGCTCTGTGTTAAATGGGGCTCGACAAATTGACCGCCGTGATTACTCTTAGAAAGAGAATAGGAGAAGCCAAAATGAACGCCCAAGTTATTGACCAGCTCAATTCGGCTCTTGCGGATTTCAAGATCGCTGGTTCTTGTGTCGGCTACAAACAGCACAGGCACTTGGCGTTCTATGACGTGAGTCTCGATTCTGGCGCAACAGTCAGACGTATCGAAACTCGCACTCGGGAAATCGCGCTTCGCCTGAAGACGCAGACTGCTCCGATCGTGCAGGTGCTGCCAAAGAGCGGAGTGGTTCGGTTGCGCGTTGCATTGCACGAGGCCGAGCCGTTGCCGTTCCACGATGTCTACGATGTCGCAGATGCGCCGGCCGATTATCAGTTGCCGGTTTTGCTGGGCGAGAGCGATGAAGGCGAGCGCCTTTGGGTCGATCTGGCCCGGCACCCGCACACTCTCGTTGCTGGTGCAACCGGCTCTGGCAAGAGTGTGTTTTTGAGTACGCTGATTGCCAATATGGCCGCGTTGAATTCGAGCGGTAAAAAGAAGGTTCTTCTTTTTCTGGCCGATCCGAAACGGGTCGAGTTCAACCGCTTCTCCAAGGGACTCGGCAAACTTGTTGGTCATACGGCCTATGACTACCATTCTACGATTTCGATGCTTGAATACGTGCATGGCATCATGGAGTCACGATACTCCGCAATGTCTGCGCTGAATGCCACTAGCGTCGAACAAGTGAAAGGTTTCGCGCCTATCGTTGTGATGATCGACGAGGTGGCTGACCTGATGGTGCAGGACAAAAAGGCTGGCGTCTTTCAAAACCTCGTGGTCAAGTTGGCTCAGAAGTGTCGCGCGGCTGGAATCTATTTGGTGATGGCTACTCAGCGTCCTTCTACGGATGTGCTGACGGGCCTCATCAAAGCGAACTTCCCAGCTCGCATTTCGTTCAAAGTTGGACAACGAGTTGATTCTCAAGTGATTCTGGATTCGCCAGGTGCTGAAGCATTGCTTGGGCGAGGCGACGCAATTTTGCAGAGCCCTATCTTCGACCGTGTACGTTTTCAGTCCATGTATATCGACGCAAGGGAGATAATCAATCGGTACGGAACTTCGAACGGGTGAAGTACACAAAATATCGTCGAGAGAAACCGGCCGCACGCCTAGATAATAGACCTCTCGGCATGAAGTCAGCATATAATTACGGCAGTTAAGCTGCCGTAATTAACCATTCGACCTAAATACTGGGTGGTCGAAATACGCTGTCGTATCGAAAACCAAGGCAGCGCCGCATCGCAGTCGAGCATAGCTCGATAGCGATGATTACTAATACACGCCAATGACATACACGACTTTGAATATGGCGAAGAATGACAATCATAGACGAGATCCATGAAAAAGCTGCTAACATAAGCGAACACGATTTAGATGAATGGATTGTTCCTAATCTAGCCAACTTCTATACCCAGCGGATTAGGTCTCTATCTAAGTTTGCTTACGGATCATCAGAGACGGTTGAGGCAATAGAGCTAGCTCACGCGGCCTTTCGTGAGCGCGCGAAGGCCGAGTTGCGCAATGCTACGCGCACATACCTGTTTGTCAGCGAGCATTGGCGGACTGGCCGCGATCTGAATTCATACTTGCTGCTCTCTTTAAAGAGGCTGGCGAGCAGAATTCGTATCGACATTGAGTCCGCGCGCAAATCAAATCAACCAATCTGTCCAGCTTGCAAGGCATTAGGCGATAAACAGTTCTGCAAATATGAGAGCAGGTTGTTGCGTTGCTATGCATGTATATCGGAGATTAACAGATTAGAAGACGATCTAAAGCTGGATCTGAAAACCACTGAGCGTGATCGCATAGAGGGTGAGATCAGATTGCGCAAGGTTTTTCAGGTACACAGTCGTAGAGGTCATCGCTGTCCTGATTGTCATCGGTTTATTCCTGATACATTCGTACAGCAATACGGAGTATCATGTCCATATCCAGATTGCGCATTCTATGGTACTGCCGGCGAGCTTGAACCAATGGCTCATCCGTTGGGTCTGGGTTTTCAGAGTCCGATGAGCTTGAACCAGCCTGTATTCAAATCCGATCAGAGCGGCCACTTGCCGCCAGAGTGGCAAGATATACTTCAGTCAAACGATATCAATGCCGACGTCCAGATTGAAGTGAAAGAATCGTGTAATCAGAAACTTGATGTCTTAAATCAGGTTATTGATGACCAGATTGCAAAAATCAAGCGCAACGAAACAGAAGAGCATGCCATTTTGAAGTTGCTGATGTACCAGGCATACAAAAATCTGGTGCAACGCCAACCGGATGACATGATCCATTATCTGGTACACATGCGACATACCGGAGATCTTCCGATACAGTCAGTTATTTTCCAGGAATACATTAAGCTAATAGAAAACAATCTGCCGTTTAAGATTGCAAAAGGCAAACGAACTTTTGAGATTGAGTCATTACTAGACCCAAACCTAAACCTATTTCTTGGAACAAGCAAATATACTGCAACAGTTCGTTCAGACCACGCAGTCATAAACAACACTATTGAAACATACACAGGCGGAAGAAAGCTTAAGTTTTTCGGGCCGTGTTTCATAGGATTGCTTGTGGATGTAGTGCACCGCGGCTCGGGACAATCATTACGTGATAATGTCAAGAGCTACAGTTTTGTCCAAATTAAGATGGATGACACGGTGCCAGAGGGAACACCAGTTGAGGTGACTCATTTCCGCATAGCCTCTCATTACGAGATGGGTGGCCTTGTACACCTTCAGCGTATACGCCGAAAGATAGTAGATAGCGTATTCTACCGCTTGCATGGCAAGAAACGTCGAACGAAAGCTGACAAATATGAAGAAGATAAAGAGGCCGATTGAGTTTCTGCTTGAAAACGGATTGTTGTTCGAAATTAACCGCAAAGTCCTTCATCCGCTTGGGTTAGCGCTTGAAGCAGAAATAGATGATGACGGCAAGGTGGTCATAGGCTCTATTTGGGATTGTCGCTCAGATCCGGAGGGAATATTGTTTTCCCCTGATTCTTGGCAAAGCGGCAAGGATAAGCTAGACAAGTATATGACTGACTATGGCGATCCTGTAGTTAAGTCAAGGTTACAAATTCTTGGGTTCGTAGAACAAACATCAGGAAAGATAGAAAAATGACGTCAGTCATAATTGTTATTATAGTTATTGCATTTGTGGCCGCTGTTTTAATGTTCTTTGTGCGCAGACCTATGTCAGCCACACAAACCGATGCCGAAATAGTTCAAAGTTGGATCGTGGACACGGTGTACAAAACTGGCTGTCCCTTGTACGCACATTGGCACGGAAAAAACAATCTGCGGGTTGGAACACTAGGCCCAATTAATGATACACAAATTGTAATACTAAAGAAGTGTGTTGCAGATCTTCAAAAACGACTTCCAGAGTTAACAATTGGGATTTCATCAAAGGAATAGGCGCAGTGTTTTTTCAAAGTCTAATACGTTGATTAGATCGTAGTAATTGTTGTTTATATCGAGCACGGCCCATCCCAGGGCCGTTTTGCCGTCTGGCATATCCATTTGAACGGCTGCATATTCTATTGGATTTGCTTTTTGGTCAGCAATTGCTTGAAGAACATTTTGCGCAACTGGCTTGCTCCAGCCATAAGAAAGAGGGCGAGCAGCATTCTTGATAGTATCTAACCATCTAAGAATTTTGGAAAATGACATTTGCTTGTCAGAAATCAACTCATCACGAGGAGCCTTCTCAGAGGTTCCTGGTTCTAGAACCTGAGCTTTCTTCAAGAATGCGGCAGCGAATTTATCCAGTTTGTCACAATTCATATTGGGATGCGTAAATATGAACAAAATTCACAAGATAGTTTTGACCGGTGGCCCTGGTGGTGGTAAAACAACATCATTAGCCTGCCTTAAAAAGCGATTAGAAAAACATGGTTTACGAGTCTTTGTGGTGCCAGAAGCCGCAACGCTGCTTTTTAACAGCGGCGTTGATCTTAGAGGCATCTCAGAAGCAAAATTGATGAAACTCCAGGCGGCTATGGTCTACCTAATGGTTGCGCTGGAGGATTCAATTGAAGACATAGCCAGAAGTTCCGAACAGGACTCGGTTATTCTATGTGATCGAGGAGTCTTTGACGTTGGCGCATTTATGACGCCAAAGCAATGGAACACGATGCTGGACAAACTAGAATGGTCTCGGGCAGAGCTTCGAGATCGTTATGATGCTGTTGTCCATTTGATGAGTGCGGCATCTGGAGCGGCCGAACACTACACAACTGAAAACAATGCTGCGCGTACCGAGACGCCTGAACAGGCGCGTGAGCTTGATGAAAGAATTAAGAACATGTGGATAGGACACCCACATCTGCGTGTAGTTGAATCATATTCAGATTTTTCCACCAAGTTACAGCATGTAATCAATGCGATCTATCGTGTTGTTGGAATTCCTGAACCGCTTGAAATTGAACGCAAATATCTGTTAGATGATAGCTGCGATATTAACATTCCAGTGATTTATGAAGACTCAATGATAGAGCAGATATATTTGACGGATGGGTCGCGATTGAGGATTAGACATTTCGGTGACCTAACTCAGTTTACGCATACCGTAAAGACGCAGATTGAGCCGGGCAAGCGTACCGAAATAGAAAGAAAGATATCTCGCGCAGAGTTTGCTGAACTTTTTGATAGCGCAGATCCTAACAGCACTTCCATCAAGAAGTTGCGACGCTGTTTCCTCTGGGACAGTCAATACTTCGAGCTAGATTTGTTTTTGCAACCGCACACCAATATGAAGCTTTTGGAATTGGAGCTAGACTCGTACAATCAAGAAGTAAGGTTGCCACCTTTCCTAAAGGTTGTGCGTGAGGTTACGATGGAACCAAAATATAGCAACAGACAGCTTGCTTTAATCAAAGAGGGAAAAGATGAAAGTGTGTGAGCTAATAGAACTGCTTAAAAAGCAGGAGCCGGGAGTGAAAATAGAAGTCATTTCCGCGGACATTGATGGCGTCCTGATTACCGACGATCCGCAATATGTAACAGTCGATGATCTAGGAAACGTTTTGTTAATGACGCAAAAGGCATGCGATATTGCTATTGCGCCAGACACCATTCCTGACAATGAGGTTCAAACGCCATGAGCGTTATACATATTCTTTTTGGAGAGATGGGCTCTGGAAAGAATTACTGGGGCACAAAAATATCAGAGTATCTTGATATTACATTTTTTGACGGGGACACCGCTGTCACGCCAGAAATGGCGGCGCGAGTTTCGAAGTTCAAGCCCTTGTCACTTGAGATTCTTAATGACTATATCGAAAATCATCTTAGCAAATCAATCTTGGCGAAGGCTAAAGATGGCGATTTGATAGTGGCACAAGCTTTGTATCGGGAAGAACATCGTTTACGCTTAATGAAACTACTAGAAGAAAGCGGACATACGGTTCAGTTTTGGTATATCAAAATCCCATTTGTTCAAAACATGAATCAACTATTATCAAGGGCAAACGGTCTTAAATGGGTGCTGTATTGGTTGTTGAATAAACCATTTTTTCAGAAGCCGAAGCACAAGCATAAAATCATCGGCGGGCAATATGAACTTTAATCTTCGTGAGCGAACAATATTTCTTGTGGTCAGCGGATCGCAGGCGTATGGATTTTCTTCTCCGGATTCCGATTGGGATTACCGCGGCGTGTGCATCCCTCCGCTTGATAGCTACATAGGCATTATGGATAAGTTTGAACAGATTGTAGATAGCGGCAAGGAGAAACACGTATTCAGGCACTACGAAGGACTGGTGAAACCAGATGCCGATATGCAGGTTATGGAGTTGTGCAAATTCGCTGGGCTTGCTGCACAATGCAATCCTTCTGTAATAGAAATCCTATTCACAGACCCAAAAGACTACGTAATATGTCACCCGATTATGTATCGGCTTTTGGATAGCCGCCAGCGCTTTTTGTCAAAGGCTGCCAAGGCCCGCTTCTGCGGATACGCACTCAGCCAGCTCAATAGGATCAAACGGCACAAACGCTGGTTGGATTCTCCGCCAACTCACAGGCCAACCAGAGAAGAATTCGGGCTTCCAGAGCGTGGCTTACTGTCACAGGATCAGGTTGGCGCAGCTGAGGCGCTGATTCAACGTGAAATCGATGATTTCATGATCGAGCAAGACCATCTACCAGAGGACGTCAAAATAGAACTGTCTTCTGGTATGGGCCGTATGATGCGCGCTATTTGGAGTTCTTTGTATCCAAACAAGCCATACCCTGTTGGTGATAACCAGATTTTTGAGAGCACGGATGACGCTCTCTACTGGGGCGTGGCCAAAGATCAGGGATTTTCTGAGAACTTTCTTGAAGTGCTGAATCGAGAGAAACGGTACCGAACAGCTCTGCGGGAATTTCACAGCTATGAAAACTGGCTAGCAACACGAAATCCAGCGCGTGCTGAACTTGAAAAGAAGTATGGGTACGACACCAAGCACGCAACGCATTTGGTTCGTCTGATTAGGATGGCGCGTGAAATATTGGAAAAAGGTGAAGTTAACGTACACCGTCATGATGCAGAAGAGTTGCGACAAATACGTGCAGGCAAATGGTCGTACGAACAAATTGTCGAGTACGCAGAGCGAGAAGACATAGCCCTAAATGATGTTGTTAAAGCTTCGCCATTGCCGAAAGTTCCGGATAGGCAGAGAATTCACGATATCGTTCACAATATGATTCTTGACTTTAACTGGGAAATCGATAATGCCAGCTAATCCTCAGAACCCATTTCCGACCGATTTATCAAAGATATTTGAGCAATTGCAAACATCTTTAAGTAGTAACGGTTGGTGGAACCAAGTAGATAGAGGCTTGCTTGAATGGCCCGGCCATGAGATGGCAGCCGCAAATACTGGTTTATTTTTTACAGCAGCTCAAACCGGCAAGACAGTTTATACATTTAGCATCATGGATTTGGCATTTAAGATATCTAAAGAATGTACAAATCCAACAGAGGAAGCGAAAAGATTGGCAATTGAGTTTGCCAAAAGAATGGACGCTGTAGAAGAACTAAAATGTATTAAGCGTAACAAATTCTTTACTGATAAAGATCCGTCAAAACTATCTAGATTTTACGTGAATGAATCTAGCGCGTGTTACTTTGGCATCTCAAGTGGCCCAGAGGATTCTCGGAGAGCATCGCTGGATATTCGTTCCTTTGATGAGGCTTTGGTCAATAAGGTTCGCGCAATAGCTAACGAGTTTGTTACAACTCATACAGCGGATCCACAACTATACGCCGTGTCTGAAGATGACGAGGGTCATATGATGTTGGTGAGCATTGGCAAGCCTGGCATCAAGCTTGAGCGAATAAACTACTCCGATGATGTACTAGAGGGATTTGATTACGTTGTTGAGCAATTGAATTCGAAGAAGCCGTTCGGACGGTTGGTCATCATGTATGGGCCGCCAGGAACAGGCAAGACACATCTGCTTCGTGGGATGTTCGAAGCATTGAACCTGGAGAAGAGTAAGTTTATTTTTCTTCAGCCTGAATTTTTATTCAAACATAGTGTTTCGGCCTTGACGCGTCTACTTCTTGATGCGTCGGAGGATGGCGATGCTTTGATTTTGCTCATTGAGGATGCTGATGATTGTCTGGTGCCACGGCAGACTGACAACATGGTAGCAATCTCTACGCTGTTGAACCTTGCCGATGGGTTCATTGGTAATATGTTGGACATTCGTGTAATCGCGACAACAAATGCATCAAAGCTCGGAATTGATAAAGCCCTGCGGCGGCCAGGACGACTTTGCCGAATAATGGAAGTTGGTCTGCTCGGTGCAAAACAAGCAAATGAGGTTGTGCGCAAACTAACCGGCAAAGACGGAACTTTTGAAACAGAGGTAACGCTGGCTGAAGTTTATGCAGCGGCATCTGAAGCACAGGGACACGTAGTGAATGTTGGCAAAATCCCAACAGCCAGTTCTACCGGTGTTGGTTTTTCAAAATGATTAACGTAATATTTGACATGGAGACATCAGATCCAGATGATGTCTTCACTCTTTGTTTTCTAACAAGCCATCCAGCCATTAATCTGTGTGCTGTCACGATTACACCGGGCTCTTTTGAGCAGGTTGGATTGGTGAAAGCAGTGCTCAAATATACTGGTAAAGAGCACGTACCGATTGGAGCGGATGGACATCACAAGAGTTGTGTATCTTCTTTTCACGACAAGCTGATTAGTTTTTCGCCCGAGGAGCCCAAGATACAAGCGGCAGAGCTTATTGCTCATACTCTACTTACGTGCCCAGACACTGTTCTACTTACTGGCGGCCCGCTAAAAAATCTCCATAAATTCCTGGATAAGTATAATGTTAGAATAGATCGTTGGGTAGCGCAAGGAGGGTTTGCTGGAGATAATGTCGTTCCAGAAGAGCATCGTTTGGACAAGTTCAAGGGTAGAAATAGCTGTCCAACGTTCAACTTCAACGGCGACCCTGAGGGCGCGATGATGGCCCTCAAAACTAAACAGATTTCACTTCGCCATTTGGTATCGAAAAATGTATGTCATGGAATCGCTTACGATCACGCAATGCACGATAAAGTTGCCCCTCATGCAGACAAGACCCCTGGTTTGCAGTTGATGTACAAAGGGATGGACATCTATTTGAAAAAGAATCCTGCGGGCAAACTGTTCCACGATCCTTTGGCCGCAGCTGTAGTTATAGATCCATCTGTCTGTGAATTCAAGGAAGTTGAGATGTATCGTAATCGTGGCGAATGGGGCGCAAATCCGAAAGAAGGAACGAATACGTTTATTTCGATTAGCGGAAGTAGACAAAAACTAATTGATATACTAACCACCACGGGCTAAAAAATGCACAAAGACATTAGAAAACTAAACAAAGAAGACCCTCCGCCAAAAGGCTATCGTCATCCGGCATATGAGGTTACCCCCGCACGCGGCTCTCGCATAGGTGAATTTACGGTAGCTTACCTGAACGATGGTAAATGGAATATGCCAGTTCGTTCTTTCCCAACAGAGCGCGCGGCTTTTTCTTTCATACTAGACAAACTATATTACGGAGAAGACGAGTGATGAGTTTAGCGGTATTTGTTGGGCTTATGGCCCTTGGACTTGCTATGGTTATTTTTGCGTTGGTGTGGCCTGGTAGTTATTTCGGACCAAGGATGTAAGTTTGAGCAAGTGGAGGCCATTACCAACAGATTGTCTTTATGTCATTCCTGATGTCCACGGAATGTACAGACAGCTACGCCTTATTTGTAATCGCATACTGCCATTACGCAAAACAGACGGGGTTAAAGACAAGCTGGTGATGCTTGGCGATTACATTGACAGGAGAACTGGCGGGCCAGAAGTTGTCGATTTTCTAATCGAGGCAAAGAAAAAGTACAAAGACCAGCTTGTGCTTCTGGCTGGCAACCATGAGCTGATGTTACTTGACGCTATCAACCCATCGTTAAACACTGCAAAGTATAACCTGTGGATGAATAATGGTGGAGAAGAGACGCTGATTAGATACCTTGAGCGCGCTGGAGAGTCAATCGATAATCCTCGGCAGTTTCCGCGATTCAGAATCAAAGACCTCATACCAAAAGAACACTTGGACTTCTACAATAGCTTGGAGAAGTGTCATGAGACAGATAGCTATGTGTTCGTCCATGGCGGATGCGATCCGACAATTGACGCTTCTAAGCACAGCAAAGAAGAGCTGGCTTGGGACAGGAGCCTTTTTGAGTACGTCAAGAAAGCGCTGAAAACTCCACCGTGGTCTAACTCTTATCCAATGGACTGGGCGAAGACCATTGTGACTGGCCATAATGGGGCCACTGGTGCGCCCGTCATAACACAGAAGTTCATGATGTTGGACATATCGATTGCCAACAAACTTCTGGTGTTGGAACTAAATTCGATGCAAGCTTTCTATGCCGAAGTCAAAAAACAGAGACTTGTTGAATACGAGATAGCGCTAGAGACGTAAACGCGCTTTCATATAGATTGTATCCATTTGCCATTTTCCCATTTTAATTGGCGACCTGGCAGATGATACTTCTGGAAAGTAAGCCCGTCTTTGGTTTCTAATCGCACAACAATATCAGGGGAAAATATCTCATTTTTTGATATCTTAACTTCATGTTTATATTGTTGCGTTTTGCCGAACCTTTCAACGGCATCATTTATTTGTTCAAGAGTAGCTGAATCTGGTAATGTAATTTCAAAATACACATTTCCATTTGATTGGAAGCGTTTCAGGGCGCTATAATTGCCTGGAAATGACAAATGCTGCATAGTTTGATCGGCCAACTTGTGCATGAATTTATTGGCCACATGCATTGCTTCTGTTTCTACTTGGTCGCTGGTGTCCAGTTTGTTTACCAAGTAGTGTTTCAGTTCGTCGATCTTCTTTTTCAATTGCTCCAAAACATCTATTTGGCTTGCAATCTCTGGCCCAGCAAGTTCGCCCACGATTAGCTTGGTTAGTTCTTTAATGACCGGATTTGGCTCTTCATCCAATTTGCCAAGCAGCATTTCTTTTGTTTCTTGAGACAATGCTTCAGACTTTTTCTGAGCAAGTTTGCGTATGAATTTATCCGCCACTTGTATACCGCTGTACTTTGGAGTCGCCATTTCTTTTCCTTTACGGTGTCTCTTTTCGTAATCTTCGCGAGCCGCAAAAGCATACTCTTCCGCTTCCGAACGGGAAAGGCCGGCATGTAGTGCCTCTTTATATGCTTCTTCCCAAACCAAACTAGCTTCATGTTTGTGTTTATGGCCCATTGCAATTAACCGAAAATATTGGTATCTTTTAATTGCATCACAAATCTCGGAAATCTATCTGCCAGCTCCTCGAAACATGGCCATTTTCTATCTAAAATTACATAACAACGATAGTATGAGCTGCGCGCAATAGTATCATAGTACTCTTCGCTTGCTTTTAGTGATTTTGGAAAAGCAGTTCGCGCGAAGAATATCCAGTCTGCTAATTCCTGAAGTTTAGAAAAATCGCGGACAGATCTGGCCTCGCTGTAAACCAGCGTAATGCTTTGTTTTGACAGATCGTGTTCTGAGTACAGTAGCCCCTTGAAGATGCTCTGGATGTATGCCCGAGTCTCCTTCAGAGAGGTATCGATATTGGCTATGTGCTCCTGTAGATAATCGTCGAAGGCTTCGCCTGAGAGGATTATTTCTGTCATGGTTTTATGCCTGAAAATTGCCTGTCGAGTGTTGCGAGCAGTAATACTCCAACTATTGGAAACCATAAAATGTCAGCACCTATTCTAGTTGTTGTTGAATCCCCGGCCAAACAAAAGACCATCGCCAAAATACTTGGGCCTGGCTATTTGGTTCGGGCAACCGTGGGTCACATTATGGATCTGGCCAAGACTAAGTCGCATCGTCTTGGCGTAGACATAGATGGTGGTTTTATTCCGCAGTATGCTGTAATTCCTGATAAGAAAGATAAAATTGCTGCTATTATTGATGCGGCAAAACAAAGCTCTCAAGTTTACATAGCTTCAGATCCAGACCGTGAGGGAGAGGCGATTGCCTTCCACATAGCCGATCAAATCAGCGAAACCAAGAAGCCAATAAAAAGGATCATGTTTAAAGAGATCACAAAACGTGGTCTCCAAAACGGCATCTCCAATCCTGGCGATCTGAACAAGCAACTCTATGACGCGCAGCAAGCCAGACGCGTGCTTGATCGTTTGGTTGGGTTTATGGTTTCGCCGTATCTGTGGCAAAGTTTCGGCCCAAATCTTTCTGCTGGACGTGTTCAGTCTGTTTGCTTGCGACTCATTGTAGATCGTGAGCGCGAAATTGAGGCATTCGTACCAGAAGTTTATTGGGCCATCTCAGCTACCCTGGCAAAACCAAGTCATAAGACAGATAAGTTTGTTGCCAAGTACACGAAGAAAGTTACCGACGAAAAAATAGCGCTGATTCTAAAAGACGACCTTGAGAACAGCAAATTCAAAATCGCCAAGGTTGAGGCGAAAGAGCTGAAGCGTTATCCGCCGCCACCTTTAACTACGGCTAAGCTTCAGCAATTAGGTGCATCTCGCTTCAAGTTTCCTGCAAAGAAAACGATGAGCGCAGCTCAAGGGCTTTATGAATCCGGTTTCGTAACGTACATACGAACTGATTCAACGAGATCAGATCCGGATGCCGTTGCAAAGTTGCGTGCGTGGCTGGTGCAAAGTGGTTTCGATGTGCCAGCAAGTCCAAACACATACAAAGCCAAAGGCACGGCTCAGGACGCTCATGAGGCTATTCGGCCAACCGATGTTAGCTTGAAACCAGACGATTTTCATGGATCTGAAGACCAAGCAAAAGTGTACAGGCTGGTTTGGGAGCATTTTGTAGCAAGCCAGATGAACCCAGCCATTTTTGACACTGTGGCTGTGACAATAGATGCCGAGCGCAGCAATCCGAAGCGGGTTCATGAGCTACGGGCAAATGGACGTACTCTTCGATACGCTGGTTGGCTAGCAGTTCTACAGGATAACGAGAAGTCCGATGATGATGGGCCGTTACCAATTCTAGTAGCTGGTGAGGAAGTTGTTCTTGTTCCGCCAAACGTAAAGGCAGAAAAGAAACAGACACAACCTCCACCACGTT
>JAANMU010000758.1_pt1 | contig 35512 bp, 26 predicted proteins | sample 7279701 | NCBI WGS metagenome assembly JAANMU01 (sample SAMN14094539, study PRJNA606508) | bioreactor metagenome | isolation source: A lab-scale SPAN reactor treating ammonium-rich wastewater day 57 | place: Ireland: Galway | collected 2017-03-13
AATGGGGTGAGATATCGGCGCTTTGGGGTGTCAACCGCACTGTGGGCCGCATCCACGCACTGCTTTATCTGTCGCGGCAGCCCCTGGACATGGAAACCATCACCAAGCGCCTCCAGATCAGTCACGGCAACTGCTCGACCAGCATCCGGGACCTGCTGGCCTGGAACTCCATCCGGCGCGTGCATGTGCCCGGCGAGCGCCGCGTGCTTTACGAGAGCGAGCAGGACCCCTGGACCTGGTTTCATGCCTGTATCCGTGAACGTCGCCGCCGCGAAGTAGTGCCCGTGGTGGACGCGATGCACGAAATCACTGATCACGCCAAGCTGAGCGCGGACGCTGCCGACGCCGCGGGCAGCCCCGAGGCCGAGGACCTGCACGACGCCTTTGAGCGCATTGCGCGATTTGCCAAGTTCATGGACGAGTTTCAGGACCTCATCGACGCCTTCTTGGCCGTGGGTGCGGGTCCCCTGGGCAAGGCGTTGCGCACGGTGGCGAAGTTCGTGCCCAAGGCGAGGTAAAGCCGGGCTTTTTTGGGCCTGTGTGTGTCAGAAAAGTCTGACAAGTCCAACGGGAGAGAGCCATGATCGACCCCGATTACAACCCCCGCCGCCTCGCATCGCTCATCCCCTATGCCAGCCCCCTGCCCGCCTGTTCTCACCTTCAGCCGCGCCTGCCTGGAAAGCCGGTGCAAACCATGCCCCCCAGCCCGCACCGGCAGGGCAGGCGCGGCAATCAATGTCCCCGTTGCAGTCAGCCCCTGCTGCTGGAGGGGCGAGTCGAGATGTGGCAGGTGGTCGCCTTTCAGGCCGTAGCCGCGCCGTTCACGCTGGTCGCCTACTTCATAGTGGTCGTCTTCACGGCGGGGCTGGGACTCTTTGCCCTGCCTGTGATTACGCCCCTTGTCTGCATGTTCTGGGTCAAAGTCCTTGCCGGGGATCGAAGCATGGGCCGCAGCGAGGCCATCGCCCTGGTGTTGCTGTTGGGATCCGTCGTCGGAGGCATCCCCATGTGGATACTGCGCCACGAAGGCAACTTCACACTGGGGCTTGGTGCCGTCGTGGTGATTTCGATGCTCACCGGTTGCTTGGGCGCACTTTCGGCTTCCCCCGTCAGAGAGTTCCCACGCCGTTGAGCGCTTCAAGTTCAATGGCAAGGCAGGCCTGACAACAACCAGGCGCGGCAGGCCGCGACGCCGCTGGTGATGCTGCTTCGAGAAGGCGCATTTGCGGTGGGCCTGTGGGTGATTGTTATGATGTTGACTCTGCTGGGCCGCCTTGGGGCCGCTTCACAGGCTGCACCGCAGAGTATCCAGCCCGCGCGTGAAGAGTCATGAGAAGCCATGAGTCATCCCTGCGACTGCCGGCTGGCCTGCTGGTGTTGAGCATCCTGCTCCTGGTTGGCCTGACTCTGTGGCTGAATCATGTCTGGTTCGCTGTGGCAATCTACCACGCCATCATGCTGCCGATTTCAATCTGGGTATCACGTGACCGCCTTTCAACGATACTGAAGCCGGGAATGAAGCAGCTAGCCGCCGGCCTGGCCATCACGGTGCCGCTGTACTTTGCGAGTTGGGGAGGATTTCTGCTGTTGACGTGGCTGGTGCCCGCCGCCGAGCAAGAGGCCCAGCGGGTGTTTGACTGGAAAGACCTCGTGCCCTGGTGGATAGCCGCGCCCATCTTGCTGCTTGCTGTCACAGGAGAAGAATTGCTCTGGCGCGGCGCGATTACACAGGGCATTGCATCCCAGTGGGGGCGCGCCCGAGGCGTCATCATCGGCGCCATGGGCTTTGCCCTGGCCCACGCGGGAATGGGTTCAGGGCTGATTGTTCTGGCAGCGCTGCTGCTGGGCGCGTTCTGGGGAGTCCTGACGCTGGCGTCGCGGAGCCTCATTCCCGCGCTGGTCTGCCACTTGTTGTGGGATGTCGCCGTCCTGTTCTTTTTCCCTTTTGCCTGATGCTACTTCAGCACCGCATAGTCGGGGATTTTGCTCAAATCCACACCGGCGGCCTTGGCCAGCTCGCGCAGAGCGCCGGTGAACACGGCGTCTTCCTGCAGGTCCGTGAGGTTGGCGAGCTTGCCCGCGGCGCGCAGCCTCGCGCGCAGTTCCTCGCGCAGGGCAAAGCGCAGCGTCTCAAGGTCGCAGTGCAGTTTCAGTTCCCGGTGCAAGGCCTCGATGCCCGCATAACGCTCGGGCTTGCGGCCGTCGCTCTGGGCCAGTTCGGCCAGTTGCTCGGCCGGGAGGGCCATGAGCTTGTCCACGTAGGCTGACCAGGCGTTGCCGCGCCGCGCCACGTCCAGTTCGTCGTAGATCCAGCCCTCGAAGTCGCGCTCGGCCAGGGTGATGTCGGGTTCGACGCCGCGGTCAAAGTAGGCCAACTGGCTGACGGGGCTGTAGTAGCGCGCCACGGTAAGCAGCAGGCCGGCCTTGCGCTCGTCGGCATCCAGTTCCTGGGCCGAGAGGGGGATGAGTTCCTGCATCAGGGCACGGCCGAAGGTTTTCTGACCCACGGTTTTGGCCCGGCCCTGCTCCTTGAGGGCGCCGGCGAGAATCTCGGCGGCGTCCGCGGTGCCGCTGTCAGTAATCACGATCAGGGGCAGGGCCAGTTCGGGCGAGTCATGGGCGGTCTTGAACTCGGCCTTGGGAGCCAGTTGCTCGCTGCGGCCCAGGCGCGTGGTCACGAGGGTACCCTTCTTGAGGAACTGGCCAGCTACGGCCACGGCAGCCTCAACGCTGCCGCCGCTGATGCCGCGCAGGTCGAGCATCAGGCCCTTGGCGCCGGCCTTCTTGAATTCGGCCAGGGCCTGGGCAACGGCGTCAGGCGCCTTGGCACTGAGTTCATGGACGTGAATCATGCCCATGCCGCCGGGCAGGGTTTCGGCCAGTACGGGCTCGATATTCTGGGCTTCGTGCGTCAGGTGTACCCAGCGCGGCAGCAGCCACTTTTCGCGGCGGAACTGGACGGCGCAAGACTGGCCCACGGCGCCGCGGAAGCGCGAGAGGGCCTCATCAAGCGGAAGCGCCTGCAAAGACTTGTCTTCATCGGGCAGGTTGCGGTCATTGGCGCGCAACTGCAGCACTCGCTCCATCGAGACATCCTTCAGGACGCGGAACACGCGGTCCAGGGGGCGAATGCCCGCACGTTCAGCGGGGCCGCCGGGGCTAACGCTGAGCACGACGGTGACGCGCTCCTTGCGCGTGGGGCGGATGCGAACCTTGCCCAGGGTCAGGCCCAGGGAGGGCACGGCAAAGCGCTGAATTTCAGCGGCGTCGCGCAGCTGCTGGTCCTCCAGCAGGCAGGTGTAGGGATCAAAGCCATCGAGCATGCCCGCTGCCGCGGCATAGATGAGTTTGCGCCCGCTGACGGCATCGGGATAAATGTAGCGCTCCTGGATCATGGACTGGACGCTGTCCAGCAGGCGGGTGTCGATTTTCTCGACCTTGGGAGCGCCCGGGGTTTTGTCCTGAAGGATGGCCTCCAGGCGCTTGATTTCCTTTTCCCACTCGAGCATGCGCCGGGCCACGCGCCCGCGCACCGTGGGCTCGCCGGCCAGGATTTCGAGGGTGGACTTGGCGTCCGTGAAGTCCTGGGTTTCGCCCAGGGCCAGTGCGGCGGCGATGCGGAAGGACTCGTTGTCCGAGGTCAGCATGGAGCGCAGGACTTTCTTGGCCTCAATGTCGCGCGCGCTGTTCCAGAGCGCGAGCGCGAGCTGCACTCGCACTTCGGGCTCGAACACCTGCTTGTTGACGGCCTCGCGCAGCAGGGCGGCGTGGCGCTCGCTGGCCAGGGTGCCCAGCACTTCGGCGGCGGCGACACGGGTGTCGTTGGCGCCCTCGGCCACGACGATGGCCAGCAGGCCCTTGACGGCTTCGTCATAGCCTGCGGCGGAGTAAAGGGCACGCAGGCCTGCAATCCGCGGCAAGGGCGGCAGGGCCGCCACGCCGGCATCGAGCTCGGCCTTGACGTCCTTGCCCAGGTCCTCGATTTCTTCGGAGATACTGAAAGCGTCCTTGAGGTTTTCGGCCTTGCCCAGGCGCTCGAGCAGCTTCTTGAGAGCTTCGAGCTTTTCGGCTTTGGCCGCGGCCTTGGCGGCTTCGGCATCGCTCCCGTTGGCCTGCACCACGATGCCGTCGGCGTGCTCACGGGCGGCGGTTTCGGGGGGGGCTTTGGGCGTCGGAGCAGGGGTGACCGAAGGAGCGCAAGCGCCCAAGCAGACGCCCAAGGCAAGCAGGGAAATCGAAAGCAGTTTACGCACGTGGCAGACTCCGAGGCTGTTGGGCCAAGGCTAGCAAGGCCGCTTGGCACCGCAAACCGGCATTGGCCCGCTGGTTACTACGTTTGGCAGGGTCCTGACCGGAGGAACAAGGGGCTTCTACCCGTAGTTCACTACGGTATTAGACTCCGGCTATGGGCACCGCAACGCTCAAAGTCGACGGCATGACCTGCGCCCACTGCGCCCGCACGGTGGAGAAGCAGCTCTGCTCTTTGCCCGGCATCCAGGCCGCCGAGGCCAGCTTCGCCACGGGCAGCGTTCAGGTGCGCTTTGAAGGGGCGCTGCCGGCCCGCGAAGTGCTGGGCGGCGCCGTGCAGCGCGCGGGCTATCGCCTCATCGATGAAGAGCAGGCCCGGCGCCGTGACCCGGCAAGCGAGCAGGCCAAAGCCGCGCGCCATGAGTTGCGCATGTTTGCGCTTGGCTTGGTGCTGAGTGCTCCGGTGATTGCGGGCCACTTCATACACCTGCACGAAGGCTGGTGGGACTGGGCAACCCTTGGACTGGCGGCGCTGTTGCAGCTAACGGTGGGCGCGACCTACTACCGCGGAGCTTGGGCCGGATTGAGGGCGGGCAACCTCGGAATGGACGTGCTGGTGAGCATCGGCATGGCCTCGGGGCTGTTTTTCGGTCTGCTCGTGACGATATTTGACTGGCCCCTGCCGCAGGGCATCGAGAAGGCCGTGTTCCACGAAGCCGCGACGCTTATTGCCGTGTTCATCCGCTTCGGCAAGTACATTGAGGCGCGGGCGCGCGGCCAGGCTCTGGGGGCCCTGCGCTCTCTGCTTGAGCTTGCGCCGCAACAGGCGCGCCTCAAGGACGGGCGCGAGCTGCCCGCCGCCGAGGTGCAGGTGGGCGATGTCATAGTCGTGGCGGCCGGCGAGCGCATTGCCGTGGATGGGCGCGTGATTGCAGGCGAGTGCGACGTGGATGAGTCCCTGCTCACGGGGGAGAGTCTGCCCGTCGTGCGCAAGACCGGCGATGCGGTGCGCACGGGAACCTTCGCCACCAACGGGCGGCTGGAGGTGGAGGCAACGGCCGTGGGCGGCACCACGGCCCTGGCCCGCATTACGCGCATGGTGGAAGAAGCTCAGCAGGCCAAAGCGCCCATCCAGCGCTTTGCCGATCGCGTCAGCAACCTCTTCGTGCCGGCCGTCGTGGCCGTTGCAGTGGTCAGCGGCGGCCTGTGGTGGCTGCTTTCGGGCATGGATACCGCGGCCGCCATGCGCGCCGTTACTCACACCATGGCGGTGCTTGTGATTGCCTGCCCCTGCGCTCTGGGCCTGGCCACGCCCGCGGCAGTCATGATCGGGAGCGGCGCGGCCTTGCGCCGGGGCCTGCTGGTCAAGAACGGCGCCGCCCTGGAGCAGATTGCCCGTGCCCGCATCTTTGCTTTTGACAAAACCGGAACGCTCACGCTGGGGCGCCCGGAAGTCACGGATGTCGCCTGGCTGGGAGCGCCCCGCGAGGAGGCCCTGGCCCTGATTGCCGCGGTTTCGCGCCACCCCTTCAGCCAGGCCCTGGCGCGGCGCTATGGCGCGGCGAGCGGTGCAGGCGGCAAGGCCTTTGAACTGGCGGGCAAAGGCGTGATTGTTTCGGGCGGCGAGGAACTGGTGTTTGGCACCCCGGCTCTGCTGGCGGAGCAGGAGATTGCTCTGCCCGGCGAACTGGAGCGCGAAGTCGAGCGCCTGCGCACGCTGGGCGACAGCGTCAGCCTGCTGGCCATCGAGGGCGAGGCCAGGGCCGTAGTCGGGTTCCGGGACGCCGTGCGGCCGGGGACGCGTGAATCCATTGGTGCTTTGCGCGAGGCAGGGATTCACACGGTGCTGATCAGCGGCGACCACGACCTGGCGGCGCGGCGCGTAGGCTCTGAGGTGGGCGTCGACGAAGTGTACGGCGGCGTCTCACCGAAGGGGAAGCTCGAGCGCATCCAGAGCCTGCGCCGCCAGGGTCTGGTGGCCTTCGTGGGTGACGGCATCAACGACGCGCCGGCCCTGGCGCAGGCGGACGTCGGTGTGGCGGTGGGGGGCGGCAGTGATGTCGCGAAGGAAACGGGCGACCTGGTGCTGATGCGCGGCGAGATGAGCGATGTGCTGCTGGCGCGGGAGCTTGGCCGCCGCACACTGCGCGCCATTCGCCAGAACCTGTTCCTCAGCCTGATCTACAACACGCTGGGAATTCCATTGGCGGCGGGGGCGCTGGTGTGGGCCGGGGTGTTCTTGCCGCCGAGCTTTGCCGCCCTGGCCATGGTTCTGAGCGATTTGAGCGTCGCCGCCAACAGCGCCCGCGTGGCCGCCGAGTTGCGCCGCCTGAAGGGCCGGACCTGAGCCTACTTGCCGGAGGGCTTTGGCTTGTCGCCCTTGGGCGCGGGCGCGTTCTTCTCGCGCAGGCCGTTGAAGAACTCCAGCACCTGTTTGTTGCAGGGCGAGTGCCCCGTTTTCGGGACCAGTTCGTAGGTCCAGTTCTTGTAGCCGTGCTGCTCCAGCATGGACTTGGCAAACTCCCACTGGCGGTCCAGGGGGCTGATGCTGTCGGGCTTGCGATACTCGTCGTCTTCGCCCTGGAGAACCTTGATGGGCAGCGTCTCTTTGGCCGGAGACTGGGAGGCTTCGGCGCGCAGGCCCGAGAAATTGGCGCTCGCCGGCGCGGCCGCCGCCAGCTTTTCGGGATGGGTGAATATGAAGTGCCAGGTGATGTTGCCCCCGCCCGAAAAACCCGTGATGTAGAACTTCTCTTCTCCGTTGAAATCAGCGCGTACGTCGTCCAGCGCGGCCAGCAGGCCGGGCTCGTCAAAGTCCATGCGTTTGCCGTTCCACTCTTCCAGCACTTCCCTGGCATAGGGGTATTTGCCCTCCTGACCTTCGAGGGAGTTGGTGTTGGAGAAACTGCAGGGCGTGACCACGATGTAGCTGGTGTTGCCCTTGCCGCCGTAGCCGCCGTTCATGCCGCGGAAGTTGCAGCCCGCCCCTTCCACGGCCACGAGCACCGGCCACTTCTTGTCAGCGCTCCAGCCGTTGGGCAGCGAGAGGTAGTACTGCATGGTGTGGTTGCGCGCCTTGCGCAAGAGGGGCGAATCAACGGCCAGCCTGGCCTCGCACTCGCGCAGCACTTTCGCGCGCTCCGGGTAGCCCTTGGCGAGCTTGGAGTCATCTTTTTGGTGGGGCAGCGCGGCAGCAAGCATGGCCATGACCATGGCGTAGTTCTTCTCGCCGAAGGTCTTCTTGTAGTTGGCCTCGACCCATTTGTCGGAGTTGTCGGCATCCCAGCGGAAGGCCGCCTCGATGTAGGGGTCAAACTCGGCCCGGGCCTTGGCCGGGCCCTGCAGGAAAAGCTCGCAGTAGAGCGGGCCTACTTTGTTGCCCGCGGACTCGCGCTTCTTCTCGAAGGCCTTGACGTCGTCGGCCTCCTGCGAGTCTTCGCCGCCGGCCTTGGCCGCCACATCGGAGGCTTTCTTGTTGGCGGCGTCGAGCTTGCAGGCTTCGTCGGCGACGGCCTTGGCCGTGGCCCCGAACCTGTTCTTCAGGCACCAGTCGGCAAAGGCGCCCAGCTCCAGGGCGATCTGCTGTTTGAGCTGGGAAACCTTGGCGTTTTCAGGCGCGGGCTTGTCCTTGCCCTTCTGCGCCAGTGCGGGAACGAAGAGGAGCGCCAGAATCAGGATCGGCAGCGTTGCGCGCATGGAAGTGCCTTACACAAGTGGGCTTTGCAGCATAGTAGCGGCCGGGGGTCCCCGCTTACCGTGATTATGCTTCGTGAAGGACAGCTGCCACGGCCTCAAGGGCCTGCTCCATCCGCCGGTCCCATGCCCCACGGATGTAACTTACCTTTCGGTTGCCTCGCGCCAGCTCGGCCACAAATAGCTCCCGCATCTTCTTCCGCTGCTCCGGGCTGCCCTGGTCGCGCTGGGCATCCGCCACCCAGGGCGTGTCAATTTCGCAGAACAGGTGCCGGGCGTAGGGGCGCCTGAGCGCCTCTTCTTCAACCCAGGGCGGGCAGCGCCGGAAGTAGAAGTGGCTGTAAACCGACGTTACGTGCAGGTCGGTATCGCAGATCAGAAGGCCGTTGCAGTCTCGGGCCAGGGCCTCCTCTGATGCCACCTGCCCCCGTGCGATGGGCTCGATGTCTTCGTACTGCACAAAGTGAGGCGCCTGCCGGCGCGCGTTCAGTTCGTCGAGATAGCCCCGGGCGAACTCCGGCACCCAGAGGGTGTCCAGGTGCCGGGCCAGCTTCTCGGCAAGCGTGCTCTTACCGGTGCTTTCGGGCCCCGTGACCACGACACGCCGCGCAAACCACGGCCGCACGGGTTTGGGAATGAAGCGCCAGTGCGCCAAGGGGCGCCCACGAATGGCGCTGCCGCTCACGGGAACGCGCTCACGGCCGATGTCGCAGGCCACATGCTCCATGCCCAGCACCCGCGCGAAGGGCTCGCCATAGTCTTCACTACTGAAGATGACCTGCGGGTAGCGCGGGCAGGCGCGCTCGACGGTTCGGCGCCAGATGGCCCAGAAATCGGGGTGCTCGTGGGGGTACTGGGGGTTTTCATCCGTGACGTGGATGACCTCGATGCCGTCGTCTGCGCCGAGAATTTCCTTGAGCCATGCCGCGCGCAAGTGGCCCGCGATGGGCTCTTCCTTGAGGGAGCAGGCCAGCACGAGCAGGCGTTCGCAGCGGGCCCGCGCGAACTCAATGAGGTGCAGGTGCCCCGCGTGGGGCGGCAGGAACTTGCCCAGAACCATGCCTAACGGGTAACGGCCTTGCGCCACGCTCTCCTCCAGGCCAGGTAGCCGGCGATGGCCAGCCCCAGGAAAATGACATAGAGCAGCGAGGTCAGGTAGAGCTCCCGCGACCAGTAAACACCAATAGCCACGACATCAATCGAGATCCATACCAGCCACGTCTGGAGTATTTTGCGCGAAAGTCCCGCCTGGGCAATGAGGCTGAAGGCAAGGATGCCCGAGTCAACGTAGGGCAGGGCCGCGGGGGGAATCTCCGGCCACAGTTGGGGCAGGGCCGACGCGAAAAACCAGCCGATGCCGGCTGTGAAGGCCAGGCCCAGCATCACGAACATGAGGCACGCAGGCAGACCCAGGCGGCTTACCGGCAGGTCGGCCTGTTGAACACCGCGCGCCCAGCGATACCAGCCGTAGACGCTGATGAGAATAAAGCAGATCTGAAGCAGGGCGTCAGGGTAAAGGCGGGCTTGGGCAAACACCCAGATGAAAAGGCCCGAACTCACCATGCCCACGGGCCAGCACCAGACGTTTTGACGCACGGTCAGCAGCACGCAGGCCACGCCTGTCACGACCGCGACGACCTCAGCCCAGCTCATTTCGCGGGCGGCGCCAGCGACGGCCTGCACCAGATCGTTCATGGGTGACTCACCAGCCCCTTGCTACAATTCCGCCATGCGAGAGACGGTGCAGGCCTTCGTCAAGCGCACCGGGGCAGCTTATCAGCCCCCGCGCTGGCTTACTGACCTTTACCCGCCCCTGGGCGCGCGAGACATCATGCCGACGCTCTTTCGCTACCCCGGGCCCTGCGGTCTGCGTGACTACTTCCAGGGCACATTGGGCCGTCTTGGAGCGCCTGACCAGGCCACCCTGTGGATGGCGGACCGTCTTCTCTGGAGCGACACCCGGGGCGCGGCACACTTTGGCACCGTGGCCATTTTGCAGCCGCTGCGGGTGTCGCCCTGCCGCGCGCCTCGCAAGGGTGTCTATGTGGGGGTGAATGAGCAGGCAGACTCTGACCTGGTGGCCTGGGTTCCGCCCAGCTTCCTGGAAAAGAAGCTGCCCTGGGACAAGCTTGCCAGCGCCCGTGACGTGAGCCAGGAACTGGGACCCCGCGCCGAGGCCGAGCGGCATCAGGTGGCGCAACGCCTGTCGGCCTACCTCGAAGAACTGTCCGAGATGGAACGGGCCAAAGCGCCGGCCCCTTTGGTTCCCTGGTGCGAGTTGCCCCGCGACCAGCGCCTCAAGCTGCTGGCCGAGTATGGCGTACAGCCGCGCTGGTCGTGAGCTTCAGGCCGGTCAAGTCTTGGAAACCAGTGAGGGCCTTGGCGCCGCGGGCTCCGGGTCCAGGGCGGCCGCGACGGGTTTCTGCCGGTCGCTCTCTTCGTTGGCGTCGCGGTCAAGGATGCGCAGTTCTTCGCGGCGTTCTTCCCAGCGGCCCACACGGGCATCAATGATGTTGACGATGTGGCTCTTGACGCGGCGCAGCGCATTGAGCATGTCGGAAAACGCGATGCCGGCCAGGGGATGGCACGATCCATCCTGGGCACGCTTGAGGTGGCCGTCGCGCGCGGCATCGGCCGCCGCGGCAATTGCGTCAGCCTGGCGGATCAAGTCCCGCACCTCCTCGTCTTCGTTGCTGGCGCTGGTGTGTTCCTTGCTGAATTTGAGTGCTGCCGCGAGGAAGGCCGCGAGGCGTTCTTGAAGGTCGCGCAGGTCGGATCTGGCGTGGGGGGTCAGTTCGAGTTTGTCGCGCAGGATGCGGGCCTTGTAGCGAATCAGGGCCACGCAGTAGTCGAGGATCGACTCCATTTCATCGGAGATACGGATCAGCGCGTAGGAGCGGCGTGCCTGTTCGTGGGTGACGACGGTCTGGAGTACGCCGGTGAGAAACAGGGTGACTTCTTTCTGTATGTTGTCGGTGATCTCTTCGAGGTGCTCCACGCGCTTGAGGATTTCGCTGTCCTCGCGCTCCATCAGCACGTAGCGCGACGTTTTCTCCAAGGCCTCAACGCAGAGGCCGCCCATGAGTTCGACCTCGCCTTCGGCCTCTTCCAGGGCCATTTCCGGCGCCACGGTGCTGAGGCTGCCCAGCAGCTTGAGTCGGCTCTTGGCGACTTTGCCCTTGTCGGGCCTCATCCAGGTCACGAGTTTGACCAGATAGCCCATGAACGGAAGGAACAGAATCGTGTTTGTGATATTGAAGCCGGAATGAGTGCAGGCAATTTTCATGGCAATGAGCGGGTCCACACCCCGGGCGGCTTCGCCGTTGGGAATGGCGAACATGGCCGTGAGCCAGCTTGGCGCAGATTCCACGAAAGAGTCTACCCCTGCGATGTACCAGGGGAAAATGAGCACCATGTAGCACACGCCAATGACGTTGAATGTGGAGTGCGCCAGCGCGGCGCGTTTGGCGTTGTAGTTGCCTCCAATGCTGGCCAGCAGGGCCGTGATGGTGGTGCCGATGTTCTCGCCCAGCACCAGCGCTGCCGCCGTGGGGAAGCTGATCACGCCGGTCATGGCCAGGGCAATCGTGATGCCCAGCATGGCCGAGCTGCTTTGCACGACAAACGTGGGCAGGCAACCCACCGTCACGCAGGCCAGCACGGACAGGAAGTGGTCGGCGGCAAAGATCGTGAGTTTGGAAATGAACTCCGGGTGGTTGGCCAGCGGCTTGAAGCCGCCGGACATGAACTCAAGCCCGAGAAAAATCATACCCAGGGCGATCAGTATCTTGCCGACAGGACGAGAGACCTGGCCGCGGCCGAACAGGTAAGGCACGAAGCCGGCTCCAATGAACACGAGGCCATACTTGCCGATCTGCACGGCAATGATCCAGCCTGTGATCGTGGTGCCGATATTTGCGCCCATGATCACTCCCACGGCCTGCCCAAGTGTCATCAAACCCGCATTGACAAAGCCGACCACCATCACGGTCGTGATGCTGCTGGATTGAACGATAGTCGTGACAATCACGCCTACGGCCACGGCCATGAGGCGGTTGCTTGTGAGCCAGCCAATGACGCGGCGGATGAAATCACTCGCCACGGCTTGCAGGGCTTCACTGAGCATCATCATGCCGACCAGGAAGACCCCCAGTCCGCCGATGACCTTGTACGCGAGTTCAAACCACTCTGACGCCGACATGGAACGCTCGCTGGTTGGGCGTGACCATAGCGTTGCCGCGCATTAAGTTCGAGTAAAGAAATAATGAAGGAATTGAGGGTCAGGGCGGGGCCTCCGCGCCGAAAATTCGGCAAAATCCGCATTTCTTCGACTTCGCCTAAATACGTGGCTATAAGCAGCGGCGTTCCCAGATCGACACTTTATCGGAGAATTCATGAAGCGCTCATTTGCAGGCGTAATTGCCTTCGCCGTGGCCTTGGCCCTCGGCGGCTGCTCGGGCGGCGAAGACGGCGGCGACACGGTGGTTTCCGGTGCTCGCATTCCCCCCGGCCTCCCCACTCTGGCCACGGTTCGCTGGCAGTCTGACGGCGGAAGCGCACTCGGGCAGGCGCCTTTCAGCGGCGGCGCAGCGGGTTCCGTCAACGTCAGTGCGAACAACGGCGGGATCCATCGCTACGGCGGCCAGGCCTTGCCAGCAGTGTCCAAGAACCTGCTGGCCACGGCCGGTCCCACCATCACTTATGCCAACCTGGTGACCCTCCTGACGCCTTCCATCGGGGGAACGACGGCCACTTTCACACTGCCCGTCGATACAGGGTTTCATCTGGGGGCCGGCTCAACGCTGAACCTCAGTGACGCGGCGGCGGGTGTGGTGGACTCGGTCGTAATCGAAGGCATTCAGCCCATCCGTATCGACGGCAGCATCGTGACCGCGCGCAGCGGCGCTTCGGCCGTCGATATCGGCCTGACCCACACGGGCGGCACGGAACTCGGCCTGGTCGTGACTGGTTCCATCAACGCTTCGGGCGCAGCCACCCGAGACGGCGGCGGGGTCTCGCTCTTCTCGCTTTCGTCCTTGGTGCTTACGGGCACCATTGACAGCCGCGGCGGCGCTGCCAGCGCGGCCATGATGTCCAATGGTCGACCCGGCGGCGACATCCAGGTCAACACGCAGTTCGGCGACATCTTGTTGTCCGCGGGGTCCTTCAGCGCCCGCGGCGGCGCGGCAGAGGGCACGGGCTCGGGCGGCGCAGGCGGAAGCGTCAGCCTGACGAGTGCGAGCAATTCGCCGGTGGACTTCCATGGTCAGGCCGTTTCCTCCGGCGGAGCCTCCGTTTCCGGCAACGCCGGATCGAGCGGCAGCATTTCCGTGGCCTGGGCCGGCGCGGGCAGCGCCTTCCTTTACCTGGACTCGACGGGCGGCGCATCGACGGGCACCGGTGCGGGCAACAACGCGGGCAGCATCGTGGTGAACGGATCGTTCACGACTTTCAAGGGCTCCGCGGTGCTGTTGGCCAATGGCGGCTCCAGCGCGACGGGAACGGGCGGAGATGCCGGTTCGATCAGCGTGATCGGCCACAGCTTTGAACTCGCCCGTTTTCAGGCACGCAGCAACGGCGGAAGCGGCAATGCCGGTGGCGATGGCGACGAGATTGGCTTCATCATCTCCGGGCCCCAGGGCTCAAAGGTCCTCGATGTCGTGATTGATGCCGTGGCGGAAGGCGGCGACGGCACTGCTTCGGGTGGCGACGGCGGCGGCGTTACCGGCTTCAGCGGCAGCGCCGCTTCAGGCCGATTTGTGAACATCCAGGCCAGCACCGCCGGCGGTGACGGCGCAGCAGCCGGCACGGGTTCGGTGGCGGACAACATTTTCTTCGAGTTCGGCACGCTGTTCGGCGCGACCATCGTTGCCAATACCAGCGGCGGCAACGGCACCACGGCCGGCGACGCGGGGAGCTGGGCGTTGTGGGTCGCCAACGGCACCAACATCAGCCACACGGTGACGGCCAACGGCGGCAACGGTGCCGATGCCGGCAACGGCGGCGCTGGCTCGTTGACCTTTATTTCCATCAGAGGTCTGACGCAAACCGTCACAGCCAACGGCGGCACGGGAACAACCGTGGACGGCGGCAATGGCGGATTTGTGGGCTTCAGTTCCATGACCATCAGCCCGCTGCTGGAGGGTAACCTGAGCTACACCATGTCGGGCGGTGCTGCGACGACCGGTGCCGGTGGCAATGGCGGTGCCCTGTTTTTCAACATCAGCGGCGGCCGCTTCGTGGGCTCCCTCAGCCATTTTGGCGACGGCGGTTCGGTCACGGCCGGCATGGGCAACGGCGGCAACAGCGGAACGTCCGATTTCACTTTCAGCACGTTTGAAGGATCACTCGTGGTCCAGACTTCCGGCGGCAACTCCGTTGGCGGCACGGGCGGTCTGGCTCAGTCCAAGAACTTCAATCCCTTGCCGAGCTTTGCCGGCGCATCGCGCTTCACGCGCTTTGAGGTCACGGCGCGCGGCGGCAACAGCGACACCGGCAACGGCGGCACTGGCGCTTTCTTCAACTGGAGCAGTCCCCTGGACCTAGAGCTGGCCGCAACGATTGACATCTCCGGCGGCCAGGGCTCCGTCGTCAGCGGCAACGGCATGGGTGGCATGGGAGGCTCGCTGTTCATGAACTCGGCACCCAGCCGCTTGAACGTGAATCTTGCCCTGACCAACCGCGGCGGCAACGGGCGCGGCAACGGCAACGGCGGCATGGGCGGAGGCGTGAACCTGAGCGGCGGTGATGTCCGGGTGCGCGGCACCTACGACTCGGCCGGTGGAAACGTGCTTGGCACGGGAACCGGCGGCGGCGGAAATGCCGGCATGCTGCAGGTGAGCGCGCAGTTCGGCATCAACGTAGGCGGCGCGTTCAACGCCCTTGGCGGCTCGGCGGTGGGCGGAGTTGCGGGCGGCCAGGGCGGCAACGGAATTCTCCAGTGCGGCTCGGGCCCCATTACGTCCAGCGCGGTCTTCAACCGCTCCGGCGGCGCGGGCAACACCGGCGCCGGCGGCCCGGCGGGGCAGATGCAGTTTGACTGTGCCCAGGGCGCCCTGGCGGTCTCGGGCACCATCTCGGCCCTGGGTGGTGATTCCAGCAGCGGCACCGGTGGCGGGGCTCCTGGCCTGATTCTCAACTGCGCCAGCGTGAACTGGACGGCGGCCTATACCGGCCGCGGCGGCCACTCGGCCACGGGCGGCGGCGGCGGCACTGGACCGGTGACGATCACCATCGGCAGCGGTGGCGGCACGCTCGCGGGTTCCATTCAGATCAACGGTGGCAACTCCGGCACGGCCAGCGTGGGCGGCGGATCGGCGGGCATGGGCCTCACCGTGGGCGGCGGCACGCTGACCCTCAGCGGCCAGTTCATCGCCAACGGCGGCTCCAGCGCCTCAGGCGCCGGCGGCACAAGCACGGGCTTCTTCATGTCCGGCGCCGGGGCTCGCGTGATCAGTGGCCTGATTCGCCTCAACGGCGGCGCCAGCACCAGCGGCACCGGCGGCGCGGCGGGCAACGTGAACATCTCGGGTTCGGGCGCTATCACTGTTTCAGGCACGGTGGAGGGCATTGCAGGTTCGGGTACCACGGGCGCGGCCGGGCCGGTGTTCAACCTGGGCAATGGCTCCGCGGCCACCCTGACGTTGACCTCGTCGTCGCGCATCCGCGCCAACGGCGGCGGTCCGGCCGGCGCGGCGGGCAGCATCACACTCGACCCCACGGGAACCGGCGGTGTTTCCAACGTCAACCTCGTGGAGCAGGCAGGGCGCGTGCTGGAAACGCTCAATGGCGGCGGCACCAACACCAACAACGTGACGCGCGACTAGCAGGCAGCCGAAGCTTCACATTCAGCGGCCGGACACTCCATAACAAGACAACCGGCGGGCCCAGGCCCGCCGGTTGTCGTTGCTCGCGTCGCATGCTTGATGGCGCTTGGCCCCCGGGCCGTCTATTATCGCGCCATGGGATCCAACAGCACCCGCCTGCGTTTTCGCGACCTCAAACCGCCCAAAGAAGGCTCAAAGATCACCTTCAAGGACGGTTATCCCGTCGTGCCGGACCAGCCCATTGTGCCCTTCATCGAAGGCGACGGCATCGGCAAGGATATCTGGCCCGCGGCCCAGCGCGTGTTTGACGCCGCCGTGGAGAAGGCCTATGGCGGGCGCCGCCGCGTCCATTGGCTTGAAATCTTCGCGGGCGACAAGGCCCAGACCCGCTACAACAGCTATCTGCCGGACGACACACTGGAGGCCATCAAGACCTACGGCTGCGCCATCAAGGGCCCCCTTTCCACGCCCGTTGGCGGCGGCATCCGCAGCTTGAACGTGACCCTGCGCCAGACCCTGGACCTCTATTCCTGTGTGCGCCCCATCCACTACAGCTACGGAGCGCCCAGCCCCATGCAGCACCCGGAAGACTGCAACTTCGTCATCTTCCGCGAGAACACCGAAGACCTTTATGCCGGCATCGAGTTCGCCGCCGAGTCTCCCGAGGCCAAGAAGCTCATCGCGTTCGTCAACGAGCTTCTGGCCAAGGACCCCAGCGCGCGCGGCAAGAAAGTCGATGAGCTGGCGGCCGTGGGCATCAAGCCCATGTCGCGCTTTCGCTCGCAGCGCAACATGCGCCGCGCCCTGCAATACGCTGTTACGCACGGCATCCGCGACGTCTGCATCGTCCACAAGGGCAACATCATGAAGTTCACGGAAGGCGGCTTCCGTGAATGGTGCTACGAGGTGGCGCTGGCGGAGTTCCGCGACAAGGTTGTAACGGAAGACGAGCTTTACAAGCAGCATGGTGGCGTGCTGCCGGCCGGGCGCGTGCTGGTCAAGGATCGTATCGCCGACAACGCCTTCCAGCAGATACTGCTCTACCCCAAGAAGTACTACATCCTGGTCTGCACCAACGTGATTGGCGATCTGCTCAGCGACGCGGCTGCCGCGCAGATTGGCGGGCTGGGCATTGCGCCGGGCGCCAACATCGGCGATGCGGCGGCGGTGTTCGAGGCCACGCACGGCACGGCGCCGGACATTGCGGGCAAAGACCTGGCCAACCCCAGCGCAGTGATTTTCTCGGGCGCCATGATGTTCGAGTATTTCGGCTGGCTGGAGGCGCGGGACCTGATTCACCGCGGGGTCGAGAAGGCCGTGCGGGCAAGAACCGTCACGGCGGACTTCGCCTCGCAGCTACAAGGCGCGACGAAGCTCTCCACGCGCGAGTTTGCCCAGGCGGTGATTGGCCACATGTAGCTGGAGCGTTTTCTGAGTGAGTCCGCAGGCTCTCGCTCGCGGCGAACTTCGCGGGTCTTCGTTGGCCTCCCCGCACTTGGCTCCTGCCAAGCTACCGGCTTGGCTGCCTGGCCCCGCTCGTTCGGCGCTTTGCGACGGCTCTGCGGACTCACTCCGAAAAAGCTCTAGCGTGTGTTGAGGGGTTTGTAGTCGCCCAGCAGTTCCTGCAACTTGGCCACGGCGGTGTGCATGCGGCTCTTGACCGTGCCCACGGGAATGTCCATGACCTCGGCAATCTCGTGGTACTTCATCTCTTCGATTTCCGAGAGCACGAACACCATACGCTGTTCTTCGGGGAGCTGGTCCAGCGCCTTCATGATCGCACCGTAGAGTTCGCGGCGGTCGAGGTCGTCCTCCGGGGGGCGGATGTCGTCGGGCAGGCGGTCCATCAGCGAGAGGTCGTCCTTGTCGCCGGGCGCGTTGAGGCTGACTTTCTCTTTCTGAGTCGACAGCAGGCGGCAGTGGTCAATCCAGAAGTTGCGGGCCACGCGATAGAGGAAGGTGGTGAACTTCGCGTTGGGCTCCCACTGCTTGGCGGACTTGAACACGCGCAGCAGCACTTCCTGGGCAAAATCCTCGGCCAGGCTGGCGTCCCAGCAGAGGCGGAAGAAGAAATTGAGCAGGCCCCGCAGGTGAAGCTCGTAGAGCTGCGTGAACGCGTCAACGTCGCCCGCCTGAAAGCGGCGCATCAACTCGAGATCTCGCGCGGAGTCCCCCAAAGGGACCTCCATCTGAAGGGCAAAAGGGGAAATCCTACGAACGGCCTGGCCCTTGGGAAGTTCAATGGCCGCCGGCCCAAAAGCTATCCTCCCTCGCCGGTGGAGCTTTCATTCTCGGGCGGACTGTAAAGTCCGTCGTCCGTCAGGGCCTGGGCCAGTTCGCGGGGCAGCCGCGCGTGAAGGGGCTCGCTGAAGGTGAAGGTGACTCTCAGTTCACGGCGGGTTTCCTTGCCGTCGTCGTCATATCTGGACCATCGGACCAGATAGTTTCCGGGCGCGAGCACATGAAAGTAGTCCGTGGAGTAGAAGGCTCCCGCCGGCGTGTTTTCCGGGTGCAACTCGAGCGTGGTCTGTAATTCTCCCCATTCGGTGTGCGCAGTGCGGCCCTCTACCCAGGCAGTGTTCAGCACCAGGTCCGCCTTCTCCGCCAGCTTGAGTGTGCGCCAGGGCACCAACCAGCCCAAGGGCAGGTAGCTGGCGGCCGATTCCGGGTTATCGCAGTAGCTTCCGAGAGAGAACGTGAATGCCAGCTCGATGGATGCCGGCAGCCCGGAAATCACAATCTGGTCCGACAGAATGCGCATTTCCACGTCTTCAAAGGACTCCACAAGCTGCTCGCCCTTTTCCCGGTTGCCTGCGGAGGCAGGGTACCAGTGAAGTGAACACTCGTAACCGTCCGGCGAGCGCGGGAGCTTCTCGGGCAGGGGGATTTTCAGGCGGGTGCTCTGGGACGGCTTGGCCACAAAGGGCACTTCGACTCTTGTTTCCTGGCCCTCGTTCAGCGTGAAGCGCAGGTCCGCGGAGTCGTCAAAAATACACCAGGGCCGCAGGTAGTAACTTCCCGGCTGTAACACCTGACGCTGGATCACGGGAGTGACGTCGCGGACACCTTCGACGCGGCCGCCCTCCTGGTGGTAAAGCCGCCAGAAACACCCCTCTTCAGACATGTAGCGCTCGTGCCAGGCCAGCACCAGGTGGGTGTCATCGAAGCTGAACTCGACAACCTGGCACTCGCCGGCCCGCACTTCCACTGCACGGCCTTGCGACTCGATGCCCGGGGCCGAAAGGCTTACGCGCTTTTTGCCGACGGGCGCCCACAGTAGAAGGCGCGAGTCATTTTCCACAAAGGCGGTGCAGGAGGCGCCGGCACCTTCCAGCACGGCCGTGAAGTTGGAGGACAGGGGCTTGCCGCCGCGCGTGGCGCGCACCTCAACGCGTGCAGGAACGTTGGCGACAACGCGGGCCTCCTGATTGCGGGCCGGAGGTGGGATGAGTTCCAACTCCACGGTCTGTTCGCCGTCAAAAAGGGCATAGCGACCGGGGGTCACTTCTTTGCGCCGATAGATGCCGGTCTGCACCGTAGCGTTGGCCCTGCCCCCGGCCACCCCGGGGCCTGAGTAGGTAACGACCCGCTCATCCACACGCATCATCACGTGTATGGTTTCAGTCGAATAGGTCCAGGGCGGATCGGCAAAGCCGGGAAACTCAACCACGACCACCTCGCCCGCAATGACCGTGTATCCCAGAGGCGGGCAGATCTGCCGCATGGGATAGCCCCACAAGTCGTATGCTTCGCAGACGCTGACCTCATAGCGCCCCGCATCAAAGGGGAGTTCGATCTCCCGCTGCCACGGATCAATGTAGATGTTGCTGACCCGGCTGCTCTTGCCATCGGATTCTGCCATGCTCACAGCCAGGAGAAGCGAGTCACCGTCACTGCTCAGTGCCTTGGGCCATTCGGGAATCCTGAACCTGACCTTGCCCATCCTCTTTGGCGTCCGTTCCGTCAGCGTGAGGGTCAGTTCGCGGGGCGAGTCAGCTTTAATCTCCAGGCTCTGGTCGGCCCAGCCATCCACTTTGGCCGTGATGTGTGTTGTGGTCGGAGCCTCAGGAGTGGCGATGGAAACGCGACGTCGTCCGACCCGCATCTGCTGAACGGTTTGTCCCCGCTCCTCGCCCTCGTCGCAGGTGACGACAAGATGGGCTTCGTCGGAGGGTCCATCAGCGGTCGTAACCTGGACGCTTACGGAGTTGACTCGCTCAAGGTTGAGCACCAGGCGCTGGACCTCGTTGAGCTTGAGGGTGACGCTGCCCTCCATACGGCGATACAAGACCACCTCGTCATACACGTTGACGTCATAGAAGTAAGTGCCGACGCGGGCGAAGACCCAGATTTGATTCTTCGGCGCCGAAGCCGCGCGCGACTCCCAGACGTCGTGGTCGCGAAAGGAAAACTCCCAGGTGGGAGTCGGCGGCGTCATGCCTCCGGCCAGCCTGCTTCTCTCTTCCTCGCCGGCCAGGCCCAGAAGCGTAACTTGCAGGGCGGCGCAGGGGACGAACACTTCGCCGAAGTCGAGGATGCGGCCCGTGAGCTTGGGCTTAGGCATGGCAAAGGGCTCGTCGTCGGGCGTGAAGCTCGCCGACAGGTGCCAGGTCCAGGCCTCGTCGTGCTGATACTCCGAGAGGAAGAATTGAAAACCTCCCTGGTCGTCCGTGGAGTCGTCTCCTTCAAGTTGGTCCTCCCCCTTGCGGGCCGTGAACTCCACCCACTCCTGATGGATCAGGGGCTGCCCGCCCGGCTGCAGCAGGCGGCCCACGACCAGCAGTTCGCCCTCTCCCAGCAGGGACTGCACATCCACCTCAACCACGCCAAAGTCCAGAAGCTTGCCCGTCAGGCGCGGCGGCGAAACCGGCAACCACTGCTCGCGCTCCATTGTCAGGCTCACGCGCCAGGGATTCGGGAGAAGGTCCCCGCCCTCAGTCAGGGGGAGCGCGTTGCGCTCAATCTCGAACTCGAGCAAGCCGCGTCGGTCGGCGTCGCGCCCATCTTCAAACAAGATCTCTTCAGGGTTGCCCTGGGACACGCCGACCCAGAAGGTCTCGGCGTCGTCGCGCAGCAGCGAATGGAGCCCAAGACCGCCCCGGATGCGGATGATCATGCGCAGCAGCAGCATGTCCTCAGACAGCTCGTCCGGGTTCTTGAGGCCGGATACTGGCGGCTCTTTGTATCCGGCTTTGACGGGGTCCTGAGCTGCCGCTCCCGTGACGGAACTGGGTCCAGAGCGCGGGCCGCAGTGCGGGCGTCTGTGCGAAAGTGTCAGATCGTCGGGTGAATGGGAAGCAGCGTCCTCGTGGACGGTGACGATGCGGCCCCGGGGGCGGTTGAAATGAAGGGTGGCCAACAGGCCCAGGGCCAGCAGGCCCACCAGCAGGACCAGGAGCACCAGAACAAAATTGCGCCGCATGTAACGCTCACGCGGGGGCGTGAACAGGGAAAGTTCAGGATACTTTGAACCGGCGGGTCATCCAGTCGGGTTCAACCGCTCTCGGTTTGGGCCCAGCGCGACACGGCCGCCTGGAGGCCCGGCAGCATGTTGAAATCGTCATGAATGGTGACGCGCCGGCGGTTTTCTTCGAGGCTTTCAAGCTCGATGTGGACAAAGCGCCGGGGCCAGAGTTCGCGCCACACCTGGGCCCATTCCACCACGCAGACATCGGTGGGGGAGTTCATGGCTTCCTCGATTTCTCCGGGCAGCTCCGGCGCTTCCGCCAGCCGGTAGAAGTCGACGTGGTGCAGTACGCAGCGGCCTCCGTGGTAGGTGAGCATCAGCGTGAATGTGGGGCTGCGCAGTGCGGCCCAACCGGCCACGCCCAGCCCCTGGGCAATGCCCTTGGCCAGTTGCGACTTGCCGGCGCCGAGTTCTCCGGTCAGGGCCACGAAGCTGCCCTTGGGCAGCAGACGCCCGACCTCCTCGCCCATCATCAGCGTCGTTTCAACATCAGGGCTGATTAGTGTGAACTGGCCCACGGCAACTCCCCTAACACGGAGACAGGGCACCTGACTGTGCACTCCGCCATGTGAAGTTTACCACACGGACGTGCTTCTCGCGGCCTCAATGAGGTGCCGGCGGCCTGTCGGGCGAACTTTTAGAGCTTATGGACGTAGCTCTTGAGGGCCAGTTCCTGAGCCTCGCCCTTGCGCAGCAAGCGAATGGCCGGCTCGCCCTTCTTGCGCTCGCGAATCACGCCCAGGGCGCGCACCGGAGTGTCGAAGGGCCATTCCCGCACGATGCGCTGCCAGCGGAAGGCGGGTGCCGTGAAAAGCAGCTCAAAGTCTTCACCGTCGTGCAGGGCGTGCTCCAAGGCGCGCTCGCCGCCCTGGCCCTCGAGCTTGGCCAGCCGGCGCGCGGCCTTGCTGACGGGCAGGGCCTCGGCCGCGATGTCGGCGCCGACTTCATAGCGGCGCGAGCTCTCTTCACAGATGCGGGCCAGGTCGCCCGAGAGGCCGTCGGAAATGTCAATCATGGCCGAGACGCCGTGGCGCACCAAAAAGCGCCCCTCGGTGAGGCGCGGCTCAAATCGCAGGTGATGCCCGAGAATGGACCCGCCGAGCGAGCCGGTCACGGCAATCACATCTCCGGAGGCGGCGCCACCGCGGATGGCAGGGCGCTCGCCCTGCATCTCGCCAACCATGGAAATGTTGAGCATGAGGGGGCCGTTCCAGCTCTGCGTGTCACCGCCGGCGAGGGAGACGCCGTAGGTGGCGCAGGCCTTGGACAGGCCGAGGAAAATCTGTTCGCGCAGTTTGACGCCCGCGCCCTGAGGCAGGGCGACGGCCGCCATGCAGGCGATGGGAACACCGCCCATGGCCGCGATGTCCGAGAGGCAGCGGCATAGCGCCTTGCGACCGACCTCTTCCGGGGTGGCAGGCGGCCCCTGCACTTCCTTGAGATGGACACCCGGGGCCTTGAGGATGAAGTGCTGGCCCTCAAGCACGGAATCCGTCTTGAGCACCAGGCGCTCCTTCTGCTCCACGCGCAGGATGGCGGCGTCGTCGCCGGGGCCCAATTCAAGGCGCGGTGTCTGGGGAGGAAGTTCGCTGCGCAACCACTTGATGTAGGCGAATTCGTCGTCCGTGTTGGGTGCGTGGCTCATGGCGCATGGCGTTATACAACATGCAAGGGGCGGGGGCGTAGGGATTTACGGCTGCCACCCTCGCCAAGGGCCAGAACCCCGCTATATTCGCGACTCGCTGTTCGCGGCAGTGGCCGCGATCGGCGCTTGGTGAACCGCGATCAGCGAGCAGCGACTCATGCGCAAAACCCAGGTCATTGAAGGGCTTCGCGACTCCTGGCAGGTGTTCAGGGTCATGGCGGAGTTCGTGGAAGGCTTTGACACGCTGTCCAAGACGGGCAAGGCCGTGGCCATCTTCGGCTCGGCACGCACAGCACCCGACTCGCCACTGTACAAGACCACGATGTTGCTGGCCCGCAAGCTTCAGGAAGCCGGCTACGGCGTCATCACAGGGGGTGGCCCCGGCATCATGGAGGCGGGCAACCGCGGCGCCTTCGAGGCCGGCGGCGAGAGCATCGGGCTTGCCATCGACCTGCCCATGGAGCAGGAAGCCAACATCTACTGCAAGACGCTCGTCGACTTCCGTTACTTCTTCATCCGCAAGGTGATGTTCGTGAAGTACAGCCAGGGCTTCATCTTCATGCCCGGCGGCTACGGCACCATGGACGAGATGTTCGAGGTGCTCACGCTGGTGCAGACCCTGAAGATCCGCAAGATCCCCTGCGTGATGTTCGATAACAAATACTGGCAGGGGCTCGTGGACTGGATGAAGGGGACCATGCTGGCGCAGTACCGCCACATCAACGCCGAGGACCTCAACCTGTTTCACCGCACCGACGACCCCGACGACGCCGTGCGGCACATCGTCGAGTTTCACCGCCAGCAGCCCCGGCAAAGCCAGAAGGGTCGCGCACTGGGTCGCGGCAAGAATCCGCGTGACGAAGGCGAAGACGACTAGACCGCCGCGGCTGCCCGCTCACGTCGCTCCGGCGCCGCAATGCGGACCCTGACTGCCGCTGAACAAGTCGCCTTGCGTTTGTTTACCCAAGGGCTAGGACGGGTTGGCTTTGCGCCCGCCGCGTTCGACGTGTCCTTCGCTCAAGGGCTCGCCGCGCAGGAGCGCCTTGGCCATGGCCACACTGCGGCGCGCCAGTTCCGCTGCGCCATGGCGCAGTTCTTCACTTCGCTGGACTTCCCTTACGTTGGCGTCCATGTCTTCGGCACTCCAGCCGCGCGAATGGGCAATGAAGGGGAACTGCGGAAACACGCAGCCGATTTCGCTGAAGAACCCCAGCATCTGGCCTGCGACGCCCTGAACGTTGTCCTGCCCCCCGATGATGATGAAGGAAGCCACTTTGTTCTTCAGCAGCACGCGGTCGGCGATGGTCACCTGGTTCTGCACGCAGTTCATGCGTTCGACCATCTTGTAGTAGAGAGAACTGGCGCTCCCCCAGCGTATTGGCGTCGCAATCAGGATCACGTCGGCCCAGTGCACGAAAGCTTCGTATACCTGGGCAAGTTCGTCCTTCTCGTCCATCTGTGTGATGGAGCAGGGCCAGGTGCAGGCGCGGGCATCCTTGGAGTAGAAGCCCTCGCAATTCTTGAACTTCAGGTCATTCAACCGAATGAGCTTCGTTTCGCACCCTGACGTCGCGGCACTTTGCAGCGCGTATTCAAGCAGGGCCTCGCTGGTGGAGTAGCGCGGAAACTTGCGGGTCATCGCCGTCGTCGAGATGCCGACGACTCGAACGGGCCCCTCAGCGCGTTCAATCTTGCGCGAAAGCGGGTGCGGCTCGTGAGGCAGCTTGTTGCGTCTGGTCTTGGGTTGCGCACTGATGAACAACCGGCCGGCCTCTTCCTTGATGGCATAGGAGGGCACGCAATCCTTCTCAAAGCCCGGCTCGCCCTCTCCCGTCGCGAAGTGGAATTTCCAGTAGTGCCAGGGGCATGTCAGGTATTCACCGTCCAGCCTGCCCTCGCCCAACGGCCCTCCAACGTGGTTGCAGACATCGCTCACGGCGCCGAAGCGGCCATTGAGAAAGGTTAAAGCAACCCTCTGCCCGCTGACCGTCAGCAAGCGGCGTGCGGGCTGTCGTAGTGACTCTACGGGCCCCAGATCCACCCAGTCTTCAGCCATGGAAGCAGCATACAACCAACGGAGCGCAACTTCCCCTGCCCCCAGCCCCTGAGTCGATGAGCCGGTGCCGCGGGCGCGCCGCTTTCGGACGTGGCAATGGAGAAGCTATCCGCGGATTACGCGGATGTTCCAGGTAAAGGCATTACAGGGGCTCGCGGTTGCGCCAATCAGCAGCCTGTTGCGCCATGGCCTTGGATGCCGGGCTGCAATGACTGGCCAAAGAAGAAGATACAACCCGAGTAATGGGAACACCAAGTACACGAGCGCCATTGCCGTTGAATCGTTGACTGCGCCTTGCTTGGTCATGGCGCTGATAACTGGCTCGAGAGCACATCCGCCAATTGGCACTCCAGGAGCAAGGCACAATCAGATAGCTTTTCGGAGTTTTGCAGACCTGTGTTCGACTTCAAGTTCATGGAGCCGCAGTGCCCATTTGTACCGCGCCTGTTGGCGTGCGGTACTTTCTGACTTTTGTGCTGCCACCAGTTCATCGATTCCATTCGCGGCTCGTTCGGTGTGCTGGGCAATCTTCTGCACTCCCGCTTCAAGCAGAGCCAAGCCGCGGACGGAGCCACTGGACTTGACTTGGCACTTTGAGCCGCGGTACTGGCATCGAAACACCTCTACGCCGTCCGGGACATCCAGATCGGCGCCGCACTTCGGGCAGATGAGCGGGGCTACTTCCATGGCTTTGCCTTTGTCAGCGGAAATCTGCGTCATCTGCGGATCGCGCTTCACAGGCCAAGACAATCCGCAGATGACGCAGATTACGCAGATGGGTCTTTTGGTTCATCCCAATTCCACACAACGCGTTTGAACTCGAGTCGGCGTGCGCCGAAGTTGATCAACAGGCCTCGTCGTTTCTTGCTGGCTTTGAGTTCATTAAGAACCTGGGCCATGTCGTTGTCACCGAGTTTCGCAAGTGCCTTGAACTCGACGACGATCTCGTCGAAGCAAAGAAAGTCCGCGCGAAAGACGGTGTCAAGCCGTTCGCCTTTGTAGACGACCTCCAGCCCGGGCTCGCGAACGTATGGAATGCCGCGAAGAGCAAATTCCCGGGCTGCGGCTTCTTGATAGACGGTTTCAGAAAAGCCAAACCCCAGAATCCGATGCACTTCCATGCACGCGCCAATGATCGCATGGGTCTGAGGATCCGACTCTGGAGTGTCTTTATCTGCGTCCATCTGCGTCATCTGCGGATAGCTTTTAGAGTTGCACCCACACGCTCTTGGATTGCGTCATGGCCGCCAGCCCTTGCAGGCCCATTTCGCGGCCATAGCCGCTCTGCTTGTAGCCGCCGTAGGGCACAGCCGAGTCATACCAGTTGTAGCAGTTGACCCAGATAGCTCCGGCCTTCACGGCCTTGGCGTAGCGGTGCGCCTTGCTCACGTCTTTGGTCCAGACGCCGGCGGCGAGGCCATAGCGTGAGTCGTTGGCCTTGGCCACAAGCTCCTCAAAGCTTTCGAATGTCTGAACGGCGAGCACGGGGCCGAAGATCTCCTCGCGCGCGATGCTCATTTCGGGCTTCACGTCGGCGAACACCGTCGGCTTCACGAAGTAGCCTTTGGCGCCTGCGCGCTCGCCGCCCGCGACCAGTTTCGCGCCGGCCTTTTTGCCTTCTTCGATGAACTTGAGCGTCGTGTCGAATTGCTGCTTGTTGTTCTGCGGGCCAAGCTTGGTGTCGCTGTCCAGCGGGTCGCCGTGGGTCATCTTGCCCGCGCGCGCCGCCAGCTTCTCGACCACCTCGTCGTGCACCCTGGCCTCGACAAACAGGCGCGAGCCCGCCGTGCAAACTTCACCTTTGTTGTAGAAGATCGCCGCCTGGGCGCCCTTCACCGCCGTGTCGATGTCGGCGTCGGCGAAGACCACATTGGGCGACTTGCCGCCCAGTTCCATGGTCAGTTTTTTCAGCGTCGGCGCCGCGTCACGCACCATCTTCACGCCGATTTCCGTACTGCCCGTGAAGCTGATCGCCGCAATGTCGGGGTGCTCGACAATCATCTGTCCCACTTCGCTGCCCTTGCCGGTCAGCACACTGACCACGCCCGCGGGCACTTTGGCGGCCGCAATGCACTCGGCCAGCAGGAGCGCCGTCAGCGGCGTGGGGTTTGCGGGCTTGAGCAGGCACACGTTGCCCGCCGCGATTGCGGGACCGATCTTCCGCGCGGCCATGAGCAACGGGAAGTTCCAGGGCGTGATGCCCGCGACGATGCCCAGGGGCTCGCGCAGCGTGTAGACGAACAGGCTGTCATTGACGGGAATCGTTTCACCCTGCAGCGAGCGCAGCACGCCCGCGAAATACTTGAAATGGTCGGCTGCCATGGGCACGTCGATGGCATAGCACTCGCTGTAGGGTTTGCCCGCGTCCATGGCCTCGAGCGCGGCAAACTGTTCGCGGCGCTTCATGATCTCGTCGCCGATGTTCCAGATGAACTGCGAGCGCTGGGCCGGGCCCATGGTTCCCCACTTGCCCGCCAGCGCCGCCTTGCCCGCTGCCACCGCGGCCTCAAGGTCGGCCTTGCCCGCACAGGCGATGGGGGCGATCACGCTTTCGTCGGCGGGGTTGATCGTGTCGTAGGTCCGCTTGTCGGCGGCATCGACGAACTCGCCGTTGATGAAGAGCTTGGTCGGAAACGAGGCGGGCCTGGTCACGAGCGGCATGGGTGCTCCGTTGCAGTCAAGGGATGGATGTCTAATGTCCAGGGCGGCAAGGGCCGCGGCGGACCTTTGACTTCTTACTTAGGGCCGGCAGTCTTGGCTAGTCGGAGGCCCTGCCCGCGCTTGACTGGGCCGCCCGTTCTTCCGTGGTCATGGCCAGCACCTGCCGGAAATAACGGGGCATCACTGGCTTGCGTTCCACGGCCGCGGGGTCGGCCACATTCACCAGTTCGCGCCAGGCCTGCATCGCGACGGAAGCGGGCGCAATCTCAAAGGCCGAGGGCCCCAGCTTCAAGGGCTGGGGCTTGAGCAGGTTCTCGTAGGGCCCCACGCCGCTGCCGAACACCAAAGAGCCCGGCGCCGCCTGCCGCGACAGCTCAGCGGGGGGCACCAGCATGTCCGCACCGACGCGCCGCAGGTCGCCTTTCTCAAAGACAAATCGTGCCGTCATGACTTCGTCGCGGCGCGCGTCCAGCACGGGCCAGAGTTCGCCGCGAAAGCGGGTGTCAAACGCCCGGTCCGTTACGAACTGCAGCGCCATGCAGTCAAAGGCGCCCACGCCCACCACGGGCTTGTTCAGGGCATAACCCAGCGCCGCCGCCGTGGTCAAACCGATGCGCAGCCCCGTGTAGGAGCCCGGCCCCGCATTGACGGCAATGACCCCCAGTTGCTCGCGGCTGACGCGCTGCTTGGCCAGCAGGCGGTCCACGCAGGGCATGAGTTCCGCGCCGTGGCGTCTGGGCCCGCTGACCAACTCCTCGCCCAGCAGGCTACCCCTGGCGAGCAATGCCGCGCCGCCGAGTTCGCCGGAGGATTCCAGGGCCAGAATCAATGCGTCCATGGGGCGTATTCCGGGGTCAGGCCAGTTCCTTGCGGGCGGCGGCCTCCACAGCCGATGCCACGGACTCGACGAGGCCGGGGTCCTTGCCCTCGACCATGATGCGGAGCAGGGGCTCGGTGCCGGAGTAGCGCACGACAATGCGGCCGCTCTTTGCCAGTTTCTTCTCGGCTTCGCGGCGGGCCTCGACCACATGTCGCAGGGAGTGCAGGTCGGGCTTGTGACTGACGCGCACGTTGCGGATGACCTGCGGGTACTTGGTCAGGCCCGCGCACAGTTCGCTGAGCTTTTTGCCGGAGTCGAGCATGACCTCGATGATGCGCAGGGCGGTGTAAAGGCCGTCGCCGATGTCGTGCTGTTCGTCGGCGATGATGAGATGTCCGCTTTGCTCGCCGCCCAGAACCAAGCCTCCGGACTTCATGGCCTCGCGCACAAAGCGGTCGCCTACTTCGGTGCGCAGAAGCTTGAGCCCCAGAGCGCTAAGGGCGGCCTCGAGGCCGAAATTCGCCATGCTGGTGCTGACCACGGTGTCGCCCTTGAGCTTGCCGGCGGCCTTGAGGTCCGCAGCCAGAAGGGCCAGCATGAAGTCGCCGTCGCGCACGGCGCCGGTTTCGTCGATGAGCACGCAGCGGTCGCCGTCGCCGTCAAAACACACGCCAAGATCCGCCTGGAGTTCCTTCACTGCCTTTGCGCAGGCCTGGGGATGCAGCGAGCCAACGCCCGCGTTGATCTGGTGGTGCTGCTCGGGCTGCGAGGGAGAAGCCGTGTTCAGGTAGAAGATGTCCAGAACGTTATTGGCCAGTTCCTCGTTTGTGGACATGGGCATGCCCGTACGCAGCTGCGGCGAGGTGCGGCCCAGGGTCACGCTTTTGGCCAGGCGGGAGACGACCTGGAGGTCGATGCTGCGTGCGCCAAAAGCGTTGTCAAACACGACGCGCAGGGGTTTGCGCGCGAGGTTGGCGAAACTCGCGCGGAACGTGCGCACGATGAACTCTTCGTAGTGCCTTTCGCGCGAAAGCTGAAGCCAGCCAAAGCGCCCCTTGGCGGGAAGGGCGGGCGCCTCCGCGTCCTGACCGGCCATGGCGCTTTCCAGCTCGCGCTCGACGGCGTCGGGCAGCTTGCCGCCATCCTTGGCGATGATCTTGATGCCGTTGTCGCTGGCCGGGTTGTGGCTTGCCGTCACGGCCACGCCTGCCGCAAAGGGACCATGTTTGGTCAGGTAGGCAACTTCGGGTGTGCTCATCATGCCGGGCCAGTGCACGTCGCAACACTCAGCCGTGAGCCCGGCGCACAGCGTGGTGCCCACAAAGTCGGCGCTGGGGCGGGGGTCCACGCCCAGCAGCACCACGGGGCGTTCGGCCCCCTTGGTGAAACTGCACAGGTAGCGGCCCAAGGCCCGCCCCAGCCTTAGAATGTTCAAAGGACTGAGAGACTCTTCTCCGGCGGTGGCCCTCACGCCGTCGGTGCCGAACAGGCGTGCCGCGGGGGTCACGGTTGCAGGCGGCTTGAGCTTGGCGGCCGGTTTGCCGGCCTTGGGCTTGGCAGGCGTGGTCTTGCGGGAGGTGGCACGGCCGGGGCCCTGTTTGGCCACGCGAGTCCTTCGACTTTGTCTGGTCGTTTTCGCCACGGCAGCCCCCCTGGTTGAACTCAGCGCTACTTTGCGAGTGCGCCCGGGCCCGGTCAAGCGCCCGGGCCCTTGGCTAACGGTGTGCGCCGGGCATGGTGTCACCCGTGTCACCGCCCTTGAGTTTGCGCGTGGGGCGCGAGGCCGGCACGAACACGATGAAGTCGTTGCCCCGGGCATCTTCAGCATCCACGGACTCGACGGAGGGAACTGCACTCTCCACGCAGGTGACCACTGCAATCTTGAGCTTGGGGTTGATCAGCTTGAGCTTCTCGGGAATGCCAAGGCCCTGGGCGCTGTGGAAGGCCCCGTTGATATGCACGACCTTGGCACCCTTGTTCTTCTCCAGCCAGGCCAGCACGCTTTCGGCCATGGTGTCGTCCTTGATGCACTGGGCCGCGTACATGCGATCGAGCCGCTCATAGGCTTCATCGCGTTTGGCGCTTGTGCTGCTGCCCATGACCTTGAAGAAGTTGTCGCGGTAGGCGCCTTCGTGGGCCACGATCTTCGTCGCGCTGTAGCTCTTGTCTTCCGCCGAGAACTGGGCCAGTACCTCGGGGCCCTCTTTGTTCACGCGGGCGGCCAGCCGCCGCGGAATGTTGCCCGCGATGAGGTCAATGCCGCGCTCGCGGCAGAACTCGACCATGGGCCGGTAATCGGCGTGGTTGGGCCAGGGGCGGGCGCCTTTCATGAACTCGCGCTCGGCGTCCGCCTTCTCTTCGGCGGTCTCCACGCGCCCGCGGCGGGCACCCTGGAAATAGGCGTCCACGGCCTTCTGGGCGTCGCGCTCGAACTGCTCGGTCGCCAGGGCCCAGTGCTTCCAGCGCCCGTGCAGGGCCTTGACCACGTCATGCTGCAGCAGGTGAGCGCCGGGGTTGCCGTGCAACTCGCCGAGAAACACCACGTCATAGCCCTCAAGCTTGTTGATCAGGGCCTCGAGGTTCACCCTGGTGCCGTCTGGCGCGGCCACGGAATAGCCGCGCAGGGCGCCCCAGATTTCGGCCACTTTGGCCTCCAGGCCGCCCTCGCGGCGAAAGCTGTGCATGATGCGGGCGTTGACCGCCCAGGGGCCGAGCAGGTCCAGAAGGCGCGCTTCCTCGTCCTGGCCCTCAGCAGTGCTGCGCGGATGAAGGATGATATCGATGCCGCGCGGCTTGACTCCGGAGTTAGCGGCCGCGAGGTCATGAACCGGGGGATCGACTAGCACGAACTGGTCGGCGTCCACTTCGTCGCGCAGGGCCATGTTCCAGGCACGGACGCCGGCTTCGTAGAAGGCCAGCACGGAGACGCGCGTGTAGCGCCGCGTCGCCCGGGTGACGCCCAGCTTCTCCAGCGCGGCTTCATAGCCCGCGACCAGGGCCTTGCGCGCGAGCAGTTCTTCTTCGGCATCGGCCGGAAGGCCGGCGCCGGGGCGCGCGCTGGTGGGAGATCCAAAGCCTTCGTGCAGCACGGCCAGGCTGCTGGTGGGGGCAAAGCAGCGGCCCATGGAGTCCAGCAGCGCTTTGGGGGCGACGTCGGTGGCGGCCAAAGCCACCCAGACCTCGCGCTGGTAGCCATCGGCCGGGGCCAGGGTGAACTTGCAGGCCTTGCTGAACTCGGCCTGACCGTCTTCAGTCTTGCGCTGGGCCTGTGCGGGAACGATCAGCAGGGCCAGGGCCAGCAGGGGGAAAAAGCGCCGCATGGGAAGCTCCGATCTGTGGGGAGCGTATTAGAGCATCTTGCGCGGCCGTATTCACGGGCGTCCAATCAATCGGGGGCGGCATAGGCCGCCCCCGACGTGCAAACTCATACGGTTGTTAGCGCGATTGAGAGTTGCTGATGGGCACGAAGTAGCGCGTGCCAGCCGGGTCATCGGCCGAAACTTCGATGCCGCTGCTCATCACGCCCATGAGGCGGCCGCCGTTGGCTCCGGGCAGTGAAAGCTTCACCGGCTCGCCTACACGGACCAGAGTGCCGCCGTAGCGGATGCTGTCGTGACTGAGCACCGTGCCAACGGGAAGCGCCGTGGCCACGGTGATGACGCGCCCGCCTCCCTGGCCCATGGCGATGTAATTGCTCACCGTCTCGCTGAGCTTGAAGTGCGGCATGTCGCTGCGGCCTGCCCATACCACCATGCGTTGGGCCCTGGCGGCGCCCTCGGCGTCGGAGGACTTCGTGAGGGTGCCGTTGGCGAACACCACCACCGAGTTGGAGCGGTCCGAGAGTTCGGTTTTCTTCTCTCCGATGAACTCCACCGTGCCCTGCAGCGAGGCCACCTTCAGAATGCTTTCGCTTTCATCGATGCTGCTGCCCGCAGTGCCCTGGTTGTAGGTCAGGGCGAAATCCCTGCTGTCCGCGGTGAAGACCACGCCGTGGCGCTCGGCGGCGCTCTTGAACGCGGCCATGAACTCTTCCCTGCGCAGGCCATTGCCGTAAATGGAAACACGGCGGTTGGCTACCTCTGCCGGAAGGCCCGCGGTGTCAATGCGGCCGCCGAAGAGGCGCTCAGACACACGGGCGACGTGGGCGATGGTCTGGCGCTGCAGCTCGATCACCGCACCCTTGCCGCGGATGCGCTCAAAGGGCGCGTCAAAATCAATGGCGGCCACGGAGCGGGGCAGGACCACGACCTCGGCCTCGCCGCAGGTGATGTGCACATTGTGGCTGCTCGCCCCCACAATGACGCGACCGCGCATGATCTCAATGCTGCTTTCGTGGCCGCGCCCGCGCACCACAAGCGCCGAGGAGCCGTCAAGGTCGATGCGCGCGCCGGCGGCCTTGAGTTCAAGGGTCATGGGCACGCCCTGCGGCGTTTCCACCAGTTCATTCTGGCGCACCACGCGCACGTCGTTGCCGACGGTGACCAGGCTGCCTACGACGTTGCTGCCCGAGGGAATCACCCCTGCCACCACCACGCCAAGCACGGCCGTGGCCACGAGCACGGCGGCTACGCGCATGAAGAAGCGGGCGTTCTCGCGCCAGGAGAAATCGGGTTGACGCTCGGGCTTGGCGAGCTCGCGCCGCGCTTCCATGAAGAGGCGCGCGAGCGCGGCCTCGCCGACTTCGGGCGCAGGCAAATTCATGACCGGCAAAAGCTGGCGCGACAACTGCTCCTTGGCTTCGCGCGCCTCGGGGTTGACGTCCAGGTGGCCCTCCAGCATCGCGGCCTCTTTCGGCGAGAGGTCGCCGATGAGGTAAGCGGGGAGCTGCACCTTGGCTTCGCGGGTATCCATGGGGTTCTCTTGTTCTCAGGGCTGTCGCGAGGATCGCGCCTTGCCCACCTTCTGTATTACGCCTCGCTCGGCCCGGCGTTGGGAATTTCGGGGCCGGCCAGGCTGCTTTATGTCAGGCCGCGCTTGGCCAGGTAGCGGGTGAGGGCGGCCACGGCCTCATGCACCCAGTATTTCACGGTGCCCTCGGGGCTGCCCACGATCTCCGAGATTTCGGCGTAGGGAAGCTCCTCATTGACGCGCAACACCAGCGCTTCCTGCTGGTGCAGGGGCAGGCGCTTGATGGCGCTTTGCACTTCTTCAAGCAGTTCCTTGGACAGCAGTACATCCTGCGAAGGGGGCTCATTGCCGGGCACGAGGTTGCGCAGCGGCTTGTCGTCGCCGGGCACGGTGGCGTCGAGGCTGACGTGCTGGCGCAGGTTTTCGCGCTTGAAGTAGTCCAGCGTTACGTTGCGCGCAATCTGCAGCGTCCAGGTCGTAAATTTGGCTCGGGGCCGGTAGGTGTGCGCGTTCTTCAGGACGCGCAAGAAGGTTTCCTGGAACAGGTCGTCGGCGGGCTCGGGCTTGCCCACCATCTTGTATATGAAGTTGTAGACTTGGCGCTTGTGGCGCAGCACCAGCACTTCAAAGGCGTCCACCGTGCCCTTGGTGAAGCGTTTGACGAGATCGTAGTCATCCAGCGTCTCGAGCTCTTCCCGCGAGCCCTTCTTGGGCTTGGCGGGTTTTGCCGGCGCGTCATGTTTGTGTTCAGCCAAGGCGCTCTCGCTCACGGCGTCCTCAAAGGCAAATCAAGCTTGGCGCGGCATCATAGGGGCGACCCCGCGCGAAACAAGCGTTTGGTTGAAACGTGAAACGACCCGGCGTGCCGGCCGATGGCGAGCGGGTGCCGAATTCAAGGGGAGTGTCTGCAAACCCACATCTGTCAACGTGTCGGACATCTGAGAGAAAGTCGGCATGTCGGCGCTTTCAGCGCTCCGCTAGAAGTGGACGCCCAGGCGCAGGAACTCCAGCGTCATGGTGAAGCCCTCGTCGGCGGGTCGGGTCACCAGCCAGTCGAAGGCCAGGCCGCCCCCGATGGAGAACTCGCGGATGAAGTGGATGTCGATGCCGACGCCAAACGTCAGCAGGAAACCGACTTCACTGTCGCGGCTGCCCTTGTCGCTGGTGTGGGATACGTATGCCAGCCCCGGTCCAAGAAAGGCATAAACCATGGTGCGTTCAAAGGCCGGCACCGGGGCGGCTCCCTTGACCACGGGGGCGAACCCAAGCACCAGGGTTTCGTCGCCCACCCCGATGGACAACCGCGAGCCGACCGCCAGCACCGGGGCGAGCCAGAAGTCGCTCTCGATGTTCCAGCCAAAGCCCACGGGGTCCAGCAACAGGCCCAGCCCCGAGTAAAGGCTGAAGTCTCCGAAGTCGGGGGCTTCATCTTTGGTGTTGCCGGCTACCTCCAGGTGCCCACTGAAGAGGTTGCCCGCGCTGCGCTGCGGCGAAACTGGGGCGAGATCAAAGCCGACAGCCGTCAGCGTGTTTGCGAGAAAGAAGACACAGGCGAGCAAACCCATTCGCATGGCGGCTTCCTCCGGGAAATCGAGCTGTTCCAGCAGCAAAAAGTGACTGCCTTTGCCGCGCAAGTCAAGGCAGTCGGCATCCCGGCGCCCCTGCCGCGCCAGGCCCGGGGGCAGGGGCCTGGCGATGGGGCATTGTGGCGGGCTACTTGATGATGACCCTGAGGTCAACGCGGCCGGCGCGCAAGTCGATATCCAGCTTGGTCGTCTTCAGGGCGTCGAGGGCTTTCTGGCTTTCGGCGAGCTTCTGCTCGATGCGTTCCAGCTCGTTGAGGCTGGCGGCTTTCTTGAGCAGTTCCTTGAGCTGGTCGTGCACCAGTTGTGCGCGCTCCAGACGCTCGGCCAGGGAGTAGTGCTCCAGCGTGCGGTCAAAGGCCGAGAAATCGTAGGCCTTGACCTCGAGGCTGTCCTGGTTGTCCAGGAAGTCGATGAAGGCGTCGAGCTTGTTCGAGGCGAGCTTGAGACTGACTTCGTCATCCTTGAAACCCATCACCATGCCATCGAACTTCATGGCGGCGCGGCGGATTTCGCGGGAGGCCTTGATCTCCTTGCCGCTGCAGGAAACGGTGATGCTGCCGGCCCGCTGGATGCGCATCTCGGCGGGCTCCAGGGGCGCCTCAGTGATCGGCCCGCCGTCGTCGAAGTGGCGGGGCTGGGTTGGCTGGGTCTGGGCGGGGCGG
>JAANMU010000764.1_pt1 | contig 35324 bp, 31 predicted proteins | sample 7279701 | NCBI WGS metagenome assembly JAANMU01 (sample SAMN14094539, study PRJNA606508) | bioreactor metagenome | isolation source: A lab-scale SPAN reactor treating ammonium-rich wastewater day 57 | place: Ireland: Galway | collected 2017-03-13
TATCCGCACGACCGCAACCATGAGAAGGCAAAAACATTCGCCACCATCCATAAAACGGGATTGCTCATCCCGGATGTTGTCCTCGTTGAGGCGATCTACGACCTCCAACGGTTGGGTGGAACGGCTGCGATGGTTCGGTTCTCAAACCTACTCGCCACGCAAGCGCCGCAGTTCGTGCCACTATCCGTTGTGGATTTTGCGCGTGCCGTCGCGCTGATCGCTTGTGGGCGCGAGGGGATAAAAAATCCGGCGCTCGTGTGAACGCCGGATTTCGCATGCTCCACTAACTGGACAAAACTCGAACAATTGAGCGGTGAAAAAGTCGTCCAGTTCTTCCAAGTCATTACCTTTCCTCAGCGCGAACTTTGTGCGCGCTACTCCACGGTGAACTCCAACTAAACCGGCTTTTGCGGTGAAAGGGAGAGGTGCCCCCTCCCCCAGTCACCTTGAAGCTCGCTGCCCGTGCCAGCAAAGCCCCCTCAGAGAGTTTACACCACCTCTGAAAAGTCTTTGCCAGCCACAGCGAATTCGACAGTTTGTTGGGTTACTGAGAGGAAATGGCAAATGACTCGCGTTTTCGTATTCACCAACCACAAAGGGGGTGTCGGTAAATCGACATCCGCCACCAATATCGCATTCGGCATCACCGGGATGCTCCATCGGGCCAATGCATCCAACTGTCGAGTGCTGCTCATCGACACCGACTCACAAGGTCACGCTTCGCTGGTCACGACAGGCAAGAAAGACTACGGTACGGATGACAGCCTCTACACCGTGCTGATGGCAGATCGCGCCAACGCGCCGCAGACGTTGATGAACTGCATTGTTCCGTCAACGTGGGATGAGAACCTGCATGTACTCCCTGCCTCCCCAATGCTCGAAGGCGCAGAACGAGAACTCATGGGTGTGGCAGGTGCGCCCTATCGCCTCGCTGATCCCCTCAGCAAAATCGCCAATCAGTATGCCGCCATCGTCATCGACACCCGACCATCATTTTCGCTGATGACAGAGATGGGACTGCTCGCCGGAACCGATGCGATTGTTCCGGTCGAGCCGCGCTACCTCGAGACCGTTGGTTTAACGAGTGTCATTCAGAAAATCAACGACATTCGTGAGGGCTGGCGGCATCCCAATCTGCGCGTAAGCGGGCTGATCGTCACCAAGATGGACAATCGTATTCGTGGACACAATCACCTGCTGGCAGAACTCAAATCCCATCCGGTTTTGGGCAAACTTCTGCTCGGCGTGATCCCTGCGAATGAAGCGGTCTCCTATGCCCATCGGAGCCACCAAAGTCTGTTCGCCTACGATCCGCGCTCATCAGCCAGCAAAGCCTATGTGCAGGTCGTCGCATCACTGGTGCGGTATCTGTCGAAAGGCAGCGAATAATGGCGCGGGCGAATGGCAATACCAGCCGAATGGATGATTTGCTGGCATCAGTCACAGGCGATCTACTCGGTGACTTGCCCCAGACGTTCAACGACAACACGTTGCGCGTCGAACGCATCTTGCTAGAAATGGTGCGTCCCGATCCGGTGCAACCGCGCCGCGTGCTGCCAGAGAGTATTCACCTGAATTTTCACAACAACCGTGTCACCCCGACCCAAGCACTGCGCGAACTAGTGCAACTCGTCCAGATCGCCGCCCGACAGCGTGGGCGACCCTTCAATGGTGTGTTGGAACTGCTGCCAAATGCCGACGATGAGAGCGACGACGAAGCGAACGTTGTGCTATCACCAGAGGAGCAGCTTTTGCGCGATCTGGTCAATCTTGCGGTCACAATCAGGGACGATGGACAGGTCAATCCGCTGACCGTCGTTGATATCTCTCAGGGTGTCACCCGCTTGTTTCGCATCGAAACGGGCGAACGCCGCTACTGGGCAACGTGGCTGCTGCGCGACTTTATCCCCAACTACACGGGCGATGGCATGATCCCCTGCATCATTATCCCCGCCAACCGGTCGTCAGTGTTTCGCCAAGCGAAGGAAAACACCGCACGCTCTGGGCTGACCGCGGTGGCGCTGGCACGACAAGCGGCGCTCCTGTTACTGACGGTTCACGGCTACGAAATTCCCGCCTATGCAGTGGGCAATGACTTTTACCGTCATGCGCTTGAACTCGATCTCCGTGCCAAGCGCGAATACACCGATGCGATTTTGAGTGCGATGGGCGGGATCAAACGGGCGCAGTTCAGTCTGATCAAGTCCCTCCTACGCCTTTCCGATGAGGCACTTGAACTTGCCGACCGATACGACATCGAGGAAAAGAAGCTTCGCTATGTAGCAAACATAGCTACTGAGTACCATGCTGAAGTCATACACCAGATCATTGACTTCAATCTCACGAGCAAACAAGTAAAAGAGCTTTGCGAAGGCGAAACACCAGATTCAAGCCAAGACGACCTGATTGATAAGGTGTCGCCCGCAGCTTTGAAGCTTGCGAAGGTGACGCAGGCGATCAATACGACGACGCCGCAAGAGCTGGCGCGAGCGTTGATGCAGCAGGAGAAGGATGTAGCGATTGCGCGGGCAAGGCTTCAAGCTATGCGGAAACTGATTGGTGAAGCCGAACGGTATCTTTCAGAAGAATAGAATTGTTTGCCCGGGCAAACAATTTTGGAGGATTAACATGAACACACGTAGTCGCGCACCGCCCTAGAAAAGGAAATGCCCACTGCTGGTGAGGCGCGTGGGCGGCGGCTTGGGATACACAGTGAACTCGACACTCACAATGTATCACAACCTGTCCCCTCGTGCAACTGAATTTCGCGCCCAAACCGTGTTTTTTCGACACGCGTTCTCTTTAGCTTTGCATGGAGACAGGTCTCATGAGTATCGACTTGGAGCAGATTCGCTCCGCTAATCCTATCGAGCAGGTCGTCGGTGAAAAATTCAATCTCAAGCGTATGGGGACGCGCTTCGTCGGGGTCGAACATGACAGTTTAGTCGTCACGCCCGCGACCGGGCAATATTTCTGGAATTCACATGGCGAGTATGGCGATGCGTTCGATTTCGTCGGGCGGCATTTACTGGGCTACGATGCCCGTTGGAACAACCGTGACGCAACAATGTTCATCGAAGCCGTGCGCTATCTGGCGCAGCGGGCAGGTATTTCCATCGAGACCCAGAACGACTTTCACAAGTCCTATGCGTGGGCAGAGCGTCAACTTGTCGCCCGATTGCACGATGCGCTTCTGAACATGCCCGCCGCCCTAGAGTATGCGACCAAAACACGCGGATGGAGTGTGGCGACAGTCAAAGCCGCTCGGCTCGGTTTCATGCCGCAGGATAAACGTGGTCTGCTGGCTGATCTCAACCTGCCGGACAAGTGGCGGACGGTTGTCGGCAAGTTTCCACCGGGGATGCTAGTGTACATCCATCTGGAACGGGGGCGTTTGGCATATCTCAGTGGACGCTCCATCGAAGGCAAGAAACACTACAATCCGCCGCGTGAAATCTTGGGCGAGCGCCGCCCATACTACAATCACTTGTACAGCGCCGATGCGGAACGGATCGTGCTGGTCGAAGGTCAAGCCGATGCGATCACGTTTGGGGAGTGGGGCATCCCCGCACTGGCGATTGCCGGGATGCACGTCTCAGACGAACTTCTCTCCGAACTTCGCAAACATCGCCGCGTGTTCGTCGCGCTGGACAACACACCCGAAGCGATGGAAAAGAATCGTGAGATCGCCAAGTCGCTCGGCGCGACCGCGCTCATTCCGCGACTGCCTGAAGGTGTGAAAGATGCAAATGAGTGGCTGGTGCAGCACGGCGCGATCGGCGATGTTGTGCAGGATGTGTTGAACAAAGCCAAAACATGGCTGCAAAGCGAGATCGAGCGCGTCGCGTTTCTGGTCGGCTTGGAGCGCAAAGACGCGGTGCGCGACCTATTTCAGCACGCGGTGGCTCTCGATGAGATGGAATTGAGCGAGTTTCGCGCGGCACTGGCGAAACTCGGTATCAAAGGGCGCGTGTTCAGCGACCTGCTCAAGGCGGCACGCGGCAAAGTGGAAAAAGAGGCAAACGACGATATGCCGCAAATTCTCGGCGACGACATTCCGCTGCTTTCGCCCGCACTCGGCTTTCAGCGCGACGTGGCGCTCGTCACCATCTCGGTCACGGAGCGGACGAAGGGCAATCGGTTGAACACGCAGCCGTATCTCGTCACATCATCGCGCGAACTGGTCCGCATAAGCGACGCGCAGATCATCTCCCTCAACGGCAAAGAGGTCGCGCTGCGGGTGCTGCCGGAAGGCTCAGACTTCCTGATGCGCTGGCGCTTCAGCGACATCCAGCGCTACCTGAAAGGCGAGACCGTCGAACCGGGCGCAGTCTTCCAAACCGTACATAACCTGTTCACGCAGTACGTCGATTTTCGCTCGGAAGTGGAGAGCGCCATCCTCGCGCTGTGGACGATTGGCACGTACTTCTACACCATGTTTCCGGCGTATCCGTATCTGGCGCTCAACGGACCGAAAAACAGCGGCAAAAGCACGGTCATGCGCGTGATGCAGCCGCTCGCCTTCAACATGGTCAGCACATCCGATCCGACTGGACCGAGCATGTTCCGCCTGATCCATTACACGAGCTGCACGGTTGGTATCGACGAAGCCGAGCGCTACCACAACCCGAAAGACCCCGGAATGCAGCAGATCCGCCAACTCTTGAACAGCGGCTACAAGCAGGGGATGCCCGCCATTCGGTTGATCGGGGAGGACATGAAACCGCAGGCGTTCGACGTATATTCACCCAAGATTCTGGCGGCGATTGCTGGGCTGGAAGACATCCTCGCCTCGCGCTGCATTGCCATCCCGATGCGCCGCACCGACAAGAAGATGCCATCGTTTCCGCCCGACTTCGACGGTGCGAGCATCCGTCACCAGCTCTATACGCTGGCATTGACGGCATTTCCGCACCTGTACACCAACTACTTCGAGCGTCCGGCACTGCACACCCTGCACAACCGTTCATCCGAGCTGTGGTCGCCGCTGGTGGCACTGGCAGCGTTCTTCGAGGAGCAGGGCAAGGTGAGCGGATTGCTGCAAGCGATTGCGACCGCCGCCGAAACCGACGAGCAGATCAGCCAGGGCAAGGCGTTGAGCGAGCGTGAAGAGGCGGTTTTGCAGGCGCTGGAGATCATGACGCGCGGGCAGAGCGGCACGCTGTGGGTGAAAGCGGCGGCGCTGCGCGAAAAAGTGGCGCGGCTGATGGGACAGCCAGTTGAGAAGATGGGCGATGCCCAGTGGATCGGTCACATCCTCAAGCGGCTGCACCTGCTCGACGAAGCCGGGCGCAAGCGCGGGATGGATGGGATGAGCTACGCCGTCAAACCGCTTGACGTGATCGACATGATGCGTCGCTACGACGTGGCGACGGTTTACGAAAGCCGCTGAAAAACCGTGCAAACCCTACATACCGTTCATGTTGAGGGAGAAAGCATGAACGGTGTGAAGGGTCATATCGCTTCTTGGAGGACGATCATGTATCTCCCTTATGGTGTGAGCGACGACGGGCAGCTTATCTATATCGAAAGCATCGGACGCGGTAAAACGACGCTGCGCTGCCCGTATTGCAATATGTCGCTCATCGCCCGCAAAGGCGAACGACTTGCACCTCATTTCGCGCACGACGGGAAAACCTGCCGTGAGGTCAAGCGGTCGGGCGAGACGGTGGCGCTGCCCGTGTACGACTCGTTCCGACTGCACTTATCCGGTAAAGCGTGGGACGCACTGAGAAGGTTCCACGACGAGAGTGACGATGGTGACTGCTACTGGTTGGAAGATTATGGACTGGTCAAGTCGTTCATCACCCCTTACGGGAACAAACGCTACAACCTGACCCATAAAGGCAAAATCCCATTCGGCGACCTCTCGCTCAACCTGTTCAACCAGTTTCAGGAGCCGCTCATTCGTGAGCGGTACGAAACGCTGGAACGTGTGGCATGGCTGGCGCTCGGTCAGGAAAGCGAAACGACGAAACTGATCGACCTGAAGCTGTTCCGGGCGCAGATGCGGCGCATCCTGGAGGCGACACTATATTTCGTCGAGGTGCGGACGGGTGAGGGTGTGCTGCATAAGATCGGCGTGACGACGCGCCCGCTGGAGCAACGTATCGCAGAAATTCGCCATGACCTCGATCCGTACTTCGGCACGGTTGAGATTCTCTCATTGGGAACGTGGGTGCATCGCGGTAATGTCGAGCTGTACTTCAAGCACCGTTACCGCCGCTTTCAGCGCGTGATCGGCAGGCTCACCGAATACTTCGCCTTCGACGATATAAAACGGGTGCTGTCTGACTTGCGACGGATGAAGGCGAAGGAACTTACGGATATCGAGCGGGAAGTGTTGAATGGTGAGGCATCTTCCGTCGAGCGGCGTATCCTTCAGCCAGACGAGATGCTGTCACCGGAAGCATGGTATGCGCTGTGCCATCTCACCAAAGAGAACCTCGACAGGCGCTATGGCATATGGCACGAACTACACAATTTCACATGGAAGGGGCAGCATCGCCGCCTGATCGAGCCGATACCGGGAACAAGCAGTTATCTCCCACGCCGAAGTGCGTTTGGCGAGGTGTATCACGCGGCGTTCGCGGCAGTCTACGAGCGTTGCTCTATCGAAGTCGAAGCCCCTGCGTAAAGGGTCATTCCACTACTTTAAACCTCGTCGTTTTTCGGCTTTTTGGGAGCGGCGAGGCGTTTCTTCTCCGCACTTTCCAGTTTCTTGATGCTATCGGCGGTGGGCAGGTCTTCCGGCATCGTACCGCCGAGTTCAGAGATGGCACGGCGCACGACAACGCCTGCTTCATAATGCACTGCGTTCGCTGCGTCTTTGCCCTGCACCTGGTCACGGCGCAACTTCTCTTCCGCCTGCGTGCTGCGAAAGAGGTTAGCCGCCAGTTCGGTCGTCCCCATATGATCGAGGATGTGCTGGCTTTTCTTGAGCTTCTTCCGCTTGTGGATCATTTCGGCGGTCAGCCCGTTATATAGCCCGCGATAGCCGTGATTCTGAAACACTGCGAAGTCCTGTCCAGTAATCACACCCGCTGTTTTTGCTGCCGATGCGAGATCGGTGTTTTGGTGCTTGATACGCTGGCGCAGAAGTAACCGCCGCTGGTCTTCCGTCAGTTCTGCCATCGCCGCTGCATCGGACACTTCCTGGCGGCGCGTCTGCACAGCGAAGTAGGTCTGACCGAGCGCGACCACTTCTTTGGCAGGATCAGCATTTTGCACGACGAGGTAGCAGGCGTAGCGCGAAAGGTGCATGTCCTCGACTTCGCGCTTTGCGTCCGAACCAATGGCGACCATTTTGATGGCTCCGACGAAATGGTCGGTCGGATCGTGACCACTATTCTCGCAGGCAATCTGGGCTTTGAGCAGCACACCTTTGAAGTTGCGCCAGTTCGTATATTCCAGAACTTCCATCAGGTCGCGTGCTGACCAGAACTCAAAGCCGTCTCCGTCTTCCTGACGGATGCGCTCGAAAAGGGTTTGGTCACTGCCAACAATAGGCAAATCGGTTTGCGACATTTTATCTCCCGACCAAAGACTGTTTCATTGAATTATACTGCTGGTGATTTCAAATCCATTTTTCGAGGTATTTTCAAAGGTAATTTCATATGAACACAACATTGCACTGGACGCAGGTCTACCAGACAAAAGCCGTAGATGAAGTCAGTTGGTATCAGGAACGCCCTGAGTTGTCACTCGCGTTCATCGACCAAGCACACATCGCGCGTGATGCGGCGATCATTGACGTGGGAGCAGGCGCATCGACGCTTGTCGATCATCTCGTCGCCAGCGGCTACACGGACATCACCCTGCTTGATCTCTCCGAAGCTGCGCTGAATACAGCCCGTGCGCGACTCGGCGCGGTGGCAGCACAGCTCAAATGTTTGGTGGGGGACATCACCTCGATAGCGTTGCCGCAGCATCGGTACGACCTCTGGCATGACCGGGCAGTCTTTCATTTTCTGACCGATCCAGTTCAGCAGGAGCGGTATGTGGCACAGGTGCGGCACGCGGTTAAACCGGGGGGACACGTCATTATGGCGACATTTGCGCCCGACGGACCTGAGCAATGCAGCGGTTTGACGACTGCGCGTTATGATGCACAAACGCTGCACAGTATTTTTGGAAGCGGGTTCGAGCTGCTAAGCAGCACCCACGAAGCACACGTTACCCCGTGGGGCAATCAGCAGAAATTCGTGTACTGTTACTGCCGTAAGGAGGCGTGAAATCAGGCAAGTTCAAACGTAATCACGGTTCCGTTTTTGGTCGTCGAATGGACTGAAAGATTTCCATTTGCCAGCACCGCCCGCTCACGCATCCCGATCAACCCGAAATGCCCGGCGCGGGTGAGGTCGGTAAAGTTTGTTGGCACATGAAAGCCGATGCCGTCATCATGCACGCGCAAGCAGACACGGGTCTGCTCCGCCGTCAGCTCGACGCGAATGCAGGCGGCATGAGCATGACGAAGGGCGTTGTTCACTGCTTCCTGTGCGATGCGGTATACGGCAAGCTCACGGTCGGGTGACAGGCGTGGCAGCGTTCCGGTGACGATGAACTCGGCTTTCGCGTCACGGGTGAGGGTCTCCAGTGCCGCGATCAAACCGAGTTCTTCCAGATAATGCGGGTGCAGCGCCCGGCTGAAGCGCCGTACTTCTTCGATGGCTTGCGCGATCATCTGCCGCAGCTCGTTGATCCGCTCTTTCACCCCTTCTGGATCACGCGCCAAAAGGCGCTGCGCCATCTGCGCTTTGTGACCCAGTGCGATGAGCGACTGCACCGTTTCATCGTGCAGTTCTCGCGCCAGGCGTGCGCGTTCCTCTTCCTGCGCGCGGTTGACCGCACCGATATAATCGCGCAGCGCCGCCTGATGATTGCGAACCTGATCCGCCATATCGTTGAGCGAGCGCCTGAGTTCTTCGATCTCGCGCACACCGCGAATGGACGTTCGCGCTGCATCAAATTCGCCTTTGCCGATACGCGCTGCGGCTACGCGCAGTTCATGTAACGGCTGCACGACGAAGCGCACGCCGAAAAACAGGATCAGTCCAGAGGTCGTGAATGCGGTGAACAGAATGAATGGGAGTACCTGCTCGTAGCGGATGAGCGGCGCGGTCAGCGCGTGCCACGATTCGCGGATGACGAGCGCCCAATTCCGGTTGGGAATGGGAGCGTAGGCAACGATTTCGCCATGTGAGGTATCCGAGGTGAACACGACATCGTGTGCGCCAGCGAGCGCTTCGCTTACACCCAGCCAATCGGCGGGTGTGCCATTCGGCATCAGACTTCCCCACTGGAACAGCAGCGTCGCATCGCCATCGACCAGGACGACGGCACTCTCCGCCTCGACATGCTCAATCGACAGCCATTGATCCAGGTCGAGCCTTTCGGCTGACACCTGTTCGATGGGAATACCTTCGCGCAGCGAAACGTTGTCCAGTTCAACGGCAATCACCTGTGCCAGTGCCAGCACCAGACGGCTGTTCTCTTGTGTCGCCAGGTTCTTCATCGCTTCCTGATGACCCTGCACACCGGTCACGGAAAAAATGATGAGCAGAATGCTCAGCGGCAGCATCGTCCACAACAGGACTTGCGCGCGAAGCCCGTAAAAGCGCTCAGGCGTTGCACTGCGTCTCATGGTTTGCGCTCCTCTAGATGGATCGCGCCAATCTTGAGCGCTTTAGTGACCGCTTCGGTGCGGCTGCCCACGCCGAGCTTGGCATAGATGCTGGCAAGGTGTCCCTGCACGGTGCGGTCACTGATCGAGAGCTGTGCGCCAATGCCGCGATTGGTCATGCCAGCGGCGGCGAACGTCAGCACCTCGCGTTCGCGGTCGGTTAGTGGTTCGACGGGTGGTGGGGCAGGTTTTTCTTCAGTAACATGCCGGATAAGGGAACCAGCAACATCGGACGGGATGACCATCTTTCCGAGGGCGACCTGGCGTACCGCCCCGATGATCTGTTCGGCTTCGGCATTTTTCAGCACATAGCCGTGTGCGCCCGCCTGCACCGCCGCGATCACGAAGGGGTCATCATCATACGCGGACAGAATTAGAATACCAAGCGACAGCCCTTGCGCCTTCACCCATGCCGTGACTTCGATCCCGGTCGCATGGGGCATTCGGACATCCAGCACGGCGACATCGGGTTTGAACTCCAGAATGCAGGCTTTGACCTTTTCGCCATCCCCGGCCTCTGCCACGACCTCGATATCACCCTCTTCTTCTAGAAATTCGCGGATGCCCTTGCGTACTACGGCATGGTCATCCGCCAGCACCACGCGGATGGTAGACATGGTTTCCTCAGTTCATATTGCTCAGAATCATTTTCATCATACGAGCGGTTCAAAATAAAGGGCAAGAGGTTTTGCTGTCCTCCTGCCCTGAGATTCGTTGAGTGATGCGAAATCGAGCAACTTATGCGGTCATTGTCGCCATTGTACAGTGCGGCAGAGACACAGCAGCAATCGCCTGAGAGAAAACGAGCGGACGCATCATCACACGCCCGCCCTGCATGAAATTACCCGGCACTCATCCCGGTCAGCATCGACTCGTAGCGTGCGATCTCTTCGCTCTGTGCGTCGATGATCGCCTGTGCCAGGTCGCGCAGTTCGGCATGACCTGCACTGTCAGCATCACGTTCCAGCAGGCGCTCAGACATATGGATTGCGTCATCGTGGTGGTCGATCATCGATTCCAGCCACGCCGTTTCATAGTCCATGCCTTCGAGTCGGTTGAAGCCTGCCATCATGCCCATCATCATTGCCGGGTCGGTAGCGGGCATTCCGCTCATGTCCATCCCGCCGTGATCCATCCCTGTCATGCCGTCACCCATCATCCCCATCATATCCATCATGGACATGGGCGCATACTGCACGTTGTACCACGCGAGCAGCCACGCCTGCATCTGTTCGATTTCGGGCTGCTGCGAGTCGATCACCGCCTGACACTCGGCACGGAGGGGATCGGAAATATCGGTGCGGGCGCGGCAGTCGTTTGCCATGTCGATTGCCATCTGATGATGGTCGATCATGCCTTCCATGAAGCGCAGTTCGGCGCGACCGATACGCCCATCGACCGGTGCATCCGCCATGACGGGCAGGGCGAAGGCTGCAAACGCGAAGACCACGACACTCATGATGATACGGAACATTTTCATGCTGTACTCCTCATTTGAACGTACTGACCGACTTAATGATTCATCCCCGGCATACTCTGCGGCATGGATGTGGCGGCGGTGCCGTCCATTCTCGGCGCTGTCGAGTTCGTCGAAACGGTGATGCTTGCCTGGGTTGCGCTGTAGATAAACCATAAGGCAAGCAGCGTGATCAGCACGACGATCAACCAAGTGACACGCGAGTTTCGCTGACTTTTTACAGGGACGGTTGGTTGCGACATCACGTCTATGCCTATTCCTGAGTATGACGGGCTGGAACTACGCGGTGAACTTCTTCAAGCATAACGTTCCTAGGCGGACTGAAAACGCGCTGAATTGCCTATCTTTTTATGCCTTCCACCCCGCCAAATGGCGTATGCCATATCACTCAACGTCGCTGCATAATTCGCCGATAAATGCTGGAGGGTGTGATGCGAATGATCATCGCAGTGGGACTATTCATCAGTTTGATAGTGGTTGGAGCGGCGTGCAGCGCCGCTCCTGTTGTACCGCCGACACCCTCAGGAGAGGCGGTATATAAAGCCATCACGACCGACGAATTTGCAGTCGCGCTCGATCAACCCGACGCTTTCACCGTTATCAATGTTCACATCCCCTACGAAGGTGAAGTGCCGAACACGGACGACTACATCCCATACAACGATCTCGATGCGTTGACGGCGGCATTGCCGGACCGAAACGCGCCCATTATTCTCTACTGCCGCAGCGGTCGGATGAGTGAAGAGGCGAGCCGCGCACTTGTTGCACTGGGATACACCAACGTCGTCGATGTTTCCGGCGGGATGAATGCGTGGACGGACAGCGGGCGCGAACTGCTCATGTCCGGGGACGGCTCATGAGGCTGAGAACCTCCCTTCTGGCAGGGTTGCTAAGCGTGCTGCTGGTGGGCTGCGGAAGCCAGAGCGCCACCATCACCGTCAGCGGTGTGGTGTTTGACGAGGCGCAGATCGCGCAGGGGCGGCAGCTCTACGCGCAGTATTGTGCGTCCTGTCATGGTGCAAATGGCGAAGGGCAGTTCGCGGATTTTCCGCTGCTGCCGGATGAGACCGGGCGTTTTGGCGCACCGCCGCACAATGGATATGGTCATACCTCGCATCACCCGGACGACTGGTTGATTGCGTATGTGCGAGACGGCGGCATCAGCCTGCGAAACCCAGCACTGTACTATCCGATGCCTGCGTTTGGCGATCAACTGTCCGATCAAGAGATTGCCCGGATCATTGCATACATCAAGACGATATGGCATGAGCGTCCTTGAAAAAGGAGGAATGGCATTGATATGGCGAAACTGAGTTTGATAGTGCTGTTGGCACTGCTGTTCGTCGGCTGTTCCAGCCAGCCTGACGTCATTGTCGTCAGCGGCACGACGCTCAACGCCGAGCAGATCGCGCAGGGGCAGCAGCTCTACGCGCAGTATTGCGCTTCGTGTCACGGGGTGAATGGTGAAGGGCAGTTTCCAAATGCTCCGACTGAGCGTGACGCGACTGGGCGCTTTGGTGCGCCCCCGCACAATGGAAACGGTCATACTTGGCATCACGGCGACGCAATGCTGGTCGAGTATGTACGGAACGGCGGTATGAGCCTGACCGACCCGACTAACTGGTATCCGATGCCTGCTTTCGGCGAACAGATCACCGACGAACAGATCATGCTCACGCTGGCGTACATCAAAACCTTTTGGAACGACGAACAGCTTACGCGCCAGATGCAGGTGACAGCCGCAGAAGGGGAACGAGAGTCCAACCCGCTGCAAATCAATCCCGGTGGTTGAATGGATTTCACGCCATTCAGCGCATCCGATTCATTCTGCATCGTGCCTACACTGAAAAGTGAAGCCGAAGAGCAGGAGTGTTAAGGAGCCTGATGATGAAAGACCCACAGCATAAAGATGACACAGCGCATGACATGCCGCCTGCAATGGACGGTGATGCCGCCCGCGCCGACCATGCCCGTCATAGCGCACACACGCCGTCGGCTGACCTGGCGGAACATGCTGCCCACGACAGCAGCTATCGCGCCAGCGAACTCCTCAAACCAGAGCCGGATCAGACAGCGCACGAGATGCACGCCGAACAAGGCAAGCACGACGCACACGCAAGACACGGCGATCACACCGGACATGGTGTGATGCACGAAGGCCACGCGACGATGATGCGTAACCGCTTCTTCGTCGTGCTGCCGCTCACGATCATCGTCGTCCTGTATTCGCCAATGGTGCAGGCGTGGCTCGGTTTCACCATGCCCGAATTTCCGGGCAGCAGCCTGATCGCGCCGATACTGGGGTCGTTCATTTTCTTCTATGGCGGGCTGCCCTTCCTGAGCATGGCGCGGCAGGAACTGACGGGGCGTCAGCCGGGCATGATGACGCTGATTTCGGTGGCGATCACGGCGGCGTTCCTGTACAGCGTCGGCATATTCCTGTTCCCGCCCGGCGAAACGATGGGCATGGCAGGGGTGACGTCCATGCCGATGATGGATTTCTTTTGGGAACTGGCGACGCTCATCACGGTCATGCTGCTCGGTCACTGGATCGAACTTCGCAGCGTTGGTCAGGCGCAGGGCGCGCTGCGCGAACTGGCGAAACTGCTGCCCGACACCGCCGAACGTCTGCTGCCATCCGGCGCGACGGAAACTGTAAATGTGTCGCAGCTTCAGATTGGTGACCGTCTGCTCATCCGCCCGGGCGCAAGCATCCCCGCCGACGGGACGGTTGCCGAAGGCGAAAGCAGTGTCAACGAGGCGATGATCACAGGCGAAAGCCGCCCGGTGGATAAAAAGCTTGGTGACGGGGTGATTGGCGGCACGGTCAACGGATCGGGTTCGCTGCGCGTCACGGTGCAGCAGGTTGGCGAAGGCACGGCGCTGGCGGGCATCATGCGGCTGGTCGAGGATGCACAGAAAAGCCAGTCACGAGCGCAGACGCTCGCTCAGCGCGCTGCCTTCTATCTGACGATCATCGCGCTGATTGCGGGTGCGCTCACGCTGATTGGCTGGCTGGCATTCACGGGCAGCGTCTCTGAAGCCGTCAAAAATATGGTGACGGTGCTGGTGATCGCCTGCCCGCACGCGCTCGGTCTCGCCGTACCGCTGGTCGTCGCCATCTCGACCACACTGTCTGCCCGAAACGGTTTGCTCGTGCGTCAGCGGATCGCGCTGGAGAGCGCCAAAGACCTGAACACGATCATCTTCGACAAGACCGGGACGCTGACCAAAGGCGAACAGGGCGTGGTGCAGGTCGCCGTCGATGGCATCGCCGAAGCGGATGCACTGCGCATTGCTGCCGGATTGGAAGGCGACAGTGAACATATGATCGCGGAAGCGATTCGCACTTACGTACAGGGGCGCGGTATCGCACCCGCGTCGGTTAGCCGTTTCGAAAGCATCGCTGGGCGCGGCGTGAAAGCCGTCGTTGAAGGCGTGACCTATTTTATCGGCGGACCGCGCCTGCTCGAACAACTGAACCTCAGTGTGCCTGCATCCCTGCACGCGCATAAAGCAAAGGCTGAGGACGCGGGGCAGTCGGTGATCTATCTGACGACGGAGACGGCAGTCGTGGCGCTGTTCGCCATTGCCGACGTGATCCGCGAGGAAAGCCGCGAAGCGGTGCGGAAGCTGCACGATCTCGGTCTTAAAGTAGCGATGCTGACCGGGGACAGCGAGCCTGTCGCACGCGCGGTAGCAAAGGAACTGGACATCGATACGTATTTCGCGCAGGTGCTGCCTGAACACAAGGCGGACAAGGTGCGCGAACTGCAAAAGGGCGGCGATAAAGTGGCGATGGTCGGCGACGGCGTGAACGACGCGCCAGCGCTCGTCACCGCCGATGTCGGTATTGCCATCGGCGCGGGGACAGACGTCGCTATCGAGAGCGCTGGGATCATCTTGGTGCGTTCCAACCCGCTCGACATCGTGAAGATCGTCACGCTCAGCCGCGCAACCTACCGCAAGATGATCCAGAACCTGATCTGGGCGACGGGCTACAACGTCGTGGCGATCCCGCTGGCGATGGGCATCCTCGCGCCGTGGGGTATCACTCTCGATCCGGCGATTGGCGCAGTGTTCATGTCGGTCAGCACCATCGTGGTTGCGTTCAACGCGCAGCTCTTACGCCGCCTCGATTTAGCGGCGGCATAAAGTCGGAATCCAATCTGGTACAGGAGTTTCAACGTGGCACGCTTTGAAGGCAACTATAACGCGGTCAGTCCTGCACGAAAACTGATGCCCATCATCATCGGCGCTTTTCTGGCAGGGATGCTGATCGGCGGCATCACCGGGGGTGTGGGGGGGGTGTTTGTGTTCATCCGTGTGACCGGCGCGGATGATCAGCCCAGCGCCCCCATCAGTGCGCCCACGTTGTCACTGGACAACTTGACCACAGTCCCGACCAATGCAGCCGTCGTGCCGACAGTTCAACCTACCACCGCACCGACGACAGCGAGTGTCGCTCCCAGCCCGACGCATGATATGGCGGCAATGTCGAGCGTCGCCATGCCAACGGCGGTGCCGGTCGCGCTGGCTGCACAGCTCTTTCGTATTTCGTCGAGTGAGTCGGTTGCTCGCTTTGCGGTCGATGAAACGATCCCGCCACAGACAGCAGTTGGCACAACCAATCAGATCGCGGGCGACTTCATCATCGACTTTGCGAATCCGGCGAATTCTCAGCTTGGGGTCATTCGCATCAACCTGCGCACGCTGCGAACGGACGACCCTGACCGCGACAATTCGATCCGCTGCTGTGTTCTGCTTACGGCTCAGGATGCCTATGAGTTCACCGAATTCGTCCCCACCTCGGTTACGGGGTTACCAACCCAGGTGTCTCTCGGTCAGACAGTCGATTTGCAGGTGACGGGTAATCTCTCGCTGCGCGGGGTAACGCGCCCGGTGACCTTCACTGTTCGGATGACGTTGGGCAGTGCTGAGGAAATACGCGGTGAGGCAGCCGCGTTTGTCAACCGCAGTGATTTCGGCATTCTCGATGACGATATGCTGGCGTATCACGGCGTTGCTGAACAGGTACGGCTGGAGTTCGATTTTGTTGCACGCGCGGTTGCATCCTGAGATGACGATGATGCAGCTTCCTCGTCTGTTCATGTTCCTGCTTGCAGCCGTGATGATCATCCTCGCTGGCTGCCAAACCAGCAGCGAACCGCCCGTCGTCGCTGTGCGTCCGACCGACTCGCCAGAGCGTGCCGCTATCATCGCCGCTGACCAAAACTTAGTGACGGGTCAAACGGTGTACAACCTGCGGTGCGCGCACTGTCATGGCTACGCAGGGGAAGGACAACTTCTTTCGACTGTGCCCAATACAGAGCAGCTTGGGCTGCATACTGTGCCTCCTCACGATGCGACCGGACATACTTGGCAGCATCCCAGCCAGTTGATAGAACTGGTGGTTTTGAACGGCATCCAGAACCCACTCGAACATTATCCCATGCCACCTTTTGAGGGGGTGGTTACAGAGACCGAGATCGATCAGCTCATCGCCTATATGAGCCTGTGGTGGACGGATGACCAACGGGCGTGGCAGGCACAGGTGACACAGCGTCGTGCCGAACTGGATGCTGAATATGAGGTCAATGGTGAATAGAGGAATTCAGTGAAGAAAAAACAACGTCCATCAGACGGGATTGTGATAACGAGACGGCATCTGGTCATCGGCGCGATTTGTTTGATCGGCGCGGTAATAGGTGTTTTTGTTCTACTGAACGCTCGTCAACAGGACGGTACAAGTGGAGCGGTACGGGTAGAAATACCGCATATTCACGGCTTGGGATTTTCGTCTGATGGAAGTCGCTTGCTCGTCCCCGCACACATTGGGCTGCTGGTGTACGAGAATAACCAATGGTCACAGCCGGATTTACCCGCTCACGATTACATGGGATTTTCTCCCATTGATAGCGGCTTCTTTAGCAGTGGTCATCCCGATCTACGCACAGATTACGAACCGCTCTTAGGCTTGATCAAGAGCGAGGATGGCGGACGCACGATTACGACACTCATTTTCGAAGGCGAAAGTGACTTTCATCTGCTCGCCGCCGGTTATCGCAATCATGCAGTCTATGTCATCAACCAATCGCCGAATTCTCAATTAGGGGTAGGTATGTTTTATACCCTTGATGAGGGGCAAACGTGGCAGCAAAGTCAAGCAGCGGGATTGGAGAGCAGTCCAATACAACTCGCTGTACACCCTGACGAACCCGGCACTGTGGCGGTTGCAACTGAACGTGGCTTGTGGTTGTCAACGGATTACGGAAGCACATTTGTGTCAGCGTTTACATCTGAGCCGGTTACAGCCGTCTCTTTCAATTTGGATGAGGATGAACTCTACTTCGGCTATCGGCAGCTTTATCGCCTTGATCTTGCCACTGGAGAGAGTACGATGTTGCCTACGCCGCCACTGACAACTAACGATGCGCTGGTATATATCGCCAACAGCCCTGTGTCAGACATGATAGCAGCGGCTACGGGTGAAAAGGACGTTTTTATAACGGTTGACAGCACCACATGGACACAAATTGCGAGCGATGGTGTTGGAGGGGAGTAGACAGTTATGTGTATGTTTTGTGCGGCTATTCCTATGTCGGCGGCTTTAGGTACGGCAGTAACGGCTAAACAGGCTGAGAAGAGGAGGCAGGCGATAGCACAGGGAAAGCGTATACGATTTACATCTTTACCTGTCGGTAAATTCTCGATGGCAGTTACGGGCGGGTTGGTTATAGGTTCAGTAGTGTATCATCTCGTGATCATGCCGCGCACCGGAGCGGTGATATGACAAAACACACTGGAGAAGCCGTTACTGTTTGTTGAATTAACCCCCGCCATTTTGCCTGTGCCTCAACACGCTGAAGAGCGCATACCTGTGTAAGGCGCTTGAGGTACGCTCATCTCTAGGTTTGTATCTTTGAACACGCTCACTATAAGCGTTTCACGCAAAACATGGGAAAGGCAGTTGGGTTAATCATGGGCAACAGGTTTCTACGCCAATCGGCAGTTCTGGTTGCTTTAATTACGCTTGTCTTCGGTCTGCGTCAACCTCTCACTGTTGGGGCACAGAGCTTACCGATTCAGGGAACGATCTGGGTTGCAGACGAAAATGGAAACAGCATCACCGTCATCAACGCCGGCACGAATGAAGTCGTCACGACGCTCACGGGGATTGAAGGTCCGCACAATCTTCAAGTGTCGCCCGATGGCGCAACCGTCTGGGTAGTAAGCGGGCACGACAATACGGCAGTACAGATTGATGCCCGTACCTATGGAGTTCTTGGGAGGACGCCTACCGGAGAGCATCCTGCCCATATTATCGTATCCCCTGATGGTGGTACAGTCTACGTCACCAACGGAGGCGAGAACAGCGTAACCGTCATTGATGCTGCCACCAAAGAGGTGATTACGACTATTCCGGTTGGCGAGTTTCCACATGGGCTTCGTCCCAGCCCCGATGGCCTTTGGATTTACGTGGCGAATGCCAGTGATACCACGTTAAGCGTGATCGACACGACGACAAACGAGCGTGTCACCAACATCGAAGTTGGCGAACGTCCCGTTCAGGTCGCGTTTGATCCGAATGGTGAATATGTGTATTTCTCGCTCAACGGCGAAAACGCGGTTGGCAAAGTCGATGTTGCTTCCCAATCGCTGGTTAGCACTGTCGAAATCGGCGAAGGGCCTATCCAAGTTTATGTCACGCCTGATAATCGCTATGTTCTCGCTGCCAATCAAGGTACAGCGGAAAACCCTAGCACGACGGTTTCGATTATCGACGTAGCAACCTTCGCGGTCGTGGAGACTCTTGAAACCGGACAAGGGGCGCATGGAGTCGTCGTTGAGCCGTCCGGGCGCTACGCTTATATCGCCAACATTTATGGTGACGACGTTGCCGTAATCGACCTGTCAACTCTGGAAATTGTCGCCCGTGTCACAACCGGGGACAGCCCGAATGGAATTAGTTTCTCACCGCTGCCTGCGGTTTCTGCCCAACAGCCCCAGATCGCATTGGCGCTCGATCAGGGGATTGAGGAAGACCATGACGCACATCACCCTGCCAGTGAAGTTACCCCAACGGTTGTACCAGCGATAACCGAGTCCACAATGGGGCAAATGGATATGGGCGGCATGGATATGTCAGCCATGATGCAGACTATGATGGGACTGATGAACGACATGATGGGCATGGAGATGTCCACCGACATGATGCCGATGATGCAGCGGATGCGCGGCATGATGGATATGATGATGAGCATGATGTCGGGTGGTGGCATGGCGGATATGATGGGCGGCATGGACATGTCCACCATGATGCAGCCCATGATGAACCTGATGGACGAAATGATGAGCATGGAGATGTCCGACGACATGATGTCGATGATGCAGCAGATGCGCGGCATGGTGTCGGATATGGATGACCACTCTGGGCAAAGTGGTGAAGGTATGGACATGGGGGCTGGCGCTCACGATATGATGCCTATCAGCAGCGAAGGTGTACCCACTGCTACGGACCCCATAGGCGGACAACCGCTGGAGTTTACGCTCGAAGATGGTGTGAAGGTGTTTGAAATCACCGCGCGTCCCGTATTGTGGAACATCCTCGACGATGTTTCTGTTACTGCATGGACGTACAACGGTACCGTCCCGGGACCAATGATTCGGGTAACGGAAGGGGATCGCGTCCGGGTTGTGTTCACCAACGAGCTTCCCGAAGCAACAACAGTTCACTTTCACGGCAACACGTTGTCAAACGTGATGGATGGCGTTCCGAACGTCACTCAAAATCCAGTTGAACCCGGCGAAACGTTCGTCTACGAATTCATTGCGAGTCCCAGCGGCACGTTCTGGTATCATTCGCACCTGAATACCGATATCCAAATCGGATTGGGATTGTACGCCCCCCTGATCATTGATCCTGTGCAACCAGAAACGGTACTACCTGATGTCGATGTCACGCTGATGCTCTCCGAGTGGCGCGTCGTGGATGGACTCACTTATCCATCCATGCCGATGGCAGGAGCAGAACCAAACTATTTCACGATCAATGGGAGAGCTTTCCCGGCAACAGAAACGATCAACGTTCAGGTAGGGCAGCGGGTTCGCATCCGTTTCATCAATGCCGGGCAATTTGTCCATCCCATGCACACGCATGGCACATCCTTCCAGATCGTCGCTACCGATGGACACCCTGTCCCGGATGTGGCGCAACTTACAAAAGATACCGTGGCAGTTGCACCGGGTGAACGCTATGACATTGAGTTTGTCGCCACCGAGCCGGGAATGTGGGCGGTACACTGCCACATTCTGCATCACGTCACCAATGATGGGGAAGAACCGGGAGGCCTCACACTCGTTGTCAACATCGTTGAGTAACACCCGCTTATAGCGACACTTGATGTGTTCGACCCAAAGCGTATGGGATATATCTCATACGCTTTTTCGTTGTGTAAAGATGCTCCGCACTTTAAGGAATACGCCATTTAGCGCGTACCCGACGCTCAGGACTGTCGTATCGTAGAACACGAAAAGCCGTGCAAAGGATCCAGCGATGACAGAAGCTATCAGGCAAATTGAACTCCCCATCACAGGGATGACTTGTGCAAGTTGCGTGCGTAATGTTGAACGTGCGCTGACCAAAACCGAAGGCGTGGACGAGGCAAGCGTCAATCTGGCAACCGAACGCGCCAGTGTGCAGTTCGATCCACAGACAGTGAGCGTTCCCCAAATCATTGAGCGTGTCAAGAATGCGGGTTATGGGGTGGCGACCGCTGCGATTGAACTTCCCATCACGGGCATGACGTGCGCGAGCTGTGTGCGCAATGTGGAACGGGCGATTGGCAAACAGCCTGGCGTGCTGGAGGTGGCGGTCAATCTGGCGACCGAACGCGCGACCGTGCAATACCTGCCGAATGCAGTGCGGCGTGGAGACCTAATCAGGGCGGTCGAGAGCGCGGGGTACGGCGTGGTTGATCTCTTATCCGCCGAAGCGCCGGAAGATGCCGAACGTGCCGCGCGTCAGGCGGAAATCGACCGTCAGCGACATATGGTGCTGATTGGTGCGGCGTTCACCATTCCCCTGTTCATCCTGAGCATGGGCCGTGACCTGTATATGGCAACGTTCATGGGATCGAACATGGCAACCCATATCATGAGCGGTGCGATGGAAGGGCCTAACCCAGCGCTGAACTGGCTGCTATGGTCAGGCTGGCCGTTCGTATTTCTGCTGTTGGCAACCCCGGTACAGCTCATCGTCGGGCGGCAATACACCGTTGGTGCATGGAAGTCAGCACGCAACGGCACAACGGGTATGGACACACTGATCGCGCTCGGCTCATGGGCGGCATACCTGTACAGTATCGTCGTACTGATCGGCATGGTTGTGGGATATAGTGCGGTCGGCGCGCATGTCTATTTCGAGACGGCTGCCGTGATCCTCACGCTGATTACACTCGGTAAGCTGCTGGAAGCCCGCGCCAAAGGGCGCACCAGCGAGGCGATCAAGAAGTTGCTCGGTCTGGCACCGAAAACCGCGACGTTGCTGCGGAATGGTGATGAGGTCGAGGTTGCCATCGATGATGTTGTCGTAGGCGATCAACTGGTCGTGCGCCCTGGTGAGCGTATCCCCGTCGATGGGTTGGTCGTCACTGGGCGGTCATCGGTCGATGAGTCCATGCTGACAGGTGAAAGCTTGCCCGTCAACAAAGAAACAGGCAGTGAGGTGATCGGCGCGACCATCAACAAACAGGGTCGGCTTGTGATCGAGGCGCGGCGCGTTGGCGCAGAAACCGCGCTGGCGCAGATTGTCCGGCTGGTGGAACAGGCGCAGGGGTCGAAAGCGCCGATTCAGCGCGTCGCCGATCAGGTGTCGGGCGTGTTCGTGCCGATTGTGCTTGTCCTGGCAGTGCTGACCTTCATCGGCTGGCTGGTAATTGGGCAAGTTGGCTTCACGGCAGCGCTGGTCAATGCGGTCGCCGTGCTGGTGATCGCCTGCCCATGCGCGCTGGGTTTGGCGACCCCGACGGCGATTATGGTTGGCACAGGACGTGGGGCAGAAATGGGTGTGCTGTTCAAAAACAGCGAAGCGCTGGAGAGCGCCAAGCGCGTGCAGGTCGTGGCACTGGACAAAACCGGGACGATCACGCGCGGTGAACCGAGCGTAACGGATGTCATCGCGCTGAACGGTTGTCATGAGAATGAGGTGCTGCGTCTGACCGCGATTGCCGAGCGAGGTAGTGAACATCCACTCGGTCAGGCGGTTGTGACAGCGGCATGGGCGCGTGGCTTGGCACTGGTGCAGCCGGAGGCGTTCGAGGCGGAGTCTGGGCGTGGGGTGCGGGCGACGGTCGAGGGCAGAACCATTCTTGTCGGCAGCCCGCGCTTCATCCGTGAACAGGGACACGATCTAACCGCATATACCGGGCAGATCGAAACGCTGCAAGGGCGGGCGCGCACCGCCGTGCTGACGGTCATCGATGGTGTACTGTCGGGCATACTGGGTATTGCGGACACAGTGAAGGATGGATCACGCGAAGCCGTCGCCGCGCTGCGGGCGCAGGGTCTCGAAGTTGTGATGATCACGGGCGACAATGAAAAGACTGCACAGGCGATTGCCCGCGAGGTGGGCATCACGCGCGTGCTGGCGGACGTGCTGCCTGATCAGAAAGCGGAGATGGTCAAGCGGCTGCAAGGTGAGGGAAAGCGCGTCGCAATGGTAGGTGACGGCATCAATGACGCACCGGCTCTGGCGCAGGCAGATGTGGGGATTGCCATCGGCACGGGAACGGACATCGCAATCGAAGCCTCGGATGTGACGCTGGTGAGCGGCGATTTGCGCGGTGTAGCGCGGGCGGTCAGCCTGAGTCGGGGGACCATGCGAACGATCTACCAGAACCTGTTCTGGGCGTTCATCTACAACATCATCCTGATACCCGTGGCGATGGCGGGCGCGCTCATCCCGATGCTTGCCGCTGCAGCGATGGCTTTTTCGTCTATCTTCGTTGTAAGCAACAGTCTCCGCCTCCGGGGACGAAAGCTGGAGGCGGAGACTGTCGTTCAGCCAGCTGCGCTGAAGCCAGTAAACGCGATCGGGGATTAACTCAACAGCAGGGCGCGTGCCGATTGGCAAGCGCCCTAGAGTTTTTCCTAATCAGACGTAAACAAAAAAGCCCTTGTCACTCGGACAAGGGCTTTCGTTTTACAGCTATAGACTTACCGTACTACGCCTCAGTAGGCGCGTACTCGATAGCGGTCAGTGCCTGCTCGATGGTTTGCCACGAAGCAGGCTGATTCCACTGCACGGTGACGAGCTGCCCCGGCTTGTTGATATCCAGCACTTCCACGCCGGGAATGCCTTCCAGTTCACCGCGCACAGTGCTGACGCATCCGTTGCACGTCATGTTCGGAACCTTGAACGTTTTGGTCTCCACTGCCCATTCTCCTTTTTGGAAACGCCCTTCAATCCAAGCGTAGCACCGACAAGGTTTCAGCGTATACGCCATTTGGCGGTATTTTGAGATGGCTTCATGCTTGTAAAATCAATGAAGGAGGCGAATTATGCAACTTCAATCGGTTATTACTTGCCCTCAGTGTGCAGGAATGAAAGAAGAGACGATGCCCACTGATTGCTGCCAGTATTTTTATCAGTGTGTTCACTGTGGAGTTTTACTCAAGCCTTCGCAAGGGGATTGTTGTGTATTTTGTTCGTATGGTAGTGTCAAATGCCCACCCATGCAGGCAGAAACGGAATAGACAAATGCGGGTTTTGCTCGCTGAAGATCACAAAATCGTCCGCCAAGGGACGCGAATGTATTTGGAGAGTATGGGCATCGAAGTCGTCGGCGAAGCGACCAATGGTGTAGAGGCAGTACGCCTAACGCGCGATCTACAGCCCGATGTGGTGGTCATGGATATTCATATGCCTGAGCTGACAGGGGTCGAGGCGACGCGACGCATTCGCCTGGATAACCCCAATGTGCGCGTGCTGGTGCTGACCGCCTACGATGATCCTGCGTATGTCCATGCGCTGATCGATGCTGGGGCGGACGGGTTCGTCCTCAAGACGGCGGAACTGGCACAGCTTTATCGCGCACTTCAGGATGTCGGGGTGGGGCGAACTGCGTTCGATCCCGATGTGCTGGCAAAAGCGGCAAGGCACGAAACGGAAGTGCCAAAACTCGTCGAAGGGCTGACGGATCGTGAAATGGAGATCCTGCACTGTGCGGCACTAGGGTTGACCAACAAAGAGATAGGTGGACGGCTGTTCATCTCGGATCGCACGGTGCAGGGGCATTTGCAAAACATCTATCAGAAGTTGGGCGCCAAGACGCGCACAGAAGCGGTGACCGCTGGACTGACGCGCGGCTTGATTACACTCAACGATGGAGCATCGTCATGAAGCGATTCGTCATGCTGTTCGGTGGGCTGTTGGTCGGGTCAGTCGCCGTAAACCTGTGGGCGTTCGTGCGCGTGCTGAGTCCGGTGCGCCGCCTGGCAGCGAGTGCCGAGCGATTGACGCAGGGCGATATGATTGCATTGGAACAGCAGTGCGGCGGCATCCGTGAAATCGCTGATCTGCGGCAGTCGATGGCAAGCATGGCGGGGCATGTGCAGCGCGCCCAGGCGGAGGCGCTGACCTATCGGCACGCGCTCACTGACGGACAGGAGGCGGAACGCGCCCGTATCGCTCACGAGCTGCATGACGATACAGTGCAGTCGCTTGTCGCTATCGCGCAGAGCATCGAACTGGCTGCAAGTTGGATCGAAACTAACCCACAACGCGCTCGTGCAATGCTCACAATGGCACGCACACAGGCGGTCGAGAACGTTCAAAGTCTACGCCGCCTGATCGCTGATCTGCGTCCACCGGCATTGGAGGAACTAGGTATCGTCGCCGCGCTGCAGATGCTCGCGGATGAACCGCATACGGCGCATTTCGAAATTCAGGTCACCGGAAATGCGCGGCGTATCAGTGCAGCGCAGGAGCTGGCGTTGTTTCGCATCGCACAAGAGGCGGTGCGTAATGCCGAAAAACACGCACAGCCCGGTCGGATACAGCTTGACCTGAACTTTCAACCAGACACCATGACGCTCATCGTTCATGATAATGGGGCTGGATTTACACCGCCCAATACGCTGGACGAACTGGCACAGGCGCAGCATTTTGGGCTGTTAGGGATGCGTGAGCGCGTCGAACATCTGCATGGCAGGCTTGGAGTGACCAGCTTTCCAGGTGTCGGCACAACCATCCGCGTCGATCTGCCGCTAGATCAGGTCGCGCAACCGACCGAGCACGTCCGCGATCCGGTCTGCGGTGCGGTCATTGAGCCGCAGCGGGCGTTTGGCAGTACGGTTTATGAGGGGGAACGGTACTATTTCTGCTGCCCCGTGTGCCAAGGGGCATTTCAGCACAATCCAACAGCTTATCTTCCTCTGAAAACGTAACCCACAAAATGTCACCGAAGCAATACGCTGTTTGGCGTGTATTTCTCCCGCTAAATGGCGCATTCGCCTGAGCGCGTCTGAACTCTAAAATCTCACAGATGGTCGTCCGTTTGCGAGGAAACCGCTGTCTGTGAGTCGCTCACCAGAGATAGACATGCCCGATCTCCAGCCGCCACCACGATGGTTCATCGTCCTAGTAGTAGGCGGTTGCATACTGATGATTGCTGGGGCTGCTGCTGGACTGCTCATCTTCCAGAATGTGCTGCGTCCAGGTCAGCAGCAGCGCATCATCGGTGTACTGCCGTTCATGGAGTCGTTTCTACCTTATCGAGCGGACGAGAATGCCCGCATTCCGACCGCGTTACCTCAGAACAGCGCAATTTCTCCAGAAGATTTATTGAGCTTTGCACTTGCATCGCCAACCCCGACTACAAGTCCGACCGCAACACCGACACTTGCGCCGACTTTAACGTCCGCACTTTTGCCCACCCTGACTGCTACGGCGATGCCGACCCTCATGCCCTCCACGACATCCCCTGAAGTAGTGCCGACGGCAACAGTCGAAAGTGCTTTTTCGCTGCCGACGTCAGCACGAATCTACGGATTGCGTGGTGTCTTCCAGACGTGGAACAACTGTGGACCGGCAACCATCACGATGGGTTTGAGTTATTTTGGCTGGACTGAGGATCAGGTCTATGCGGCTTCGTTTCTAAAGCCAGATGAAGAAGACAAAAACGTCACTCCCAGCGAAATGGTGCAGTTCGTCAATGAACAGACGGGTGTTCGCGCGCTTACACGTATGGGCGGAACGCTTGAATTCATACGCGCCTTTATCACTAACGGCTTTCCCGTGATCGTGTCGATTGGTTATGCACCCGAAGGTGAGGATTGGCTGGGTCATTACCGTGCCATCGTTGGATACGACGACACGCAGCGCCAGTTTTTCGCTTATGACAGTTATCTGGGTACAGGTCAGAATGGCGAGGGAATTGCTGTATCCTACGATGCGCTTGATACCGCATGGCAGCAGTTCAATCGACGTTTCATCGTTTTGTATGAAGTTCAAAATGAGGGGCGTGTCGCCGAAATTTTGGGCGAACGTGGCGACCTTGTACGTGCAGCAGAACTTGCCCTTGAAACCGCACAGGACGAAGTGCGCAGGGAACCTCGGAACGGCTTTGCCTGGTTCAATATGGGAACCACTCTTCTCTCACTGGAGCGTTATGAAGAGGCTGCAATTGCATACGATCAAGCACGGCGATTTGATTTGCCCTGGCGGATGATGTGGTACCAGTTTGGTCCATACGAAGCGTATTTCACTGTTGGACGCTACAGCGATGTAACAGCGCTTGTAAGTTCCAATTTAAACAACGGCGGTGCGTATGTCGAAGAAACTTATTTCTGGCAGGGACAGGTTTACGCTGCTCAGGGACAGGTATCCGAGGCGCGTGCTTCTTTCAATCGAGCGCTCCAGGCAAATCCGCTCTACACGGATGCACAGGACGCACTGGCTGCATTGGACGCTTCATCGTGAGTTTTGTGGAGAGGTATGTGCTGATGTTGATTACAAATTTTGTTGGCAGGTGGTTGAAGCTGATTGCTTCTATCGGGCTGCTGATTGTGGTGATCAGCTTAGGTCACGCTGCTGGCGTGAGCAATGCACAAACTGTTGATGACCTTGGGGACAGAGCATGGGATTTAGGCGACATCGACCAGCGCGGTCAGTTCACCTTTTATGATTCACCTGCGGGGGCATCACTAACCGGAAAACCGCTGGAAGCAGGGGATTTCAACGGTGATGGATGCGGCGATCTGGTGATCGCTGCCTCGAACGCAACAATACGCACGGAAACTTCGGGACGACGAAATGCCGGACATGTCCGTATTGTTATGGACATCTGCACTATCGCTGGAACTATCAGCATGGCAGACGAACCGCCCTACGACTATGAAGTCATTACCGTTTGGGGCGCTCATTCTGGCGATATGGCTGGAACGGAAGTGTTCGTCGCCGACTTCAACGGCGATGATTATGACGATCTGCTGTTGGGCGCTCAGAACAACGATGGAGCAGTAGGTGGTCGGCGCGACGCGGGAGCCGCTTATGTCATTTTGGGCGGTGAAGTGTTTGAGCAGAACGACATCATCGATTTAGCCAATCCAACCAGCACTGTTTTTACCTTCTACGGAGCTTCCCCACAGGATCGATTCGGCCTGTGGGTTGACGGAGGAGATTTTGATGGGGATGGCTATGCCGACCTTCTAATCGGCGCAAATCAAGCCGACGGCATAAATAATGAACGCATCAATGTAGGTGAAGCATGGATCGTGTTCGGCGGAACCGATCTGACAGCGTTATATGAACCACAGACGGATATGTCGATGCCGCCTTCAACCGCAGCGCGGATTATTGGTGCAGATTACGATGATCTGTTCGGCTCGACGGCACTGGGCGCTGACATTGACCGCGATGGCTTTGATGATGCTCTGGTCAGTGCTGCCTTATGGCGTGAGTCGGCAGGGATAGGCGGTTTGGAGCTGGGTGGTGGAGATGGGATCGACAATCGACGCTACAACAGCGGAGAAACAATCGTCATCTATGGACATTCACGGCTGCGGGGTTCAGTGATTGACCTGGCAGCACTGCTGGTAGACGGTGTACCAAATTCTGAGGCGATCAGCGTCATTTACGGAGCAGATGCTAACGATTTGTTGGGTGAGGAACTTGCAGTCGGCGATTTCAATGGCGATGGTATCAGCGAAATCGCACTGGGTAGCCTGATTGCCAATGGCGCAGACAACACCGCATTTGAAGCGGGTGAGGCATGGATCATTTCAGCCCATCCTCCGTTTCGCGGACAGGCATTTGATGTGTTGAGTCTCGAACCTGGACGCGGTTTCGTCATCTACCCGGATCAAGCCGATAGTATGGGTGGGGACATTCTGCGGTTCGCTGATTTGAACGACGATGGATACGACGAACTGCTCTATGGAGCGCCAACTTACGATTATGGGGATGAGACATCATTACGAGAAGATACAGGTCTCCTCGCCCTATTCTGGGGTGGAAAACACATTTCCCGGATGTTCGATCAACAGCTTATTTTGCCGTCGAGTCTGCCAACAACCCTCGATGTAAATTATCTCGTTGGCGCAGATTCTGACGACGAAACGGTCTATGGGTTAGCAGTCTACGATTTCGATCAGGATGGGCATCTCGACATTGCGCCGAATGCCATGTGGGGGGATGGCGCAGACAATCGCTTACAAAATGCAGGAGATACTTACATTGTGAGTGGACTGATTTTTCAACAGCGGTTTCGCTTCGTTCGCCGCTAGTCTGTTCTCGCAGCACTGCATCTTTGCGACTGCACTTTTGCAATCGCTTCCCCTCCGCCTGTGAGACCTTCCCATCTGTGCATCGGTGCAACCACTAACGCACCCTAGCACACCACCCCGCTGGGCTAAAGCCGCAAGCGGCTTCGCCTACGGTTTTGCCTCTGGCTTGCGCCGCTACGCTCATGGCAAAACCGTGTCGCCCTTCGGGTAGCCAGACGGGGATGGTGTGCTGAATACGGTGCGTAGTTGCACCTTAACAAATGCACAGCGGGTCATCGGTCACACGGATGCGTGGTGTAATGGCTGCGTTAGCTCGAAAGGGCGCGCTGTAAACCCTGCCCAACGCCGATGTGCGTTGACTGCCTCCTACAGGTGAACGCTCTGATCCTCTGTGCCAAACGCCCCCGAACAATTCGGTTCGGATACCGTACACCGTCGTGGATGGGACAGCGAGCGGCTGCGCCGCAGATAAAAAGCTGTACTACTGGAAGGGTCAACGTCTTGAGCAGGTTCATGCCTGACTTGGGGCGCATCCAGGCATGTCAATGCGGTGATGGGCGCACATAACGAACTTTTCCGCGTCGTTTCTCGGTCGAGAGGCGGCGCGTTTTTCATTTCCCGATCTTTCAACCTCTCTGGAGGTGCAGAATGCACATTCAGTCCACGCATCATGTTCTCATCGCGGGCAGCCGCTATGCCACTCGTGAGATGCTCGACTATGCCCGCCGCGCGGTGCAGCGCGCGCACGCGAAAGGCTACACCATCATCGTCGGCGATAACCCGAAAGGGGTCGATATAGCGGTCGTGCAGGAATGCCGTCGTTTGAAAGCCCGTGTGATCGTCGCGGGTATCGCCAACTTCCCGCGCAACTATGGCTGCAAGCACGGCACATACATCAAAGTCGGGTACGAAACGTACTTCTCCGCGCCGCATCACATGAGCAGTCCGTATGCCGCCCGCGACCGCTGGATGGTTGACCAGGCGCAGACCTGCCTGTTCGTGTGGAATGGCGACAGCCCCGGCACGAAGGCGGGATACGAGTACGCGGTGCAGCGCGGTAAAGATGCACACCTCATCAACTTCGACCGGGAGCCAAAACCTTATGGCTGATGGGCACGTCATCGCAATTGATACTTACGGGGCGCAGCGCGTCACCGATCCGCAGACAGGCAAAATTGTCAGTGCCTATAAGATGGGCTACACCAGCGCCGTGACCGCCGTGCTGCTGGCACTGTACGGGACGAACGCCCGCGACGTATCGCCCAAACAGGCATCGTATCGTTATTTGCAGATCGATGGGGATGTCGTCGTGCGGCACGGTCACATTCTCCTCACGCTCACGGCGAACGAATTGGCGAAGGCAGAGCAGATCGCCCGTCAGAGTCGCCGTGCGGGCGTGTTTCTGTGGCGTGACAAAAAGTGGTGGGCATTCCCGGACAGCAACCATGCCGATTTCACCGAACCCGGCTATCGTTCGGGTCCAACCTTCAATCCGACGGGCTTTCGTCCGCCGTCGCCATCGACGGGAGTGCGGGAATGCGTCGTCACAGGCATTATCGCCGAACGCAGCCAGCGCGAGGAAGGTGGCAGCGTATGGTGGTGGTTGCTTGGCGAGACGTATCCGCATCGTGACCTGCTCAAACAGCACAGGGCGCGTTTCAGCGGCAAGCGCAAAGCATGGTATTACGTGGGCGCGGAATTGCCTGCTGCGATCCGGGCATTGGTCACGAGCGAAGCCCAACCCGACGTAGACGAGCCGTCAGCTGCATCTGCCTCCCCGCTGCTGACAATCTTCGGCGGACGCATCGCAGGGAAAGAATACGCCTCCAACGGTGATATCATCCTGCGCGGCGAGAATGGCATCTTCGCCACCCGCACCACCTGGATCGACCGAAACGACAAACCCAAAACCGTGTGGGAGTTCGACCTGCCGCCGCAGGAACGAGTGGGCAATCCACTGCCAGTGATCCAGAAGGCGCTGCAAACGAATAACGCCATGTATTCCCTCTACACAAGAAAATGGCACTTCGAGCAGCCGGACAGAGTGGCAGTGCTGGATGCATTGGCGGCAGAAGTGCCGTTCAACGATGATGAACCCTGTACGGTTGATGAGGCTGCCGTCATTCTAGGGTTGCAGGTCAAGGAAACGCCTACGAATGAGCCGCCAGCGCGATTGTTTGAAATGGATGAGACCGCCTACGCCCGTCACGAACTGGAAACAGCAGACAGCAAACCGATTCCAACTGGCACACGGGGTAAAATAGTTCGGCTGTATAACCACAATGCGAAGCACGGCTGGAGTTACGATGTCGATTTCGAAAACATCGGCGTGTGTTGGTGTTTCGAGCGCGAACTGACGCCACATGAGCCGATCCCCGGCATCAAGATTGTGCGCGGGGCAGTCGTGCCGCCGGGCGCAGCGCTTCTGCCGACGGATGCTGAAATCAAACGCACACTTATCGAGTATAGACAGCAGCCGACCCCGATTGATCCTCCGGTTGCACCCAACGACCCTGATATGGACGAGCAACAGTCCGTCGCGCCCGTCGATGAACCACCACCCGCCATCCGTGTCATCAAGCCCGCAGTGATGCCCGCCGATGGTGAACCGCTCGATGCCATACAACCCGCCATCCGCGAAGCCAAGCGGGAAAACCTTCAGACCTTGCCTGCAGTCCACTATTCAACTGGACGGATGACACCCATTGAGCAGGCTTACGTTGGAGAGCTGACCGGAAGTATCACCGGGGAGGTGTTTTGTTTCGGCTACGCGGTTCACGAAGGAATCGCCGTGTTCATCAACATGGCTGGACCCAGAATGGGCGTGGAAGCGATCAGGGCGAAACTCTCAAAGGGAGAGCAGGTCTCGGTTGTGCCGACGGACGCGCCCGCCGTTGAACTGACCGCTGGGGAGGGCAATTCGGGCATGTATCACCCGTATTTGCACTATCTTCCCGAAGCACGTTTCGCCTCGCTGCTGCTCGTGCATGATTGGGCGGTCACGCCCCTGTATGGGGGGAAAGCAACAACCTTCATCTTTCGCACCAGCGAGGCACAGGCGACCGCCAAGATCAAGCATCACGTCACTCAGTTGGTGAACATTCCGGTGTTCGATGTGTGGTCAACGTACCTGTATAACGCAGGGCAGAAAGCGATGCTCGTCCGCAAGACGCGCTCGGCGGGCGGGATCGACCTGTTGAGCGTCGATCTGGATGTCGATGCGTGGACGCGCCTGATCACTGGCGGACTCGAGCAGCAAATCATCGGACTCCCGGAACTGGCGGTATAATTCGGGCATTTGTGCTAGGAGTGTCCATGAAGAAAATCTACTTGATAGCCTTTCGCGGAACAGGTTTTCGTGACGAGAAGTTTGTTGGCGAGGACACACTGATCCGTGCGGGACACGTCGGGTTTTCTTTCGAGGGAGATGATATCAGCATCTTAGGCTTTCACCCGACGCAGAAAGCGGTCGAAGATGTTGGTGGTGAAGAGGCTGCGATCTTATGGCTTCGAGAGAAAAAGATACTCGATGGCATCGTACAACAAGACTATAGCGTATTCACACGGGCTGCGGAGTTGGTGAAACAAGGAGCGCGAACGCACGTCTGGCAGTTCGTTGTCGACGTGGACGACGAAACCTTCGAGCGCATCCGTCAACAGGCGTTGCAGTGGTATAATGAGAAGATGGTGTTTCCATACGCATTCCCACCGGATGAACCGAAGGCGGATCGGGATAACTGTGCAACCTTTCCGCGCCGCTTGGGATTGCCGATCTTCGATCCAGTGGGACAAATCAAAGATTACGTTCGTGTTCTAGAAGAACAGGGACAACCCTGGTCTCCGAAAGGAACCTGACATGCAGCACATTTCAATTGAGACCGACGCACAACTCCTCGATGCGTTGGAAACAAGACTGGGGCGGCTTGCCGCCAAGTGGCGAGGAACGGACGACGCGCAAGAAGAGCTGGCGCTCGTTCGACAATATCAAGCGATCCTGCGCTGCATGATCGAAATGGGCTACCGCGAATCGCTTGACGCGGATGCTGAACTCCCTGATAGATTGCTCCCGCAAGAATACTTCGACCTCTTCAAGTCGTCCTAATTCCCTCACTCTAAACGAATCCAACGCCAACTGTCCCCGCTCAAACGGGGGCTTTTTCATTTCAGGAGAAAGCTCATGGCGCGTGCCGAGTCCAAAATGATCATGGGCTATCTGCCCATCGAGGAGCGCCACTATCCGGCGCTTCTTTCGTTAGTGGCACCCGCCACGCCAGCGGTGAAACTACTCGATCCGTTCGCGGGGGAAGGCGCATTCCTCGAAGCAGCGGCAAAAGCATGGAATGTCACACCGTATGCCAATGAACTCGACGGGGAACGGGCAGCAGCGTGTATCGTTCGCTTCGGTGCGACGCAGGCGGTGCGCTGTGACGTGGAGCGCTTGGTCGCCTCCAACAACGCTTTCGGCGCAGCATGGCTGAACCCGCCTTACGATCATGAGGCGGCAGCAGCGGGCAGCAAGCGCGTCGAGTTCCGCTATCTACGCCATGCGTGGAAGTGGGTGCAGGACGGTGGACTCGCATTGTGGTGCATCTATCGCCAGCACATCACCAGCGAAGCAGCGGCGTTTCTGGCAAAGCACAGTAGCCGCGTCGATGTCTGGGCACTGCCAGGGAAGCATCTTGGCGAGTATGACCAGATGATTGTTGTCGCAGTCAAAGGTATCCCACTTGATCCCATCATCCTCCACAATCAGATCATCCGCGACCGCGATAATCCTCAGCCGCTCACCATGCAGCACGAACCCATCTACCGACTGCCTGCACCGCGCTCCATTCAGCGGTTCGTGTTCGCGCCGGATATGTTGGATGAAGTCGCCGGACTGCGGCTGATCGAAGAACAGGGCGCGTGGAAGACGGGTGGCTTTCAGGCGCTTTTGGAAGTTCCACCGCTACTCGCCGAGATTGAACCCGTGGTCGCACCGCGTCCGGGACACCTCGCGCTCGTGCTGGCGGCGGGCGTGGCGGATGGTGCGGTCATCGAGACGGCAGAGTATGGGCAGGTCGCCATTCGCGGCAAAACGCGCCATGTGGAGCAGATTGCCCGTGTCGAGATTGAAGCTGACCCGAACGACCCGGAACGGCAGGTCAAAAAAACCACCATCCGCTTGAAACCGACGACCACGCTCACGCTGCTCGCTGCGGACGGCACAACCGTCGAGATGGAAGGTGATGAAGCACTGCTGGGTTTCATCACGTCCAACCAGCGTTCGCTGGCGCAGTACCTCAATGCCAAGTTCCAGCCGATGTACCGCTTCGATATGAACGGAATCGGACGCTGGTTGGACAGTATCCGTTTGAAGGAGAAACACAAGCTTTACACAGCCCAAAAGCATGTGATAGCGGCAGTGACGCGCGGATTGCAGGACCGTGACAGCATCCTGCTAATCGGTCAAATGGGCGTTGGAAAGACGGCGCTCGGAGGCGCTGCTTCCATCGCCATCGCATCGCACATTGCCACTGCCTTTCAGGGAGAAATGCGTTCCGATCAAGTGACTTTGATCGTTGCGCCCCCGCACCTGATCGACAAATGGAAACGCGAATTGGTCAGCATCGCGCCGAAAGCGTTTATCGAACGCCTCGACCGCCATGAAGAACGCCCGAACTTGCCGGAATTAAAAGGGTTTGCCGATATTCCTTTGTATCGTACCAGCTTTGCCGGTAGGTGTATGTGCGGGGCTGCTTGTAGACCTCGCCGATTTTGCCCGAATGATTATCATGATGATAGAAACGATGGACGATGCCTTCCCAGTTCAGCTCAGGGAACTCGCGCAGGATTTCCCACTGTGGGCGCTGGTCATGAATCATCTGTACCATTTTCTTCGCTTCGTCATCTGTCAGGGTGTACTGCGTTTTGCCGGACCGGAATACGGTTTCGGAACTTGTGCCATCACGCCATTCGATCACCAGATGCCGTTTAATCTCACCAGCCTTATCGACAATGATACGTCGAGCAAACGCCTCGAACAGCTCGCGGCGCTGCTGATGCGGCACATCATCCCAGCGCTGGATGATAAGTTCCAGCGTCGGACGTGCATCCAGCATCACGGTTTTCTGCCCGATATTGGCTTTGGCCCGCTCAAGCTCCTGACGCAGACGGACAATCTCACGGTCATTGGCTTCATAGCTGGCTTCCAGATTCTTGACGATCTCCGGGTTGGAGATGGCTTTCAGGTTATCCAGAATCGTTTGTTTTGCCCGTTCAGCGGCGCGAATGTCCTGCTCAATGCGGCGGATATCCCCCTGATCGTTTTGCTGTGTGCCTTCCACCGCTTGCTGCCACGTTTCATCGTCAATCGTGGTGGCTTGCAGCCGCTCCAGC
>JAANMU010000771.1_pt1 | contig 35130 bp, 33 predicted proteins | sample 7279701 | NCBI WGS metagenome assembly JAANMU01 (sample SAMN14094539, study PRJNA606508) | bioreactor metagenome | isolation source: A lab-scale SPAN reactor treating ammonium-rich wastewater day 57 | place: Ireland: Galway | collected 2017-03-13
ATGCCGCCATCCACGAATTGGCTGTGAACCATAAACGCATCTCGCCGAGTCTCGTCGCTAAACTGGTCCGTAATCACTTGTTCTGAACATGAGCCAAGAATATGCTATACTGTCGCTTGCAGCAAGGAGTTTTTTTATGACTATCGCCGAAATCGAACAGGCCATTGCCCAATTATCGCCCAAGGACTTTGAGCGTTTACGAGAGTGGTTCGAAGAATTTGCGGCCCTGCAATGGGACAAGCAAATCGAACGCGACGCGAAGACTGGTAAATTAGATAAGATTGCAGAACAGGCTCTCAATGATTATCACGCGGGCAAAGCCAGGGAACTATGAGGCATTTCGCCAGCCCGTCGTTTTGGGAACTGTATGGCAAACTGCCTCCTGAAATTCAGGAGGCGGCGGATAAAAACTTTGAACTTCTCAAAGTCAATCCAAAACATCCGTCGCTGCACTTTAAGAAGGTTGGAAGGTATTGGTCAGTTCGGGTAGGAAAGAAATACCGAGCTATTGGGACGGAAGTGGAGGAGGGATTTCTATGGTTCTGGATCGGCGCTCACTCCGAATATGACAAGATGATCGGATAAATTCAAATCGTCCTGGATAAACGCAGGGCGATTTTCTTTTACCCTATTCCCCCATCAGCGCGATCGTCACGCCTTCGCCGCCCTCGTTGGACTGGGCCTCCTCGAACGAGCGCACGTACGAATGTCCGCGCAGGGCGGCGCGCACGGCGGCGCGCAGTTTCCCCGTCCCCTTGCCGTGGACGATCCGCACGAACGGCAGCCCCGCGAGATACGCCTTTTCGAGATAACTCTCCAGCCTCTCCAGCGCGTCGTCCACCATCATGCCGCGCAGGTTGACCTCCAGGCCGGGGGAAGTGACGGGTGACGGGGGGCGGGTGACGGGAGACGATTTCCGTACTGAGCGCTGCGTATTGCGCAAAGGCTGATCGCTGATGACTGATGACTGATGACTGATACGCTCCAAGTCAACGAGACGCGCCCGCACGCGCAGACTCCCGATCTGGACTTCCGCATCCGACTCACCCAAAGCGGTCACCACGCCTTCGGCATTCAACGTCCCCACGCGGACGCGCTCGCCCAGACGAATTGGAGATTGGAGATTCGAGATTTCCGATTGCGCCTCGACCTTCGACCTTTGACGTTCAACGGGAGCCTGCGCCTTCTCCTCCATCACTTCCACTTTTTCTTCCAGCGACTTGAGCGCTTCGAGCGGTTGACGCGCCTTCCGCAACTGTGACTTCAGCGAGTCGATGTTTCTTTTTAGCACAGCCACTTCCAACTCACCCTCGGCGCGGGCTTTGGCAAGGACCTCGTGGCGTTCGTCCTCCATCTGGTCGAGTCTGGTTTCGAGCTCTTTCGTCTTCGCTTCGAGTTTGGCGCGCGCCTTCTCCATCTTTTCGCGTTCGCGGGAGGCGCGGTTGCGTTCCTTGCGGATGTCGTCGAGCAGTTTGTCGGCGCGGAGGTCTTCGGGGGAGACTTCGCTCCGGGCGGCCGCGACAATTTCGGGGTCCAGGCCGAGGCGGGAGGCGATGGCGATGGCGTTGGAGCGGCCGGGCAGTCCGATCGTCAGTTGGTAGGTCGGACGGAGAGTCTTCACGTCGAATTCCACCGAGGCGTTGACCACGCCCTCGGCGGCGTGCGCGAATTGTTTCAGTTCGGGGTGATGCGTGGTGACCAGGGTCGTCGCGCCGCGTTCGAGCAGCCGGGCCAGGATGGCGCGCGCCAGGGCCGCGCCCTCCTGCGGGTCGGTGCCTGCGCCGAGTTCGTCGAGGACGACAAGCGAGCGGTGGTCGGCTTTTTTCAAAACGTTGATGATGTTGGTGATGTGGCCGCTGAAGGTGCTGAGCGATTGCTGGATGGACTGCTCGTCGCCGATGTCGGCGTAGACCGCCTTGAAGAGACTCAACTCCGAGCCGCTCTGCGCGGGGATGTGGAGTCCGCTTTGCGCCATGAGGACGATGAGCCCGACGGTTTTCAGCGCGACGGTTTTTCCGCCCGTGTTGGGACCCGTGATGACGACGGCATGTTTGCCCTCGGGTATGTCGAAGTCAATCGCGACGACGGCGGTTGGATCGAGGAGGGGATGGCGAGCATGAAAGAGACGGAGGACGGGAGACGGATGACGGGATTGGTCGGTCTTCGGTCCTCGGTCCTCGGTCTGCATGAAGATCGGCTCGCTCGCGTGAATCTCCTCCGCGTATTTCGCCTTCGCGAAGGCGAGGTCGAGCAGCGCGAGGGACTCCACACCCCAGATGATCTCGTCTCCGTGTTCGGCGACGAGGCGCGAGAGTTCGGCCAGGATGCGGCGTTCCTCGTCGCGCTCCTGCAACTCCAGTTCGCGCAGTTCGTTGTTGGCTTCCACCACGTTGAGCGGTTCGACGAAGAGCGTCGCGCCGCTGGAACTCTGGTCGTGGACGATGGCCTTGATCTTGCCCTTGTTCTCGGCGCGCAGGGGGACGACGTAGCGTCCGTCGCGCTGGGTGATGAGATTTTCCTGCAACAGCGGCGCGGTGCGCGGGTCGGTGAGATAGCGCTGGAGGCGCGTCATCAGACGGTCGTGCGCGACGCGGATCTCGCGGCGGAGCGAAGCGAGTTTGGGCGAGGCGGAATCCAGGACCTCGCCGCGCTCGGACAGAGTCCGCGAGATGGCGTCCACCAGTCCGTGCGTGTCGGGCAGGCCGCGGGCGATTTCAGAAAGATGAGGATACGAATGTTCTTTGACGGAGGTCGCGCCGCGTTTGGTCGGTTTGGATTCGGCGGCTTCGTCCCGTTCGATCCTGCCCACCCCAAACGTCTTCCGCAGCTCGCGCGCCGAAATGAGCGTGGACTTGACGTCGAGCATCCCCTGCGGGTCAATCACGCCGCCGCGCCGCGCCAACTCCACCGAGGGACGCACGTCGTGCGCGCCGCCCACCGACGCCCCGCTGACGGAGAGCAGCAGCCGCGCTTCGGTCGTCTCGGCGAGGAGACGCTGGATCTCTTCGAGGCGGGTGGATGGCTGCAACTTGCGCGCCAATTCCACCGAAGCGGAGAACGCGCAGTTTGCCGCGAGGCGGTCGAGGATCTTGGGATATTCGAGGACGGAGAGGGTCTTGGTGTCCATGATGGGGAATTATAAACGAAGGATGAAGGCGGAAGGATGAAGGATGAAATTCTTTAAACACAAAGGGACACAAAGGAGACAAAGGAAATTCAATTGCGCCTATAGGTTTTCCTTCGTTGCCTTCGCGCCCTTCGTGTTTAGGCTCTTAAATCCCCCATTTCCATGATATACTCCCGCCGCTCCCCAACGGAGCGCACGCTTCTGGGAAATTGTTTTGATGTACTCTAAATAAAGCCCCGACGAACGCGGTCGGGCTTTTTTGTTGGGCGGGCCAATCTGCAAAGAAAGGCTTTGTTGGCAAGAAGGAGTTAGGCGGAGTTCATCGCTTTTAGTCTACTAGTCGGCTAGTCACCTAGACCGCTGGTCAAGACTAGCAGACTAATAAACTAGAAGACTAGCAAACCAGAAGACTAGTAGACTACAAAGGACTCCAATGACCACCGACTTCTCTTCATTAAATCTCCGCGAGGAGATTCTCCAGGCTATCGCCGAACTGGGCTACACCGAACCGACGCCCATCCAGGCGGGCATGATCCCCCTCATGCTCACCGGCGCCGACGTCATCGGCCAGGCGCAGACCGGCACCGGCAAGACCGCCGCCTTCGCCCTCCCCATCCTCCACAACTTCACCCCGCAAAAAAATCCGCAGGCGCTCATCCTCGCGCCCACGCGCGAACTCGCCCTGCAGGTCGCCAACTCGATCACCGAATACGGCAAAGGCATGCGCGTGCGCGTCCTCGCCGTCTACGGCGGCCAGCCCTACAGCCCGCAGATCAACGCCCTGCGCCGCGGCGTAGACATCGTCGTCGGCGCCCCCGGCCGCCTCAACGACCTGCTCGAGCGCGGCGCGCTCCGCCTCAACGAGATCAAAACCCTCGTCCTCGACGAAGCCGACGAAATGCTCAACATGGGCTTCATCGAAGAGGTGGAAAAAATTCTGGCGACGACTCCCCCCGAGCGACAGACGGCCCTCTTCAGCGCGACTTTGCCCGCGCGCATCCGCGCCCTCGCAGACCGCTTCATGCGCGACCCGCAAGCGGTCACCATCAAACGGGCGACTCTGACCCTCGCCTCCACCGAACAGCGCTGCTACCTCGTCCACGAATCGGACAAACTCAGCGCCCTCACGCGTCTCTTCGAGACCGAACCGATCCACTCCGCCCTCATCTTCGCCCGCACCCGCGCCGAGACCGCCGCCCTCGCCAACGAACTCGTCCTCCGCGGCATCCCCGCCGAAGCCATCCACGGCGACCTGGATCAACACGCCCGCGAGCGCGTGCTGGGACGCTTCCGCTCCAACCAACTGAAAGTCCTCGTCGCGACGGACGTCGCCGCGCGCGGACTCGACATCGAAAACATCTCGCACGTCTTCAACTATCACCTGCCCGACGACGCCGAAGTCTACGTCCACCGCATCGGGCGCACGGGACGCGCGGGCAAATCGGGCGTGGCCATCACGCTGCTCTCGCCGCGCGAGAGACGCCGCATGCGCGAGGTCGAAGCGCTGACGAAGCAGCCCGTCACCAGGATGGAACTCCCGACCAGGGAAGACATCCTCAAACACCGCGAGGGCAAACTGGTCGAGACTCTCAAAGTCTGGCTGGGACGCGCCCGCTACAAGCGCGAACTGGAGATCGTCAACCAACTCGTCGCCGAGGGATTCGATCCCGTCGCCATCGCGGGCGCGGCCTTGAAGATGGCGCGCGGCGATGAGAAGCAGCGTCCCATCGCGGAAGTCGCCGAAGTAACGGATGAAAGAAGAAAGAAAAAAGATGAAGGGGAGAGACGCGAAAAGCCGGAGCGACGCGAACGCTCGGACGGCGCGGCCCGCTCAAAGCGAGTCCGAGGCGAAGCGTCGCATGAGGCGGGCATGGTTCGGCTGCGCGCCAAAGTCGGCAAAGTCCACGGCGTCCGCCCGAACGATGTGGTCGGCACGATCGCCTATCACGCCGACATCCCCGGCTACACCATCGGCAAGATCCGCATCGAACCGAAGGTGACGTTCGTGGACATCCCCGAAGAGTCGCTCGACAAAGCGCTGGCGAAGAACGAAGAATATCGCATCGGCAAACACAAGTTCATTTTGGAGAAGGCGTAGTTGCGCTCACCCAATCTGGCATCGGCCGTTGCGCTGAAAAGACGGGTAAAATCAATGCCATGTTCAATCTAAAGACCACCCCCTTCCATGAGCGGACGTCCGCTTTGTGCCAGCCACAGAACTGGCGCAAATGGGCGGGCTACTTCGCCGCCGGTTCGTACGAACACACGCTCGACCGCGAGTATTGGGCCATCCGCAACGCGGCCGCGCTGATAGACGTCACGCCGCTGATCAAGTACCTCGTCAAAGGCCGGGACGCGGCCGCGCTGCTGCATCGCGTCACCACGCGCGACATCCACAAGATGAAAGTGGGACAGGTGGCCTACACGGGCTGGTGCGACGAGGACGGGAAGATGATAGACGACGGGACCGTCTCCCGCCTCGACGATTCGACCTTCCGCCTGACCGCGGCCGAGCCGAACCTCCGCTGGCTGACGCTGAACGCGGTCGGCATGGACGTGGAGATCGTCGAGATCACCGACGAGGTCGCGGCGCTCAGTCTGCAGGGACCCCATTCGAGGTCCGTGCTGAAGCGGGTCTGCGAGGCGGACGTGGACGGGTTGAAGTACTTCCGTCTGATGGAAAACAAGATCGGCGGGGCCGACGTCACGATCTCGCGGACGGGTTACACAGGCGATCTCGGCTACGAGGTCTGGATGGCGAACAAGGACGCGCTCCCCGTCTGGGACGCGTTGATGGACGCGGGCGCGGACTACGGCATCACGCCCGTCGGGATTTTGGCGATGGACATGGCGCGCGTGGAAGCGGGGCTGTTCATGCTCGACGTGGATTACACCTCCGCCTCGCACGCGTGGATCGAGCGGCAGAAGTCATCGCCGTTCGAGTTGGGCCTCGATTGGACCGTCGCGCTCGACAAGCCCGGCTACTTCGTCGGACGCCGCGCGCTGGAGAAAGAGAAACGCGAAGGCTCCGAGTGGAAGATGGTCGGCCTGGAAGTGGACTGGGAGGGGATGGAGAAATTATTCAAAAAAATGGGACTGCCGCCGCAGATCCCCGGCATGGCGATTCGGGCGAGCCTGCCCGTGATGGCGGGAGGCAAACAAGTGGGATATGCGTCCACGTCGAGCTGGTCGCCGCTGTTGAAGAAGTACATCGCCCTCGCCCATTTGCAGAGACCGCATTACGAGATCGGGACGGACGTGACGCTGGAAGTGACGGTGGAACATCAACGCCGGCACGCGCCCGCCCGCGTGGTGAAACTTCCCTTTTACGAACCCGAATGGAAAAAGAAATAATCATGGACTTCAAACTGACCATCTACTCCGATTACATCTGACCGTGGTGCTATGTCGGCCAGGGTGTGGTCGAGCGGTTGAAAGAAAAATACAACGTGGACGTGGACTGGCGTCCGTTCTACCTGCGTCCCGACATGCCGCCCGAGGGACTGGACCTGCCCGATTACGTCCTGCGCGGACGGGAAAACGGCTCGGAGGAACGCCTGCATCAGATCGCGGGATCGTACGGGATGAAGTTCGTCTCTGCCCAGCGGCTTTACAACACGCGTCTCGCCCACGAAGCGACCGAGTTCGCGCGTGAACGGGGACGGGGAAACGAGTTCCATCGGATCGTCTTCCGCAAAGTCTACGCCGAGGGAGAGGACCCAGCCAGATGGGAAACGCTCCGCGCCGCGGCCGAGGAGGCGGGTCTCGACGCCGATTCCATGCAGCGCGAGGTGGAGGCGGGCAAGTACACCGAATCCGTCGCGGCCCAGGTTCAAAACGCCTACCAGATCGGCGTCCAAAGCGTCCCGACATATGTGATCAACGACCGCTACGCCATCGTCGGCGCGCAGCCGTATGAAGTGTTCGCGCGGACGTTGGAGAAGTTGAAGAAGGATGGGGAGATATAGATTGCATTGCCAACCATAAAAACTGCTCCTTGCACAAAATCTGTTTATATCGGATAATTATCAAGAAACGATAATTATCCGATATAGATGAAAACCACCCTTCTCCAGCCATTTGAGCGAATCCCCTACTTTACGATCGAAGGATTCAAACAGGCCGCCGACATTTCGAAGGCGGAGCAGGCGCGCCTGTTGCTTCACCGCTGGGTCAATGCGGGGCATCTTATCCAGTTGAAGAACGGCGTGTATATGACCCGCCGTTTTTACGAACAGCGCCGCAATGATGCGGCATTCTCCGCGGCCGTCAGCGCCATCATTCTGCCGCAGTCGTACCTCTCCCTCGAATATGTTTTGCAGAAATACAATATCATCACCGATGTAACCTACCCCGTCACGGCAATCACCGCCAAGAACACGCGGCGGATCGTAAACTCTCTCGGCACATTCTGGTATCGAAACCTGCGCGCGGACTTGTATCACGGCTTCACGATCTCCGACTATTTTGGAGTCAAATACGCCGAAGCAACATTGGCAAAAGCCCTCTTCGACTTTCTCTACCTTCGTCCGCTCTCGAACGTTCTACGCGCTCCCAACCTCGATCTGGCCGAGGAACTACGCCTCAATCTCGACGATGTGGCGGGCGAGGCCGTCTCGGAGTTTTTCTCCCACGTCGAGCGGAGCGGCGTCCGCAAGATGAAAATGGCTGCGGAAAATTTCAGGAGGCATGTGTGGCAAACCTGGTACAAACCCTCCAGCATGTTCTGACAGAAAAAGACCCCGCGTTGGCAAACGAGACCAAACGGATTCTCTTAAAGTCTGCTTTGCAGGCATTCACGTTGGATTTCCTCTACAACCATCCCATCTACCGCGGCTTGAACTTCTACGGCGGGACATGCCTGCATGTCGTTTACGGATTGAATCGTTTATCGGAAGATCTCGACCTGGATAACGGACACGGCATTGACCTTGCCAGCCTGTCCAGCGATGTGCTTGCTTTCTTTCAAAAAACACACAGCTATTCCGAAGCGGCGGTCAAAACCCAGAATGCCGCCAACGGGATTTTGCGAATTACGCTCAAATTCCCCGTTTTGAACGCGCTCGGACTATCCAACACGCCCAACGAGGCGCTTCATCTAAAAATGGAAGTGACTCATCACAAGCAGGCAGCCGTGATCAAAAAGACGCCCGTGTTATATTATGGAAGAAGCATTGTCCCCGCGCATTTTTCCCTCGAAACGATGATGGCTGGAAAAATGATCGCCTGCCTCGAACGTAACTTTCAGCGCGGACATGCTGACGCGACCCTCAAAGGCAGGGACTTTTATGACCTGCTCTGGTTCATGCAAAAACGCATCGAACCCTTGAAAGAGAAACTGGCAAAAGATGGTAAAAAGGAATATACGCCCGAATCAGCAATGGCCGAATTGAAAGCAAAAATTCAGCATATCCGTAAAGAAGACCTTGCCATTGACCTGCTTCCCTTGTTTGAGTCGCGCGTCTTCATCGAGGCCTGGCTGGATGGTTTCCACGAAAATTTTGACGATCTGATGGCCGCTTATCTATAAACGTTTGCTTTTTTTCTGATGTGCCAAAAGGAGGCATTTCCATGCGCGTCCCCGTCCCTGAAAAATATGAACGAAACGGCTGGCCGTCTGTTGACCGCCCCGACCTGGCGCCGCCCGAAGGCTGGAGCCTGCCGCTCATCGCCTCGGTCAACCGCGTCTACCAAAGCCGCCTCTCGCCCGACGGCGGCCGCATCGCGTTCGTTTGGAACCGCGAAGAACAGGCCGACATCTACGTCATGCCCGCGAAAGGCGGATGGCCGAGCCGCGTATCGTTCACGCGTCCCAGCACGCCGTATTGGTGGGACCGCGCCCCGCAGTGGTCGCCCGACAGCAAATGGCTGGCCTTCCGCATGAAGGGACACGTCCACATCGTGGACTCGCGCGGCGGCATTCCCGAAAAACTGCCCGCCCCGCTCGACGCCTCCGCCTCGCCCATCTGGATGCCCGACAGCAATCAACTCATCGTCACGATCCGCCCCGACGAGATCCCGCATCTCGCGCTGACCGACCGCGAGGGGACCTTCGTACGCGTCCTCACACGGGACGCGGGCGAGGACTCCGACCCGCGTCCCTCGCCCGACGGGACGATGGTCGCGTACGTCCACTGGCCCGACGACGACCGCAACCGCCGCGACATTCGGCTGGTTGACCTCGCCTCGGGCGCGACGCGCGTCCTGGTCGGCGCGCCGAAGATGAAGGACTGGTTCCCGCGCTGGTCGCCCGACGGGAAGTGGCTCGCGTTCCTCTCGCAGCGCTCGGACTTCAACCAGGTCTGGCTCGTCCGCCCCGACGGGAGCGACCTGCATCCGTTCACGGATCTCGGCACGAACGTGGAGGAGTTCTCGTGGTCGCCCGACGGGACGCGGCTGGCGCTCGTCGTCAACCGACGCGGCAGGCTCGATTTGGCCTCAGCCGCTTTGGGGTCGGGGAGAATCGAGGAGGTCAAAACGGGACGCGGAGTCTATTCGCGTCCGCAGTGGAGTCCCGACGGCGCGTACATCTACGTCGAGTATGAAGACCCGCTGGCGCCGCCCGACATCCATCGCATTGATGTGGCGACGGGGCGCGTGAAGCAGTTGACGTTTTCGAATCCGCCCGCGCTCGCGACCCGTCCGATGGTCATGCCCGAGGAGGCGGTCTATAAAAGTTACGACGGGCTGGAGATCGCGGGCCTGCTTTACAAACCGAAGCATCCCAACGGCGCGGCGCTGGTGCATCCGCACGGCGGGCCGACCGAGCAGTTTGGGTACACGTGGGAGATTTTGATCCAGTATCTGGCGGCGAAGGGGTACACGGTTTTGTGTCCGAACTATCGCGGCTCGACGGGATACGGACTCGCGTTCGAACACGCCAACTATAACAACTGGGGCATGGGCGACGTGCAGGACTGCCTGCACGCCGCGAAATTTTTGGCGGAGATGCCAGAGATCGATCCCGCGCGGCTCGGCATTTACGGTTCGAGTTACGGCGGCTATTTAACGGTGGCGTGCCTGGCGCGCGATCCCGAATTTCTTTTCGCGTGCGGCATCAGCCAATACGGCGACGCGTCGCTGGTCAGTTCGTGGGCGCAGTGCGACCGCAACACGCGTCTCTACACCGAAATGCAGATCGGACATCCCTCCGACAATTGGGAGGTGTTCATTGACGGATCGTCCATCCATCAGGTGGCGAACATCCAGGCGCCGCTGCTGCTCCTGCACGGACTGGAGGACGAGGTGGTCGTGCCGCAGGCCTCGGAGGAACTGGCCGAAGCATTGAAGCGTCACAACAAGACGTTCGAGTACAAGACTTACGCGGGCGAGCCGCATGGATTCCAGAAACGCGAGACGGTACTGGACGCGTCCGCGCGGCTGGAACGGTTTTTGGACTGGTATCTGCTGCCGCCGTCGGTGCCGAGTCCGATGCGGATGGAGTTGCCGAATGTGGCAGATGAGGATGAAGAATAGGCGTTTGGGATACGGATGAACGCGGATTACACAGATGGACGCGGAGAGGTTTAATGTTCTCCGCGTTCGTTTCAAATATCCCACCGACCCCACCAAATGCGAAGTAGAATCAAATTAGGCTGAAATAGCCAATGCAAGTATAATCGCCCAAAAGGTGACAACATGCGGGATAAGGAATTCATCCTCTTCTGCGACGAATCGGACAGACACGGCAAGTATTACTCCAACTTTTATGGCGGGGTGATTGTTGGTTCCTCGCAATACCAGCGAATTACTGACCGTTTGAACAATACCAAAGCCGATCTCAATCTTTATCAGGAAGTCAAGTGGGAAAAAGTAACTGAACTCTATTTGCCAAAATACGAAGAACTGATCCGCGTCTTTTTCGAGGAAATCTCTCGTAGTAATCTCCGCGTCAGGATCATGTTTCGCCAAAACGCCCACCTGCCGCGCGGATTGAGTCGTGAGCAGGTGGATTGGGAATATTATTTGCTGTACTACCAGTTCGTTAAGCACGGATTTGGGTTGGAGCATGTTCTAGAAAATATCCGCCTGCGTTTGTATTTCGATACTTTCCCCGACACTGCCGAAAAGAGCGAGCAATTCAAAGGTTTTCTGCTTGGGTTGACCAAAACCAAAAAATGGCAATCCATCGACATCAATAGAGAAGACATTACCGAAGTTCATTCCCACAATCATGTCATTTTGCAGTGTCTCGATATCGTTCTCGGTGCAATGTCTTTTCGTTTGAATGACAAACACAAGGAAATTCCCATAGGGGCAAGGCGGCGAGGGAAAAGAACCGTTGCCAAAGAGAAACTTTACAAGACAATTCTCTCTGAAATTCGCAAAATACGCCCCAACTTCAATATCGGCGTAAGCACGAGAACGGAAACGCCTGCCGACAGATGGAGGCTGCCATACATGCATTGGGCATTTATCCCGTCGGACGAAACTTTTGATTCCTCCCTGATCAAACCGCGCCGCAGGAAATAAAAAGACCCCACCTGACCTACATCAGTATCTGACGCATAACGTCAGACTTCGGTCAGGCAGGGGGGCTACGCTTATTATACAACTTTGTAGAACTTTGTCAAAACGAGTTTTTCGCGTCGGCGGATCGGATGAACGCGGAGAGTTTAATTCTCCGCGTCCGTTTTATCTTGGCGGGTATAATCGTTACATATCTATTCCAAACATCGAAATTTTCTATTTTGGAGGATTGCAATGAAAGCAGATAGTTTGAAAATTGCAAGAGTATTTGCCAATGGAGGAGACGTTCATTACGTTCTGCCTCACTTTCAGCGTGAATATGCTTGGGATAAAGAAAACTGGCAAACACTTCTGAATGATGTAATTGGGCTGTATGAATCTTATACGTCAGACAAAGAACCAGAGCACTTTATGGGGGCATTAGTAGTTATAAACGATGGTACGCGCAACGGGGTCATTCCAGCCTTTAAACTTGTTGATGGGCAGCAACGGTTAACCTCAATCTCGTTGTTGCTGTGTGCGTTAGGCCAAATCATTGAGAATACTCATGCTTCTTTACACAAACGTATCCGACGTTTATTGACCAACCCAGACGAAACGGATATTTTATTTTACAAACTTGTTCCCACCAAGAAATATGGTGATCGAGACGCTTATCTTGCTTTACTTAAAGGCGATGAATTTCCAGAGGGAATCGATTCAAAAATTCCAGAAGCATATCGATTCTTCTTCAAAGAACTTGACAACAGAATTAAGGCTCAAGCGGTAGACCCTGATCGTCTATTTCTTGTATTGGCAAATAGCCTACAAGTTGTTTTTATCGATCTTGATCAAGGAGAACGCCCATATGAAATATTTGAAAGTTTGAACGCAAAAAACAAACCTCTCACACAAGCAGACTTGGCAAGAAACTATATCGCAATGAAATTGCCTGAAAAACGGCAGACCGATGTGTTTGAAAAATCCTGGTCAAAGATTGAAAACCTGCTTCAAGACAAAAGAACGGTCGGACGATCAAATCTTGGCGAGTTGACTGGATTTTTGCGCCATTATTTGACGATGAGAAATGGGGTGTTATGTAATGAAAGGCATGTCTACGAAAGATTTCGAGATCGAATAGAAAATGAAACATCCAATGTGAATGAATTTGAGGAGGAGATTGGTACTCTAAAGAAGTTTGCGGAATATTATGATCGTTTGCTTCGCCCCGAACATGAACCCGATTTAGGCATAAAGACAAAATTGCGCCGCCTGAATGTTTTGGAGATTTCAACGGCTTATCCTTTCCTGTTGCAGGTTTACGAAGCATATGGCAATAAAAGTATTTCTCGCGCTGAGTTTGAGGAAATATTAGACATACTTGAAAACTATATTGTTCGTCGTTATCTGACCAACGAGCCAACCAATTACTTGAATAAGATGTTCCCTGTATTATGGCGAGAGATTAATCCATCCAAACTGATCGAGTCGCTGAAAAGAGTAATTGTTTCCAAGAAATATCCTTCGGATATAAATGTCCGTCGCGAAGTGTTGACTGAGCAAGTTTATGACAAACGCAGTCAAACGCGCGAAAAGATAGTTCTTATTCTGGAAACAATCAACAGACATCTTTCAATAAAGAATCACTCTGGCGGATACACGATTCTTGATAAGCCTGCAACAATTGAACACATCATGCCTCAAACCTTGAGTGATGAATGGAAAACCCATCTTGGAAAGGCATGGGAGCAAACTTATAAAGATTATCTGGATACTTTAGGCAATCTAACTTTAGTTACCCAAGAATGGAACTCGGAACTTTCGAATTCTCCATTCCCGAACAAGAAGAATAAACTTGAACGACATGCGTTGACTTTGAACAATGAATATTTCTCACAAAGAATCTCCAAGTGGGATGACAAAGCGATTCAGAATCGCGCGAAATTCTTGATCGAAGCAATATTGGAAATATGGACGGAGCTTGGAACACCACCTGTAGTTCAGAAATCTTCAGGCACAAAACCTAGATCCCTGACGATCCTAGGCCAGGCGTTTGTTGTAAATACATGGCGAGACGTTGCATATTACACCTCGCAAATCGTCAGCGAGTTAGTTGATGATTTTGAAACCAGGATTGCAGCACAAATGCCCGCTTATTTTGATAAACATGAATTCCAAAATGCTTGCAAACAACTTCCAAATGGTTGGTGGCTGTATTTGAATCTGTCAGCCGCTAGTGTTAAAAGCCTATGTCGCAATTTGCTGACACTTGCTGGTATTTCAGAAGATGATTGGCAATTGGAAGAAGATTAGAAATCTACGCTTGCCCCGTATATTTGAAAATTTTCCAATGACCGAATTCTTCCCCTACGACAACCTCACCTGGCCTGAAGTCGCTGACCTGCCGCGCGACGTTCCCCTCGTCCTGCCGCTTGGTTCCTCTTTCGATTCCGAGAAACTCGCCGCGCAACTGGGGAACCCCAACCGCGTCGGGATTCTCCCGTCCATTCCCTTCGGCTGGCGTGGGGGTTAGGTTTATAATTGGGCAAGAGAGAGTTCCATGACTACCCATGTCAAAAACATCTTGAAAGAAATCAAAAAGGGACTTTCCCAACTGTACGGAAAACGCCTTCGCGGGCTGGTTCTTTACGGTTCCTATGCGCGCGGGGATAATCGGGAAGGCTCCGACCTCGACATCCTTGTAATACTCAACGAGTTCGAGCGTTCTCCCATTGAACTGGATCGCACCGAAGATTTGATGAGTGAATTGTCGCTGAAATACCTAATCACCATCAGTCCGCTGTTCATGCGCGAAAAAGACTGGCTGACCGCAGACAAACCCCTGCTTCGTAATGTGCGGGCGGAGGGTGTGCCTATATGAAAGAGTCCACCCAGCAGTTACTCGTCAACGCCGAAGAGACGTTGAACGCGGCAGAAGTTCTTCACAAAGAGGAATATCTGCGCGACGCCGTCAATCGCGCTTACTACTCTGTTTTCTATATCGCGGAAGCTCTGCTCAATGAAAAGGACTTGCGCTTCAGCAAACATGGGACGGTGCATGGAGCATTCGCCCTGCACTACATCAAAACAAAGATTTTCAACGAGAAATATCACAAATTATTGACAGGCGCTTTTCGCCGCCGTATGTTGGGGGATTACGATGAAATAGCGCGGTTCACATCCGATGAGGTAAAACAGGTAATTGAACAAGCTTGGGACTTCCTGAGCGCGGCAAAGAACTATCTTGCCAGCCAGCCTTGAAAATGACCTCCTTCTTCCCCTCCGACAACCTCACCTGGCCTGAGAGATCGCGGGGGAACCATCCACGAATAGATCACGAACACCGGCGCTGCACCGAACGCAGCGCGGTGCAAGCGTAATCGAATATGCGCTCATCGTCGCGTCGAAGACGTTTGTCAAAATAGCCCCCGCGTCGGGCCCGAGCCGCTCCGATTGCTTGACAAGCGCTCGAACGCGCATATAATAACGTCAACATCTGAAAACGCTTTGACCGGGACAAGTAGGCGGTCTCCTGTTTCTGACAGAGAGTCGACGCTGAGAGTTGAGAGCCGAGACCAGAAACGCCCGCCGAAAACCCCCCGCGAGCGGCGAACAGAACAGTGACCAGTTCACGGTCAGTCAGTATGGGAAACGGATTGCTCCGTTACAGGCTGAAGAGATGTAAAGCGGAATGTCGTCCGCTCTACAAATCGGGTGGAACCGCGTGAGCAAAACTCTCGCCCCGTGTCGGGCGAGAGTTTTTTGTTAATCGAAGCGGAGAGTCCCGCGTTCTCCAAAAAGAACGGGAACCCTGCAAGTCAAGAAAGGAAGCGAAAATGGCTCAACAAGTTCAGGAAAAGTACGAAGAGTCCCACCTTTACAAGGTCCGTCATTCGGCGGCGCACGTCATGGCGCAGGCTGTGGTCGAGATGTTCCCGGAGGCCAAGTACACCATCGGGCCGCCGGTCGAAAACGGTTTCTATTACGACTTCGACCTGCCGCGCAACCTGACGCCCGAAGATTTGGAAGCCATCGAAAAACGGATGCGCCAGATCGTGCAGGGTAAATACGATTTCAAAAAGACGGTCATCTCGGCGGACGAGGCGCGGCAGATCTTCAAAAACCAGCCCTACAAACTCGAATTGATTCACGGTCTCGAACAGGGCGGGTTCGACGAGTACGGGAATCCGCTCAACGCCAAGCCGGAGATCTCCATCTACCAGCACGATTCGTTCACGGACCTCTGCCGCGGTCCGCACGTGGCGAACACGAAGGAGATCAAGCCCGACGCCTTCAAGTTGATGTCCATCGCGGGCGCGTATTGGCGCGGCGACGAGAAGAACAAGCAGCTGCAGCGCGTCTACGGGACGGCGTGGGAGAGCAAAAAGGAGCTCGACGACTATCTCCATCAACTGGAAGAGGCGAAGAAGCGCGACCACCGCAAACTGGGACGGGAACTGGAGATCTTCATCTTCGAGGACGAAGTCGGCCCCGGCCTGCCGCTGTGGCTCCCGAACGGCGGCGTGTTGATCGAGGAGCTGGAGAAACTCGCCAAAGAGATGGAAGAGCAAGCCGGCTACGACCGCGTCCGCACGCCGAGCCTGACGAAGGAAGATTTGTTCATCCGCTCCGGCCACCTTCCCTACTACGCGGAGAGCATGTATCCGCCGATGGAACTCGAAGGCGTGAAGTATTACGTCAAGCCGATGAACTGCCCGATGCACCATAAGATCTTCGGCTCGAAGCAGCGTTCCTACCGCGACCTGCCCGTGCGTCTCGCCGAATACGGGACGTGCTATCGCTACGAGAAGTCGGGCGAACTGTTCGGGCTGATGCGCGTCCGCTCGATGCAGATGAACGACGCCCACATCTATTGCAGCGAGGACCAGTTCGAGCAGGAATTCCTGAACGTGGTGGACCTGTATCGCAGGTACTTCGACCTGTTCGGCATCGAGAAATATGTGATGCGTCTCTCGCTGCACGGCAAGGCGGGACTCGGCAAGAAGTACGTGGACAACGAACGTCTGTGGCTGAAGACCGAGGAAATGGTGCGCCGCGCTATGGACAACGGCGGAGTCCCCTACGTGGAGGCCGAAGACGAGGCCGCTTTCTACGGTCCCAAAATTGACGTTCAGGTTTGGTCCGCCATCGGCCGTGAGTTCTCGCTGATGACGAACCAGGTGGACTTTGCCGTGCCGGAGCGCTTCGACCTGCACTTCACGAACCGCGAAGGCAACGAGGAGATTCCGCTCTGCATCCATCGCGCGCCGCTGTCCACGCACGAGCGGATGATCGGCTTCCTGCTCGAACACTACGCGGGCAGTTTCCCCGCCTGGCTTTCGCCCGAACACGCGCGCGTCATCCCGATCACGGACAATCAGAACGAGTACGCGCAGGGGATCGTCCAGCAGTTGCGCGCGCAGGGGATCCGCGCCAGCGCGGACGTCAGCGCGCAGCGCATGAACGCCAAGATCCGCAACGCGCAGGTGATGAAAGTCCCGTATATGCTCGTCGTCGGCGAGAACGAGATGAACGCGGGACAGGTCTCGCTGCGCGTGCGCGACGGCTCGCGCCAGGACAACATCCCGTTGGGCGATTTCGTCGCGCGCGCGAAGGATCGGATCGCGAGACGGGCGAAGGAGTTGTAGGGGAGAGAGAACAGAGAGGAGAGTAGAGAGTAGAGAACAGGCGGAGGAACTTCCTCCGCCTGATATTTATTGGCTAGTTGATTTTACGGAAACACTTCCTCGGCCTTGTCTTTTTTGCGTCGCGTCAACCAGTAACCCAGGCCAATGGTAAACAGGAAAACAAGCGCAAATACGTTATATCCATTGCTTACATTGACAGGGTCTTGCGCGCCGAGCGAGAGTAGCATTATCCATCCAGCGAGAAGATAGCCGAATATCAAATCGTATCGGTTGGCAAGGCGGACTTTGCGCCAGGTCGAATGGAAGGAGAGAATTGCAGCGGGTGTTAAAGTTAACAACTCGAGGAACAACCAAAACAGAATTCGTGCGGGGGAGATCAAGCCTGTTGATAATTCTGCGTAGTGTTGATCGAAAACAGGATATTTCTCCTGGACGGAAAATAGTACGTTGACGAGTAATTGGTTTTCGTATGCCTTGAGAAACGCTTGAGCCAGCATAATGAAAGCAATGCCAAAACTGGCAAACAGCCATTTTTCCCAAAACAAAAGTTTCTGTTCGAGTTGATCCATCGTCGGGATATTTTTACTTTCCATCGCTTTCTCCGTTCATCACATGTTGAATCCGTTCCGCCACTGCGGGATGTTTAAAGATGAAGATGTTCCGTTCGATGAACATCCGCAATAAGCCGCGCCCCTCGTCGGTGAGACTGTAATATTTGCGCGGCGGACCCAATTTGGATTCCCCGCTTTCGCTGGCGACGAGTCCCATTTCCTCGAAGCGGCTGACGGCGCGGTAGATGCTGTTACCGTCGGCGGAGATCATCCCTTCGCTGAGACGCGTCACCTCAGCGCTCATTTCGTACGGGTAGGCCGGCTTCTCGTCCAGGAGCAGAAGCAGCCAGAAGGTGAGCAGTCCCTTTTTATAGACGCTCTCCCAGTTTTCGAGCATGGAATCAAGATTGGGCACTGATGTCTCCTTTGGGTATTATTCTATAGGTATAATACTGAAGATATTATAGTGAACGAGTTGGATTTTGTCAAGCCGCGTCAACGGATAATTGCCCGGCGCGAACCTTTCGTTGACGGCTCTCCGCCGCCCGTAGTATCATACGTCCGCTCAAAGAGCAAAGGAGACATCCATGAACGGAAACGATTTTGTCGGTTGGATTTTACGCTCGCCGTTCCACAAAATGATGAGCCGCGTCACCATGCTCATCATGGTGACAGGGAAAAAATCGGGCAGGGGATACACCCTCCCGGTCTCGTATTACGAGGACGGCGGTTATCTCTGGATCATCACAAGACGGGACAGAACCTGGTGGAAGAACCTGCAAGACGGCGGCGCGGACGTCAACCTGCTGGTGAAGCGGACGCCCCTGCGCGGTTTTGCCAGCGTGGAGTCAGACCCGAAGGCGACAGAAGCGCGGCTGGTCCAATACTTTCAGCGCTTCCCGCGAGCGGCGCGGGCGATGAAGGTCCGCATGGAAAACGGCGCGCCGCATCCCGAAGATGTGGCGCGCGTCCTGAAAGAGCGTATGTTTGTGAAGGTGAAAGTCGCGGAGTGACCGGGCGGGGAGACAAAAGAATCCGCAACTTCAAGAAAACTCTGACGCTCAACCTCCGTTTCATTGACGATTCCCCGCCGCGCGTGGTATCATTCGCCCGCTCAAAACCAGCCGCTGGCTGGTTGTCCGTTATTTGAAACGAGGAGATGATTTATCAGCGCCAACGATTTTCGAGTTAATGAAGGCATCCGCGTCCCCGAAGTGCGTTTGATCGGGCCGGACGGCGGCAACGTCGGTGTGGTTTCGATCAAGCAGGCTTTGCAGATCGCCCGCGACGCCGACCTGGACCTGGTGGAGGTTTCGCCGAACGCGACCCCGCCCGTCTGCCGGGTGATGGATTTCGGCAAGTTCATCTACGAGCGCGCCAAGAAGGAACGCGAGGCGCGCAAGGCGCAGACCAAGATCGAGGTCAAGGAGATCCGCCTGCGCCCGAAGACGAACGAAGCCCACCGCGGTTTCAAGGTGGACGACGCCCGCCGCTGGCTGTTGCAGGGACACAAGGTCCGCGTGACGGTCAAGTTCCGCGGCCGCGAGATGGATTATCCCGAGATCGCGCTCGAAGACCTGAAAGAAGTCGCGCAGACGCTTTCCGATGTGGGCGTGATCGAACAGGCGCCGATGATGGAAGGGCGCACGATGCTGGTGGTGCTGGCGCCGGGAAAACCGTCCGCCAAGAAAAAGGAAAAAGTGGAGAGTCCGGTCGAAGTCCCGGCTGAAGCGTAAGTGTAAGTCCCCAACGATGTTCAAGTCCGCGGGAGGAAGTTCGCCCGCGGTGTATTTTGTCTGAAAGGAGAAAGTGTCATGCCCCGCAAAGCAAAGGCTGGCAAGGTCAAAATGAAGACCCACAAGGCGACCTCGAAACGGTTCCGCCTGACCGGCGCCGGCAAATTGGTGCGTACGAAGGGCGGCAAGAGCCATCTGCGCCGCCGCACGTCTGACCGCACGAAAGCGTTATTCACGGAAATGGTCGCCGTGGAAGGCGATGGGTACGTCAAGAAGATCAATCGCCTCGCGCCGTACATGAAGAAGAAAAAATAATTCGTTATTTGCGGCTTTCGGGCGTAAGCAACTGGCGTAACCCGCCGACGCCCGAGGGTTGCAGGAGGTTTTGAAAATGGCTCGTGTAAAAAGCGGTCCCTACGGGAATCGCCGTCACAAGAAAGTTTTGAAGTTCACCAAGGGACAGCGCGGCACGAAACACCTGCTGTTCCGACGCGCGAACGAAGCCATGCTGAAGAGCATGTGGTACGCGTACCGCGACCGCCGCATCCGCAAGCGCGACCTGCGCAAGTTGTGGATCGCCCGCATCAACGCCGCGGCGCGTCTCAACGGCACCACGTACAGCCGGTTGACGGCCGCGCTCAGGAAGGCGAACATCGGTCTCAACCGCAAGATGCTGGCCGACCTTGCCATCCGCGACCCGCAGGCATTTGCCGCGGTGGTGGCGCAGGCGAAGTAGCGTAAACCAGAAACCAGGTTTCTCCAGAAACCTGGTTTCTTTTTTTGTTGTAGAATGGAGGCATGAGCGACATCCTGGTTGAAAAAACTTTGCCGACGGGCCAGACCGTCCAGATCGCGCGGGGCGACATCACGCTCGAGAAGACGGACGCCATCGTCAACGCGGCCAACGAATATCTCCAGCACGGAGGCGGGGTGGCGTGGGCGATCGTCCGCCGCGGCGGGGACTCGATCCAGGACGAAAGCGACGCGTGGATCGAGAAGCACGGACTCGTCTCCCACTCGCGTCCCGCGTGGACTTCGGGCGGGACCCTGCCTGCGAGATTCGTGATCCACGCGGTCGGTCCCGTGTGGGACGCCCCCCAAAGCGCGGGGGCAGGCGGCGACGAGGATCAAAAACTGGCGGACGCGGTCACCGGCTCCCTGCGCGTCGCCGACGAGTTGCAGTGCGAGTCCATCGCCTTTCCCGCCATCTCGACGGGGATCTTCGGTTTTCCAAAAGAGCGCGCCGCGAAGGTCATCTTCAAGGCGATGGAGGATTATTTTTCGAGCAATGTTTCTGGATTGAAATTGGCAAAAATGGTGTTGTGGGACGACGAGACGGTGAAGGCGTTTTTGGCGAATTGGGCGGGGGATGGGCAGGCTGGCGGCGTCGAGCGATGATCGTTTCAGCGCAGAATTCCAAAATCAAATTTGTCCGCGCGTTGCTGGGAGGCGCGAAGGCGCGCCGCACCGAGTCCGCTTTTGTGGCGGAGGGCGTGCGGCTCGTCGAGGAAGCGGCGAACAGTCGTTGGGGATTCCGATTCGTTTTGTACGATGAAACTTTGAGCGGACGCGGAAAGTCGGACGTCGAAAATTTACGGTCGCGGGGGATCGAGTGCGAGGAAATATCGCCCAGTCTGATGAAGTCCCTGAGCGACACCGAAACCTCGCAGGGCATCCTCGCTGTCCTCGACCATTCTCTGCTCCCTTTTCCCCGTTCTCCGAATTTCGTTCTCGTCCCCGACCAGATCCGCGACCCGGGCAACCTCGGGACGTTGATCCGCTCGGCGGACGCGGCGGGCGTGGACGCGGCGTTGATCCCGCCCGAGACGGCCGATCCGTTCGCGCCGAAGGTCGTCCGCGCGGGGATGGGCGCGCACTTTCGGCTGCCGATCCTTTCGATGGGCTGGGAGGAGATCGCCCGCAGGCTGGACGGCTTGCAGGTCTATTTGGCAGACATGGAGGGAAAATCCTGCTGGCAGGCAGACTTGCGCGTCCCGCTGGCGCTGATCGTCGGCGGCGAAGCGGGGGGCGCAAGCGCCGCGGCGCGGAAACTGGCGACGCGGCAGGTCAAAATCCCGATGGCGGGAAAAGCGGAGTCGCTCAACGCGGCGGTGGCGGGGTCTGTACTGATGTTCGAGGCGATGAGGCAGAAGACAGTAATCAGTGATCAGTGAGCGGTGAGCAGGGGGCAGTAATCAGTGAGCGGTGAGCAGGGGGCGAGGTCACGCCCGCTTTAATTCCTTAAATCCCTCTCCCAGCGCTTCGTGCGCCACGCCGACGACCATGAAGGCCCTCGGGTCCGTCTCCTGGACGATGGCTTTGATCTGCGCGATCTCGGCGCGGCTGACGACGCAATACAATACGGGACGTTCCTCGCCCGTGTACGCGCCGGTCCCGGCGAGGGTCGTCACGCCGCGCTCCAACTCGACGAGGATCGCGGACGCGATCTCGCGCGGCTTTGCGGTGACGATCATCGCCGTGCGGACGGTGCCTCCGCCCTCGAGGACCGTCTCGGCGGCCAGGCCGCTGACGTAAAGCGTGACGATGGCGTACAACGCCTCTTTCCAGCCGAAGGCGAATCCCGCGGCGAGGATGACGACCGAATCCACCATCAGGTAACTCTGCGTCATCGGGACGCCGCGCCAGTGGTTGAGGATGCGCGCCAGGATGTCCGATCCGCCCGAAGTCCCGCGCGCCCGGTAGACGAGTCCGTAGCCGATCCCGCTGACGACCGCGCCGTAGAGCGAGTTCAGGAAGATGTCGTCGGTCAGTCCATTTTTGGGGAAGAAGGGAAGCAGGAGGAGCAGGTCCACCGCGAGGGAGTAGGCGACGATGGCGAGCGCGGTGCGGACCGCGAAGCGGCGTCCGCCGAGGAAGCGCCAGCCCAACAGGAAGAGGGGGATGTTGCCGATAAGCACCATCACGCCGATGGGCCAGTCGGTGTAATGGTGGATGATCTGCGCGATGCCGCTCACGCCGCCCGAGGCGAGTTTCGCGGGGACAAGGAAAATGCGCAGCGCGACCGCCTGTATCAGCGAGCCGACGACAATGAGGGAGTAATCGCGCAAACGCGCCCAGAGTTTTTCTGAAGATTTCATGCGCCGATTATAACCGCCCCCGTCAACCGGCTATGGATCGCAGCGGATCCAGGCCCGCTCCAGATATTCCACGAAGCACGCGGGACGGCCGGGGTTTTCGGCGGCGACTGTTTCCGGGAACGGGGCGTTGACGATCAATGAAGGATAGGCCGACTTCAATGTTTGTTGATACCAATCGAAGGCGAGCAAATCCTCGGCGATGACGGCGAGGTCGGGACGCTCCTTCACCGCGTAATGGAAATACCACAGGGCGAAGACGGCCTCGTCGCCTTTGGCAAAGACGATGGCGTTGTCTGGCATTTGCGCCATGACCATCTGCCCGAACTGTTCGGCGCGCGCGTCGCGGGAGGCGTCCATGCGCGGGAAGCGGGACGCGGCCAGCGCGAAGATGTAGACGAGCGCGAGGAGACCGAACGCCCACGCCATCTTTTTATTGCGCGGCGGCAACGGTTCTTTCCGCGGACCTGAAAGCGCGTCTATCAACCCGTCCACGCCGAGGCCGAGCCAGACCGCGAAAGACAACACCAGCGGGAGGAGATACAGATACGAATCGTCGGTGGAGTAGACCGTCGCGAAAACAAAAAACACGGCCGCGATCCAGATCGTGTTTCGATGCAGCCGCGAGCGGCGGAAGTAGAAGATCAATCCGAGCAGGGACAGGGCCAGCCCGGCGAGTCCAAATTGATCGCGAAGCAGGGCCGCGGCGGATTGGAGCCGCGCCGCCAGAGCGGAGCGCGTCAACGCGAGAAGCTCGTCCCGGTAAAGCTGCCCTGTCGCCAGCCAGAGGAAGTTCTTCAGCGTGACGGGATTCCCCCAGTTGACGGGCGGGTTGGTCAACGCGCGCAGCGGGAGGGCGAGGTAGGTCAGCAGGCCCGCGCCCGTCCACGCGAGGCGGCGGAGAAGCGACGATCTGTTCGGGGCGGCGAAGACCAACGGCAGGAGAAAAATGGACGTGACGTGATTCCCCATGGCGAGGCCGAACGACAATCCAAGCGCGGGATCAGGTCCCGGCTCGCGGAGGGAAAGGTATAGGATCAGCGCGACGAAGAAGGCGTGCAGGGCGTACACTTCCGTGATGACGGCCTGCGACCAGAGCAGGGGGGAAAGTCCGAAGGCCAGCCCCGAGAGAACGGCCGCGAGGGTATTTTGCGAGGCGCGCTTCACCAGTCCATAGACCAGCGCGGCGGCGAGCGCGGCCGCCAGCGCGGAGAGCAGGTTCGTGCGGAAGGCGAGCGTACCGACCGGCAAAAATTGGAAGAGCCGCGCCAGCAAGAGATAGGTGGGATACCCCGTCGGGTGGGGAACGCCGCCGGTGGCCGCGGCCGCGATGAGGTCCCCGCCGTCCGCGCCGCGGTGAGCCCACGTCAGGCCGGGCGCGAGGGTCAGCCCGTAGACGGTCAACAGGCCGACGGTCAGGAGGAGAGGCGGAAGGCGTCCCGGGAATTTCATGTCGGAAAAGAAAAGGATGGAGTTGAGAGACTCCATCCTTTCGATCTGCGGCTGCGGAACAGCCTATTGTCCAGCCGGGACGTACACGCCCGTCCCCATGGCGGGAGCGCAGGCCAGACCGTTTTCAACGGTTGTGGGCAAAGCCAGCCACGACGCGGCGATCTGTTCGGAACTGTCTTCATGGACCAGACTTTCGTAGAAGTAGATCGTCACCTTTTTGGTCGGCGGGGCGGCAAAACAGATCTGCCATTTGCCTTTTTTGTCGGTCACATTCTTTTGCGTCTCCGCCCATTGGTAGTGAAGCACGTGACAGCCGGGGAAGAACAGCAGGTCGCCGTTGTCGGGGAAGGCGACGAGGGCGGTATCCTCCACCGGGAATTCGACATAGAAGCGATTCATCAGGCCGCTGGTTTTGTAGACGACCTTCAAGGTGCAGACGCCTCCCATTGCATACGTGCCGGAAGCGCGGATCACGTTCGGGGAGGAGGGCGGCCGGACGGTTCCAGGTCCGGGCGGAGGCGTGGGCCCGACCGGGCCTGTCTTCGGGATCGGCCCGCCGGGGATTACTTTGCCGGCCGGCATGTAAACGCCCGTGTACAGCGCCGGCGCGCAGGCATAGTCGCCTTCCACGCTGGTCGGCAGCGGAATCCAGACGCGCGAGCCGCCGGGCGGGTTGTCGAGGTAGTAGTAGATCGTCAGTTCCATGTCGGAGCGTTTGCCAAAGCAGACTTTCCAGTCGCCGTCCTCCGCGTTGGCCTGTTCAACCGCCTGATCCTGCTTGAAGTGGACTACGTGACAGCCCGGATAGTAGAGTTGATCGGGATACCCGAAGGGGACCTTCCGCGAGTCTTTGACTGGAACCTCGGCGTCCACATTGACTTTGATGTCGGTCGCTTTGAATTCCGCGTCGAACATGCAGACGCCGCCGACAAGGTAACTTCCCGAGCCGGTCACGACGATGCTCAGGGGTTGGGCGGCGGTGTTGCTCACGGCTTCGAATCCGGTCATCGGCTGGGATTGCGCCGCGCCGTTCCAGCGCTCGGCGAGGGTGGGGTTGGTCCGCGCCACGCCGACGACGATCAAAACCAGCGCAGCCACAACAAGAACTTGAAAGAATCGTTTCATGGGAACCTCCGATTTATTGGGGCTATTTTACCCGCTGGCGCTTTTCCAGCCCCTCGGATTTCGTCCGAGTTGCAAAAGCGGCTCAAGACCGCTCGCGGAAACAGGGCAGCGCGCGGAGAAACCTCCGCGCGTACAACCACGGCCAGAATCCGAACGGCGCGCGGCCATAGCGCCATTCCATGTACGCGCGGCTGGGAAAGACATCCTGCAAGGCGATGAGGGGACGCTGCCGCCAATCGGGGAACGTCAGCCAGGTAAGCAGGTGCGCCAGGGCAGGATATTTGACCGTGAGACCATTCCAGGCGTGGACGAATCGCTCGCCCCGCGCCGGACTCAACCCCGCCAACGCCTCCCGCGCGGACCTCGGGACGGTCCCAGGCCATAAACGTTCCACCCGCTCCAGCCCCTCGCGGACGGGGATCGTCAGCCGCCACTCCCGCGCCCGCGCGGCCGCGACCTCCCATCGCAGGGACTCTCCCGCGCGCGCGATCTGCGCGGCGATCTCGTAATAGCGGAAGAGCGCGGGATCGAAACGATGGTGCAGTCCCCAATGCGCGCAGGCGTAGACGACCTCGTCCTCCGCGCCGAGTTCCAGCGCGTCCACGCCCGCCACGTTCAGCGGACGCGTCCGCGCGAAGAGCTTGTCCATGTCCACCCGGCGCGCGTCGTAGGATGGGATGTGGATCAGTCCCCAATGCAGTCCGATCGAGAAAGTATTGGCGGGATTTCCCGGCCGGCTCGGAAAGAAAAGTCTTTCGCCGTTCGTATATCGGCGATGGTAGCCGGGCCAGCTTTCCCGTTCGGGTTCGCAGCCGAGACGCGCCAGCGCGGCCGCGGCCGCGTCCACGCGGCGGGGATGGACGAGCAGGTCCACGTCCTCGCACAGCCGCTGGCTGGCGTCGCCGCCGTAGATTGTCTGGATGTAGGCCCAGCCTTTCAGGACGATGACGGAGACGCGCGCATCCTTCAGCGCGGCGAGGGACTGGCGCACGCGCAGTCCGCATTGCTCGCCATACATTCCCTGCGCGGCGCGGAACAGGCGCAGGCGTTCGCGGAAGGATTCGGGCCAGCGTTCTTGCCGCGGCTTGATAAGCGCGTGGAAGCGCGCCGCGAGACGGTGACGGACCAGGAGCGAGTACAGCGCGTCCCAGTCGGCGTCCGCGGGCGGGTCGGGGAGGGGACGCGCCGCGAGACAGTCGAGCAGGTAGCGGAATGCGGAGGATTCGTCTGCCATGATTTGCGTAATGGGCCCGCGCGAGGCGGGGCGGAGAGATTATAGCCTGAAGAGGAAAATATCATTTTAATAACAAAAAATTCCTTGACAAACTCCATTATTAAATTAGAATTAATCATCTTCGAGCGGCGAACAGGTTGCAGGATTTTCGGTTCGTCCCGGCCGGTGAATTTTCTGATTTAAGGAGGCGCCTCGGAAACAATCCAGCTCGATCCCGACGTTGCTTTGCCAATTCAACAAAGGAGAAAAACGTGAAAAAGAAACTTATCGCGCTGTTAAGCATTGCCATGGTCATTTCCCTGGCTCTGCCGGGTACGGTCTCTGCCACCAGGCAGGACGCTCCTGCCGCCGGCCCGTTCACTCCCGGGCAGATAACGACGTTCAAGCAGACGATCCCGATCAATTTTGTGTTCATCGGGTACAAACCCTCCGATATCAACACAACGGATTTCTCGCAATGGCTGCCCGCCGCTTATAAACCCATAGTCCGCTATCCGACATTCTACGGCCTGCCTGGGCGCGACATGGGGCTGCAATACAATTTCTCGTATCGCTACATCTACAAAGATAATACCTTCGCCAGAAATTTCTTTTTCTACCTGCGATCCATCGGGCGGCAGGGCGATCTTACCTACCATCAGGAAGCGTATAACGCCATGGCCAATAACTATGTCGATGTGAACGGCCCGGTGCTGTACATTGACGGACCGTCGGTGGAGAAGTGGCTGGCTAATCAATTGAAGCTGGGCGAGAGAGGCTACACGCTCGTGTTCATCAACTGGTATAACCGCCCGGACTTTAAATTCCACGTTTACACTAAAACCAACGAACCCGATTTTGATACCCTCTTCAATTTCGGCGATGAACTTTCTTCCCGCAAGACGATTGCCTGGGGCGGCGGCGACAAGCGCCTCTGGTTCTACGATCTCTCCGCGGGACCGGAAGCCTGGTCTGGCAATTACGATGTGGACAACGCAGACTTGGACGGCGATTCCATCCCCGACTATCGCATGCCTCCGATTTGGGAGTATGCCGCTGGCGGGTATCGCGCCCCGTCCGAACTCAGCAGCGACCTGGGCATGGTTTCCCGTTTCGTCGCCATCAACCTGCTCTTTACCGGTTCGCCGCTCTACGATCCGATGAATACCGTTCCAAAACTTCACGGCCGCAAAGTGGTGCATATTAATATGATGGAGGATGATCCGGCCAGCCTCGGCGTGAACTATGCCAAGCCTTCCTTTGTCTTCAATCGTTTTAAACAGTTCCAGCCCTACTACAACTGGGTGGCGAAAATGGCGGACAAGAAGCCGATCGATGCCAACGCCCGCAGGGCCTTCCGCATCTGGACCGGGTTGGATTCGTCCAATGATTGCTGGAATGGCTACGGCGATCCGTTCGCGGAACTCTTCTGCTTCTTCAAAGCCAACCGCGCCGCCTATGTCCCATCCTACGTGCCAGGCGATTATGTGGCTCCCATCCATGTCTTTAACACCACGGCCGCCAATATGGGCAGCCAATTTGGCCTGCTCGGTTTTGCGGACGACAACTGGGTGAATGGCAGGCAGAGTTACGTCTTTGTATTCGGCGGCGACTTGTACCGCGCCATGGGCTACGGTTTCACCTCCACCATCATCCACGAGGGAGGCCATCATTTCGGCTTGTCGCACCCGCATGACGGATACGACTACGAATATGATATTAACTACGGCAGCGAGGGCTCTCTGTACTTTGCCTGGTCTGGCGATGAAAGCGCCACCGTCATGAGCTACATGGATCTGACCACCGAGTTTGGCCGTTTCAACAAGGACAACCTTTATCGTTGGGAGACGGCCGGCTACCTGAACTGGAGCAACATACTGCTCGCCGACCTGATGGCGCACCCCAAATATGCTTCCGTCAAGAAGTACGTTGCTAAAGCGGAGAGCCACGCCTCCATCGCGTTGAGGGCTTTCCGAGGCTGGAATTACGAGATGTCCGCTTCGCAGGCCAGACAGGCTTACAGGCAGCTTGTCATTGCCGCTCGCGCGTTGCGCACGCCGACCCCGGATGTCATGCCGGCCGCTGAAATGCAAATCGGCAACGCCAACTTCCCGCGCGAAGGCGACCCGATCCGCTTCCCGGATAACTAACCCGATCCCCGCTCGTTTTTCAGAAACCAGGTTTCGCCAGAAACCTGGTTTCTGCTTATAATCCGCACATGCTCACCCCGGAACAGATCGAAACCAAACTCGACCGCATTCTCTTAAAGGTGCAGAAACCCGGCCGATATGTGGGCGGCGAACTCAACAGCGTCGTCAAGGATTGGGATTCCGCCGACGTCCGCGTCGCGCTCGTCTTCCCCGACATCTACGACATCGGCGTTTCCAATGTGGGACTCAAGATCCTCTACGACCAGGTCAACCAGCGCGGCGACGCGCTGGCCGAGCGCGCCTACGCCCCGTGGACCGACATGGAAGCGCTCATGCGCGCCGAGGGGATTCCCCTCTACGCGCTCGAATCCAAACGACCTTTGAGCGGGTTCGACCTCGTCGGCTTTTCCTTACCCTATGAGACGCTCTACACCAACGCGCTGAACCTCCTCGACCTGGCGGGCATCCCCCTGCGCGCGGGCGAACGCGGCGCGGAGCATCCCATCGTCATCGCGGGCGGACATTCCACGATCAACCCCGAGCCCATGCACGCCTTCATGGACGCGTTCGTGATCGGCGAAGGCGAGGAAGTCATCCACGACATTATCAACGTCCTCAAATTACGCAATACGCAATACGCAGTACGAGACGATCTTCTCCTTGCCCTCGCCAAAATCCCCGGCGTGTACGTCCCGCGCTTCTACCAGCCGCATTACATGGACGATGGGACCATCGCGCGCGTGGAGACTCTCGCCGAGGGGATCGCCAACCCCGTCGTCAAGCGCATCGTCGCCAAACTGCCCCCGCCGCCGACGAAGTTCATCGTGCCGAACATCGAAGTCGTCCACAACCGTGCCTCGGTGGAGATCACGCGCGGCTGCACGCGCGGGTGTCGGTACTGCCACGCGGGCATGATCACGCGTCCCGTCCGCGAACGACGCGTGGACGAGATCGTCGCCGCGGCGCGCGAAGCCGTCCGATCCACAGGGTTCGAGGAACTCGCCCTCCTGTCGCTGTCGTCGTCCGATTACACCCACATCGAGGAACTGGTCGCCGCCATCGGCGAGGAGTTCAAGGACGAGAAACTCACGGTCTCCCTGCCGTCCCTGCGGATCGAATCCGTCTCGATTGATTTGGTAGACAAACTGCGCGGCCGCCGCGGTTCGGGCTTTACGCTCGCGCCCGAAGCCGCCACGGAACGGATGCGCCGCATCATCAACAAATTCATCTCCGACGAGGACATCATCAACACCACGCGCGAAATCTACCGCCGCGGCTGGACGAACATCAAACTGTATTTCATGATCGGCCATCCCAGCGAGACGCTCGAAGACGTGCAGGCCATCGCCGACCTGTGCAAGCGCGTCATCGCCGAGGGACGCAAAGTCGCGGGGATGAAAGTGAAACTGCACGCGGGCGTCAGCACGTTCGTGCCGAAACCGCAGACGCCGTTCCAGTGGGTGTCGTGCGACACGCGCGAGAACATCCTCGCCAAACAGGCGCTGCTCAAACGCGAACTGCGCGACCGCAACATCAAACTATCCTGGACGAAGCCCGAAGACACCCTGCTCGAATCCTTTTTGTCGCGCGGCGACAGGAGACTCGCGGAGGTGATTTTCACCGCCTGGAAGAACGGCGCGAAGTTCGACGCCTGGGAGGAACATCGCCGCTTCGAGACGTGGATGTCCGCCTTCGCCGAACACGGGCTCGATCCCGCTTTCTATACCCACCGTCCGCGCCGCGCCGACGAGATCTTCGCCTGGGACCACATCACCGCCGCGGTCCGAAAAAAATATCTCTTCCAGGATTTCCGCCGTTCGCTCGAGGGACACATCCGCGTGGACTGCCGCCTCAACTGCTACGCCTGCGGAATCCTGCCGACCTTCGCCGACCTGCGCCGCGACAACCCAGGCGAGGGCTGGAAGTGTCCCGACGTGAAAAGCCCGCGGAAAGCGGACGTTAGCGACCGCGGACAACCGCTCGCCATCCGATGAGACTCCGCGTCGCTTTCTCCAAACAGGGCGCGCTGCGCTACATCGGTCACCTCGACCTGCACACCCTGCTCGAACGCGCCGCCCGCCGCGCCGCGTTGCCCCTCGTCTACTCGCAGGGTTTCCATCCCGCGCCGAAGATCCAGATCGCGGCCGCGCTCCCGCTTGGATTTTCCAGCCGCGCCGAGATGGCGGACCTCTGGCTGAGCGAAGACCGCGACCTCGTCTCGCTGCGCGCCGACCTGCAATCGGCCCTCCCGCGCGACATTCAAATCCTCGACGTTCAGCAGGCGGACGACCGCGCCCCCGCGTTGCAGACGCTCGTCGTCGCCGCCGAATACGAAGCGACCATCCCCGACGAATTCGCCTCCGACCTGACCTCGCGGCTGGCCGCGCTCATGGAGGCGGAATCCCTCCCCCGCGTCCGCCGCGGGAAGACGTACGATCTCAGGCCGTTGATCGAGTCGCTCGAAGCCGCGCCCGCCGAAGGTTCAGGAGAGACGCGGGTGTTGCTGCGCCTCGCCGCTCGCGAGGGCGCGACCGGCCGTCCCGACGAAGTCCTGGCCGCGCTGGGCATCCCGCCCGAGTCGGCCCGCGTGGAGAGAATCCGCCTGATCTTTCGGGATTAATCGGCGCAATGGTTTTATAATGCTCCCAACTCATTTGCGAGGAGAATAATCATGGCATTCATCGGCGCGCTGTTTTTTGGATTTGTCCCGACCTTCCTTTTCGCGGTATTCCTGTATTGGCTGGACCGTTACGAGAAAGAGCCAAAATTACTGCTCGGCGCGGCTTTTATGTGGGGCGCCGTGGTCGCCGCGGGAAGCGCGTTTGTCATCAACACTGTGCTGGGAATCGGCGTTTACATTTTCACCGGCTCGGAGGTCGCCACCGACCTGACGACCGGCTCGATCATCGCCCCTGTCGTGGAGGAAATCTTAAAGGGATTGGCGATTTTGTTCATTTTCCTGATCTTCCGTAAGGAATTCGACTCGATCCTGGACGGGATGATCTACGGGGGCGTGACCGCGCTCGGCTTTGCCGCCACGGAAAACGCCTTTTACATCTACGACCGCGGCTTCTCCGTGTCGGGCTGGAGCGGATTCTGGTTCCTGGTCTTCGTACGGGTCGTCCTGGTCGGCTGGCAGCATCCGTTTTACACGGCTTTCACGGGGATCGGTTTCGCCGTTTCCCGCTTGAGCCGCAACCTGGCTGCAAAATACCTCGCGCCGTTGGCCGGTCTGGCTATCGCAATCATCGCCCACTCCTTCCATAATACGCTCGCAAGCCTCACCCGCGGATGGGGCGGCCTGGCCTTGGGCGCCCTGATTGATTGGGGCGGCTGGCTTTTCATGTTCCTGTTTGCCGTCTGGATGATCCGCCGCGAGGGGAGACTGCTTCCAAAACATCTCCAGCAGGAAGTCGCCGAGGGACGCATCACCGCCGCGCAACTGCGGACGGCGGCCTCTCCCTTTGGGGCGAGTCTGGCGAGCCTCGGCGCGCTGGGGCGCGGCAAGTTCAGGGCGACGACGCGCTTTTATCAGGTTTTGGGCGAGCTGGCGCACAAGATGGAAGAAGTGTCCATCCTGGGAGACGAGGGCGGCTATGCGGCCATCATCGAGCGGTTGCGCGGCGAGATGGCGAATCTCAGCCCGCAGGTGAGCGCGTAAGACGCTCTCCGCAGGAAACGCCGGGCCTAAACCGTTGGCGAATTGACTTTTTTGCCTGAACCTTGTACACTAGACGCAAGTTATTCTTTATTTTTTTGGAGGCAGAGATGGCAGGAAAATATCAGTTGGTCATGCGTTCCGGTCCAACGATTGGCGCCCTGTATTCGCTGGAGGGCGAGTCGATCAGCATCGGGCGGGACGCTTCTAACACGATCCAGATCAATGACGCCGAGGTGTCGCGCCGCCACGCCCGCCTGCAATTCCAGGGCGGAAAATACGTGATCGAGGATGTCGGCTCCACCAACGGGACGCACGTCAACGGGCAGCGGATCATGTCTGCCTACGTGCTGCGTCCCGGCGACGTGGTCTCGTTTGGCGAGGGGATCGTGCTGGCTTACGAGGTTTTGGATTTCGACGCGGCCGCCACGCTGGCTGTGCCGCGCTCTTCGGGGCAGGCGCGGCAGTACGCGCCGCCGCCCGCTCCCGCCCCAGCCCCGGCCTATGCGGGACAGGTCGCGCCCGGGCCGGGGGCTGCTCCCGCGGCGCGCAAGACCAATCCCCTGCCCATTGTCATCGGCGTGGGCGTGCTGGTGTTCCTCTGCGCCTGCGGGTTCGCGCTGTACCTGGTCGACGCGACCAATCAGTGGTGTAACCTGTTTCCCGGCTTGATGAAGATGTTCGGATTGTATTGCCCGTAAAACGGCGGCCCCCGCGATGGCGGGGGCTGTTTGATTAAAGACGGCTGCCATACGACCGTCTCACGCGCTCGTGAAATTCGCTTTTTGGCTTTCTGGCCGGCGCAAAGCGAATTTTCCCTCCATCCTTTTCGATTATCCTGCGAAAGTTTTCAGGCGACGCGTGATCTTCCAGCATGTGCGGGGCAGCTCTGCGGAGAATTCGTTTACTCCGGCTGCTTATCGAAGAGTCCCTTCTCCACGCGGTAGCGTTGACGGATCTCGTCCAAAACGACCAAACGGCTGTTTTCCTGCAAGTACCAATGCTCCCACCCGTTGCACGGAGCGCCGTCCATGTAGCGACTGCCCGCCTTATGGATGCTTCCTTCGAAGCCGTCCGCCGTGCGAATCCGCGCGTCGGGTTTGATGGTCGCAAAGCGGGATTTGTCCCTGGAGAAAAATAATTTTTGTCCCGCCCGCAGGAAACCGTCCTCCACCAGCGCGGAGAATTTCACCTTCGGCGCGGACTTGCGTTTGCCGGTCACGTCGAAAGTCTGCGGATCGAACTCACCCGGTCGGACAGCGGCAATGCGTTTTTTGGCGGCTTTGATATATTTGTCCTCCCGCTCGATCCCGATCCAGTTGCGATGAAGGCGTTTGGCGACCGCGCCCGTCGTCCCGCTGCCAAAGAACGGATCGAGGACCACGTCGCCCGCGTTGCTCGAAGCGAGAATCACGCGATATAGCAGCGCCTCGGGCTTCTGCGTGGAGTGAGCCTTGTCGCCGTTTTTATCCTTCACGCGCTCAGTCCCGGTCGCCAATGAAAGCAGCCACCAATCGGAACGCATCTGTTTTTCATCGTTCAAGCCTTTCATGGCTTGATGATTGAACGTGTACTTCGCGCCCTTCCCCGAACTTGCCCAGATCAGCGTTTCGTGGGCGTTCGTAAAACGGACGCCGCGAAAATTGGGCATCGGGTTGGTCTTGACCCAAATCACGTCGTTCAACATCCAAAATCCCAGATTCTGCATGATCGTCCCGACGCGGAAGATGTTGTGATATGAACCGATCACCCAAATTGAGCCTGTGGGTTTCAATACGCGCTTGCAGGCAGTCAACCAATTACGGGTGAACTCATCGTAGTCCGCGAACGAATCGAACCGGTCCCAGGAGTCGTTCACGGCGTTCACTTTGGTCATGTTCGGGCGGTGAAGTTCGTTTTGCAGTTGCAGGTTATAAGGCGGGTCGGCAAAGATCAGATCAATGGACCTCTCAGGCAGGGAGTTCAGAGTCTTGACGCAATCGCCTTTGAGAATTTGATTGAGGGGCAGGTTCATACGCCGCGATTATAGCAGAAGGAGTCTTTTAAATCGCGCTCTTCATTCTTCCGCCCGTTGGCCCTCCCCAAACCGCGCCGCCCGTCGTGACGCCGCGAGCGCGTTTCCCCATCCCGCCTCCCAAACAAAAAGGCGGCTGACGCCGCCAATTTGCCGTTATGCTTCCTGTCCGCTTAACTGATCGCCTGCGAGTCGATTCAAACTGACTCCAGTCTCTGCCGCTTCGATCGCCTTCGCCATGCCTCGATCGTTATATTGACGCGTGGATCGCCATGTCAGGGCGTCTTGTAGAAGCGCGGATCGCCCAGTAACGACACATCGAGCAGTAACAAATCGCCGCTTTCCTGCGGAAATTCCAGCGTCACCATCGTCAACTGTGTCAGATCAATGCCGTCCAAACTCGCAAGTTGAAAGCGGTCGGCGCCTGCCAAAATCGGCATTCCGCCGAACCCATAAAACTCATCTGGTTCAGTGTAAAGCAAAGGCGTGGTATTGGCAGTAAACGTCTCGCTATTGCCTGCCGCATCCACAAGGCGGACTGTGAAACTGATGGTCGCCGAACCGCCATTCAGGTCGCTGGTTGGATCAAGAACAGTGCGGATATTGAGCGCGTCGTAGGCGGTCGCGTCAATTGGCGAAAAGGTCAGCGTGTAACTTGCCGCGGGCTGTTCCCAAGTCAGCCGCTTGATGATCGGTTCTCCGGGTACCCCAAACTGGTCAAGGTTAACGAAGGTTGGATGGCAAATCTCTTTGGCTTCACACGAGGTGACAGACAATCCCTCACCCGCTTCCTCACCGACCTCTTCATTGTTCAGCAAAATCTGCTTGTCGGCTGTCGTCAAATTGGCGACAATGGGCAGACCGTAGAGTTGAGTCGGGGCGGGTCGCTCAACCGAAAAGGGGAGAGAACCGT
>JAANMU010000773.1_pt1 | contig 35072 bp, 30 predicted proteins | sample 7279701 | NCBI WGS metagenome assembly JAANMU01 (sample SAMN14094539, study PRJNA606508) | bioreactor metagenome | isolation source: A lab-scale SPAN reactor treating ammonium-rich wastewater day 57 | place: Ireland: Galway | collected 2017-03-13
TGTTGCGGCTGCGGTAGCGGCTCGTGTCTTGCAGGCTCTCGATGGCGAGGTTGCCGCCGACCCCGGCTTCGACCCGGCGGCCTTCGACCACGGCCCCCCTGAGGGTGGTGTCGCCCCCCGAGGCGAGACTTGCCGTGTCGCCGGCGCTGACTTGGGTGTTGGTCCAGGCGGTGTCGGTGCCCTGGCTGCGGCCCCGGGCGGCGCTGGCACTGGCCGTGGCGGCGACGCCGAGGGTGGCCGGATCGATGGATACGCCGAGGCTGGCGCTCGTGCTCCGGGTCTGGCCGCTGAGGGTGGTGTCGTTTCTGGCGGCGAGCAGACGGATTTCGTCTTCGGCGGTCAGCGTGATGTGGCGTCCGGCGGTGAGTTCGGCGCCTTGGATGGTGATGTCGCCCGCACCCTCTCCCCCGCCCGCGGGGGAGGGGTGGGTGATGAGAGTGAGGTCGCGCCCGGCGGCGAGGGTCGAGGCGGCGGCGCTGTCCGAGGTTTGTGTCGTTTTGCTGCTGCTCTTCGATGTGCCCAGGCTGAGGTTGAGGCTGATGCCGCCGGCCTGGCCCGGGTTGGCGGCAACGGCCTGGGCGGCGTTGTAGCCCGCGAGCGCGACGTTGGCGGCGGCCAGGGCCTGCATGCGCGGGTCGCGGGTGTCGCCGGCGGCCCGGCTCATCGCCTGGGCGGTCTGCACGGCGGTGACGACGGGGCTGGATAGTGAGACGGTGAGGCCGCTCTGCTTGCTCTTGACCTCTTGGGTGACGGTGCGTCGCTCGCGGGCTTCGACGATGTCGATACGATTGGCCTCGATCACGATGTCGCCCTGGGGGGCGAGGAGATCCGAGCCGGTCAGGGTGAAGCGACCCTCTCCCCCGGCCCCTCCCCCGCCCGCGGGGGAGGGGAGTCCGGCCTCGATGCGCACGTCGCCTTCGATACTGCCCACGCTGCTCGCGGCGGCGGTGACGGCTTCGTCGGTGTTGCGCCGGGAGAGGCTGCGGCTGCCGATGGTGAAGCCGGCTCCGCCGCTGCCGAAGACGCCGCTTTGTTTCTCCTGCTTCTCGTGGCGCTCGCTGTGGCGTTCTTCGGCCGCCTGGATGACGATGTCGCCGCCGGCCGTGAGTAAAGTCAGTCTGCCTGAGACGGCGTTCGATCCGGTGAGGGTGAGGTTGCGGCCGGCTTCGAGGTCCACCGTGTCGCCCGAGACGGTGCTGGCCACGGCCCGGGTGTCACTGACGGCGTCGAAGCTGCTGCTCTTCTTGCTGGAGAGGAAACCCTTGCTGCTCGTCTTGTGCCGCTCTTCGCTGCTTTGACTGGCTTCGCCGGCGGCAAGGCTCAGGTCGTGCCCGGCTTCGAGGCGGAGGGCGCCCGATTGGCTGGTGAGGGTGGCTGCTCTTGCGCTGAGGTCTGCGCCGGCACTGAGGGTCAGATCGCCCGCAGTTTGGATGTCGCTGCCGATCTCGCGGCTGAACGCTTCCTTGCGGTTGTGCTTCGCCTCGCCGATGGAAAGCGTGCCGGCTTCGGTGACGGTGCCCAGGGTCAGGTTGCGGCCGGCGATGAGGGTGGTGCCCTCGCCCCCTTCCCCCTCTCCCCGGCCCTCTCCCGCGAGGGGAGAGGGGGAAGCCGCGGTGGGGGCGGCGTTGATGATGGCGGCGGCGATGAGGTCGAGGTCGCGCGAGGCTGCGGCCACCAGGGTGCCGTTGGGGTGGGTGACGTAGAGGCCGGCGAGGCGGTCGAGGGTGGTGCGCGTGCCCTGGGCGCTTTGGCTGTCGCGCGTGGTGCTCTCGACCTTGAGGTCGCGCCCGGCCAGCACGGTGAGGCGGTCTTCGGCTTCGAGCGTGCCGCCCCGGTTCTCGATGTCCTGCCGGGCGGCGAGCCAGGTGTCGGCGCCGGTAATGCGCCCGCCCAGGTTGCGGATGTTCCCGGCGCTCAAGGTGACGAGGCGGCGCCCGGCGATCGTGCCGAGGTTGGTGAGATCGCCCGTGAGGTTGAGTGTCAGATCCTCGCCGGCAATCAGGGCGCCCGCGCCGGTGACGTCCCCTTGGCGCACGCGGGCGTAGAGCTGGGGGGCGAGGACTTTCTCCTTGCGGCCGTCGGCCAGCGTGACTTCGCGCTCGACCAGCCAGACCATGTCGGTGGTGAGGCTCGCCATCTGTTCGGCGGAGAGCGCCACGCCGGGGATGAGCTGCCAGTCGCGGGCGTAGGTGAGGCCTGCGGCCATCAGGGCGCGGTACTGGGCTTCGTCGTCGCTGTAGCCGGCAAGGAAGCGCCGGCCGGTGAGGGCGGCCACCTGTTCGGTGATGAGGCGCTGCTCGTAGAAGCCGTCGCCCAGGCGCTTTTGCACGGCGGCCGGGTCGAGGCCGAGCTGGGCGAGCATCCAGTCGCTGGTGAGCCAGTTGCGGTAGCCGGCAAAGCGCGGATCGGTCTCGATGAGGTAATGCGCCGTCGAGCCGGGGTGGCTGCGGTACAGGCTGCTCGTGGGCAGGGCGGTGCTGACCGGCACGCCGGCGATGATGGATGCGCTGCCGGTCGTCAGGCCGGGGACGGCGGTGCCGCTGCCCGAGGGGGCCGCGTTCTGTTCGAAGCGGGCGGCGGCAATGTCGATCGTTTGCAGCGACGGCGCCGGGGCGTAGCCGTAGGCGTTGTGGTCGGTGTCGTCGTGGTCGGTGTCCGGGAAAAACAGATGGGCCGTGCCCATGTCGGTCCGCCTGCGCGTGCCGCTCGCATCGAGGTTGGCGAGCGTGCCGATCGCGCCGGAGAGCGCGCCGCCGGCGACGATGTGGCTCTTGTCGTTGACGAGCGTGGCGGCATCGATGCGCAGGGCGCCGCCGGAGAGGATCTGCCCCGGGTCGCTCGCCGCCATCCGCGTCTCGTCGGTGGCGCGGTTGAATTCGTAGAGCCAGAAGGTCGCCCCCCAGCCCCCCGGGGTGTTGAGGATGACGTAGTTGTCCTCGTTGCTGGCGAAGAAGCCCTGGCCGACCATATAGCCGAAACCGCCGGTGGCCGGCGGGGCGTAGATCGTGCCGGGATGCGGCGTCCAGGAGAAATGGATGTCGCCCGGCGCATAGCGATTGCCGCCGAGGGCGTATTCGTTGAGGGTCTCGTCGCCGACGTGCGCCTCGTAGGTGCTGAAGTGCAGGTTGGTGTTGTCGATGCGCCCGACGGACAGGTCGAGATCGCCCAGCGCCTCGATCGTGGCGCTGGCGTTGGTGAGCGTCTCGGCGCTGCCGGTGGCGCGGCGGCTGCCGTCCAGGCTGCCGCCTATCGCCATGTCGCCGGCGCTGAAGAGGAGGGCGTGCTCGCGGTTGAGGATGTCGCGCGCGCCAATGTCGAGACGGGTGCGGGCGGCGATCACCGGGGCCGTGCCGGCTTCGGCATCGTTGTTGAGCGTGGCGGCGGCGATGGAAAGCGTATCGCCATAGATGCGGCCCGTGCCGAGGTTGTCGAGCCGGCCGGCGTCGATGCGGGTGTCGGCGCCGTCGATGAGACCGCGGTTGGTCAGGGTGCCGGTGACGGCGAGGCGGGTGTTGGCGGCGGCGATCTCGGCGCCGGCGGCGTTGTCGAGGCCGGCGGCGGCGACGGACAGCGTATCGCCGGCGCTGAGTTTGGCGCGGTTGTCGAGCCGGCCGGCGATCGCCAGGCTGGCGTTGCCGTTGGCCTGGAATTCGCCGTAGTGGACGTAGTCGCCGGCGAGGGTGAGGGCGAGGTCGCCTTGCGAGAGCAGCCGGCCGTCGGTGTTGTCGAGCGCGGCGGCGGCGATGGAGAGGCTGCCGGCGTTGGCCGCCAGGGTGCCGCGGGTGTTGTCGAACCCGCCGCTGAGCGCGAGGGCGGTGTCGCCGGCGCCGACGATCTCGCCGTCGGTATTGTCGATGTCGCGCGCGCGCAGATCGATGCCGCCGGCGGAGAGGTGCGCGGCGCGGCTGCGCAGGGTCTGCGCGGCCTCGGCCGAGAGCGCTCGATCGGCGCCGATCGTGGCACGGCTGGCGTCGATGTCGCCGGCGCGGGCGGTGAGCGTCATGTCGCGCGCGGCGGTCTGGCTGTCGGAGAGATCGAGGCCGGCGGCGTCGAGCGTCATGTCGCCGCCGGCGAGATTCTGGCCGCGGGCCACGATGTCGAGCGTGGCGCGGACGGCAAGGTCGCCCGCCGGAGCCAGCGTGCCGTCGTCGCGAATGCCGGCGCCGAGCACGCTGCCCGCGGCGCTGTCGACGCGGCGGGCGGCCAGCGTGGCATTGCCGCGCGCGGCAACGATGCCGGTGTTGAGGAGGTCGCCGGCCGTGGCCAGGCCGAGATCGCCCTGCGCGTAGAGCGTGCCGGCATTGTCGACGCCGGCGGCGGCGTTTAGGTGCATGGCGCCGCCGGCGGCCATGTGGCCGCTGTTGATGAGCAGGCCGTCGGCCGTGACGAGGACCTCGCCGGCGGCGGCGCCGAGCGTGCCGGCGTTTCTCACGCCGAGACCGGCTTCGGTGCCGACGAGCACGATCTTGTCGGCGTACATGCCGCCGAGGCTGGCCACGTCGATGGCGAAGGCGGGCGCCGGGCCGCTGCCGGCAATGGACGTAACGGCGGCGTTGTCGGCGTCGACGCGGTTGGTGCCGGCGGTGATCTTCAACTGGCGGGCCCAGATGCCGGCGTTGACCTCGACGGCGCGGGCGATGATGTCGGCGTAGTCGCTTTGACTGGCGTCGAGCCCGCCGCCCTGCACGGTGACCTTGCCGCGTTCGACGAGATAGCCTTCGAGATTGCCGCCGCTGACGATGGGCGTGCCGGTGGTGAGCGTGGCGCGGCTGGCGTTGATGAAGCCGCAGCCGTCGCAGGTGACGCCGGCCGGGTTGGCGATGACGACCTGGGCACGGCTGCCGGCGACTTCGACGTAGCCGGCGAGGAGGCTGGGGTTGCTGGAATTGACCTCATTCAAAATGACGCGCGCCGTGCCGCCGGCCAGCCAGGGATTGCCCTGCACCCAGCCGCCGAGCTGGGTCAGCGCGTTGGTGCGGGCGTTGTTGAGGATGGCGCCCTGGCGCTGCACGTCGAACTGGCTGTAGGTGTTGCGCGAGACGCCGGCGGCGCTCGGCGTCTGGATGTTCACCAGCGGCACGCTGTTGCCGGCGTTGAGCACGGTCGGACGCTGGCTTGCGGGGGCAGCGCTGTCGGCGACGATCTGCGCTTGCGCGGTGGGCAGGATCGCGGCGAGGCCGAACGCCACCCGGAGAGAAAAAGTCAGTCTGCGCAGCGCGGCGATGCGGATGAGATGTTTGTTCATATCGTCCCCCTGCTGAATCAGAATGTCCAAGTAAGGTTGAAGCCGGCCGTGGTCCGTGCGGTCTTGAAGCCCTCGGGCCGGGAGACCGGCTGACCGGCGAACAGGTCGTAGCTGAAATCCTTGTAGCCGCCGCGCAGGCCGAGCACGGCGCCGGTGAGCCGGGTGCCGACGAGGAGATCCGCCGGTGGCCCGCCGACGCGGCCGTGGTCGAGGCCGAAGTAGAGTTCCTGGCCGCTGTCGCCGAGCGCCCAGCCGAGGTCGTTGCGCAGCAGCCAGCCGCGCTCGGCGGAGAGCACGTTTTCGCCGTCGAAGCCGCGCACGCTGTGGCGCCCGCCGATGGCGAAGCGGTCCTGCGGCACGAGCGGCGTGCGATTCCATTGCGCGCGCCAGGCGCCGCCGTAGCGCAGGCGCAGGCCGCCGAGAGTGAAAGGGTGGTTGAGCGCGGCCTCCGCGAGGACGATGCGCGGCCGCGCCGTGCCTTCGCCAAAGGCTTCCTCGGGTGCGGCGAGTGCGCCCCAGGCGCCGGTGCCCTGGCGCCAGGCGAGGGTGCCGTCGAGCGTGGCGGCGCCGATGAATTCGCGGTGCGCCAGCGCCGCCTCCCAGCCGGCCATACGCCGGCGCTGCACCTCGATTTCGGTGTCGTCGATGAAGTTGGCGGAGGTTTTCAGATAGCCGCGCAGGGAGGCGGTGGTCTTGCGCGCGGCGTCGCGGTGGAGGAGGCGGGAGAGCTTGATCTCCGCGTTGTGGCCGGTGCCGCTGTAAATGTAGGTCTGGTTGATGCCGGCGACGGACTGGTGGTAGCGGTTTTTGCTCGCCGTGGCGCCGAGCGTCCAGTAGCCGTAGGGCAGGGAATAGTGCACGGTGTGGCCGCGCGTGCCGCGCTTTTCCGAATCGCCGTTGCCGAGGTCGCGGTTCACGCTGAGATAGAACAGGTCGCTCAGCCCCAGCGGGTTGTCGAGCGACAGCGTGACGCCGCCCTGGTTCTTGCCGGTGGCGCGGGCGCCGGCATCGTCGGCGGACAGCGTCAGGCGCAGCGGGAATTTCTGCCGGTACTCGATGACGAGATCGCTCTCGCCCGCGCGCGCGTCGTCGCCCTGCGCGGGCTCGATGCGGATGTCGGCGTCTGCGGTGGGCGGGCGTTTGAGGTTTTCCAGGCCCTGCTCGACGTCGCGCAGGTTGAGGGTGTCGCCGGGCGCGATCGGCAGGGCGTTGCGCAGGGTGACGCGCGGATCGGGACCCGAGGCAAAACGGATGGCGCGCACACGCCCCGGAACGATGGTCAGCACCAGCTCGCCGGTCTTGAGGTCCTGCGGCGCGGCGAGGACGCGGGTGGTGACGAATCCGGCGGCGATGATGGCGTTCTGAATGCGCACCAGGACGGCACTGATGCCCCGCGAACCCAGGCAACGGCCAGGAATGGGCTCCCCGCTTTCCAGAACGGTTTGCAGGGCGAATCCGAAGCGCTCGACGGCTTCACCCGCGAGAACTATTCGTGCGATCGGGAAGCATGGCGATTCGCCTTCGGGAATGCGCTCGCCGGCGGATGGCGTGTCCGGGCGCGGCAGGCGCACATCGGGGGTGCGTTCTTGTTGCCGGCGCAGCTCGCGTTCGCGCGCCTCCCGGCGGTATAGTTCCTGCGCCGCCGAATCGGCCACGGATTGGCCAAGCGCCGGCGCCGCGATGAACGCCGCCATGACGGCAAACGCCATGCATGGCCGGGCTTTGAGGGAAGGAAATCGAGCCATCGCCGGGTTCGGTAATTTGGGAAGAATGTCCCACCAGACCGTATTTTTTGTTGAAATGGCAACCTTGTCTGGATAAATCGAAATGTATTTTAATATCTTGCAGTCTAATTAACAATCATGGTTTGATATTAACAACCTTATATATATCTTAAGTTATGCAATCCATGGTCGTTATAAATTGGAAATAAAGTGCATCTTGTCGATTCGGCCGAAGAAACAGGATCGTCCGGCATGAAAAGCCGGCATAGGCCTGCCTATAATTCCGAAATGCGCCGGGTCATTCATCTCGACAACAAGTCCGACGACAAACTGCTGCGGCAGAAGGAGTTCCGCAGTCAGTTCGCGGCGAATTTCAATGCGGCGCTTGATCGGCGGGGCACGATTCCCGCCGGCTATGGCCGCGCGGTTGCCGTAGCGGAGATGTTCGGCGTCAGCCAGAACACGGCGGCAAACTGGCTGAAGGGCGAAGGGGTGCCCGAGACTTTTCGTCTGCCTGAAATCGCCGAGGCGCTCAATACGACGCTGGAGCAACTGCTGATCGGCGACCGCGGCAGCGGCGCGCACGTCATCGACGAGCGTTACACGGTCATCGAAGCGCATGGGGACGAGGATACCGAGGGCTATGCGCTGTATACCCTACCGGAGACGCTGCGCTCGATCGGCCTGCCGCGCGACATCCGGATCATGCGCGTGCTCTCGGACGACATGGAGCCGTATGTCCGCACCGGCGACCTGGTCATCTACGATCCCAGAGTGAACCGCATCCACGCCAACGGGGTTTTCGTGCTGAAAGCCGGCGGCAAATTCATCGTGCGGCGCGCCCAGCGCGGCATGAAGCAGACGATTCGCCTGATCTGCGACAACAACCGCTTCGGCGACGAGACCCTGGCCGATACGGACTTCTCGGAAAAAGACGAAGGCGACGGCCGCATCGCGGTTGTCGGATTCGTGCTTGCCCGTACGCTTATCGGGCGATGAGCCGGCGATTTCGCCGGCGCGGCGACACGGCGTAGAATGCCGTTCATCCTTTACGCATAACGGGGCTGTCCCGATGTTTCGAGCGGAATCTTGCCCGCTGTGCCACGAGCCGGGCGGTGAAATGCTCTGGCAGGACGAGCTCTGCCGGCTGGTGCTAGTGCCGGACGCCGACTATCCCGGCTTTTGCCGTGTCGTCTGGAAGCGCCATGCGGCCGAAATGACCGACCTCGACGCCGCGCAGCGCCGCCACCTGATGTCGGTGGTGTTCGCCGCCGAGACCGCGCTGCGCGCCACCGCCCGGCCGGACAAGATCAACCTGGCCAGCCTGGGCAACCAGGTGCCGCACCTGCACTGGCACGTCGTCCCGCGCTGGCGCGACGACCGCCATTTCCCGAATCCGGTGTGGAGCGCGGCGACGCGCGAATCGAGGCCGCGCGCCGCAGCGAACCCCGAGGCCCTGCGCGCGGCCTTCGTTCGCGCCATGGCGGAGGGGCAGGGAGGAGAATGACCGTCCCCGCATTCCATCTGCCCACGCTGGGCCCGGGCCAGCCGCCGGCCTTCGCCAACGCACGCAGCTGCAGCGACTGGCTAGCGGCGCAGCCGCTGGCCAATCCGACCCAGGCGCAAGCCCTGCTGCTGCGCCAGATCAACCTCCTCAACCGCTTCGACATCGCGCCGGCCGAGCGGCTGAAGATCCTCGAGTTGCTGCGCGACCCGATCGCCTTCGCCCAGGCCGAATCGGCGCGCAAGTTCGCCGGCCGGCCGCTGCCGCTGGCGCCGCCCGAGCAGGCCGCCATGGATGCCAGCCGCACGCTCTGGCAGGCCTTGCAGACCGGTTACCTGCACTGCCTCGCCGCCTGCCTGGACAACCACGCCGAGCTGCGGCCGCACGCCGCGCTGATCGCCCAGCGCGCGATCGCCGCCCTGCGCGCCGAACTGATCGACATCTACCGCGCCCCCATCGATCCGCCCGCCTCGCTCTGGCAGACGCTGCATCGCGTCTTCGCGGCGGCGGAAAGCCTCGCCGCGCTGTCCCCTCCGGTCAACGATTCCCTGCAGGCCACGCATAGCGCCACCAGCGCCACCGCCGCCTACGCGCAGACCCTGCTGCTGCACCGCGCCCGCCCCTTCGAGCTGTCCGGCCGCCAGCTCGCGCAGGTCGAGCGCTGGCTGCACCGCTGGGGCGGCAAGGTGGCCGTGCTCAACGCGCCGCCCGTCGAGCCACGGGTGCCGCCGCTGCTCGTCGACCTGGCTTCGGACGCGCCCGAAGCCACGGACCGGGCGGGCGATGGCCAATTGCGCTGGCTCGACCTGTCCGAGCTGTCGCGCAGCGTGAAGCGCCGCATCGCCCACTTGCAGAAGGGCGATTCGCCGGCCTCGCTCGGCCTGGGCGAGGATTGCGTGCAGCCTGCCTGCGAAAACCTGCTGCGGCACGTCTACCAGCAATGGTTCAAGGGCGGCGCGCCGCGGCTGCATCCGCGCCACGCCGGCGGCGGCACCTGCCGGCTGGTCACCGGACACGATGCCATCCACTACTACCTGTCCGGAAAAATCTTCCGCCAGCCCGGCCAGGCCGATGCCGTGTCGAAGAACCAGGCCGACGAGATCGCCACCTTCGGCCGCGTCGCCACGCGCCACGAGGACGACTACAGCCGCATCCAGGGCTTCATGGTCGAGCAATGGAAGATGCTCGACGAATCCGCCACCGGCTTTCGCCTCGTGCGCGCGCTCTCCCAGCCGGGCGGCCGCATCGGCGGGGGCCAGATGGTGGCCGTCATGCCGGACGGCAGCCGCGGCTACCTGCTCGCCGTGGCGCGCTGGTCGCGCCTGTGCGGCGGCGCGGAACTCCAGGCCGGCATCCAGATCATGCCGGGCAGCCCGATCACCCTCGCCCTGCGCGGCACCGGCCTCTCCGCCGTCAACGAGAAATACCGGCCGGGTTTCAGGCTGCCCGCCGTGCCCGCCCTGAAATATCCCGAATCGGTGATCGTGCCGGCCGGGTGGTTCCGCCCCGGCCGCATCATCGAGCTCTACGAACAGGGCTCGCGGCAGGTCCGCCTCACCCAGCAGCTCGACCGGGGCAGCGATTTCGAGCGCTGCGCATTCGACCGCCTATGAACACGAACCATCGCACGCTGCCCATCGACACGGCGGACGCGCGCGCCTGCACGGCGCTGATTGCCGGCTTGCCGCTCACCAACGCGCGCGAGGCGCACCAGACCCTGATCAGGCTGCTGACCGGCCTCGCCCACCGGCCGCCCCCGGCACCCGCCTATCTGGAAGTGCTCGAGGCGATGCGCGCGCCGCTGGCTTTCCTGCAGGACGAATTGGCCAGGACCTATGCCGCCAAGCCCCTGCCGCCGGCGCCGCTCGAGGCGGAAAACTTCCGGCAGGTTCTGGCCTTGTGGCAGGACATGGCACGCGCCTATGCCCAGGTGGCGCAGCTCGGCGCGGGCGACCGGCCGGTCCAGGACAGGCTGGCGCTGATCTGCCAGCGCTGCGTGCACTACGCCGGCCAGGCCGTCATCGAATACTTCCGCGCCCGCCGCGAACCCACGCCCGGCAGCTGGATCGACCTGCACGGCTACTACGCCACGGCGGAAGAATGGGGCATCGACAAGACGCAGGTGCCCGAACCCCTCGACGAAATGCGCAAAAGCCAGTCCGCCGCCGACGCCTATGCCGCCGTATTGCTCGTCGACCTGTCCAACCCCTTCAGCCGCGGCGCCCACGAACTGGCCTGGATCCGCCGCTGGGCACGGCGCTTCGCCCAGTTCAGCGCCATCAGCCCGCTCGGCGAACCGATCGAAACGCGCGCCTTCGGCATCGATCTCATGCTCGATGCGGGCACCCGCCCGCTCGAGCACCTGCCGCGCACGGAAAACGTGCGCCATTTCGACACCCGCCAGCTTGCGCCGACCCTCCAGGAACTGCTGGCGCGGCTCAAGGAAGGCGCGCGCCCCGCCGAGCTGGGCCTGGGGGAAGATTGCCCGGCGACGACGGCCAGCCGCCTGCTCCTGCAGCTCTACAAGCCCTGGTGCCTCAACGCCATCCCGCGCCGCTTTCAGCGCCGCGGCGCCCGCGGCCAGGCTCAGGTCTGCTTCGGCTTCGAGCCGATCCACTTCCACGTCACGGGCAGCGAGTTCCAGCAACCCGAGCACGTGCGGATGTATTCGCGCGGCGACATGGAGCGCATCTGGACCTTCCGCGACCAGATCGACCCGACCCGGCTGAACGTTCGCAGCAACCAGATGCAGCTCGGCTACCCCCTCGAGCACTGGGCCGTGGCCGACCAGTCCGTCTCGGGGTTCCGCCTGCAGCGCGGCATCGCCGGCGCCCGCATCGAGAACGGCCAGCTGTTCTGCCTGAAGCCGCCCGACGGCGAGCATTTCCTGCTCGCCCAGGTCAGCTGGTCCCTGCTGCATAAGGACGAGCTGTTCATCGGCATCCATGTCCTCGCCGGCGTGCCGCAGGGCATCGCCGTGCGGCCGACCGGCCTCAAGGTTTCCCCCTCCGAGCGCTATGTGCGCGCCTTCCTGCTGCCGGCCGTGCCCGCCCTGAACGAGACGGTGTCGCTGGTCCTGCCACGCGGCATGCACCAGCCCGGGCGCGTCATCGAGGCCTACACCGACCGGCAGGCGTCGCTGCGCCTCGAAGAGCTGCTGAACCAGGGGCCCGACTTCGAGCGCACCACTTTCTCGAGGATCTAATCCGCTGCGGCAGCGCGGTTATTCCGCGCCGCATCTACGGTATGATTGCCATCTCACTTCACGCCTGGAGACTGTCATGGGCGGACTCGACAAAGAAACCCCGATCCCCACCGAAATCAAGCTGCACCAGAAGTCGCGCCTGATGGAAGTCGCCTTTTCCGACGGCAGCCGCTTCGAGCTGTCCTACGAGCTGCTGCGCGTCTACAGCCCGTCGGCCGAAGTGCGCGGCCACGGCCCCGGCCAGGAGACGCTGCAGATGGGCAAGCGCGACGTCGAGATCCAGCAGATCGAGCCGGTCGGCGCCTACGCCGTCAAGCCGGTGTTCTCCGACGGCCACGACAGCGGCCTGTATTCCTGGGACTACCTCTACTGGCTGGGCGCCAATCGCGACCGCCTCTGGCAGGAATACCTCGAGCGCATGCAGGCGGCCGGCGCCAGCCGCGATCCGGCCGACTATCCCTCGCTGCCGAAGCAGGGCGGCTGCGGCAGCGGCGGCTGCGGGCATCACTGAAAAGTCAGTCTCCGCGACACGGCGCTCCATGAGTAACGACACCACCCATTTCGGCTTCAGGCAGGTCGCCGAGGACGACAAGGCGAAGCACGTCGCCGGCGTCTTCGATTCGGTCGCCGACAAGTACGACCTGATGAACGACCTCATGTCGCTCGGCCTGCACCGCCTGTGGAAGGCCTTCGCCATCGAGGTCTCCGGCGTGCGCGCGGGCGACCGCGTGCTCGACGTCGCCGGCGGCACGGCCGACCTCTCGCTGGCCTTCGCCAAGCGGGTGGCCCAGGGTGGCAACGGCAGCGGCCAGGTCTGGCTCACCGACATCAACAACGCCATGCTGACGCGCGGCCGCGACCGCCTCATCGACCACGGCCACATGATGCCGGCGGCGCAGTGCGACGGCGAGAAGCTGCCCTTTCCCTCGGATTATTTCGACTGCGTCACCTGCGCCTTCGGCCTGCGCAACATGACACGCAAGGAGCAGGCGCTGGCCGAGATGGCGCGCGTGCTGCGCCCCGGCGGCCGCCTGCTGGTCCTCGAATTCTCCAAGGTCTGGCAGCCGCTGGCGCCGGCCTACGATTTTTATTCCTTCAAGATCCTGCCCTGGCTCGGATCGAAGGTCGCCAACGACCCGGACAGCTACCAGTACCTGGCCGAGTCGATCCGCATGCACCCCGACCAGGAGACCCTGAAGGGCATGATGGAACAAGCCGGCCTCGGCAAGGTCGAATATTTCAACCTGGCGGCCGGGGTGGTCGCCCTGCACCGCGGTTACAAATTCTGAGAGGAGATGACATGAACAAATTCCTGATCGCCGTTTTCGCCGCCGTATTCAGCCTGGGCTTCATCGTCGGCGACGCCGAGGCCAGGCGCATCGGCGGCGGCAAGAGCAGCGGCATGCAGCGCAACGTCACGCCGACCGCGCCTGCCGCGCCGGCGCAGAACGTCGCGCCCGCCAAGCCGGCCCAGCCGGCCGCCGCGCCGCAGCCGGCCGGCAACCGCTGGCTCGGCCCCATCGCCGGGCTGGCCGCCGGCATCGGCCTGGCCGCCCTGCTCTCGCACTTCGGCCTCGGCGAAGGCTTCGCCTCGATCCTCATGATGCTGCTCATCGCCGCGGCGGTGTTCTTCGTCGTGCGCCTGCTGTTCCGCCGCAACGCACCGCAAAGTCAGCCGTTGCAGTACGCAGGTGCCGGCAACGCCTCCGCGCCGATGAAGTTCGAGGCGCCGGCCTCGGGTGGCGGCGCAGCTTCGGCCGCGAGCGGCAGCATCCCGGCCGGGTTCGACGTCGACGGCTTCCTGCGCCAGGCCAAGCTCAACTTCGTGCGCCTGCAGGCCGCCAACGACGCCATGAACATCGAGGACATCCGCAACTTCACCACGCCTGAGATGTTCGCCGAGATCAAGCTGGAGATCGACGAGCGCGGCCGCGCGCCGCAGCAGACCGACGTCGTCACCCTCAACGCCGAGCTGCTCGACGTCGCCGAGGAAAGCCGCCAGTACGTCGCCAGCGTGCGCTTCCACGGCGCCATCCGCGAAACCGAGGGCGCCGCGCCGGAAGCCTTCGACGAGGTCTGGCACCTGACCAAGCCGGTCGACGGCAGCCGCGGCTGGGCGGTGGCCGGCATCCAGCAGGTCAACTGAGGCGGATCAAAGCAATGCGGGGGCCTGCGGGCCCCCGCTTCGTTTCGGCCCCATGCTCGACCTCGCACTCATCCAGGCCTTCAACCACCTGCTTGCCGCCGCGCCCTGGGCGCGCGAGAAGCTCGCCCCCTTCGCCGGCAAGCGCGCCCGCCTGGTGCTGGGAGCGCTGCCGCTCGCGTTCCGCATCGCGCCGGACGGCAGCTTCGAGTCGCTCGGCGCGGGCGCGCCCGCCGTCGAAATCGTCCTGCCGGCGAGCGCGCCGCTGGCCCTGCTGCGAGGCCGCGCAGCCATGATGCGCGGCGCGCGCATCGGCGGCGCCGCCGATTTCGCCGAGGCGCTCGGCTTCGTCCTGCGCCATCTCGACTGGGATGTCGAAGAGGACCTGAGCCGCCTCGTCGGCGACATCGCCGCGCGCCGGATCGCCCGCACCGCCGCCGGCTTCGCCGCCGCCCAGGCCGAAGCCGGCCGCCGGCTGGCGGAAAACATCGCCGAGTATCTGCGCTACGAACAGCCCGCCGGCGTCGGCAAGCCCGGCATGGCGGCCTTCGCTTCCGCCGTCGACGCCCTCGGGCGGGATGCCGACGCTCTCGAACGGCGCCTCGCCGCGCTGGCGCGGCCCGGCCCTGTGTGACTTTGGTTACAGAAACTCCCCATGCACGACATGGACAATGGGGCGCACCGTTTTTTTTGGGGAGGAGACCATGAACAAAACCCTTCGCATCGCCCTGCCGCTGGCCTTCATGCTGGCCGGCCCCGCCTTCGCCGCCGATGAGGCCAAGCTGCTCGAGGAAGCCCGCGGCGTCGCCGGCAGCATTCCGCCCAAGCTGCTCGGCGTGCTGCAGGAAGAGATCCAGAAAGGCGGCCCCGAAGGCGCCATCGGCGTCTGCCGCGAGAAGGCGCCGGCCATGGCGAAGGCCGCCTCCGAGCAGACCGGCTGGGCCATCCGCCGCGTCAGCCTGAAAAACCGCAACCCGAAGGCCGTGCCGGATGCCTGGGAAGAGGCCGTGCTGAAGGAGTTCGACAAGCGCGCCGCCGGCGGCGAGAAGCCGACCTCGCTGGAGAAGGGCGAGATCGTCAGCGTCGATGGCAAGCAGGTGTACCGCTACATGAAGGCCCTGCCGACGCAGGATATCTGCCTGCAATGCCACGGCACGCCGGACCGCGTCGGCCCGGCGGTGCAGGCCAAGCTGAAGGAGCTCTATCCGAACGACAAGGCGGTGGGCTACGGCCTGGCGGAAATCCGCGGCGCCATGACCATCCGCAAGCCGCTGTAAATCGGACCCGGCGGGAGGCGCCTCCCGCCGCTCAATATTTCCTTTCGAAATCGGCGAGAATCTCGCGCTGCTCGCCGGGCTGGAGCTCCACCGTCCAGTAATGCGGAAGGCCGGAGCCGTAGATCTCGATCTTGTGCTTGACGCCGGCCGAGAGGGGCAGCCGTGTCAGCGGCGGCGAGGTGCCGAGCTTCTTGCCGTCGACAACGATTTCCCCTTGCGGCACCACTTTCAGGATTACCGTGCCGTTGGGGACGGCAACGTTTTCCCTGGGCTTGTCAGGGATCGCCTTGTCGGCAACCGCCTTGCCGGCCGCTTCGTCCTTCGCCACCGGCTTGGCCGCGGGTTTGCGTTCAGGTTTCTTGCCCTGGGGTGCCGGCGTTTCCTTCGGCGCGGCGGACGGCCCGGGGATTTTTTCGGCAAGCGGCGCGGCAAGCGGGGGCGGGATGCCCGCTTCGGCCGCAGCTAGCGGCTTCTGCGCCGACGGATAAAAAACGATTCCGGCAAGCACCATTCCCGCCACCCCCGCACCCGCCAGAAAGAGGGGGAGTCTCGTCCGGGCTTTCGACGCCGCCGGCGGGCCGGCGTCGGCAGCGGCGATTTTCGCCGGCAACGGCGCCTCCCCGGTGAGTACCGCCCGGAACTGCGCCACGGACTGAGGCCGGTCCGCCTCGTCGGGGGACAGCGCCCAGTCGATGGCGCGCAGGAATCGCTCGCTATGGCGCCCCCGCGCCAGGGACAGTGCCGACGGCATGCTGTCGTGGCGTACCCGCGACGGCGCTTCAAGGGGCTTCCCTCCCGTGACGATCCAGTAGAGCACGCCGCCCAGCGCATACAGATCGGACCATGGGCCCTGAGCGCCGCGGGTGTGGTATTGCTCGAACGGCGCGTAACCCGGCGTGACGATGCTGGTCAGGCTGCGGCTGTTGCCGCTGCCGGCGTAGCGCGCGGCGCCGAAATCCAGCAGCACCAGGCTGCCATCCTCCTCGCGCACATAAATATTCGCCGGCTTGATGTCCCGGTGCAGCACGCGCGCCTTGTGCACCACCTCCAGTCCCTGCAGCAGGGGCAGGAACATCTGCTGCAACTGCTCCTCGTCGATCGGCCCGTTTTCCTTGATCCAGTCGCGCAACGGCTCGCCGCGCTCGTATTCCATCACCATGTAGGCGGTGTTGTTGGCCTCGAAGAAACGCGTCACCCGCACTATGTTGGGATGGCGGAAGGTGGCCAGTACGCGCGCCTCGGCAAGAAAGCCGTCGAGGCCGATGCGATAGCCATGGGTATCCGATTCCGTCTTCGCGCACACGGTCTGCCCGGAAGCGCGCACCGCAAGGTCGTTCGGCAGGTATTCCTTGATGGCTACGGTGCGTTGCAGGGTGTTGTCGCGCGCTCGGTAGGTGATGCCGAAACCGCCGCTGCCGAGAACCGCCTCGAGGGTGTATTCCTGCAGGGTGTAGCCGATCGGCAGTGCGACGTGGTTGTGCGCGGCCGGCCGGCTCTGTTCCGTGGGTACGGCCCCGTGGTGGATCGGAGCATCGGGATCGACCCGTGTCGGCAGGGAATAAGTGCCGTCGATGCGTACGCTGGAAATGGTCGGCTCGCTGCCTGGATCGGAGTCCGGCGGCGTCACCGATTCGTCCTCGGCACCGCTCGACGAGCGGCCCATCAGGGATTCCCTGCGGATATTCTCATCCGGCACGTCCGACCTCCTGAGTGTCGGTTAAGCCCGTGCGAAGCGAGCCTGTCCTGCATTCGAGCCCCTCGCGGCAACAGAGGGGGAACTTACACTAAGCGCTCGAGCGGACCGTGTCAAGGTGCCGCGCCAGGACATCCCTCCCTTGCGCATCGAGGCGCAAGCCGCACTTCGTGCGCCGCCAGAGAATGTCCTCGGCGGTCTGCGCCCACTCGTGGGCGGCCAGGTAGTCGACCTCCGCCGCGTACAGGCCGCCGCCGAAATGCTCGCCGAGATCCTGTTCGGTCTGCGCCGGCCCGAGCACGCGCGCGGCCAGCGTGCCGTGGCGGCGCGCCAGCGCGTGCAGCAGTTCCGGCGGCAGCCGCGGATGGCGGCGCGCCAGTTCCAGCAGCAGTCCGTTCAAGCCGCCCGGGCCGAGCCCGCCGCCGGGCAGGTGCACCTGCGCGCTCCACGACGGGCGCAGGCCCGGCAGCCAGGGCCGCAATCTGTCGAGCACGCGCTCGGCGAGGCGGCGGTAGGTGGTCAGCTTGCCGCCGTAGATCGACAGCAGCGGCGCCTCGCCGGCATCGCCATCGAGCGCCAGGTGATACTCGCGGCTCACCGCCGTGGCGCTGCCTTTCCCGTCGTCGTACAGCGCGCGGATGCCGGCGAAGGACCACACCGCCTGTTCCGGCCGCGGCGGCGCCGCGAAGAAGCGGCCGACGACGCCGCAGAGATAATCGGCTTCCGCCGCGTCGATGCGCGGCGCGGCGTCCGGCGCCTCCAGCGGCAGCTCGGTGGTGCCGACCAGGCTGAAGTCTTCCTCGAAGGGAATCACGAAGACGATGCGGCCGTCGTCGTTCTGCAGCAGGTAGGCCTGGCCGCCGTCGTGGAGCCGCGGCAGCACCAGATGGCTGCCCTTCACCAGGCGCAGCGCCTGCGGCCCGTCGACGCCGGCCAGCGTCTTGCGCAACCGGGCCGTCCAGGGTCCGGCCGCGTTCACCAGGATGCGCGCCGACGCTTCCCGCTGCGTGCCGTCGGCCGCCTGCAGCACGGCGCGCCACGCCTTGCCGTCGCGCCGCGCGCCGACCAGCCGCGTGCGCGGCCGCACCTGCGCGCCGAGCTGTGCCGCCGAGACGGCGTTGAGCAACGTCAGGCGCGCATCGTCGGTGGCGAGGTCGGAATAGGCGAAGCCGCGCGCGAACTCCGGCCGCAGCGGCAGGCCGAGCGGCGTGCCGCGCAAATCCACTGCCTCCGCCCGCTGCAGGCTGGCGCCGCGGGCGAGGCCATCGTAGAGGGCGAGGCCGAGGCGGATCATCCAGCGCGGGCGCGCCGCCTTCGCATGCGGGATGACGAAGCGCTGTTCGCGCGCAAGGTGCGGCGCGATCGAGAGCAGTATCTCGCGCTCGGCGAGCGATTCGCGCACCAGGCCGAACTCGAACCGCTCGAGGTAGCGCAGGCCGCCGTGGATCAGCTTGGTCGAGGCCGACGAGGTGGCGCCGCCGATGTCGCCCTGGTCGACCAGCAGCACCTTCAGGCCGCGGCCGGCGGCATCGCGCGCCAGGCCGGCGCCGTTGATGCCGGCGCCGGCGACGAGCAGGTCGAAAACGCTTTCCGCGTCGCCGCTCATGCCAGCGGAAAAGTCAGTCGCAGCGATACGCCGCTGCCGTCGGGCAGGTTGGCGGCCTCGATGCTGCCGCCGTGGAACTCGGCGATGAGTCGGGCGATGTAGAGGCCGAGGCCGAGGTGCGGCTCGCCGTCCGATCGCTCGCCGCGCGCCGAGATCATCGACTCGAACAGCCGTCCGCGCACTTCGTCCGGAACGGGCGGCCCGCTGTTCGTCACCGAGAGCCGGGCGGCGTGCCCGGCCCGCGCCAGGGCGATGCGGATCGGCGTGCCGGGCCGGGCGAAGTCGACGGCGTTGGCCACCAGCTTGTCGAGCATCTGCGCGAAAAGGTCGGCCGAGCCGTCGACCTCGAACGCCTCGGCCGGCGCCGCCAGCTCGAAGCCGCGCTGCGGATAGGCGAGCCGGTAGCCGCTCACGCACTCCGCCAGCACGGCGGCGAGGTCGAAGCGGACGCGCGCTTCCTCGCGCAGGCTCTGCTCGAGGCGGGTGGCCTCGCTCATGCGCGTCAGGATTTTCGACAGCCTGGCGAGACCTTCCTCGGCGCGTTCCAGGTAGACCTGCCGCTGCGCCGGATCCTGCTCCAGCTTCAGGTTCTCCAGCGAAGAGCGCACCACCGCGATCGGCGTGCGCAGTTCGTGCGACAGCCGCCCGGCCAGGCTCTCCAGATAGCCGTGGTGCTGCGCCAGCTTCTCCAGCACGGCGGAGAAACTGCGCGACAGGTCGCCGATCTCGTCGCCGGCCCGCGAGCCGGCGGTGAGGCGCTTCAGCCGGCCGCGCGCGTCCACCGCGCTCTCCGCCTCGTCGCGCAGGCGGCGGATGCGGCCCGACAGGCGCGTGGCGAAGCCGAGCAGCACGGCGGCGGCCAGCGCGAACGCCGCGATAGTGGTGAGCAGCAGGCGCTCCAGCGCCTGGCTGCGCACCGAAAGGATGGAGTTCGTGGTTTCCTCGACGACGACGGCGCCGATGACGTCGTCGCGGCTCCAGATCGGATACGCCGCCGAGACGATGACGGCGCGGCCGTCGGCGCTGGCGCGCAGCCGGGTGGCCGGCGCGCCGAGCAGGGCGCGGGTAATCTCGCGGCCGCTGGCGAGCACATCGGGGTCGAGTGCCTCGTCGAAGTCTTCCGCCGGACGCGGCACGAGGCGGGCGAGCAGGTCGCGCCACGGTCGCGCGGCGCCGTCGCCGTTTTCCGGCGCCGCCGGCGACTTCAGGCTGCCGGCCAGCGCCAGCAGCTTCAGCTCGCGGTTCACCACCCAGATGCGCGCCGTCGAGCGCTCCAGGCCGCGCAGGATGGCGCCGATCTCCGCCACCGACTGCTGCGCCGACACGCCGGACTCGCGGCCGATCTCCTCCACCACCACCGGCTGGCCGGTTTTCTCGGCCTGCTCGGCCGCCCGCTTCAGGCTCTCCTCGGCGGCGCGGCGCGCCTCGCCGCTTTGCGCCGGCTTCAGCCGCATCAGCTGCGGCCGCTCGTGCAGGGCGGTGGCCACCGCGCGCGCCGTGGCGAGCAGCGCCTGCTGCTGCGCTTCGAGCAGGAAGCGCTCCATCTCCTGCACGTAGCGCCAGCCGGCCCAGGGCAAGGCGAGCAGCGTCAGCGCGACGAGCGCCAGTTTCAGTCTGAGCGTGATGCGGAAGCTCATGCCTTCCAGCGGTAGCCCATGCCGTACACCGTGTCGATGGCATCGAACTTCGGATCGACGGCCTGGAACTTGCGGCGGATGCGCTTGACGTGGGAAGTGATGGTGCCCTCGTCCACCACCAGCTTGGCGTCGTGCATGAGCTGGTCGCGGTCCTTCACGTGGCCGGGAAACTTCGCCAGGGTGTGCACCATCCAGAACTCGGTCAAAGTCAGTTCCACCGGCACGGCGTTCCAGCTGGCGGCGAGGCGCTTGGCGTCGAGCCGGAGCGGCCCGCGCTCGAGCACTTCCTCCTGGGCCTCGGGCTCGCCCAGCACGTCGACGCGGCGGAACAGCGCGGCGATGCGCGCCAGCAGGTGCGGCAGGCTGATGTCCTTGGTCAGGTAGTCGTCGGCGCCCAAACGCAGGCCGGAGACGATGTCGAAGTCCGAGTCGCGCGCCGAGAGGAAGATGATCGGCAGGCGCGGGCTCAGCGCGCGCAATTCGCGGCACAGCTCGAAGCCGCCCTCCGGCTCGTCGCCCAGCCCGATGTCGATCACCGCCAGGTCGGGCAGCCGCGTGCGGAAGGCCGCCAGCGCCTCCGGTCGGCCGGCGTAGGCGGCGACCTCGTAGCCCTGGCGCGCCAGCGCCTCCGCGTAGTTGGCGCGGATGGCGGCTTCGTCCTCGACGATGGCGATGCGTTTCGGCATGCGCGGACTATACCGAAATCCGCCCGGCATGGAGCGCCGGAACGGCCATTGCCATTTTTTTGCCACAATTCTTCGCCGCCCTGCCCGTTTCCCTCCCCGCCGGCATCCGATTCCTCCGCTTGAATGAGCATCGAACGGATGTCCGTTCGCAACGGGAAGGAGAACAACAATGAACACCCTCACGGCAGTCATCAGCGGCCGCAGGAAGCTGATGCTCGTCGAACTCGTCGCCAAGGTCGTGCTGGCCTTCGCCATCGGCCTGGCGACTTCCATCGCCCTGGCCGGCGTCGTCCTGCTGCTGGCCAACGACGCGCAGGCCGCCGAGCTGCAGGCGATGAAGCCGAAAGAGGTGCAGCAGGGCACGCTGCTGCTGAAGTCCGAGGGCGCCACCCTCGCCGTGCCGGCGGTGGCGACGGAGGCCGAGATCAGGGTCTCCGGCATCGTCGCCCGCGCCGTCGTCCGTCAGACCTACCGCAACCCCTACGACACCTGGTTCGAGGGCATCTACGTCTTCCCGTTGCCGGAGAACGCCGCCGTCGACCACATGCGCATGAAGATTGGCCATCGCGTCATCGAGGGCGACATCAAGGAGCGCCAGGCCGCGCGCGCCCAGTATGAACAGGCCAAGTCGTCGGGCCAGCGCGCGGCGCTGGTCGAGCAGGAGCGGCCGAACATCTTCACCACGAGTGTGGCCAACATCCCGCCGCAGGGCGAGATCGTGGTGGAGATCGAATACCAGCAGACCTTGCGCTATGACTCGGGCAGCTTCAGCCTGCGCTTCCCGATGGTGGTCGGCCCGCGCTACATCCCCGGCACGCCCGCCGAGGGCCAGGGCGCAGGCAAAGGCTGGTCGCCGAATACGGATCAAGTTCCCGACGCCGCGCGCATCACCCCGCCGGTGCTCGACCCCGCGAAGCACGCACCGACCAACCCGGTGCGCCTGAAGGTCGTGCTCGATGCCGGCGTGCCGCTCGCCCGCGTCGACAGCCCCTACCACCCCATCGTGCAGCGCGAGAGCGAAGGCGGCGGCCGCATCGTCGAGCTGGCCGCGGGCGAAGTGCCGGCCAACAAGGATTTCGAACTCAAGTGGACGCCGGCGGCCAGCCATGCCCCGCAGGCGGCGCTGTTCACCGAAAGCCAAGGTGACAAGCGCTACGCCCTGCTCATGGTCATGCCGCCGGCGAAGGAGGTCGCCGCCGCGCGCCTGCCGCGCGAAGTGGTCTTCGTCATCGACACCTCCGGCTCCATGTCGGGCAGCTCCATCGCCCAGGCGCGCGAAGCCCTCGAGCTCGCCATCGCGCGCCTGTCCGAGCGGGACAGCTTCAACGTCGTCGAATTCAACTCCTACGCGAAAGCCCTCTACGCCGACGCGCGCCCAGCCAGCGCCGCCAACCGCGAGCACGCCGTGCGCTGGGTGCGCCGGCTGCAGTCGCAGGGCGGCACCGAGATGGCGCTGGCGCTCAACCTGGCCCTCAACGGCCGCGAGAATCCCGGCCGCGTGCGCCAGGTGATCTTCCTCACCGACGGCGCCGTCGGCAACGAGGACGGCCTGTTCAAGCTGATCAAGGACAAGCTCGGCGACTCGCGCCTGTTCACCGTCGGCATCGGCTCGGCGCCCAACAGCCACTTCATGGCGAAGGCCGCGCAGACCGGCCGCGGCACCTTCACCTACATCGGCAAGGTCGAGGAAGTGAAGGAGAAGATGGGGCAGCTCTTCGCCAAGCTCGAGTCGCCCGTGCTGAAGGGCGTCGACATCGCCTGGCCCGGCGCGGTCGAGGCCTGGCCGAAACGCGTGCCGGATCTCTACCTGGGCGAGCCCATCGTCGTCTCCGCCTCGCTCGACAAGCCGGAAGGCGAGATCAAGCTCACCGGCCTGCGCGGCGAGGTTAACGAGAAGCCCTGGCACGCCACCCTGCCCCTCGCCGACGCGCGCACGGGCAAGGGCATGGGCGTGCTGTGGGCGCGCGAGAAGATTCAGTCCCTCATCGACAGCCAGCGCGACGGCGCGAAGGAGGAAGAAGTGCGCGATGCGGTGGTGGAAGTCGCCCTCGCCCACCACCTCGTCAGCAAGTACACCAGCCTCGTCGCGGTGGACAAGACGCCGGTGCGCCCCAAGGAGGATGAACTCCAGTCCGGCGCCATCCCCACCAACCTGCCGGAAGGCTGGGAGTACGGCAAGGTCTTCGGCGAGCTGCCGCAGGGCGCCACCGATTCGCTGTGGAACCTGCTGGCGGGATTCCTCACGCTGCTGCTGGCGATCGGGCTGTACCTCACCGCGCGCCGGCAGCCGGTCGTGCTGAGGAGGGCCTGAGATGAAAGCCCGCTTTTTCGCGGCCGGTAGGCCGCTCCTACAAAACCATGATTGGCCGCTCGGCGTCGAATGCGCCTGGCCCGCTTCGACGCTGCCCGCGAAGACCGTAGGAGCGGCCTACCGGCCGCGATGGCAGGCGCGCACCCTGCGCGCCGCCGCTGCACTGGCCCTCGCTGTCAGCCTCTGGCAGCTCGGCCAGGGCGGCTACATCCAGGCCAAGGCCTGGCTGGCGCAGGTGCTGATCAAGCAGGCCTGGGCGCGCACGCTGGAGGGCGAGGCGCAGGCGAAGCCCTGGCCCTGGGCCGACACCTGGCCGGTGGCGCGCCTCACGGTGCCCGGCCGCGACATCGAGCGCTACGTGCTGGCCGGCGCCAACGGCCGCGCCATCGCCTTCGGCCCCGGCCACGTCTTCGGCACGCCGCTGCCGGGCGAGACCGGCAACAGCGTCATCGGCGCCCACCGCGACACCCACTTCGCCTTCCTGCGCGACGTGAAACCAGGCGAAGAAATCGTCGTGGAAAAGTCAGTCGGTGGAACACGGCGCTACCGCGTCGCCGGCGCCGAGATCGTCGACAAGTCCGAGACACGCGTGCTGGCGCAGCGCCTCGGCGAATCGCGCCTGACGCTGATCACCTGCTACCCCTTCGACGCCCTGCGCGCCGGCGGGCCGCTGCGCTATGTCGTCACGGCCAAGGCGATATGAGCGTCCGTCATTCCCGCGAACGCGGGAATCCACGCGCCTCGGAAACCCCTGGGTCCCCGCTTTCGCGGGGACGACAACCCTTAGGAGAACCTGCATGAAAACTTCCTCCGCCCTCTGCTTCTCCGTCGCCCTCGCCAACACCCGCGCCTTCGACGACAACTCGGGCTGCCCGCGGCCGATCCTGGTGCCGCGGGTGGACAAACTCGTCGTCGACAAGGCGCGTCGTCGCCTCACCCTGATGGGCCGCGAGCGCGTCGTGCGCAGCTACCGCGTCTCGCTCGGCGGCGTGGACAGCGCGCCGGCCGGCCGCTACGTGATTGCCGGGCGCAACCCGAAGAGCCCCAACCACCTGGCGCTGCGTCTCGCCCGCCAGGCGCCGTCCGCCGCCGGGCACGCCGACGGCAGCCTGCAGCTGCACGGCACGCCCGACTGGCTCGGTCCGCTCGCCGTCGCCCTGCGCGGCAGCGACTGGACCACCGGCGGCATCGGCCTCGCCAACGAAGACATCGAGGAGGTCTGGAATCTCGTCCAGGACGGCACGCCGGTGGTAGTCAAGCCTTAGCGAGTCTCGCTTTATTCTGACTTACACCTAAGTCAGCGCCCCACTCTACGCAGGATGCAGCAGGTTGCACTCGCGGCAACTATTTATTGTCATGCGGTGAATGTTGACAAATCCAAAATTGCGCATATCATCGTAATATCGCAATACATTATGGAGATGCCAAGATGTGCCCTACGATACAGATTAGTGATGATAATTTCACTAAACTACAAGAACTTGCAGTACCTCTTGTGGACACACCCGACTCAGTAATTAGCCGTTTACTGAAATCGTATACTCAGTTCACAGCTAATCATAGTGACCTGCCCGTACGTACACCGAAACCGTCAAGGCCAATAGCTGTTGACGGGGGTGTCTCAATTTTGAAGTTTACTGAAAGCAACTTACCTGACCTTACCCATACTACTTTTGTCTCAGGTAATGCAGATGGGCGTGTTGCCACGGACTGGAACCACCTAATGCTTGTTGCTCATGGAATTAGTTTTGAGAGACTAAATGGAGATGTGAACGCTTTAAAAATCCTTAGCTCGGCAAATATAAAGTCTGGCGAGCACTTTGATCATGGATTTAAGTCCATCAAGGGATACCCATTCTCTGTTCAAGGTGTCGAAACCAATAAAGCATGTGCAATTATTTTAAGGCTCGCCCGGCATTTCAAATTTCCAGTTGTAGTGGAATTTCGTTGGCAGCAAAAAGAGCGTGCTGCGTATCCTGGGCAAAGCGGGCGACTGACCTTTGCGCCCACAGCGTAATAAAGCCAAAAGTTTCGAGCAGTGCCGAATCTATTCAAGTCAATTAAACTGAATCGACTCCATGATGCGAGTTACTACGGGATTCCAATATGACTCTTCACCTTCTCTTGCTGACAAACTGATTGAAATTAGGCGGGGGGCTTCGTGTAGTTGAGCAATTGACACAAAAACATTCTTCCCTAGTTCGCTATCGCGTTTGTACATTTTTATCAATACTGTCCTTCCAGCGACAGTATCTCGACGCTGACCTATCCACTCGACCAGCCTTCCTCCTGAAGCGCGGAGCCCCTTATCCAATGCATCCCGTGACTCTTCTCCCCAGCGTTGGATATCCTGTGGAGACATTTTCTCAACGTCTGAATATCTCAACGTTGTTGTTTGTACTGAAATCGTCATTGAAGCATATTTATTTTTTTGTGCTGGCCTTGCAATAAGCAAAACCCCATACCTGTGGTCTTTAATCCTAATGCCTGACAAATTTATTGCTGATTGGGTTTTTGATAGCACATATTGCTTTTGATCCGCATCTGCAATAACCCAGTTATGCGGTAGCTGAAGCTTGATTCGGTACGGAAGGGTAATGGGAATAAAAGGTTCTGCTTCCAGAACGCTTAACGGTGGGTCCTCGCTCCGTTGCACTGGTGAGATTTGAGCCAGTGCTTTCGCTATCGCTAGTTCTCTCTTAGCTGCATCCACTAATGATGCTGTAAGCGTATCGTATCCTCCTGCATCGATTACCTGCTGAAAGAGAAGTTGTGCTTGCGTATTTTCCCCTGTGTGTAAATACGCTTTACCAAGATTAAACAAACAATGTGAATTCTCTGGGGAATAAGACAAACATTTCTTTGCAATGGGAATTGCATCTTCGTATTGCCTGAGTTCATTTAGACCTGCCGATATATCATTCAGCGCAAAGGTAATATCTTGCCTATCGGCAATCGTGCTGCACTGAGTCATATACCCTCTAGCTAGTTCAACCAGTTTCCCCCAATTCCCATCTTTAATTGCTTGTGTTCTCTCTTTGATTGTACTTATACAATCTTCATGAAGCTTGAGATTCTGATAATCAGCATGTGCTATTAGCGGCGCTGAACACATCATGACAATTAAAAAAAGGGACCGATATTCATTTTGTCGAGTAAATGTCTTTTTCATAGTAGTAGGCAAAAGGAACATCGGTTCAATGTTTAGGTTGTTTTGGCCTGTAGCGTGCGGAATCTGCGTAAACATTCCCAGTCCATCGATCCCAAACAATGTAGTGATAATATTTTCCGTCAGTATCGCCCACAGCCACGACTTCAAAGCGGAAATAGGCGGCAAGAAAGATAAGAAGCACTACGAATCCAATTGCTTTGAATAGCGGCCCGGCTAGCCTCTTCTCCTTTTCTGCCATGCCCTCCCATATCCACGTGAACAACTCAAACCCAAGTTTCAGGAAATAGACAGCTACAAGGGCTAGTAAGGCGATACTCGCCCAATGACCAACTAATATCTCAAGGAAATCGAACGCCTCTATTGTTTGCGATTTGTTGGCGACTAAAAGGCTGAATGGGATGGTGAGGACAATAATCACCAGCCAGAAACGGGCCCATGCTGGCGACGCCCTGAGTTTCTCTTTCAGCGACTCAAATGCCTTGGTCTGCATTAATGAAAATTGGGAAGTGACTTACCAAATACCAACTTAGCATAAGTATTGATTTTCGCAACCTTGCTTACAGCAGAGAGCGCTTAAGTCGTCTTACGCTTGGGAGACTCAGAGTGCTAAAGTGCATTTGTCGCTCATTCCGTGCCTCCACGCACAGGGGCCAAGTAGTGCCGAGCATAGACTTGTGCTGCTGCCATTATTTTGTGTCCGAGTGGACTTCCCGATGATGGCTAGTGAAGCCCGGTTGCTTCTTGCTAGCTTCAAAGAGAGCGGCGTAATCAAGTAACAAATCAGTAGGGTTTTTTGGACCTCTTCTCCCTGTAAAATGCGGGGATGAAGAAAATCGCCATCTACGACTCCACCCTGCGGGACGGCGCCCAGGCACAGGGCATCTCGTATTCGGTGGAGGACAAGCTGAAGATCGTCGAGCGCCTCGATGCGCTCGGCGTGCGCTACATCGAGGCCGGCAACCCCGGCTCCAACCCGAAGGACCTCGAGTTCTTCGAGCGCGTGCGCGGCATGAAGCTGAAGCACGCCAAGCTCATCGCCTTCGGCGCCACGCGCAAGATCGGCATCAAGGCCGAGGACGACGGCAACCTGCGCTCGATCCTCGCCGCCGGCACCGACGCCGTGGCCATCTTCGGCAAGAGCTGGGACTACCAGGTCACCGAGATCCTGCGCACCGGGCTCGACGAGAACCTGCGCATGATCGGCGACACCCTCCGCCATCTCAAGCAGCAGGGCAAGGAAGTGGTGTACGACGCCGAGCATTTCTTCGACGGCTGGAAGGCCAACCCCGACTACGCGCTCGCCACGCTGAAGGCGGCGGCGGAGGCCGGCGCCGACTTTCTCGTGCTGTGCGACACCAACGGCGGCAGCTTCCCCGATTTCGTTCACGAGGTCACCCGGCAGGTCGCCGCGCAGTTCACGACGCCGCTCGGCATCCACTGCCACAACGACTGCGAAATGGCGGTGGCCAACTCGGTGGCGGCGGTGCAGGCCGGCGCGCGGCAGGTGCAGGGCACCATCAACGGCATCGGCGAGCGCTGCGGCAACGCCAACCTGTGCGCGATCATCCCGAATCTGCAGCTGAAGCTCGGCTTCGCGTGCGTCCCGCCGGAGAACATGGCCAGCCTCGCCACGGTGGCGCGCGCGGTCTCCGAGATCGCCAACATGCCGTTGAACGAGAAGGCCGCCTACGTCGGCGCCGACGCCTTCGCCCACAAGGGCGGCATGCACGTCGACGCCGTGGTGAAGAACCCGGTCTCCTACGAGCACATCGACCCCGAGCTCGTCGGCAACAGCCGCCGCACCCTGATGTCGGAAGTCGCCGGCCGCAGCACGCTGCTCGCCCGCATCCGGGCCGTCGATCCGAAGATCGGCAAGGACTCGCCCGAGACGAAGAAGATCATCGAGCGCCTGAAGCAGCTCGAGCACGAGGGCTACCACTTCGAGGCCGCCGAGCAGTCCTTCGAGCTGGTGGTGCGCAAGATGCTCGGCAAATACACGCCCTTCTTCGAGCTGGTCGAGTTCAAGGTGATGGTGAACGAGCCTTCGGTGGACAACATGAACTCCTCGGCGATGATCAAGATCCGCGTCGGCGACGAGACGGAGATCACCGCCGCCGAGGGCGACGGCCCGGTGAACGCCCTCGACAAGGCCGTGCGCAAGGCGCTCGAGCGCTTCTACCCGGCGATCGGCGAGATCCGCCTCACCGACTACAAGGTGCGCGTGCTCGATTCCAAGGAGGCCTCGGCCGCCAAGGTGCGCGTGCTCATCGAATCGACCGACCAGCGCGAGAACTGGACCACCATCGGGGTGTCTACCGACATCATCGACGCTTCCTGGCACGCGCTGGTGGATTCCATCGAATACAAGCTGGTGCGGGAGCAGGAGGCCGGCCGCGGTTAATTTGATTTGTACCCTTGCGTATACAATAGTAATATACGCTAATGATTGATCTTTCCCGGATCACCGGCTTCGATTGGGATGCCGGCAATGCACGCAAGAACGAGAAGCATGGCGTGTCGATGGCGGAGGCCGAGCAGGTCTTCTTCAACATGCCCTTGCTGCTCCTGGTGGACGAGAAGCACAGCCAGCGGGAGGCCAGGCACCACGCCCTGGGCCAGACGGACGCCGGGCGCCTGCTGCACTTGAGCTTCACCCTGCGCAAGGCCGGCAGCCTGATTCGCGTGATTTCGGCCCGGGACATGCATCGGAAGGAGCGAACGATTTATGAGCAAACCGACTAAAGCCATTCCACGATTCAAGAACGAAGCCGAGGAGCGCGCCTTCTGGGAAAGCCAGGACTCGACCGCTTACGTCGACTGGTCGAAGGCAAAGCGCGCGGTGCTGCCGAACCTGAAGCCGACCACCAAGACGATTTCCCTGCGCCTGCCACAGCACCTGCTGGATTCCATCAAGGCCGCCGCCAACGCGCGCGATGTTCCCTATCAGTCGCTGATCAAGGTCTGGCTGCAGGAAAAGCTGCACGGATAGCCGCAGGAAGCGTATCGACGCGGCTGACGACACACCGCACCCATTTTTTTACCTCAACGGGGTTCCAATAGCCCCTCTCAACGCAGCAAGGAGCCGACATGGCTGGCAAGACGCTTTACGACAAACTCTGGGAATCGCACGTCGTCCGCGAGGAATCCGACGGCACGTGCCTGCTCTACATCGACCGCCACCTCATGCACGAGGTGACCAGCCCGCAGGCCTTCGAGGGCCTGCGCCTGGCCGGCCGCAAGGCGTGGCGCAAGGAAAGCGTGGTCGCCAACCCCGACCACAACACGCCGACCGACCACTGGGACGAAGGCATCAAGGACCCGATCTCGCGCCTGCAGGTGGAGACGCTCGACGCCAACATCCGCGATTTCGGCGCGCTGGTGTACTTCCCCTTCAAGCACGCCAACCAGGGCATCATCCACGTCATCGGCCCGGAGAACGGCACCACCCTGCCCGGCATGACCGTGGTGTGCGGCGACAGCCACACCTCCACCCACGGCGCCTTCGGCGCGCTGGCCTTCGGCGTCGGCACCTCCGAAGTCGAGCACGTGCTCGCCACGCAGACGCTGGTCGGCAAGCGCTCGAAGCGCATGCTCATCCGGGTCGACGGAAAAGTCAGTCCCGGCGTGACGGCGAAGGACATCGCGCTGGCCATCATCGGCAGGATCGGCACCGCCGGCGGCACCGGCTACGCCGTCGAGTTCGGCGGATCGGCCATCCGCGACCTCTCCATGGAAGGCCGCATGACCCTCTGCAACATGGCCATCGAAGGCGGCGCCCGCGCCGGCCTCGTCGCCCCCGACGAGAAGACCTTCGAATACCTCAAGGGCCGCCAGTTCGCGCCGAAGCCCGGCGACTGGGAAAAAGCCGTCGCCTACTGGAAGACCCTGCAGTCCGACGCCAATGCCAAATTCGACGCGGTGGTCGAGCTCGACGCCGCCGCCATCGAGCCGCAGGTCACCTGGGGCACCTCGCCCGAGCAGGTGCTGCCGGTCGGCGGCCGCGTGCCCAACCCGGCGAAGGAGAAGGATGCGCAGAAGCGCGCCGGCATCGAGCGCGCGCTCGCCTACATGGGCCTGAAGGCCGACACGCCGATCCAGGACATAAAAATCGACAAGGTCTTCATCGGCTCGTGCACCAACTCGCGCATCGAAGACCTGCGCGCCGCCGCCAAGATCACCAAGGGCAGGAAGAAGGCCGCGAGCGTCAAGCAGGTGCTGGTGGTGCCGGGCTCCGGCCAGGTCAAGCGCCAGGCCGAGGCCGAGGGCCTCGACAAGATCTTCATCGACGCCGGCTTCGAATGGCGCGAGCCGGGCTGCTCGATGTGCCTGGCCATGAACGCCGACCGCCTCGCCCCGGGCGAGCGCTGCGCCTCCACCTCCAACCGCAACTTCGAAGGGCGCCAGGGCGCCGGCGGGCGCACCCACCTCGTCAGCCCCGAGATGGCCGCCGCCGCCGCCATCGCCGGCCACTTCGTCGACATCCGTAAGCAATAAGGAACGAACATGAAAGCCTTCAAATCCCTCGACGGCCTGGTCTGCCCGCTCGACCGCGCCAACGTCGACACCGACGCCATCATCCCGAAGCAGTTCCTCAAGTCGATCAAGCGCTCGGGCTTCGGCCCCTACCTCTTCGACGAGTGGCGCTATGCCGACGTCGGCGAGCCCGACATGGACTGCAGCAAGCGCCCGCTGAAGAAGGACTTCGTCCTCAACCAGCCGCGCTACAAGGGCGCGCAGATCCTCCTCGCCCGCGACAACTTCGGCTGCGGCTCCAGCCGCGAGCACGCGCCCTGGGCCATCGAGGACTACGGCTTCCGCGTCGTCATCGCGCCGTCCTTCGCCGACATCTTCTTCGGCAACTGCTACAAGAACGGCGTGCTGCCGATCGTCGCATCAGGCGCCATCGTCGACCAGCTGTTCCGCGAGTGCGCCGCGCAGAAGGGCTACCGCCTGCGCGTCGACCTCGAGACGCAGACCGTGCGCAACCCCGCCGGCGAATGGTTCCAGTTCGACATCACGCCGCACCGCAAGCACTGCATGCTGAACGGCCTCGACGAGATCGGCCTGACGCTGCAGCACGCCGACGAGATCAAGGCCTTCGAATCGAAGCACAAGGCCGCGCAGCCCTGGCTGTTCGCGTAATTCCCGCCTGAAACGTCCGCGGCCGCCCGGCCGCGGGCGCCCGACGCAAAAGTCAGTCTCCGCAACACGGCGGCATAGACTCATCTGGCGAGCCTATGCCTGCAGGACAATGGTGACAGCCTTGTATTGTGGTGTCACTATTGGTACCATCCTCGATGACGGCCATCCCGAAAATCCTCGGCCGGATGCGGCGCGAACCGGTCAATGTCCGGTTCAGCGACCTCAGGAAAGTGTGCGAGGCCCATTTCGGGAAGCCGCGCCAAACCGGCAGCAGCCACCTGATCTTCAAGACGCCCTGGATCGGCGATCCGCGGATCAACATCCAGGATCAGCAGGGAAAGGCCAAGACCTATCAGGTCAGGCAGGTGCTGCTGGCGATCGACAAGCTGGAGGCCATGCGCAATGAGCGCTGATCACTACACCTATCGCGTCACCTGGTCCGCCGAGGACGGCGAGCACGTCGGCCTGTGCGCCGAATTCCCGTCGCTGTCCTGGCTGGCAAAAACACCCGAAGCCGCCCTGAAGGGCATCCGCCAGATCGTCGCCGAAGCGGTGGCCGACATGCAGGCCTCCGGCGAAGCCGTTCCCGTGCCGCTTGCGGAGAAGCACTACAGCGGCGAGTTCCGCGTGCGCATTCCGCCGGAAGTCCACCGCTCGCTCGCCATCCAGGCCGCCGAGCAGGGCGTCAGCCTGAACCGGCTCGCCAGCGCGAAACTGGCGGCCTGAACGCCCCTACCCGAACACCCGCGCCAGCCCCTCGTATCCGACAGCCGCCTACTTCGCCGTCGGCGTGTAAGTCCAGACCCAGTTGTTGTTGAGCGCCTTCGTCACGATGGACTTGCCGTCCGGCGTCACCGTGATGGGACCGTCCTTGGGAATCATGCCGGCCATGGCCAGCGCCTGCGGATCGGGCGGAGCGATGTATTCTTTTGCCGCCACGGTCGCGCCCTTGAACAGGCGCAGCTTGCTGCTGCAGGAATCCGCCACCATGGTGTCGGGATGGATGCGCTTGCCGACCAGCTCCAGCGCCTCCTTTGGCCTGGCTTGCTTGATTTCCACCACATCGAAATGCTCGTAGGGGCCGTTCAGCTTGCCGGTCGGGCACTTCTTGTCCATCCCCATGAGGTTGGAAACCTTCGCCGCATCGTTGCGGATTGTCGGCGTGCCCACGATCACGCCCTTCTTTCTGTTCCAATCGAAGGACAGCGTCACGCGCTCGGCCACGTCCGCGTAGAGGTCCGCATCCGTGGGCGGAATCTGCACATGCTTCTGGAAGAATTCCCCCACCACCTCGTAATGCACGATCTCGGCCTTGGCCCACTTCTGCATGGCGGCCGTGTCCTGCGCGGCGACGGGCGCCGACTGGAACAGGGCGGTGAAAATCAGGGATGCGCTGATCAGGGCTGGTTTCATCCGGGACTCCTCAAGTGAAGATCTAAACAGCAGGCGCGACTGGTCCCAAGGCCTCAACTGCAATTTGCAGTTCCTTTGCGACCGCAATGAGTTCCCCGATCAGTTGCTCGTCTTCGGCGAAGTCGCCGTCATAGAGGGCCACATTCCGCTTCTTGTGGCAGTCGTCAAGAAATCGCCATTTGGCCGGCGGGAAGGACAAGGTATGCCCCAGAACCTGGAATACGGTGTAGCGATTTTCCGAGCGGTAGCCATGCCAGCGCAATGCCGCGAGGGCAAGTGAATGGGCCGCATCGTAAGCAAGGGTGAAGCGGCTTTCGAGTGACAGCGCCGGGTTATCGGCGTCAGGCAGTTTCCGCCTGGCCGATCTGACCAGCCCATCGAACTCGACCTGATCCGGCGGCTCAGCCTTGATCTGACCGATCTTCTGCAGGTTCTGCAGACTTTCCTGTGGGGATGGCACTCTCGTCTCCCATGAGAAGGATCTTCGGCTGCTTGAGAACACGAGTCACGAAATGGTTGTCGCCCTGCACTTTCTTGTTGAATTCCTCAACCGAGTAAAGCGTGGGGCTCACCTTGCGGCCCAGGGTTCCCTCGACCTTCGTCAGTGCCTCGAACAGCATGCTGTAGCTCAAGCCCTCGGCAACCACCATGACGTCGATGTCGCTGGCGGCTGTATCCGCGCCTTTGGCGACCGAGCCGAATATGAAGGCAAGGCGTATGTTATCGCCATGCTCGGACAAGGCAAGGCGCAGGATGTCCGACATGCCGAAAGTCTTGAGCACAATCCCCCGAAGCTCGTCAAAGATGGGTGAGCTCTTATTGGCCTGGTAGTGCTTCTGCTTGCCGATGGCGGTCATCGTGATCAAGCCGGAGGCGGTCATCCGCTCCAACTCCCGCTGCAAGGCGCCACGCCCAGTCCTGCCCAGCTTCGCGATTTCATTGGCGTAGAAAGACCGATCCGGTTGCCCGAACAGCAGGCCAAGCACCCGTTGCTGGACGCCGGAGAACAAAACATTCGAAATTGATGTCAAGCTTGTTTTCCCCATAATAGGGATTATCGGCCCTGATTTGGGGTAAATGCAAGGGTCGAAAGCGAATTAAATCTGGTCACAATTCCCCAATATAGGGGCGATCAGACCCAATTTAGGGTAGATCTCTATCTACCGCCCAAACACCCGCGCCAGCGCCTCGTAGTCCGACAGTTCGTTGTACACCTGCGCCGAAAGGCGCGCCCAGAGGCGGCCGGCGATGGGGAAGATCGGCACCTCGATGCGGTGTTCGTCGAGCAACCGCTTGCGCCAGCGGCGCGCGGCCTCCTCGCTGCCGGCCTCGGCGACGGGCAGCGGCAGCGACACCATCGCCGCGCACATGCCGAGCGGCGCGCCCGGCGCAACCTGCCACGCATCGGCGACCAGCTCCGCCGCCGCCCGCGCCTGGCCGACCAGCTCGGACTGGTAGCAGTCGACCCCCAATGCCTCGATGAACTCAGGGCCTGCTCATGTTCATTTTGTCGGTGCGAACGTGTCTTTCCGGGTGCAGGGCAAGGCGCGGCGGCGATGACAGTGGTCATTCCACGGCGAGCCGCCGCAACGCGGCCATGCGCCCGGAAAGACCCGTTCCCTCCGGGTTGTGGCCAAAAGCGCCGGCTGCGTCGTTGCGCTCCTCGTCAAGGGAGTGGCCATTGACTTCGTCGCGCGCCTAGCAGTCGACGCTTTTGGCCACAACGCATCCGACAAAATGAACATGAGCAGGCCCTTGCGCCGCCGTCACCGCCAGCCGCGCGCTCGGGTCGTGCGTGCCGGGCCAGGCGAACTCCTGCTCGTAGCCCTCGCCGTAGAAGTTCGACACCACCGTCGGGTGCAGGTCGCGCTGCCCCTCCGGCGTCGCATACAAGAAGCCGCAGCCCTTCGGCGCGCACAGCCACTTGTGGCAGTTGCCGACGTACCAAGTCATGCCCTGATCCGCCAGCGCATCCAGCGCCAGCGGCAGCATGCCCGGCGCGTGCGCACCGTCCACCAGCACCGGCACGCCGCGCGCGCGGCACAGGCGCACGATCTCCTCGACGGGCGACACCGCCGCCAGCGGCGCAAAGACGTGGTCGACGATCGCCAGGCGCGCGCCGCCGGCGAGCGCTTCCGCGTACGCCGCCACCACCGCCTCCGGCCCCGGCAGCGGCCAGGGCACGCGCGCCTCCACCAAAGTCAGGCCAAAGCGATCGGCGACGAAGCGCGCCGCGTTCTTCACGCCCGGATAGGCGTGGTCGGCGATGACGATGCGCTCCCCCGCGCGCCAGCGCAGCGAGCGCAGCACCGCG
>JAANMU010000775.1_pt1 | contig 35051 bp, 32 predicted proteins | sample 7279701 | NCBI WGS metagenome assembly JAANMU01 (sample SAMN14094539, study PRJNA606508) | bioreactor metagenome | isolation source: A lab-scale SPAN reactor treating ammonium-rich wastewater day 57 | place: Ireland: Galway | collected 2017-03-13
CTTTCGTTCTACTTCTGTGAGATGGACTTCATGTTTTTCGTTTGCCATCCGTCCATCTTATCCTCACCCTACAACTTAAGCAAGTTGAGGTACTAGAGACTGATCACTACGCAACACGAAATACGCGGTCGTCAAAATTCCTGTTCCTGTTCCACTTCCTGTTTCGGCTGCCAGACGCGGGCAGCGCGCTCGGTGAAAAGGACTCCGTTCAAATGATCAATCTCGTGCTGGAAGATGCGCGCCAGCCAGCCTTTCGCCTTGACCTTCATCGGCTTGCCATGGCGGTTCAATCCCCTGACCTGCACCTCGGCGCGGCGTTCCACCTCCCCCACCAACCCGGGAATGGAGAGGCATCCCTCCACACCCAGCGTGGTCTCTTCGGAGGTTTTGACGATCTCGGGGTTGATCACCGCCCAGACCTTTTTCGGCGCGTCCTCCTTCTCCTCGTCCTCTTCACGTTCGTAATATTCGACCACGATGAGGCGCTCGGAAAGTCCGATCTGCGGCGCGGCAAGACCGACGCCCGGCGCTTCGCGCATGGTCTCGATCATGTCGTCTATCAGGGCTTGGAGGTCCTTGTCGAATTTGGAGATCGGGCGGGCTTTGCGTTTCAATACGGGGTCTGGAAGGGTTACGATTTTGCGAAGAGTCATTCTATATTTTTCTACCTTTGATGATTTCCTCCCGCCCGGCCTGGCGGAAGAGGCTGGGGGCGATTTTACCCGGTTTTGGGCTTGTTCTCCTCCTCGTTATAAAAATCCCTTGCGTTTCGATGATAGGTCGCCAGCCATTCCGCCATGCGCTCGCGTTCGGCGGAGACGCGGGCTTCGTCCTGTTTCGCCTTGCGCGCCATGCGGCGGCGGTCAATGTCCGATTGGACGGTGGCGGGGTCCATCACGTCCTCGAAGGCGAGTTTCGTCCCGCCGACGGTGATGTACACCGTGCCGTAATTGAACAGGTTGCCCAGAATTCCCTCACGGATGTAGTTGGTTCCCAATATGCTTTCCAGTTGCGCCGCGTTGCGCGATTCCGTGCCGAACGGTTTGCGGTCAATGTCAATGATCTGTTCGGGGGTCACTTCGAACTTGTCGTTGCTCCAGTCCAGGACCTCGTAACCCAGCCATGCAAGGAACGGCAGGAAGGCAAGGACATACACCGTCATCCAGGTATCGAGGCTGAGACCGTCCCCGGAGGGAAATAACACGATCCCGGGATCGAAGAGGATCTGGATCAACCGTCCGAGAAGGAGGAAGAGCAACACGACGGATCCGACGAACGGCATCCACGCCTGGAACAACAGCACCACCCAATGCTTGCGGTAGATCACGCTTTCGCCCGTTTCATAACGCAGTTTGAGCGTGTTCGCGCCCAGCAGCCTCAGGAGGGCGACCGCAGACTTTCGTTTAGGCGGAGGGGAGGCTTGGGCTGGCGCATCAGGTTTCGGCTGGGGAGGAACCGAGAGTCCGAGCCGCCTGCGGATGGCGTTCTTCATCGCCTCCTTTTCCAGGCTCGTGGCTTGTTCCTTCGTTCGATTCCAATATTCCTCGATCATGTGCTGCGCCTGCTCGGGATGCGTCACGTGATTGAAGGGGATCCGCCCCACCCACGTGCGGACGATGACGTTCCCGAAATCGAATATGCGTCCCAATTGGGTCGTTTCGATATTGACCGAGAGGATCGTGCTGAGCGGCGATTCCTGGCGGCTGTCGTAAAGACCGATGACCTTTTCGAGCCAGACCACGCGCTGGTTGGTGACGATGTAATAATCGTTGCCCCAGTCAACGACGGTCCACCAGATCCAGCCGAACGCCGCCAGCAGGGAGAGGGTCGCCGCCAGGGCGACGATGACATACGGCAAAATGAACGCATACGCGTAAAACAACGCCGACGGCACGGTCAGCGCGAGCGCCGGCGGGATCAACTTTTGATACAAAACGATGGGATGCTTGCGCGCCAGAAAGTAGATCACCTCATCGCGCCTCAGCCATTTGAAGCGCAGGGTGCGCGCCAATTTGCGGCTGCGCACAGCCACGTCCATGTTCAGGCGCAGTTGCGCGGCTTTCTTGTAATGTTTTTCGAAATCTTCGCGCGATAACACGAGAAGCGTCGTGTCGCTGGTCGCCGTCACCGTGCCGGAGCGTTTGCGCCGGGCGATCAACCCCATTTCGCCGAAATAGTCGCTGCCCACCAGCACCGCCAGTTGAATTTCCTTGTTCTGCTGTTTGCGAACGATGCGCACGCTCCCCCGGTAGATCATGTAAAAACTTTCCGATTTGCCCTCCTGCTCGAAGACGACCTCCCCATTGGAGAAGGACGCCTCTTTCAATTCCCCGGCGATGGCTTCGAGTTCGTCGTCCTCCAAACCATAGAAGAGGTGGATCTTTCTCAAAAAGGCGATTCTGGCAGGTGTCTCGATCACGGTTCGATTCTATCAAATTTCCCGTACGATGGCGCAACCGTAGGCGCGGGTTTCCGTCAGCGCGGGGGAACGCCCCTCGAGCAACGCCTCGACCGCTTCCTTGAGAAAGAAGCGTGTGGCGGTCCTTTGACGAAACGTGACGTCGTCCACCGCGCCGCGATAACGCAGGATTCCATCCCCATCAATCACGAAGACGTGCGGGGTCGTGATGGCTTCATAGAGATCGGCGACGGCATGATCCGCGTCCATCAGGACCCCGGGCATGTTTCGGTTTCGAGAAGCCTCTTCCACGCTCCGAGCGGATTCGTTCCGATTCGAGGCGATCGAGAGCAGTTCCACCCTCCCGCCCCATTGCTGCAACCAGTCGAGGATCAAACCATCCGCCCGCTCCGAATGAGGACACTCCGCCGACCAGAAGTTTACGATCACGATCCTGCCGCGATGATCGCTCAGCCTGTGAAGGCTGCCCTGTAGATCGGGTAATTCAAGGTCGGGCGCGGGTTGATTGATTTGCACGGTGAAATTATACCCAGAAGAATGAAACGCAAAGGATCCCGCCTCGCGAGGGCGGAGAATGCTTCGCGTCCTTCGTTGCTTCGCGGTGAAGAACAAACGAGGAGGATGGCGGGGAATTACGAGACCAGGACGGCAGCCAGAATCGCCAGCCCACCGGCGATGAACATCACAATGGAAAAGCCGTAGCCGCGGAACAGATCCTTCATCATCAGGTTTGTCCGCTCCGCCGTGTTCATGTCGCTCACGGATTGGGAATAGGTCATGGAAAAATTGCCGAGATAAGCCTTGTATCCGAAGATGCCGAATACGCCAACGACAACGACGGCAATTCCGCAAATGAAAAAGCGGTCGCTCAGCGAAACGGCGCTGAAATCGGCGACGATCCACGACCATACCATGACGATCCCTGCGATGAGAAGGTCAACCAGCAGGGTGTTGAGAAACAGGTTCAGCCACCAGGGTTTGTTCGACATATTTCCTCCGCTGAGGATTTACGAAATGGGCGGCTGGAGGTTGCCAACCCCAGCGTGATACAATCTTTCCCATGAAAAAATGGCAATTCTGGCTCGGGGCGCTGATCAGCATCCTTTTTATCTGGCTGGCATTACGCGGCTTGCATCTCGAGGAATTCTGGGAGGCGGTGAAAGATGCGAATTACATCTGGCTTCTTCCGGGGATCGGCGTGTATTTCATCGGCGTGTGGGTGCGGGCGTGGAGGTGGCATTACCTCCTCGGTCCCATCAAGAAGATTCCCACCAAAACCATGTTCCCCATCACGACCATCGGGTACATGGGCAACAACGTCTATCCGGCGCGGGCGGGCGAGGTGTTACGCGCCGTCATCCTGAAACGAAAAGAGGGCGTGTCGGTCTCTGCTTCACTGGCGACAATCATAGTCGAGAGGATCTTCGATGGCGTGGTGATGCTGTCCTTTGTCTTCCTCAACCTGCCCGAACTGGCAAAACTGACGAGCGCCTCCGGCTTCGTCGGGAACATTCAACAGGTCGCGTTGATCGGCACGGGGGTTTTCCTCGGCGCACTGGTCGTCTTTCTCCTTGCCGCCATGTTCCCGCAGAGAACCGCAAAGATCGGTTTTTGGTTCATCGAACGCCTCCTGCCGAAGAGGCTGCACGAACGGATCACCGGCCTGATGAACAAGTTTCTCAACGGGCTGGCGTTCCTCCGCTCCCCTTTCAACGTGTTGATGGTCTTCTTCACTTCGGTCGTCATCTGGCTGTTGGAGACGGGCAAATACTGGTTCGTGATGCACGCCTTCGATTTTACGGTCTCCTTCTTTGCGTTGATGCTGATGAACGGGATCGTCAACCTGGCGACGACCATCCCTTCCGCGCCCGGTTACATCGGCACGTTCGACGCGCCCGGCATCGCGGTGTTGACGGCTTACGGCGTGGAACACTCGATCGCGGCGGGATACACGCTCGTGCTTCACGTCGCGTTGTGGCTGCCGATCACATTGCTGGGCGCGTACTACCTGGCGCGTGAAGGCATCCATTGGAGCGACGAGATCCGGGGCGAGTTGGGGGAGACTGCCGATGAAAGTTGAGGTGGATCAAAGCGGCAAGATCGGCGATACCAAAGTCCCCACCGTGCTGGCATTTTCGAACGGGCGAAAATATGCAGTTTTGATTCCTGCAACGGTGAAGCGAAAAATCATCGAAAAACTGCGACATCAGGGAAGGTCAGGCAGATTCCTGTATTCAAAGTTGTTTGCAGTTGGCTTGTATCTGTTGCTGAAAGACCATATCCGCCAGTTGAAGGAAATTGTGATTGACGTGGAATATCCCGGCTGGAACGCGGAAATCAAGTTGTATCTTCTCAACATGCTTCGCCGCAGGGACATTGAATTCGACCCAAGCAGGATCCATTTTCACACTATCGGAAAGAAATCAAATGCTCACACCAAAGCGATTGCAGTTTACAAGAAAGTTGAAAAAGCGGATAAGACAATCACAATGGAGGAAATAGTATCGGAGTATTAAAAGCAAACAGATCGGGGTCCCCGTTGGGGGTTCCGCCCAGTTCAGCCGCCGGTGATGTGCCGGCAGGTCCCTGAGCCACCCGATCATTGCAATTATCATACACCCTCCAGGGACAGGCGTCAAGCCGCATGCGCGCAAACCGGCTTGAGTTATACTTGGGCGATGATCGGACGAGGAGCGATTACCCGGTAAAGAGGCAAGGTGTTTCCATGACGCAACCCGAGGGACCCCACAGCAAAAAGATCAAGGTACTCATCGCCGACGACGTTCAGGAAACGCGCCGTAATACCCGCCTGATGCTGGCGACCATAGACGACCTGGAGGTGGTCGCCATCGCATCGAACGGACTGCAAGCCGTGGAACTCGCCAGGGAGCATCATCCCGACATCGTTTTCCTGGACATCAACATGCCCGAAATGGACGGTTTGACCGCCTACCGGGAGATCTTGAAGCTCCGTCCCGATACCGGCTGCGTGATCATCTCGGCCGAAAAGGACGCGACCACCCTGCAAAACGCCATGTCCATCGGCGTGCAGGAATACCTCATCAAGCCATTTACCGTGGAGGAGCTGGAGACAGCCGTCGCCAGGGTCAGGGAACGCATCGGGCAAACGCGGATAAAACTGGCGCAAACCGCGCAACTCCAAAAACAGCGCGAAGCCTACCTCGCCCAATTGGCGGTGGAGTACGCCAAATCCCGCCGCACCGACGACAAAGCCATGGAAGTCTTCGAGCAACTGGCCGAAAATCCCAAATGCGAAATGCGCTGGATACAAAACCTGGCAATGATCTACATCGTCCGCCAGAAGTGGAGCAGGCTGAAAATCCTTGCGGAAATGATCGAGAAAAGAAGCAGATGATCATGTCATTGCGAGCGCTTCGACAAGCTCAGCGTGAACTCCGCGAAGCAATCCCCCATACAACAGGAGATTGCTTCGTCGGGACTTCGGCGCTGCCGCACCTCAACCCTCCTCACAATGACTTAATAACTTTGGAGACTACATGCAAATCACCATCATCGGCGCGGGGTTTGGAGGCATGGCAGCCGCGTACGATCTAAAAAACGCAGGTCACGAAGTCGTCATTTATGAATCCGCTGATTACGTCGGCGGGCTGGCAAGCGGATTCAAGGAGCCGCATTGGGACTGGTCGGTGGAGAAGTTCTATCATCACTGGTTCGCATCCGATAAATATATGCTCGGGCTGATCGAGGAATTAGGCTGGATGGATAAAGTGCTTTTCCCGCGCCCGTTGACGGTGATGTATCACGACGGGAAATTCCATCCCTTCGACTCGATCCTCAAAGCGCTTCTCTTTCCGGGACTTGGGTTTGGTCTCGACAAAATCCGCTTTGGCTTCGTCGGACTCTTTCTCCGCCTCACGAATGACTGGCGCTCACTGGAAAAGGTCACCGCCGACGAATGGATGATGAAGTGGGCGGGCAAACGAGTCTACGAGCAGATGTGGAAGCCGTTATTGATCGGGAAGTTCGGTCCGTATTATCGGGATGTCAACATGGCGTGGATGTGGGCGCGCATCAAGGCGCGGACGACGCGCCTCGGCACGTTCGAGGGAGGCTTTCAGCGATTCGCGGATATGTTCGCGGAAAAACTGCGCGGGATGGGAATCGAGATTCGGCTGGGGGTGAGAGTCGAGTCCATTCAACGGGAGCAGGTTGGGTTGTCGGTGCGAAGCGAGGGGAAATCCGAATCGTTCGATCAGGTCCTCGTCACCACTTCCCCGAATCTGATGGCGAAGATGTGTCCGAGTCTTCCCGAAAATTATCTCAAAGGCTTGCTCGAGTTGAAGTCCATGGGCGCGGTGGTGATGGTGATGTCGCTCAGGCATCAATTGTCGCGGGAGGGATATTACTGGTTCAACCTGCCGAAGGAGGCGGGCTATCCGTTTTTGGCGCTGGTGGAGCATACGAATTTTGTCTCGAGGGACCATTTCGGCGGCGATCACATCGTGTACGCGGGTGATTATCTGGAAGCGGGTCACGAATATTTTTCGATGAGCGATGAGGAGTTGCTCGAACGTTTTACGCCTGCGTTCAAGAAGTTCAACCCCGCGTTCGAAAAGGATTGGGTGAAGAAGGTCTGGGTGTTCAAGACGAATTATGCCCAGCCCGTGCCGCTGGTGAACCACTCGAAGAACATCCCCGCCATCCAGACGCCGATCGAGGGTTTGTATTTCGCTTCGATGAGCCAGGTGTATCCGTGGGACCGGGGGACGAATTTTGCGGTGGAGATCGGGAGGCGCGCGGCGAGGATGATGCTGGGAAGTTGAGTTTCCCTCACCTCGCCGATTCCGCCATGCGGATCAGGTCTTCGGGGGAGACGTCTGGTCGAGTGTACAGATGATACATAACTTCCCCATCAACCCAATGCAATTGGAGGGCTATTTTGCTATCCCACTCGGAATCAATGACTTGAACATGATCTGATTGCCCGAAGTCTTTCTTTACATAATCCCAGTCTCCACGAACCAAGACCGCGGGTTGTCCGTGAATCTGCACTTCATCATAACTGCCGGGCGCCACCGGTCCCCATATGGCTGCCTGCCCGATCCGATATTGTTGAGAAGCCATATCAAACCATCTCAGATTCTGGAGCATAATAAAGATACTGGATTGTTCGTCCACACCTTTCCAGGACAGTCCAACAAAATCTGAGAGTTGATCCACACTACATATCCTGTCATCGAAAACGAATCCCTCGGGCGCCCAGGTTGGTACATGCATTTCAAAACGTACTATTTTTCTGGCTTCATCCAGAGTCAGACATTCGGGTTGTGCCGCCGGTAAGACGGATGTTTCGGGCGGCGAAAACAATTCAACCTTATGCGTTCTCTCAACCTGCACCCAAATGTCCCCAACCTTGCGCCAGCCTCTATCAACCACAGCATAAACACACGCGGCGACAAACAACATGAGGGCGAACATTGCCCCAACGTTGCGGAATGTCAGCCTGTTCAGCATCGGGATACCTGAGCGCGGCTGAGGCTGGGAGGAAATCCGATCGTAGAGCGCGTCCGCGAATTCAGCGCGGGGCGTGCGGCGATAGCGGAGCAGGAATTCATCGTTCATGGTTCACTTCCATTTCGATACGCAATTTCTCGATGACGCGATTGAGGATCGTGCCGACGTTCGATTCGCTCAAACGCGTCAGGCGGGCGATCTCGCGGTTGTTGAGTCCCGCTCCGTATTTGAGGGCGACGAGTTCGCGTTCACGGGCGGGCAGACGGGAGAGCAGGAGATTCAGTTGTGCGAAGTCTTCGTTGCGCTGGACGGTCTCATCCACGGATGAGGTATCAGCCTGCGCGCGGATCGCTTCCAAAGGCACCTCCCGACTGTTCCGGCGGAAATGATCCGCCGCAACGTTGCGGGCGATGGTGAAAAGCCAGGTCGAGAATGCGCCCAGGTCGCGACGGTAGCGCTTCCGTCCGCGCCAGGCTTTCTCGAAAACCACTGAAGTCAGGTCCTCGACCAGCGGCTCGTCGCCAACCCGATAGAGGAAGAAGTTGTAGACGCGCGGGAGGTATTCCCGATACGCGGCTTCCCAATCGGTCTCTTCCGCCAAGGTCCCGGCTCCCTTCAGTACACGCGCTTGAGTGTTCATCCATTTCATTATACGGATGGGAGGGGAAAGTATCACATGAATCTCCACCGTGCGAATGTCATTGCGACCTTCGGGAAGCAATTCCCTGTTTTTTTGTGCTGGTCAGACATTAGTTGATCAAGAACGGTTTACCATGGAGGCACTCCCGAAAGAACATCGGGACGACGTGAGTCACGAAGATTTTTGCTTTCTCCGCGTCTCCGTGTCTCGGTGGTTCAGGAAGGTGTTTAGGATGTTCCTGATCAACTCACAATTCCCTATTTTTTCCCAGCGAACATTCAGCAGAATCTGCCAGGAGATTGCTTCGAGCGGGAAAACGCCGCTCTCGCAATGACATGCAGCGATAAAACCAACAGGGCGACCCTTTCGGATCGCCCTGTTTATTTTACTGCCCGCGGCTGTGAGGGTAGGGACTCCAATCCGTGAGGTTGATTCCGCTGGTGAGTTGTCCGCCTTTGACAACGAACGGTTTCATCGTCAGGTTATCGAAGACATAGGCTCCCTGCAGGTTGTAGTTTGGCGCCCAGGCATAGGCGTAGTAGGTTCCATTGGGGAGCAGGACCTTGTAAGTCGGGTTGCCCTCGGGGATGGAGAACTGGATGATCTCTCCGGTGACTGCATTTTCGAAGTACAACGTCAACGGCGGGTTGAACTCGCTGGGATAGAAGAAGGTTCCGCTCGCCTCGCCGTGCGCGAGTTCCTCCACCTTGATCGTCACGTAGAAAGCCTGGTTGGCGTTGTTGCCAAACCCGAACAGCACGCCGGACGGATTGCGCAGCATCCAGTAGCCGGTGAAACTGCCGCGCTTATCGGGAGCCGTCAGCGTGACGGATACATCCACGCTCTGACCGGGAGCCACATAGCCCGGCAAACGGACTGCGGTCGTGCCGCCCATCTGGTCGCCGCGCACGAAGACCAGCATGTAGTCCGGCGTCCACGTGCAGGTACCGCGGTTCCTCAGTCGCCAGGTCTTTGTGAAGGTCTCGCGGGCCGTGAAGCGCGCCCCGTCGGGGACGGTCACATCCTAGACGAACGCGACCCAGTCGCAGTACGAAACAGCCGTCGGTGTGGGAAGAGGCGTGTTCGTGGGAACAGGCGTGGACGTAGGCGGAAGCGGAGTCGCGGTCGGGGGGATGGGCGTCTGCGTGGGCGCGTTCTGCGTCATCGCCTGAACGGTCTGTTCGACGATGACTTGAAGCGTCGCGGCAGGGTCGTCCGACGCGGGCTGCACCGGCTTGAGCAGCGGCATGGCAAGCAGGGTCATGGGAAAACAAGCCATGATCGTAAAGGCAAGAATGCCGGAGAGGATAAGGATCGAGTTGGTCGTGAGTTTCATAGTGCGCCTCCAGATCGTGCGAAGAAGTGACGAAGGTCCGCATGAAAAGGTTCCCCGCAGGAGGAGGCATGGTACCCAACGGCTACCGGATGGCGGCGCGGGTTCCGGGGAGGTTCACAGGTTTGATGGAACGATGATATAAATACCCCGCCCATGACATGGCTTCCCGCCAGTTTCGAACTGGACATCAACAACCACGAGCAATCTTCGCATGAAAAATAGAAACGTCAAATTGATCGGCGCAGTCTTTGTCCTTTTCCTCATCCTGATCGCGGGGGCGATTTACGGCGTACAAAGATCGAAGAGGCTGGCAAACCCGCCGCCCAATATCATTTTCATCCTGGCGGACGACATGGATTACGCCCTGCTTCCCTACATGGAAAATACGAACCGGCTCATCGGACAGGAGGGCGCAACGTTTACGAATTATTTTGTGACCTCCTCGGCATGTTGTCCCTCGCGCGCCTCCACCCTGCGCGGGCAATATCCCCACAACACGGGCGTCCTCGAAAACTCGCCCGGCTTCGAGCAGTTTTACCGCAACGGCAACGACGAGGAGACGATCGCCGTGTGGATGAAAAAAGCAGGCTATAAGAACTCGTTCATGGGAAAATATTTGAACCTGTATCCCGCCGGAGTCAAAAGATCCTACGTCCCGCCGGGCTGGTCGGATTGGCGCGTCCTTCTCTATCACGTTTCGCCCGATTTTTATTACGGGTACACTTTGAACGAGAACGGCAGGCTGGTCGCGTACGGCAAAAAGGACGAAGACTACAACACGGACGTTTTACGGGACCGGGCGGTCGAGTTCGTGGAACGGAGCCTCCGCAGGCGTTCGCCGTTCTTCCTCTTCATCTCGCCCTATGCGCCTCACGGACCGAGCGAGCCCGCCCCGCGTCACGCGGGACTTTATGCTGATCTGACGTACCCGAAAAGCCCCTCCTTCCACGAGGAGGATATCTCCGACAAGCCGTTCATCATCCGCGAACTCAGCCGGACCGGCGGCATCATCGAAAACGAGGAGGCGGATTACCTCTTTGTGCGGCGCGTCCAGTCCATGCAGGCGGTGGATGAGATGGTGGCGGATCTCGTCCAACTGCTCGATCAAAACGGGCAATTGGAGAACACGTACATTTTCTTCACATCGGACAACGGCTTTCACATGGGCGAACACAGCCTGCCTTCGGGCAAGATGCTGCCATACGAGGAGGACATACGCGTCCCGCTTTTGGCGCGGGGTCCCGGCATCCAGCCCGGCACAGTGATCACGCAGTTGGCCGCGAACATTGACATCGCTCCGACCATCGCCGAACTGGCTGGCGCGCGATCCGCCGAATTCGTGGACGGGCGTTCCCTCGTCCCGTTCCTTCTGGGAGGACCGGAAGAGGACGCGAACTGGCGAAAGGGTCTGTTGCTCGAAACAGGTTATCTCGACCGGGAATCGCACGTCATCGCTTATCGCGGCATCCGCGCCGAACGGTTTACCTACGTGGAATATGAATCCGGCGAACTGGAGTTCTACGACCTGCTCGCCGATCCTTATCAAATGGAGAATCTCGCCAACGGCCTCGACGCGGAGACCCTGTCCCTGCTTCATGCCTGGCTGGAACAGTTGAGCGTCTGTCGGGCGGAGGGGTGCCGCGCGGCTGAAATGTCTCTGCCGGAGGTATTCAAGTAAAGATGAACAAGGAACTCTATTGATGAAACATGAAACGAAAATCTGGAACGTTTTGACCCTCGTCATTCTCGCCTCGCTCATCGCGGGGTCGTCCTGCTCCGTTTTGGGAGCGCTCGGCGGAGGAAAACCGAACGTCATCCTCATCCTGACCGACGACATGGATTTCAGCCTTGCGCCGCAGATGGAACATACGCAGGAACTGATCGCCCGGCAGGGCGTCACGTTCACAAATTACTTCGTCACGTCCCCTTTATGCTGCCCGTCGCGCGCCTCCATGATTCGCGGACAGTACCCGCACAATACGAACATCCTCGAAAACACTCCGGGGTTCAGGAATTTCTTTCGCAACGGCATGGAAGAGGAAACGATCGCCACATGGTTGAACAGGGCTGGGTATGAAACCGCGCTGATGGGAAAGTACATGAACGGATACCCCGTCACGGCAGGCAATAACTACGTGCCGCCCGGCTGGACGGACTGGCACGCCTTCTTCCATCACGGACCCGAAAACGACGAGGGAGGGTATTACTTCAACTACACCATGAACGAGAACGGCGAACTGGTCGAGTACAGTTATTCACCGGAGGATTACAGTACCGATGTGCTGCGTCAGAGGTCCGTCAGTTTCATCGCAAAAAACCTGGAGGATCGTTCCCCGTTCTTCCTGTTGATCTCGACCACCGCGCCGCACGGACCGAGCATTCCGGCGCCCCGACATGAAGGGCTTCTGGCGGATTTGGAATATCCCCAAAAGCCCTCCTTTCTGACAGAGGACGTCAACGAAAAACCGGCGGTCGTGCTCGACCTTGCGACGGTTCCCGGCGAGGAATTCGACATCTACGACGCCAACAGATTCTTCAAGAACCGCGCCGAAACCCTGCTGGCGGTGGACGAGATGATCCTCGAGATCGTCCAGACGCTCGAACAGGCTGGGCAACTGGAAAACACCTATATCATTTTCACGTCCGACAACGGCTTCCACCTGGGGGAACATAACTTTTCCGGCGGAAAAGGCTTGCCCTACCTCGAAGACGTCAACGTGCCGTTTTACGCACGCGGACCGGGCATCGCGCCAAACACGACCGTCACGCACTTAGCCGCCAACATTGACCTCGCCCCCACCATTGCGGAGATCGCCGGAACAAAGACCGCCGATTTCGTGGATGGCAGATCCATCCTGCCGTTGTTGCATCCAGGCGCGCCCGCGCCGGATTGGCGCAACGCGCTGTTGGTCGAAGCGGGATACACAAACCGCGAGTCCCGCGCGCTCATCTTCAGGAGCATCAGGACCGAGTCTTATCTATATGTGGAATATTTCGATGGGACGGTTGAATTTTACGACCTGGCTGCCGACCCCTACGAAAGGCAAAACCTCGCCGCCGAAATGAGCCCCGCGACCTTATCCAACCTGAATTCGTGGCTCGAACAATTGAAGACCTGCCAGGCGGAAGGCTGCCGGGAGATCGAGAACGCCATCCCCATCAAATTGAAATGACGGGCGTCCCGCCAAACCATTGAAAGCCGAATGCCCGCCTGCGGTCAGGCGGGCATTTTTTCATCAAGAGACATACTCAGTAGTTCACGAAAACCTCGCGTATTGCGTAGGTTGCGGTCTTTATCTCCTCCCGAACCACATGCGCGCCAGCAAATTATCCCTGCGGACGAACTGATGATACAACGCCGCCCCGGCGTGCAGGAGGATCGTCAACACCAGGAGCGTCGAGAGCAGTCCGTGCCCGAGACGCGGAAGGTATTGATAGAAGTCCTGCGGATAAGGCGCGGCGCCGCTGAATACCGCCGGTAGATTCGCCTGTTGGAAAAGTCCCAGTCCGCTGACAGCCATGCCGACCAACAGCAGATACAGGATGAAATGAACCGCTTTCGCGAGGAAGTTCAGGAAGGCGTTGCCGGCGTCGGCGGGAGCGGGTTTCTTTGTGGCGAAACGAAGGATCAGGCGAACGACGAGAAGGACGGCGATCAATCCGCCGATATACGCGTGGGTCTGAAGCACGAACGCTTTTTGCGGGTCGTCCGCCGGGACGCCAGGCATGAGAACCTTCCCTGCGCCGAGCATCAGTACGACCAGAAGAAAGATCAGCCAGTGCAGCGTAACGTGGACGGGGTGGTAACGGGACGGGGTCGTTTCCATTGACATGTTTTTCCTCCAGGGCAGTGTGGGGTAGCGTGATGATTTATGGATTGACTACGCGTCTACCGGGTTCCCTTACGAACGCCGCCCGGCGGATGATACAGATTCGACGCGAAAAAATCGGGCATTGCTTATCTCTAGGTGAACAGGGGAGGATGGAGTAAAATAATTTTATTCATGCGATCCCCGCCGGAAATCGGCGGGTACCTGAAACCTAAAGGAGACCCTACCACATGTATCACACCGTTATTATCGTTGGCAACGTCGGCAAAGACCCTGAAATGCGCTACACCCCCTCGGGACAGGCAGTCACTTCCTTCTCCCTCGCCACCAACCGGCAGTACACCGCCGGCAACGGCGAGCAAATCAAAGAGACCTGCTGGTTCAGAGTCACCGCCTGGGGCAAGCAGGCGGAAGCCTGCAACCAGTACGTCAAGAAAGGCATGAAAGTCCTTGTCGAAGGACGCCTGGTCCCGGATAAGACAACAGGCGGACCTCGCATCTGGACCAAGCAGGATGGGACCGTCGGCGCGTCCTTCGAAGTGACGGCTGCCACCGTCCGATTTTTATCCTCGCGTGGCGAGGGCGGCGAGTCGCCCGTGCCGGGGGGCGGCTTCGAAGGCGCCGAGCTCCCGCCCGAGGACGACATACCCTTCTAACCTGTCACAGGCAGGTCTAATGAAACGGGGAACCCTGTTTGATTAGACCTGTTTTTTTTCAAAGACCAAAAATCATGACCACACCAGCCCCACAACAGCAAGCGCCGGTCCCCAGAATGGAAATTCCGGAAGGTCTCAAACCGCTCTACAGCAACCTGGCGCGGATTTCCCATTCACCGGTGGATATCGTCCTCGATTTTGCCCAGATCCTGCCGGGGGAAGCCAGGTCGCTCGTGCAGGCGCGCATTTTGATGACGCCTCTGAGCGCGAAACTGCTCCTGCGCGCCCTGCAGGAAAATCTCGCGCGTTACGAAGCCGCTTTTGGCGAGATCAACGTGCCGCACGGAAGTACGCTGGCGGACAACCTGTTCAAGGGGATTCAGCCGCCGCCCGAACCGCCCAAGGAATGAAACCATGCAAGCGAAAGCAAAGGTCCCCATGCACAAACTCGAAAAGATCGCCGAACAGATCCGCCAGAATTTCGATCAGCGCAACGCCGCGCGCGACGATGCGCTCAAGCAGACGCGCAAATTGACGCGCGCCTGTTCGCTCGCCATACGCGCCGTGCATCGCAATGAATTCGACGCCATGGAAGGATTCCTGGCGGAAGCCAAGTCCGTCGCGGACAAATTAAGAAGCGACCTCAAGGATCATCCCGACCTGTATTACGCCGGTTATACACAGGATTCCCTCAAGGAATTCGTGGAAGCCAACATCACCTGCGCGCTGATCCAGAACCAGGCGCTTCATACCCCGGAAGAACTTGGGGTGGAATATGCCACCTATCTCAACGGGCTGGCTGAAGTGGTCGGCGAATTGCGCCGCCGCATACTGGACATCCTGCGTTCGGGGTATTCGCAGGAGGCGGAGCGTTTGCTCAACCACATGGACGATATCTACTCCGTCCTTGTGACCATGGATTACCCGGACGCCATCACCGGCGGCTTGCGGCGGCAAACGGATAACGTGCGCGGCATCATCGAAAAGACGCGCGGCGACGTGACCTTCAGCCTGCGCGGCGAGGACCTGACCCAAGCCATCAACACGCTGAGAAGCGAATTGAACGGGAATCATGTCGAAGTGGGGGAAAGAAGCGGGGTGTCCGTGCGTTTGAACGACGAAGATTAGCGGCATGGCGCGAGGCGGTCACAAGTTCCCGCTCGTCGTATATCGGCGCCTGCTCGACCGCTGGTGGACCCCCATGTTTGCGATCGGGCTTGTGATGTTCGCGCTGGCTTATGGGGAGTATGCGCATCCCGCTTATCCCTTCGTTCCGTGGCAATTTCTTGCCGGGGTCGGCGCGCTGGCAATCTTCGTCGGAATTTTCTTCCTCGCGATCCGGCGCATGGCATATATCCAGCCAATGCCCGGTTACATCAAACTCGTCACGCCGTTCATGCGGATCAACATATCCTACAAGCGGCTCGTCAAGACGACCACAGCCGAAATGCGCCAGTTGTTCCCCGCCAAAAGCATGTCCGGCTGGATACGGGGGATCTTCGAACCTCTCGCAAGCCAGACCGCCCTCGTTCTTGAGTTGAAGTCGTATCCCGTTTCGCCGGCGCTGCTGCGCATGTTCCTTGCGCGGTTCTTTTTCAAGGACAGGACGGCTCACCTTGTGATTCTCGTCAGGGACTGGATGCGCCTGAGCGCGGAGATTGACAGTTTCCGTTCGGGCATGGACCCGAATCCCGCCCCTGCAAAAAAGCGCGGGAGCGATTCCATCCTCTCCAGGCTTCCCAGGAAATGAACATCTACTTTGCCTGTTCGATCACCGGCGGGCGCGAGTTCGAATCCGTGTACCAGGCGATCGTCCGCGCGTTGGCGGAGGAGGATCACGAGACGCCGACGGCTCACCTGGCGGAATCAGGCGTCGGGGAGTCGGAGGCGGTCATTCCTCCCAACGAGGTGTATGAACGCGATACGGCATGGATCCGCGCGTGCGACGCGTTGATCGCGGAGGTCAGCGTTCCGTCGCACGGGGTGGGCTATGAGATCGGTTTTGCGCTTGGGCTTGGAAAACCCGTGCTGACTTTATATCAGCAGGGACGCAAGGTCTCGAAGATGATCAGCGGCAACCCGGACCCCAACCTTTCGTTGAGATCGTATCAGGCGCCCGGGGATGCAATTCGGATAATGAGGGTATTTCTTGCAGGGATAGAGTGACGGCCGCCCCCGGCGGGAAGGGGGTTGTCGTTCGCCGCTGCGAATAATGCCTAATGTCACCGGGGAACGATTACTTTTTACGATGGCTAAATGCCGGTTGTTGGGATATTATGAAAGCGGAGACAACTCAAAGACACCTCCAAATGCTCCTCATTGTCTCCTCCTTTGGCGAAAGCCGCCGCCGGCAGAACAACCGGCGGCGGCATTGCTTTTGTTCAAGGATTGCGGGGATCATTTGGGGTCGGACGCGCCCGTTAGTTTATTGCCTCCCGGCAGGATGAGCGGGCTGTTGATGGGCAGGACGATGAAGAAGGAACTTCCCTGCCCCACAGTGGATTCCACCCAGACGCGCCCCTGGTGCGCGTCCACAATGCTCTTGACGATCGCCAGTCCCAGGCCCGAGCCCTCCTGGTTGTACAGGTTTCGCCCCCGATAGAATTTATCGAAAATGTGACTTTGATCCTGGATGGGGATGCCGGGTCCGTTGTCCGTGACCTGCACGATGAGCTGGTCGCCCTCCGCCTGGATGGAGATCGTGACTTCGCCGTCGTCGTGCGAATATTTGATGGCATTCCCGACGACGTTATCCAGCACCTGCCGCAGGCGGACGGGGTTGGCGCGCAAGGCGGGCAGGGCGGGCGGTATGTTCATCTGTACCTTGATGCGTTTGGCTTTGATCTGCCCCTGCAACATATCGAGCGTATAACGCAGGAGCCCGTCCAGTTGCACCCATTCCCGGCGGATGTCCAAGCCCGCTTCGATGCTCCCCAGGTCCAGCAGGTCGTTGATGAGGGCGGTGATGTGCTGCACGCTGTCCTGGATGCGTTTCAGAAAATCCTGCTGGTGTTCGTTGAGGGAACCCGCGCGCGAAATCAACTCGGTGTAACCGATCACGGAAGTGAGCGGGGAGCGCAGGTCGTGTGAAACCGTATGCACGACCTCGTTGCGGACGCGGTCAATTTCCTTGAGGTAGGTGATGTCCTGCATGGTGACCGCGTAGCCGATATCCGGGATGGCGGTCAATTGGGCGCTCGCCACGCGCCCGTCGGGAAAACTGACCTCGTGGTGATGGAGGGGGTCTTCCGTGTCGCCGTTGCCCGCGAGCAAGGCGCGCAGGTCGGGGTGCTGGATCACGTCGAGGACGGGTTTGCCGATGGAGGATTCTTCGTCCAAGCCGAACGCCGCGCACATGGCTGGGTTGATCAGCAGGATATTGTTCTCCTCGTCCAGCATCATCACGCTGTCGTGGATGCTGTTGAACACGGCTTCGAGGCGGGAACGTTCGGCTTCGGAGATCTGGGCGCGTTTTTTGAGCGAGGAGGTGGTGCGCCTGACTTCGCGGCGGAGCCAGTCGCCGACCCGGTTCGCGTGTTTGAGCGCCCCTTCCACCGTGTCCACAATATCGTCCGTCCGAAGCGGAGGGGTGAGGTAGCCGTTGATGCCCAGTTTGAAGATCCTTTTTACGAACTCGGGCGTCGCTTTTTCCGAATAGACCAAAAACGGGAGGGTGGGAAAACGTTCGAGCAATTCTTCGACGATTGCCATGCCGTCGTGTCCGTCGAACTTCTCCCCGATCATCAACAAGGCAGGCGTGGTCTCCTGCAACAAGCGGCTCAAGGCTTTCGTGTTGCCGGCAATTGCAGTTTCATAGTTGACGGCTTGCAGGGCGCGATCCATCAACTTCAGGGTGTGCGATTCGTCCAACGCCAGCAGGATGAGGTCTTTTTTCGGCATGAGGCTTGGTCAGGATTTTACTTTGTTTTCAGCCTTACGGGTATGGGGGGCGTCGTCTTTTCGGCGGCGAGCGAGAGTCTTTGCAAAGCCGCGCGGGCGGTTTGCAATGCCCGTTTCTGTTCATCCGTCAGGGGACCGGGTTTTTCGCTCAACAACAGTTCCACCGGGTAGAGGGCGGCGCGCAATTCCTCCGTCACCGAACTGCGGACGTTCTCCAGCACGATGTTTTGCCTTCTCTGCGCCTCCTTCGCGGATTGCGCCGAATCGTTCAACGCTCTGAACAACCTCGCGTTCACGAGCGAGATCGAGGCGTAATCGGCGACGGCTTCGAGCAGGGTTTGTTCAGTGCGCGAGAACGCCTTCTCCTCCTTGCGCACGACGACCAACATCCCGATCACTTCCTTCCGCGCCTTGATCGGCACCACGCACACCGACCTGCCCAGGTTCACGATCCTGAACTTGAGCAACGGGTCGCCCTGCATGACAAGCGTCTCGCCGGAAACAGCCACCAGCGCGCTGACGCCGTCGTCCAGCGGCAGGTTCATCTTCGCCGCCCAGGTCTGCGGCAAGCCGCGATGCGAGGCGAGCAGGAACGCCCGGCTTTCCTGGTCGCGGACGAGAAGCCATGCGATGCCGGTGTTGGCGACCTGCGCCGCGCCGTCCACGATCTTTTGGAACAGGATGCGCTGATCCGCGATGGAGATGACCGCCTTGCCCAGGTTGATGATGGCGGTCAGTTCGCGCACCTTGCGCTGCAACTGCTCGTTCATCTCGCCGACCTGCATATCGAGCCGACGGTTTTCGCGCGCCTCCCTCACCCTGGCGAGCACGCGCTCCACAGCCGATAATATTTCCGCTTCGCGCGCGGGCATCAGGATGTAATCCGCCGCGCCGAGACGGAACGCCTGGATGATGTCGTGTTCCTGTCCCTTGTTGGCGATCGCAATGATGGGCGTATCCACGCCCTGCGAGGTCAGCGCGACCTGCAGATCTTTTGTGCTTAGGCCGGGAAGGTTGACGTTTGCAAGGATCAGGTCCGGCGGCGCGTGAAGCGCTTGTTTGATCGCGGAGGGGGAATCAGAGACCACATCCACCCTGTAACCCACGGATTCAAGCGTCTGGCGGGCAATCAAATCAATGATCTTCGGATCATCTTCTACAAGCAGGATGCGATCCCCGGTATTTGGCATATTGGTCTCTCGTTTTTTATTACGGACATATTTCATTGTAACACTCTTGACTAAAAATTTGGCGTCTAATGTCACCCTACCATGCCGCGATAAATCACAAAAAACCGCGCTCACGCTCGATCCATCCGATGTTTGCGAGGCGGTTCCTGGGGGATTTTGGGGCGCTGTTAGAGGTTGAACACCGGGCGGGTTTTGCCTGTCACGATGCCGCGATGGTTCAGGATGGATTTCACGGGTCCGAACCGACCGAGGGACTGTTCCTGTTTCGAGGACAGGACTCCCAACTGACGCAGGATCTCGAGCGTCACCGCCGGGCGGACGCGGACGCTCAACTCGAAGTCCGCGTTCATGCGCGAGGCGTCGCCGTCCGAGACCTTGAAGGTGATGCCCACGCCGGGCGAATCTTTTCCCAGCACGCCGGGCATGAGTCCGACGATTTGGTATCCTTCCGCGCCGCGCTTGCACAGGATCTTTCCCTCCCCCGCTTTCATCAACTCGCAGTCGAATTCGCCCTCGCCGCTCACCATTTCGGGATGGGTCGTCATGGCTGTAATGATCCTGCGGCAGGCATCCGCGCGCGTTTCGGACAATTCACGCGGGTCGCAGAAGCGCGCCATGCCCAGCGCGGCGTTGTACAACGGGATCGCAAAGTTGGGCGCGGAGCAGCCGTCAATGCCGAGGTGAATTTCCTCGGACGGGATCAGGCACAGGTCGGAGAATGAAGCGAGGATGTCCTGTTGGATCGGATGCTCGATGTCGAGGTAGTTGTCGAGCGGCAGTCCGCGCATCTTCGCGTGAGCAAGCATGGCGGTGTGTTTGCCCGAACAGTTGTTGCGGATCGGCGTGGGGGGCTGCCCTTTGAGGATCAGGTCTTTGAGCGCGTTCGCGTCGCCGGGCGGGTGCGCGCCGCATTGCAGGCGGCTTTCCTGGATGCCCGCCTTCCTTTGCATTTCCCGCACGGTTTCCACGTGCAGGTCGCTTCCCTCGTGCGAGGCGCAGGCAATGGAAAGTTCGCGCGGCGTGAAGTGGAAGCGTTCCACGCCGCCGCGTTCGACGAATGGCAGCGCCTGGAACGGTTTGGCGCTGGAGCGCAAAAAGGCGACCGTGTGCGGGTCGCCGATGAATGCGATCAATTTGCCGTTCGAGTCGGCGACGGCGATGGAGCCGTAATGGACGGATTCAACGATGTCGCCGCGCGTCGCTTCGAAGAGGGGCTGCGCGTTCATTGTCCGTTTACCCTGCGTCATTCGTCCACAACGTTGCGCGAGGAGGAAAGGTAGCGGCGCGCGTAATAATTACGCAGGCCGAATCGCAGGCGTTGGGCGTATTGTTTCTGCTTCGCGACGGGCGCCTTGAATTCCTTGAGGATCGCTTCGGCGAGTTTGTCGGTGACGGTCGGGGAGGAGGAGCGTTTCGCGCCGAGTTTTTCGATCCGTGCGTGGATCTTTTTGAGCAGATCAGCCTGGCTGCGAATGGCTTGCGGACTGACCATGCCTCCGCGCCCGCTGACCACGGTGTATCCCTTGAAATCGGTAGCCTGCAGAAGTTCGAGCGTTTCGAGCCAGGGGGGGAGATCGGCATGGGCAAGGAATGGGGGTTGTCCCTTGAGGACGGCGTCGCCGACGAAGACGACCTTCTCTTCCGGCAGGATGACCCAGATGGCGCCTTCGGTGGGACCGGGATGGCTTTCGAGGACGACGGGCGTGTCGCTCCAATGCAGGGACATTTTGCTCACGAAGGAGATCTCCGGCGGCGCCCAGCGCACGCTGCCCAAACCGGGGATGGCTTCCCAGTTCGCGCCGGTCTCGTCGCCCTGGGCTTTGAAGGTGTTGGGACGATTCTGGAAGGCGCGCGCGGTTTGTTCGTGCGCGATGACCGTGCAATCCATCATGCGGACTCCCAGCGTGCGGTCGGGGTGGGAATCGAGGTTGATGAGAACGCGTTCGTGTCCGTTTCCCATCCCCATCAGGGAGGCGCGCCAGGCGCGTCCGTCTTCGGGCGCGGGCGGCGCATCAATCTGGATCAACCCGCGCGACTGGACGATGACGCCCAACGTCACGCCGGGGAAACGCTCTTCGATATACACGTTCTTTGCAATGGCATCCATCTGCTGACTGCTCCTGAATGTTCGTGTGCGCCTATCTTACCACCAATCGGCGGGAGGAATTATAACGCCCACGCGGAGGCGCGTGGGCGTTATGGTGTTTTGTAGGGTGTCTCGAAGCAGGCTTACAAGGCTTCCAGAACGATTTGCGCCTTCTGGCTGGCGCTGAAGTGTCGTCGCTTGGGCATGGCTTTTCTCCTAAAAGTACACCTTAATTATGCCCGTTTTCGTGTCTAAATTTCCTTATCCACTTAAGTAGCAGGGTCTACTCGAAACAGTTAATACACTCTTCAACTTTCAGTCCGATATTAAGGTCTTTTGGAAAACATAACTACGCATTTTCTGCAACTAACGGTCTTGGAAGTGGAATTTAAATAATTCGGAGCCTCCCGAGATAGCAGACTGCGGTATACCCACAGTAAATGATACGGTTTCTCCGCCAACGTCTCTGATTATGATCACCCCGTTTGAGGCGTACAAATAGTGGTTGGCATCCGCCCATCCTAAAAAGTGACCATCACCCATTGATGTAGGCGAGCCATCCACAACACCTAAAAATAGATAATCAAAAACAAAATGCCTGCTATCAACGCTCCAAACCGGCGGATCAATTCCGGTGCCAGTGGAATAGAATTTGCTTTCATCTGTCTGTAGATTGCCAAGGTAGAACCCAGTGGGTATTGTTTCATCCGTCTTTCCAGGGTAGTAGAAATAATAATAAAGGATCCAATTTCCGTCCTGTGAAATATTGTAGTAACTAGCCAGGAGAGGCGGATCAAGAGTCACTTGCATCCCTCTACTGCCATCAACGGCATAGCGCCAAAGGAAAAGAGTCTCAGGTCCACTCATATCAAATATCTCTCTGGCTGGAAGAGTCACAATCAATTCTGTCGAATCAGAAGTCCAAAAAATTTTCGGATTAAGAGTATAGGGATGTGTAGGAGTGTAGGTAACAAGGTATCGATGAAGCATTTGCCCATCGATACCAATCAAATCTATATGGCCCTCTGCTTGAACTGCCACCATGCTTCCATCAGGAGCGATAAAGAAGTTACCACCTCTACCCTTCGGTAGTAGTCCCTTGATTTCACCTGTATCAATATTTACCGAGAGGAGATCGAGATTCTCTTTGGAGCCAAGACGATTAAAATCTTTCTGATCTATATCCGCTTGACTAAGCTGGCGTGTATTGAACAGTACTTGATGTGTACCAGGCACAAAAGCCAGTGAGATTATTTCAGTAAATTTATCATATCCTAGGCCAAGGTCTTCGAGTAAGCCACCCGTTACGAGTACCTGCCCCTGTGTTCCATCTATGCCGATAGAATAGAGTTCGTGCGGAACCAATCCACGATAGAAGATGATCTTCTCACCATCATCTGAGAAAACAGGGGACCGATCATTTCCACTATGCGTAAGTTGTAGTGGTGGATTACTCCCGTCCTGTAAGTACAGATTCCCATCAATGATAAAAGCCATGCGCAATCCATCTGGCGGAGTGGAAACTGGGGGTGCAGAGGTAGGCGTTGCTGTATCAATTGCAGGAGATGTCGGTGTAGCAGAGGGAACAGGTAACACTGTGGGGGTCGGCGGAGTGTTTGCGGTAACTGTAGTAGTCCGTGCAGGTGTAACAGTCCCACAAGCCCCAGCCAGTGATGTGATGAGGATTATGGTAAATACGGTCAATTCCGCTTTGGTGTTTTCATCAGTAACATCATAGCAAACTCCAGAGGTCAATACAACTGGCGTTTAAGCCAGTTTTTCAGATAATACTCATCGTAATCAGTCGTTTATCCACCCTCTCTTAAACGCATAATATGCGGCTTCCGTTCTATTCTTCACATTGAGTTTACCGAGAATATTCCCTACATGAAAGCGAATCGTCCGCTTCTTGATTCCGAGCGTCTGCGCGATCTCGCGATCCCCATATCCGCGCGCGATGAGTTTCAATACCTCACACTCACGCGCACTTAAGGCTGTTCCATGGTTGGGTTGGGTTGGGTTGGGTTGGGTTGGGTTCATCTCGCATGACCCTCCTCGATTTTGTCTGACAAGCCCCAGTATTTTGGTTGCAGTATTACACACCCCAGGATGCAAAACAGGCTGCAAAATATAAGCATATCGTCCCGACGCTTGCACCGTACGCCAGCGCGGTGAGGACTTTCCGCCAATCAAACTTGACCTGTCAAATCCTTCGGGACGTTTTACGAAAGGCGAACGATCACTCTTCTGCGCTTCCCGCCATTTGTTCCTCGTTTGCCACCGGGAACGTAAAGTGGAACGTCGCGCCTTTGCCGGTATCGCTCTCCACCCAGATGCGTCCGCCGTGTCCCTGCACGGCGAGGCGGCAGAACGCAAGACCGATCCCCAAGCCGCCCACCTTGCCCGTGCCGCGAATGCGCGTGAACTTGTCGAAGATGTGATCCTGTTCGGAGGGAGGGATGCCGGTGCCCTGGTCCTTGACCCAGAAATGCACCCAGCCGCCCTCCCCGCGCGCGCCGATCTCGATCGTCGCGCCGGTGGGGGAATATTTGCTCGAGTTCTCGACCAGGTTGATCAACACGCGGCGCGCCATGTCCTCGTCCACCCAAATGGAGGGAAGTTCCCCCGGCAGCTCTTCGATAAGGGTCTGTTTGCGCCCCCTGATGGACGGCTCCACGTCCTGTAGGACGCTGCGAGTCAATGCAAGCGTATCCACCACCGTTTGATCCGCGACCGGTTGCCCGGACTCCAAGCGGCTGACATCGAGCAGGGAACTGACGAGGCGTTGGATGCGGTCCGTTGAGTTCTCCGCAATTTTGAGGATGGAACGAACCGTCTCGCGTTCCGCCTCGGGGATCATGTGCGCGATCACGTCCAGGCTCGAAATGATGTTCGCAAGCGGCGAGCGCAGGTCGTGATAGATCATCGAGGTCAGGTCTTCGCGCAGGCTGTCCAATTCCTTGCGTTCGGTGATGTCGCGCAGGATCCACTGGATCGAATCGGTCGAATCGAACTCCACGCGGCGCGCGTGCACCTCGGTGGGGATGTGCGTCTCGTCCTGCTTGTGCAATGACGATTCATACGAAACCATGCGGTCGCCGCGCAGGAACTCGAACTCCATGCCGGTCCTGTTCCAGTTCACCTCGTGCAGTTGGTCAATGCTCAATTCCTGCAACTCCTCGCGCGAATAACCGCTCAACAACGTCGCCCGGCGGTTGGCTTCGATGATGCGCCCCTCCCAATCGGTGATGACGATCGGGTCAATGCTCTCCTCGAACAGGTCACGGTAACGCTTGTGCGCGGCTTGCAAACGCTCGAACAATTGCGCGTTCTGGATGGTCGTCCCCGCCAGCCCGCCGATGCCCGTCATCACCAGCAATGCGTCCGGGTCGAACGTTTTGGAAATGGGATTGATCGCCTCGATGACGCCCAGCACGCGTCCCTGCGATTGAACCGGCGCGATCACCGCCGCCCGCATCTCGACTCCCCCGAGCCTGTCCGCTTCACTAAAATTCTTTTCCTGGCTGACGTCCGGAATCACCACCCCGCGCCCTTCGCGCGTAACCGTGCCGGTGACGCCCATGCCCAGCGCGATGGTTTTCCCCAGGATGTTGCCGGAGTTGTGTCCCGCCGCGGCGCGGAAGACGATGTGATCGCCCTCCACCATTCCCAGCGCAACCGTCTCCACCCGCAACGCCTGCATGGTCTGGATGAGAACGCGCTGATACACCTCGTCCATCCGAAGCGAGGCGTTCATGGCGGCGGCACCCTCCGCCAGCGCGGTCATAATCAGCGCCTGACGCTGGCTTTCCGTATAGAGGCGCGCGTTCAACACCGCAATGCCGGCCTGGTCGGCGATGGCTTGCACCAGATCGAGTTGTTCGTTCGAGAACGAATTGGGTTTGGTATGCACGAGCGTCATCACCCCCACCAGTTGCTCACGCGCCAGCAAAGGGACGCAGATGGCGGATTTCGAACCGAGACGATCCGTGTCGTCGGGTCTCATCAACCAGCGCTCGTCCCTGCTCGTATCCGGGACATACACACCCTTGCGGTTCTGGATGACCCAACCCGCCAGCCCGCGCTCCATCGTTTCGCGCATCTGCTGGGTGGTATGCTCGTGGATCTTCGTGCCGTATACGATGGTCGCATCCACGGCTTTGCCCGCGTCGTCCAGGACGACGATACTGCATCGCTCCCCCCCGACGTTTTGCAGGGTTTCGTACAGCACACGTTGAAGCACGGTGCGCAAATCGAGGGCGGTTGCCAACTCCCGGCTGACATGATAGAGGAGCTCGAGCAGCGCCCGGGTCCGGTTCGATTCTTCAGGAAGTGTCATAATCCGCTCTCGCAATCCCAGTATAGCACACCCATCCCCGCCACAGTCAAGGTAAAATGGGACGCATGACCCTCGACATTCCCCGTATCAAAGCCCTCTGTTTCGACGTGGACGGCACGCTCAGCGACACCGACGACCTGTACGTTCACAAGGTCGCGCGTTTCTTCCCGCGCCTCCTGTTCAAGGACCCGGACCACGCCGCGCGTCGTTTTGTGATGTGGGTCGAAGCGCCGGGCAACGCATTGCTCGGATTGACCGACACGATCGGGCTGGACGACGAGATCGTCGCGTTGATAGACTGGGTCTCGCGCCATCAAAAACGGTCGGCGAAAAAATTCTGGCTCATCCCCGGCGTGGATGAAATGCTGAAGCGTCTCGAGGGGCGTTATCCCATGTCGGTCGTCAGCGCGCGCGACGAAAAAGGGACGATGCGCTTCCTCGAACAGTTCGACCTCGTGAAATACTTCGACGCGGTCATCACCGGTCAATCCGCCGAACACACGAAACCCTACCCGGACCCGATCCTGCTCGCCGCGCAAAAGATGGGCGTCGAAGCGGAGGCATGTCTGATGATCGGCGACACCACCGTGGACATGCGCGCCGGCAAATCCGCGGGCGCGCAGACGGCGGGCGTGCTGTGCGGCTTCGGCGAGGAAGCGGAGTTGAGAAAAAAAGGCGCGGATACGATCCTGAAAAGCACCCCCGAACTGGCGGATCTGTTGTTGAACAAATAATGACCGCCGCCCGAGGACGGCGATCATTCCGCAACATGTGGATGGAGAAGATGAAAACTATCTGCCTCTCTTGCGCGGATCGTAATACAGGTCCACGTTGCGAGCCTGGGCGACGGCTTCCAATTTCCTTCTGTATTCGGCAATGGCGTGATCTCCCACGAGCGGGCCGAACAATCTAAACGCCGCCATCAGAAAAAAGAACATTCGTTGAAGAAAGGGTATCCCGCGGCGAATCTCTCCCATGGCACGTTCCAGAAAACGCACATCTCCGACGTGGGTATATCCCATGGAAAGCAGGGGAAACACGGTGACAATATCCGTTGTGTTGACCACGCGATAAACGGCGGACTTGAGATCGCGGTCGAACTCCTTGTTCCCCACGCGCGGACTGCCGAAGGTATAGCACGCCGCGATCTTGTCGCGCAGTTCATGGTCGCGTTCGAGGTATTGCGTGGCGATCGTCGCCACCGCCGCTCCGAGCGAATGACCCGTGATGTATAGCGGAAGTCCCTTCACTTTTGGAAGCGCCTTCAACACCTGCACTTCGATGCTCTTGTAGGCTTCCGCAAATCCCCTGTGCACCCTGCCCTCGAATACCGAAGCCCTGAATGCCTTCGCATCCGTTTTGATGTCCGCTCCCTTTGCAACCTCCGTCCCGCGAAAGGCAAGGACGGCGTATTCGCCGTTCGAGACCAGGAACCCCTGCGTGTCCGTTTTGGGGGAATGGAACTCGCCGAGCAGTTCGAACCCTCCGCCCTCGAGTTTTTCGATCAACAGAACCCTTGCCTTGCCGCCCTCCTCGAAACGGTCGTAGACCAGTTGCGCCATGGACGCCATCACCCACGCCGTGCGATCCGAATACGCGGCGCGCAGGATGGGAGGATCGAGCAGGAGTTCGTTCGATGCAAAATACCGTTTGGCGCTGGTAAGTTCCGTACTGGTGACCCCACTCTTTGCCCTGCCTTTGACGCCTGTCTTCGACTTTTTGAGTGCCATGGGGATTCTCCTCTAAAGATGGTGGATCACGAAGCGCGTAATTGGCGTTCTCTCGCTCCAAATCTACGCGCTACGCGAAGAGCGCAAACTCCACGTGGATTTCGTGAAGCGCCGAATACGGATGGTAATACTATACAGAATTATCGAACCAAAGTCAATTCGGAAGTTCCGCAGCCAACCACAGATCCTTTTCCCCGCGCATCGAGCGGGGAGGACAGCCCGATCCGATCAGCGGCTCCAGCCGCCGGGCAGGCGGGCGAGGACAACGAACACGAGATCCATAAATGTCTCCTTTGGCGTTGATATGATGCCCAATGGTAGCATAATCTCATGTAAAATAAAAACGACGCGACAACTTTTCATCATCACAGGAGAAACAATGACCTACGAAACGATACTGGTCGAAAGGCGCGGACGGGTCGGACTTGTCAGACTCGACCGCCCGCAGGCGTTGAACGCCCTCAACAACCAGCTCATGCGCGAAACCATGGACGCGCTCGAAGCCTTCGACAGGGACGATGCCGTCGGCGCGATGGTCGTCACGGGAAATGAAAAAGCCTTCGCCGCCGGCGCCGACATCAAGGAGATGGCGGGGAAATCCGCGCGGGAGATGCTGGAGGCGGATCACGTCGCGGTCTTTGGCAGGATGCGCGCGGTGGAGAAACCGGTCATTGCCGCCGTATCAGGCTGGGCGTTGGGAGGCGGATGCGAGATCGCCATGGCCTGCGATATGATCGTCGCCTCGGAGTCCGCCAAATTCGGCCAGCCGGAGATCACCATCGGCGTCATCCCCGGCGCGGGCGGCACTCAGCGACTCCCCCGCGCGGTCGGCAAGGCGCTCGCCATGGAAATGATCCTCAACAACCGCACCCTGACCGCGCAGGAGGCGCTGCAATACGGATTGGTGAACCGCGTCGTCCCTGTAAACGATTACCTCGACGAGGCGCTGAAACTTGCAGAAGAGATCGCCTCACGCGCCCCCCTGGCTGTGCGCGCCGCCAAGAAAATGATCAACGCCTCTTACGAATCCTCGCTCACCGACGGACTCGCCGCGGAGAGGCAGGCGTTCTACCACCTGTTCGACACCGAAGACCAGAAGGAAGGCATGAAAGCCTTCGTCGAAAAACGCCAACCGAATTGGTCCGGTAAATGACATGGCAGGGTACGCCGACTTGAAACGCGCGCTCGGCGGACTCGGGCTGGCGGGCAAGCCTGTCGTCGTCCACGCCTCCCTGAAAAAATTCGCCGCCATCCAGGGCGGACCAAGGACACTCATCCAGGCGCTGGTCGCCTCCTTCAACGGCGTCATCATGCCCACCTTCACGTACAAGACGATGGTCACGCCGGGAGTCGGCCCGCCGAACAACGGCATCACCTATGGAACCGACAAAGACTTGAACAAAATGGCGGAACCATTCCGTCCCGATATGCCCCCCGACAAAATGATGGGCATCCTGCCTTATCATTTGCTTTATGAAAAAGGCGTAACGCGCGCCTCGCATCCCATCCTTTCCTTTGCCGGTTTTCGAGCGGACGATATCCTCCTCACGCAAACGCTGTTCGATCCGCTTGCCCTCATCGGCGCATTGGCGGAAAGAGACGGCTGGGTCATCCTCATCAACGTGGATCACACCGTCAACACAAGCATTCATTATGGGGAAAAACTCGCCGGGCGGCGGCAGTTCGTCCGCTGGGCATCAACCCCCGGACGCATCGTCGAATGTCCCGGCTACCCCGGCGACTCTTCCGGCTTCAACGCCATCGAGGAACACATGCTCCCCCACACCCGTCGCGTGGATTTGGACGGCGGCGCGTTCATCCAGGCTGTGCCCGTGAAGCGATTGTTGGAAGTCACCATGGAATTGATAAAAAAAGATCCGCTGGCTCTGCTCTGCCAGCGGACGGATTGCGAGAGGTGCGAGGCGGTGAGGGGCGCGTATCCCACCTACTGAAACGTGATCTCTTCCACGCGCCAGTTTTCCTCTCCCATCAACTTCCTGAGGCGCGTGAGCAGTTCGGGGCAGATGCGCGTCGTGTCGTTGGGGAAGTCAATCAGGTGCCTGCCGCCGTTCTCGAAGATCTGAAAACTGAAACGATCGTGTCCGTGGAACGAGATCAAAGTGCCGTAAATGGTTTTGATGCGCCGACGGTCCGCCTCCTTGTCGCCCGACGAGCGCAGGTTGACCGTGATCTGTTTCGGAGGATGGTCCTTATCCGCCTCCCTCGCCAGCGGGATGTAAAGGGATTTCAGGGATATGACCACCGCTTCGCGCTCCGCCTCGGCCTGTTCCGCCTCAACTTCCTGAGTCTCGGCTGGGACCAATCCCTCTCTCGTCTCTCCTGGCAGGGACGACGCCATGGCGCGCGGCGGCGTGATCTCGTCCGATTTCTTGAACTTCGGCTCCGGCTTGGTTGCCATTGCCGCCTCCTCGAACGACGGCTGCCACTGTGTATCCCAGTCATCGGGGAAGTTATCGGGAGGCGGAGGCACGCCGTCGAAATCAGAATCAACTTCGTACGTTTCGACCGACTTCTCCGCCACCTGCATGGCGGGCTGCCTTTGCGGAGGAACGATCGGCTTGGGTTGCTTCGACTGGATGTTGAGGTTCCTTACGTGGCTATCCGGCTTGGGCTGGGACAATGCCTCAAGGTCAGGAGCAGGCTTGGGCGTCGCGAGAGGCGAAGCATCCTTTAGAGGCTCGAGGATTTTTATCTCCGTCCGCACCGCATCCACCAGAATTTTCGGCGGCGCGCTGTTCGCATCCACCTTGCCCTCGACGATCACGATCTGACCGACGGTGAGCATCTCGCGCGTCCTCTCCCACGTGCGCGGAAAGAGGACGAGGTCCATGTTGCCCTGAATGTCCTCGAGCGTGACGAAGCCCATCGGTTTGTTGGTCTTGGTCATGTATGGGCGGACGCTGGTGACGAGACCCGCCACGCGCACCTTCTCCTCGTGTTGCGCCTCGTTGAGTTGACCCGAGAAGTAACTGACGATCTGCGCGAAGGTTTGCTGGTAGGGGGTGAGCGGATGATCGGAAATGTAAAGCCCGATGAGTTCGCGTTCCCAGCCGAGCATCTCGCGCCGATCCACGTCGTTGATTTCGGGAAGCATGATCTCCTCGACAACGCCGGTGCTGTCGCCGAAGAGGGAGAGTTGTCCCGCTTCGGCGGCGCGGAAATGATTGTTGCTGATGGAGACGAGGCGATCCAGTGAAGCGAGCAACGCGGCGCGGTTGCCGAATACATCCAGCGCGCCGACCTTGATGAGGCATTCGAGGGCGCGCTTGCCGACGGCGCGCAAATCCACGCGGCGGGCGAAATCGTTCAAGTCCCTGAATTTTCCGTTCGCGTCGCGTTCCTTGATGATGAGTTCGACCGCGCCCCTGCCCACGTTCTTGACCGCGCCGAAACCAAAGCGGATGTGCGGTTTGTCTTCGACGTCTTCGATTTCAAAGTCCCAGTCGGAGGCGTTGATCTCGGGCGGAAGGACCGGCACGCCCATACTGCGCGCGTCCGCAACGTAGAGCGCGACCTTTTCGGTCTGGCTCGCGGAGGCGGTGAGGGTCGCCGCCATGTATTCGGCGGGATAATGCGCCTTGAGGAACGCGGTCTGGACAGCGATTACGCCGTAATCAGCGGCGTGGCTATTGTGAACAAGGATGTCATTCGCGATGAAGTTATGTGTTCCAGCGATTTCAAGATCGTAGGTTTGTTTTTCGCCAACGTACTCGATGAATGCCACCCGATCCCAATACAGATCGCTTTCTGCATAGCGTTTGATGTTGGGGTCATCGAAATAATAGCCCAGTCTTTGTAGGGTATTACGCCCGAAGCCGATCTTACCCGCCGAATTGGTCGGGTAGAATTCGCGCGGGGCAATCCCTGTCTGCACGGTAAGTTCGTTCCACGTGAGATCCAATTGATCCTTAGCGGAACGGACGTAATCCTTTACCGCCCCTACTGGTACAACATCCTTTGTTCCGACAGCCATTGGTGGGATGGTCTTTGTCAGTTCAATCAATGCGTCCCATCTTTTTTGGCTGACAAAGTGACGACCTATGTTCTCTGCAAACGTGTTGATGTTTTCATAACCCGTAACGAAGACCTGATACCCAACACGTCCCTCTTTGTATGGGAATTCCACAGTCCGAAGGCGGCTGATAATGCCAAAGCGCAACAACAAATGCTGAAGCTGCGCCGCCATCCGCCTCGAGGCAGTCGCGTAATATATACTGCGTCCGCGCACGTTAATATGACCGTCCCCCTCCCACATGCGGCTGATCATCAATCCGATCTGACGGTTCGTCAATTCAAAGATTGGCGCAGGGATTTCCTTTGTGCGCGCGTTCTTGCCAAGCAAGCCCAGCTCGCCGCACCACGTGAATATGCCTGGCGGGATACTTTTATCGGCGCGTGCTGCATAGACGGAATAAGCGCTTTTGTGCGTGGCAATGGTGCATTTGACATTCTCAAACGCATTGGCGGCTTGAACAAAGTCACTGACTTGCTCTTCGTCCTGGCTATAGAAGTAGACAGAGTGTGGGTGACACAAATTCCCCTCCGCCAACAAGTGACCCAGGGCGATCACTTCATGGTCAAACCATTCGTTCTTTCCTTCCACAGGGATAACACGTGGTACACCAATAAAGTCATCGGGCTGCAACTCACCCAACTGTCGCCAGCCACTTACCGTGTAGAAGGGATGGTTGTCTGTCGCTTCAATGACGCGTCCCAGCGCAGTGGTCAGACGGAAAACAGGCTTGACGCCGTTATCCATGACGTGAGTCACAGGCTGGTTCTTTAATTTCAAAGAGGAAATATCACACGATAGAGTGCGCGAAATTTGTTCGACGCCATGGTACAGGTCTTCAATTTTTACAAGACGACCTGTGGAAGCGTCCAACACTTCCACATCGCCAGGCAGGCATTTGTTGAATCCATAACGTGCGAACTCCTCCCAATCGCTGTAAATGGCTTCGGCTGTCTCCCTGTCCATCCCATTTTTGACCGCGCCGGTCACGAACTTGTTGCGGTGCTTTTCGATCTCCTCCTTTTTCTTTTTCGAAATCGCCTTGCGCAATTCATCCGATTCGGAGGGCGTGTATCCCGCGATCTCGACTGCGGCGCGCATCAACTGTTCTTGATAGACCGGAATGCCGTAGGTATCCCTGAAGATCGGTTCGAGTTTCGGGTGGCGGTATTCCACTTCCGCTTCGCCGTGCATGCGCGCGATGTAATCGGGGATGAACGCCATCGGACCCGGACGATACAACGCCACCATGGCGATGATGTTATCCAGCGTCTTCGGCTTCATTTGCACGAGCCAGCGCGTCATTCCCCCGCCTTCCACCTGGAAGACGCCTGCGGTCTGTCCGCTCCCCAGCAACTCGAAGGCTTTCGGGTCGTCGAGCGGGATGTTGTTCAGGTCGTATTTGACGCCGTGCCGCCTCTCGATCAAGTCGCAGGCTTTTGCCATCACGGTCAGCGTGATCAGCCCGAGGAAGTCCACTTTCAACATGCCGAGCGAATCGAGGACTCCCATTTCGAATTGCGTCACCGTCTTGATGGGCGTCTCCTCCGACCCGGAAGTCGGACGATGCAGCGGCAGGTATTCCAGCAGCGATTTATCCGAGATCACGACTCCGGCGGCGTGCGTCCCCGCATTGCGAACCGTCCCCTCCATTTTTGCGGCGGTATCAATCAACTCGCGCAGGTGCGGCTGTTTTGCATAAATCTCCTTGAACTCGGGGATCGCCAGGGCGTCTTCCATTGTGGTGTTGCGCCCCGAAACGAACGGGACAAGTTTGGCGACCCGATCCACCTCGGGGAGCGGAATATCCTTCACGCGCGCCACATCCCGCAACGCCTGCTTGGTTCCCATCGTGCCGAAGGTGATGATCTGCGCGACCTTATCGCTTCCGTATTTACGCACACAATATTCGAGCATCTCGCCGCGGCGGTCGTCGCGGAAATCCAGATCAATGTCGGGCATCGAGATGCGGCCCGGGTTCAGGAAGCGCTCGAACAACAGGGCATGCTGAAGCGGGTCAACCAATGCGATCTCCAACACATACGCAACAATGGAGCCCGCCGCCGACCCGCGCGCGTTATACCAGATGCCGTTCTCCTTGGCGTAACGACACAAATCCCATACGATCAGGAAGTAGGCGTCGAATCCCATTTCGTGGATGACGCCCAACTCGTAAGCGAGTCTTTCGCGGACCTGTTGGCTGTCCGCGCGATCCCCGTACCTTTTCCTCGCCCCCTCCTCGCACAGGTGACGCAGGTACGTCTCCGCCGTGAACCCTTCCGGGACGGGGAAATCGGGCAGGTGATAACCCTTGAACGACAAGTCCACGTTACAGCGTTCGGCGATGAGAAGCGTATTGCTCAACGATTCGGGGACTTCGGCGAAGAGACGGCTCATCTCCTGGGGCGTGCGGAGGTAGTACGAGTCGTCGGTCATGCGCATCCGCTCCGGGTCCGCAAGAAGCGCCTGTGTCTGGATCGCGAGCAGAATGTCCTGTAATTTCGCGTCTTCCTGGTTGATGTAATGCACGTCGTTCGTCGCAACGTACCTGGCGGAATAGCGCACGCCCATCTCGAGCAGTTTTTTGTTCAGGTCGGTGATCTCTTTGATGTTGTGATGCTGCAGTTCGATGAAGAAGCGGTCGGGTCCGAAGACGTCGTAATACCAGTTCATCAAGCGGACGGCTTCATCGGGTTTCCCATCCAGGATCAAACGCGGGATCTCGGCGGACATGCACCCGGAAGTGCAGATCAATCCCTCCGAATGAGCCGCCAGAAAGTCGTGGTCAATGCGCGGATAATAATAGAAGCCCTCGAGTTGGGCGGCGGAGGAAATCTTGAGCAGGTTCTTGTAGCCCGTTTCGTTTTCGGCGAGCAGCAGCAGGTGCGTGGAGGTACGATCCAGTTTTGCGTCGCGGTCCCGCATCGTGCGCGCCGCCATGTACGCCTCCACGCCGATGATCGGTTTGACCCCCGCCTCCTGAGCCGCCTTGTAAAAGTCCATCACGCCGAACATCGTGCCGTGATCGGTGATCGCCACGGCTGGCATGTCCAGTTCTTTGACGCGCTTGACCAGTCTCTTGATGTTCGAGAAACCGTCGAGCAGGGAGTATTCGGTGTGGACGTGGAGGTGGGCGAAGCTCATTTTAGTCTGATGGTCTGATGGTCAGATGGTCAAATCGTCGCCTGGAAGGAAGAAGCGCATACGCGAGACTATTCGACTAAGCGACTATCGGACTAAACGGATTATAGCACGTGTGTTCGAGGATGAAGTTGGCGGGAGGCTTAAAATATTCCGGCTAAGGGTCAGTAAATTATTAACTTCCCTCATGTCGTTGCGAGTCTTCGAGAAGCAATCTCCTGTTGCCATAGATTTTCCTGCAAAGTGGGGATTGCT
>JAANMU010000779.1_pt1 | contig 34931 bp, 29 predicted proteins | sample 7279701 | NCBI WGS metagenome assembly JAANMU01 (sample SAMN14094539, study PRJNA606508) | bioreactor metagenome | isolation source: A lab-scale SPAN reactor treating ammonium-rich wastewater day 57 | place: Ireland: Galway | collected 2017-03-13
AGGGTCGGCTCGACGCCGGCGGTGATGTCGACCAGCTCCGAGGCCTGATTCAAGACGCGGAACGCGCGCGAGAAATCAAGCCCGGCCGACGTGGACGGGATGGTCTGGTCGGTGTCTTTCGCGCCCACTTGACGCACGACGATCATGCGCCGGCGGTCGCTCTCGTGCGGGACATCGTAGACAACAGCTTCCATCCAGCGGTCGCCGATGCGAAACGCCGCTTCGCGCTGTGAGCCGAGCAGTCCGAGGAAGTTGTCGGGCGGCTGAATCAGCCGGGTGATCTGTTCGAGGTCGGGGACGTCGTCATTAAGGCCGAGCCAGTTCTTCAACGTCGGGTTGGCGTGTACGACCTGACCGAGGCCGCGCACGACCAGCAGACCTTCACCGGGACGCTCGCCGGGGAGGGGTTCGGTGATCTTGACGGTGGAGGCGGTTTTGGCGGCGCTGCGCTGACGCGTGAAAAGGTACAGCCACAGCGTGACGACTCCTCCTCCCAACAGCAATATCAACGCGACGTTCATAGCGTTCCGTAGTGTGGTGTTAAACCGGTGTTACAACAACCTCCAGTGTAACGCAAAAAACGCCGGATTTGCGATTAGGGAATGGGCCTACCATGTGCTGCGGAAACGTGTGCTCTCGTTCTCGATGATCCCGGCGGCGCGGCGGCGGCGGTCTTCGGCGGCGAGTTCGGTGATCTCGCGGATGTCCGAGAACCGGTGCGTAGTGGTGCTCACCGTCCCAATCGCCATGGACATGAGTTCGACCCGGCGGTCGCCGCTGGAGTCCGGCACCAGCACATAGCCGCGCTCGCGGTCGATGAACGAATAGTGCTGCTTGACCCCGCTGGCGAAGCGGTTCTCGATCTCCTCCTGCAAGCGCTTCGCATCGGCAGCATGCGTGACGACGACGAAGTTGTCGCGCCCCGGATGCCCGATGAAATCGTCGGGCGTGCCGAACTGCTCGATGATCTCGGCCAACAGCATCGCGGTGAAGCGGATCAACTCGTCGGCGGCGACGAAGCTGTAAACGTCGGCGAATGTGTCGAAGTTGTTGATCTTCCCGTCGATGTACGTCCACGGGCGGGCTTGGCGCATCAGGCCGCGCAGGTAGTCCTCGATCAGCCGGCCAGTCGGCAGCTTGCTGCGCGGGTCGATCTCGCCGATCTGGTTGGCGCTCTGGATCGCATTTCCTACGCGCAGGCCCAGCTCATCTACGTCGAACGGTTTGGTGACGTAGTCGTCCGCGCCCAGTTCGAGGCCGTTCAGCCGGTCGCTGCGCTCGTCGCGCTGGGTGAGGAAGATGATCGGGATGTACTTGGTGCGGTTGTTGGTGCGCAGTTCGCGGCATACCTCGAAGCCATCCATATCCGGCAGCATGATGTCGAGGATGATGAGCGAATGCGGCTGGCGGCGGGCCAGCGCGATCGCGTCACGGCCGTGGTCGGCGGTCTCGACTTCGTAACCGACGCCGGTGAAGTAGAACTTAAGCATGAACTGAATGTCGGTGTCGTCATCGACGATCAGGATGCGCCCTTTGGTCGCCATAAGTCCGCCCTTAACCACACACGGCGATCAACACCGTGCAGCGATAACATTAGGTACCATGATACCGCATGTTTGGGCATGGTGCATTTAGGGATGCTAGCCGATGCTAGCTGCCAGTTATCCTGTTCATAAAGTGGGGCGGGTGAAGTAAAATAGGCGAGGTTGGGCGCGTCAACGCTGCGTGCGCAAAGTGAGATCCGAAATCCAATGCTTGAAGTTACCCTCCCTATCGCCTTCGTATTCGGCCTGATCTCGTTCATCTCGCCGTGTGTGCTGCCGCTTGTGCCGGCCTATATCAGTTATCTGGGCGGTCGTGCGCTCCAGAACGCCGAGGTCACGGCGGTGCAGGCCGGCCCCGGTGGAACCGCTGTCGCGACGCGCTCGTTCGGTGAACGGTTCGCGCTCGGCCTGCACGGGCTGGCGTTCGTGTTCGGGTTCACCATCGTCTTTGTGCTGCTGGGCGTCATCACGACCGCGCTGATTCGTGAGATCGGCGGGCAGAATGTGTCGAGCGTGACGGGGATCATCGGGCGGCTCGGCGGTTTGCTGATCGTGTTCTTCGGCCTGCATTTCGGCGGATTTTTGCCGGCGCTGTTCGACCGCGCGCGCCGCGCCGAGGCAAGCTCCACCCATGCGCTGATCGTGGCCGGTGTGCTGATCGCCGGAGTCATCGCGCTGGTGTGGGGGGTCGCAGGCCGCCTGACGGTGTGGGAACCGGCGTATACCGGCGCGCCCGTGTGGCCGGATGCGCTGGCCCTGCTCTCGGCCGCGGTGTTCGGGCTGGCCCTGTTCGCCAGCGGCGCGTTTGCCAACCCGCGCCAGTTCATTGTCAACACGACAACCCGCATCGAGATGGGGCTGTATCAAGACACGCGCGGCCAGATGGATCAAGATGGCCGCGGCCTGCTCAGTTCGATGCTCATGGGCATTGTGTTTTCGGCCGGCTGGTCGCCGTGCATCGGCACCGTGTACGGCTCGATCCTCACGCTGTCTGCGCAGACGGGCAACGTCGGCCTCGCGTCGCTTCAGTTGACCGCCTACAGCCTCGGCCTCGGCATCCCGTTCATCCTGTCGGCGCTGGCGCTCGACCGCGCGCAGGGAATAATGCGCCGGCTCAACCGCCGCATGAAGACGATCAAGCGTATCAGCGGTATCTTCCTCGTGCTGATTGGCGTGCTGGTGGCGTCGGGCGAGCTTCAGCGGCTGACGCTTCAGCTTTCGTCCGGTGAACTCGCTGACCTCTCGCTTCAGCTTGAAGAACGCGCCCTTGAAATCTTCGTGCCGGACGCCGGCGGGAAATAAGGTTTCGCGATCTCGCCGCCGTCTTGCAGCGACGCGGTGGCAACGCGTTCTACGGCAGCAGCAGCGGGATGTTTTCCGGCGGCGGGGCGAGCAGATACACGTCGACATACCGCGACCAGCGCCGGTAATTGTCGTCGTCGTAGCCGAGGTCGATCCAGTATGGCGTGCTGCGCGGGCCGCCGGTGTCGGCGGCGAGGCCCTCACCATATCCCTCGACATACAAGACCGTCCCGTATGGCACGATGCGCGGATTGATCGCCACGATGCCTTTAGTCAGCCGCGCGCCGGTGGCCGTGACGTCGTCGCCGCCGAGCGCCGCAGGGTGATAGCTGGTGGCGTACATGCGCAGTTTGCGCCAGTACTCGCGCGGGCCGTCCGGCGTATCGACCGTGCGGTAGACGAGGCGCGTGCCGTAGCTCAACACCTCGTTGACCGGATCTTGCACGCGCACCACACCCTCATCGAACCGCCGCACCTCCACGCCGTTCTCGTAACGGATGCGGATGCGGCGCTCGTCACGGCCGGCGACGCCCGCGGTCGTGATCGCCGTGGTATCCAGCTCCATCTCGGCGTTCGCCAGCGTGACGCGCTCGTATGGCACCTCAATCGGTTCGACGATGACCTCCTCGGTCACGCGGACGATGCGCACAGTCATGCCGGCACGCAGGCGGGCGTTGACCGGCGGAACGGCGTAATCGAACCCGTTGAGCGTGATGTTCAACTCATCCAACAGCGCGCCGACGCGTTCGGCCTGTGTGCGGGTGACGGTCGTGCTGCCGTCCAGTTCCACGGTGACGGGCAGCGACCGGTCGATGACGATCTGCATGTCCTGCTCCAGCGCGGATTCGACAGGCGGCTCGATCGAATCGCCCAGATACAGCGTCACGTCCGCCTCGGCCAGCGCGTCGCCGACGGTGTCGGCCGTCGTGATGAGCGACTCGGCTGGCAGGTCGCCGTCGATGAGCGAGACGGTCAGGGCGTGGCGAATCGAGATGCGGTTGGCGGGCAGCGGGTAGCGGCGCAGTTGATCCGGTTGGACAGGCGCGCCGTTGACGATGACCTCGTCGTCTTGGTCGATGGTGACGCCGGCCGCGCGCAGGATGTCGGATGGGTTTTCGATCACGGTGCGGAACACGCTGGTCGCGCCGTCCACGGTGAGCGTCACCGGCCGCTGATCGTCAACCAACACGGTCATGCTGGCCTGTAAGCGCGTATCCGGGCTGGGATCGACGGCGAGGCTGCCGGTGAGCGTGATGCCTTCGCGTTCGAGCAGCTCGCGCACGGTGCGCGCATCGGTGGTGACTTCCTCCGCCAGCCCGTCCACGATCAGCGTGAGATGCACCAGCGGCGGCGGGGCCGGGCGTTGAGTCAGCGTCGAGATCAGCGCGATGCCGCCGACAATCGCCAGCGCCGCGCTCGCCAGCGCCGCGAGGATCAGCAGCGTGTTGGGCCGGCGCGCGCCGATAGGTGACGTGGGCTGCGTATCGTCATGGCGCGGGTTGGGCTGCGTGTCGCTCAAGTCCATGCGCGGGTCACTCGTCCGGCAGGCGCTTGGCGCGGCTCTGTTCGGCCAGCGCCGCCTTATACGCGATCATCTGCTGCATCAGCGGCGGGTCGGACGCGGCGATGATCTGCACGGCGAGCAGCCCAGCGTTGCGCCCTGCACCAATCGCGACTGTGGCGACCGGCACGCCGGACGGCATCTGGACGATCGACAGCAGCGAGTCGAGGCCGTTGAGCGCCTTGCTCTGCACCGGCACGCCGATCACCGGCAGCGGTGAATAGGCCGCCAGCATCCCCGGCAGGTGCGCCGCGCCGCCCGCCCCGGCGACAATCACTTTCAGGCCGCGCATGTGGGCGGATTGACCGTACTCGGCCATGTCCGCCGGCGTGCGGTGCGCCGAGACGACGCGCGTCTCATACGGCACGCCGAACTCACGACACACGTCAGCAGCGGCTTGCAGGGTCGGCCAGTCGCTGTCGCTGCCCATCACAATTCCGACCAGCGGCGTAGTCATCGGCATGTCTCCGGCGCAGGTTGCTCCGGCGGCATTATAGCGCAGCCCTCGGGGCCGAATCGCACGCCTGCCCGGCGTTCACCGCGCGAAGGCGGCCACCGGCCCGATTGTGCGCCCGGCCATACGGCGTGCGCGTCACTGGCTTTCGAGCCACGCCAGCCGCCGGTCGCGTTCGGCGATCAGGTCGGGACGGTCGAGATTGACCAATCCTTCCGATTCCAGCGAGAACGACGCTGCGACCGCGCCCCAACGCGCCGCGATGAGCGCGTCACCGGTGCGCCGCCATGCGACAGTGAACGCGCCGTTATAGACGTTGCCCGCGCCGGTCACGTCGACAATGTGCGCAACCGGCACGGCGGGGACGTAGATCGGCCGCGGGGTGCCGCGTGTGGCGACCAGCGACCCGTCCGCGCCCATGCGCAAGACGACAACCCGCGCCCCCGCGCTCAACATCTTGTGGACGATGGCGTCCGGGCTTAGCGGCCCGAACATGGCGCGCGCTTCGGACAGATTCGGTGAGATCACGTCGACCATCGGCAGCAGATCGAGCATGTCGTGTTCGCGCGTCTCGGTGATGTAGTACTGGTTCGGCTCCCAGATGATGTCAGTGTGCGGGTATGTCATGTGCCAGCGCAGGAAGTCGCCGCCGGCGAGCACCATGTAGAGCGTCGGATCCTCGCCCCACGCCGCGGGCAGCTGCTCTGGCGCGGGGCCGGTCATATATGGCTCGATCTCTTTGACGCGCAGGATTTCATGGCGCGTGCCGTCGTGTTCGAACACCTGCCATGCGCGGATTTGCGGCAGATCGACCACCACGATGCCTTCGGTATCGCAGTGGGTGGAGAGGCGCGGCAGGATCGCATCGACGGTGTCCGCGCCGATCGTGACGCACAACCCCGGGCGCTCGTCCCAAATCACCATGCCGCACGCGGCGTGGATCGGCCCGCCGCCGAGCACCCCCATCTGAGTGCGGCCGTCCGGATACACGATGTCATCGATGAACACCGATCCGATGCTGACGATGTCTACCATGTCGAGCGATTGTCCTTGAGGTGATTAACGCAGCAAATCGAACAGCAGGTCTTTCCAACGCGGGATGTCGATCTCCCAGCAGACGGTGATATGCGGATCGCCTTTAGCGCGGTGCGGAGACCACATCGCCACGTTACCGGTCGTGTGCTTGGTGACGTCCAACGCATCGACGACCGTCATCCCGCGCGTGTATTCGCCGTCGCATTCCACTTCGACGTAGTGCTTGCTTGCGCGTGTGCAGATCGCCGGGTCGATGGCGACCGCCATCGCGACCGGGTCGGGCAGGCCGATCCCCGGATCGCCCAGCCATTCGCGATTCGTTTGCAGCGCGCTGATGTTGCAGTCGATGGCGAAGTGGGAGTACACGGTATCGAGCTGATGCTTGCAGTAGTCGATGTCGGCGTCGAATAGATTGGCGTCGCCGCGGCACAGCTCCCAGCCGACCATCTCGACCGGCAGCCCGCTGCGAAAGATGGCGCGCGCCGCTTCCGGGTCGCACCAGATGTTGTACTCGGCGGCGGGGGTGATGTTCCCGACTACATTGGCCGCGCCGCCCATCACCACGCAGCGGCTGACGTTGGCGACGATCTCCGGCGCGCGCGCGACCGCCAGCGCGACGTTGGTCAATGGGCCGAGCGTGACGAGGATAATGCCGGGGTTGGCTTTGATCGTCTCGACCAGCGCATCGACGGCATGGCCGGGCTGCGCGGGGCGCTTCGGCGCGGGATAGAACATGCCGCCCATGCCGTCCGGCCCGTGGAAGAACTGCGCGTCGTAGTATTCGCGGATCAGCGGTTTCGACACGCCTTCGTATACTGGCGTCTCCTTGCCGCACAGCTCGACCGTGTAGCGCGCGTTGATGCTGGCCTGTTTCAACGGCACGTTACCGGCCACGATGGTGATCGCCTTGACGTCGATGTCCGGGTGACGCAGCGCCATCAGCAGGGCAACGGCATCGTCGCTGGCGGTGTCGGTGTCGATAATCATGCTTCGCATTCGTCACATTCCTCACGAGCGCGGAAAAACTCAACCGCACAGTGTAGCGCAGACTCACGGCTAATCGTAACGGATCGATCAGGGTGTTGGCGCCCGCGCCGACTTGACCGACTTCGGGCCGGCGCGAGGGATGCGATGCGAACCCCGTGTGCAGGCAGTATCCTGACACGCCTCACGAACAGCGGCCTAATCGAAGAAGACCGTGCCGCGCATCTCCATCGGCTGGCTGAAGGTGAGCAGCGCCAACAGCATCATCGCCAACAGCAGCAGCGCGAACGGCAGCAGGCCGGGCATCGCCTTGCGCTTATACAGCCGGAATGCCGAACGTTCGGCCACCAGCAGGCTGAGCGCCATCCCGCCAACCATCACCACGACCTGAACGACGCCGATCACGCCCGTGTCGGTGAGTCCGCTGAGCGACCAGTTCGGCTCGCCCAACGCGGTGATCCCGTGGTCGAGCAGGAACGTCTGCACGGCTGGCACGATGGTGAACAGGCCGATAAGGAAATGGAATCCGTAGTGTGCGATCCAGACCGCCAGCCCCAACGGCACGAACGCCGGCGTGAACGCGGCGGCCACGTCACGATCGGTGTAGGTGAACTTGGTCGGCGCGAGCGTGCGGCTGAGGCGGGCTGCGCCTTTCACCAGCAGCGCCGGCAGCACCACCGCCAGCACGCCGAACAGCAGCAGCAGCGCGATCGCTTCACCCCATGGCGTGACGACGCCGTTCTCAACCTGTCCGAAGGCGCTGGCGAGGCGGCCGATGACCTCGTACACCGGCGGGATCATGCCGAACGCGTTGACGATCCCTGCGCTGGCGAGGACGACGATCAAGAGGATCACGTCCCACCGTTTCGGCCACGCGGCGGGGTCAAACCACTGGCGAAACGGGCGGCGCGCGGCAAGGGCGACGTTGTCGTGCGGGCAGGCGCGCGCGCAGTCGAGGCACAACGTACAGTCGAGGTTCGAGCGAATCTGCGGGACGAACAGCTCGGTGCCACAGCCCAGCACGCCCGCGCGATCATGGGTGACCTGCACCTGCCGTCCTTCCGGACGCCCCGCAACCGGGATCGTGTCGACACGGATCAGGGGCGTCAGCGCAAAGCTCCCGTTGACGCATTCCTTGCCCACGCACACCTTGCAAAGCTCCGGGTCTTTGGCCTCGATCATCAACGGCGCGCCGCTGCTGTAGGCGAAGTTGAATGATCCGAGCGGGCAAACGTACTTGCAGAACGCCGACTCGGCGAACAGCAGCTCAAGGATGAATGATGCGGCGAAGTAGCCGACGATCAGCCACGCCGTCAGCCACGGAGATGCCCACAGGTTGAGCCACTCATAGGCGATGAACAGCGCGATCAGCGTGGCGATGGCGATCCACTTACTGCGCAGCACACGCGGAAACCGGCGCTTGGGCGACGCGAACCGGCGGCCCAGCGACCGCGTCAGTGTGAACGGACAGCTCATGCAGATCAGGTTGCCGAACAGCAGCAGCGCGATCACGACCACGCCGCGAAAATGCACCCACGGCACGACGGTGGCGAGGTTCTCGGCGGCCCGCTGCGGCCCGGTGAATCCGTCGTAGATCAGCAGCACGGCCAGCAGCAGAAACGGAATTTGCAGCAGCACGCGCCCGCTGCGATGCTTGAGCATCCGGCCGATCAATGGTAGGGTCAGGACATCACGGGCGGGGCGGGCAGGCGCGGCAGTCATCGCTCAGCTTTCGATCTCGAAGTCGAATGTATCCTCGGCGGTCTCTCCGTTAGGCAGCACGACGGTGACGGTCACCGTCCAACTGCCGCCCATCGACCACTGAAGCGGGACGCGGTAGCGGCCGTCCTCGCCGCTGTCCGTTTGTCCGAGCACGGGCATCATTCCGGCGTGGGTCATGTCGGCGCGCACGCGGATTTCCTGCGCATCGACCGGCGCGCCGGCGGTGTCCGTCACCGTCACGATCAGCACGGTATCGCCGACCCGCGTCGACTCGGTATCCACGGTGATGTCGATCTGCGGCGTGCCTTCCGGTGTGGCGGTGGGTGGCTGCGCCGATTCGCGACACCCGATCAGCGCAAAGCCGATCACGACGAAAAGCGCGGTTGTTCGGATCATCGGTTGAGGCTATCCCATCTTGCGTAACGTTCGTCAAGTATAGCATCCGGCGGCGAGCCAAGCGCGGCCGGGTCACAGCGTCATACGGCCGTCGAATGCGGCCAGCACCCGACCGATAATGCGGCGTGCCGTACCGGCCAGCATAGGATTGGTGTCTTTGTAGTACGGCAGGGCGATCAGCGCGACCGATAACGCTGCGCCGCGCCCGCGCCGCCATGTCGCGTCATCGGTTATCACGGCGGCTTTGAACGCGGCTCGCGCCGGCGGATCGAACCCGCTCCACGCCGGGATCAGATCGTAAGCCGGGTCGCCGGTTCCGAGACAGCCGAAGTCGATGATCGCCGAGATGCGCCCGTGCTGCACGAGCACGTTGCCCGGCAGCAGATCGCCGTGAATCCACACCGGCGGCCCGTCCCACGCTGGCGCAGAGAGCGACTCCTCCCATGCGGCTTGGGCGGCGCGGGTGTCGATCATGCCGTCAAGCTGCTTGAGCGCCGCGCGGACGGCGGCGTCACGGTTGCGCAGCGGCTCGCCGCGCCCGGCGTTGTGCACGCCAAAGCCGGGGCCATCGCTGGCGTCGATCTGGCGCAGCGCGCGCACGAAACGGGCAAGGTCGGCGGCGGCTTGCGTGAGGTCGGTCACGGGCGAGTCGAATGCGTTCGCGCCGTCAAGCCACGGCACGACCGTCCACTGCCACGGGTAGCCGTGCGCGGGGCGGCCTTTCGCCAACGGTGTCGGGATCGGCAGCGGAAGATGCGGCGCCAGCTTGGCGAGATAACGGTGTTCTTTCTCGACCATGCGCGCCGCCCAGTCGATGCGCGGCAGGCGCACGGCCATGGAGTCGTCGAGCCGGAACAAGACGTTGTCGGTACCGGACGACGCGACCCGCGCCAGCGGCAGATGCGCCCACTGCGGGCACTGATCCGCCAGCAGACGCCGCACGAGACCGGTGTCGATGTCGAGTTCGTGATCGTGCATCTTGCTGACGCTCAACCGCCGTTCCTCATACGCGGATGCGAACCAACCGCCGGCCATTTCACCGCTGTGAGCGAGGGGCGTGCGCTTATCACTGCGTTCCTTAGAAAACCGAACGGATGTGCGTCATTGTATCGTGACAAAGCGCGTGTCAACAAACTGTGTATAATGATCTTGGGCCAGAGAGGATACGACCCTACCATGAACGACCACATCCGTTATCACTACGACGATATCGAACAAGCGGCGCGCCGTTTTCGCGATCACGCGCAGCAGGTGGAGGATATGCTTCAACGCTCCATGCGCTGCGTGCGGTTGATGGATGAAGGCGCATGGATCGGCGAAGGCGCCGACGAGTACCGTTTCGAGCTTGAGAGTTTGCTGATTCCGGCGCTGCGCAAGCTGCATAACGCCGTGGGTGATACGGCGTGGGCGCTGCTGCGCGCTATTGAGATGATCCAAGACGCCGACCAGATGATCTCGAACGGCTTCGAGGGTGATCTGGACTTGTCGACGATTCCGAGCATTGCGCTTGGGACGGTTGGTATTGGCGGCGGCACGGGATTTGGTGGGTTCGGCGCCCGGTTCTTTGAACGGTTCGGCGCGTGGATGGGCAGCGGCATGGGCACGTCCGGCGCCACCGGCGTGCCGCCGGAGGGCACGATCGAGATGGGCCAATCCCCGGTTTCCGGAAACATTGGCGGTCGGATGGGGCGCGGCCGGTTCTTCAATCCGCTTGAGGAAATGCTCAACAGTCAAACCGGCTTGCCTGACTTTTTTGACGGGCCGGATGGCCCGGTGCAGCGTCCGCCGTGGTTCACCGAGTTCGACGACACGGGCGCGGGCGTTTCCGGCGCGCCTGACTCGTCCATTCTGGTCGCCGGGGCGGGCGATCCGCAGGCGTTGGCGTCCGACATCGTCAAGACCTCGCAGGCCACCGGCGGCGGTGGAGTCAGCGGCGTGTTCAACCCGGATTCCGACGCTGCGCTGCGCGGGCCGGGCGCGCTCCCCGGCGGCCAGTTAGCGCCTAACGTCGTGCTCAGCCCGGCGGCGCGGGCCATGGTGAGCTGGATCAAGGCGCATCCGGACGGCACGCTGATCCTGCCGCCGTTTTCCGCCGGCACCGGCGCCGAGGCGCTCGCCGCGCTCGCCAACGAGGGGTTTGATCTGTCCGGCCTCAATATCGCCACCGTCGGGACGCCGGCGGTCAATTTCCCGGAGGGCTTGCAGATCACGTCGATTGAGAGCCTGAGCGATCTGGCGAAACTCGCATAGGCCCGGCTCTGTGGACGACTCCCGGCTGCGTGACCTGCTCGAAAACGCGCGTGTGATCGCCGTCGTCGGCCATTCCGACGACCCGGCGCGCGACAGCTATCGCATTGGCCGTTACCTGCGCGATGCGGGCTATGTCGTGTATCCGGTCAACCCGACACTCACCGAGATTGACGGCGAACGCTGCTATCCCGACCTCGCCAGCGTGCCGGAGCCGATTGACATCGTGGACGTGTTCCGGCGCGCAGAGTTCCTGCCGAACATCGTGCGCGACGCCGTGCGGGTCGATGCCGGCGCGGTGTGGGGCCAGTTCACCGTCACGCATCCTGAGGCCGACCGGATCGCTGCCGAAACCGGTATCCCACTGGTGATGGATCGCTGTATTCTGGTCGAACACCGCCGCTTGGGCATTCCAAAGAGGACGTAGACCTCATCCCTCGGCGTGCCTCTCCGACGTGGCGAGTCAATCCATGTGGAATGACAGTGAAATAGGGGCGCGGCAATACGAGTCCGTGCCGAGCGTCCGAGAGGCGTTTGCCGCCTTCAGCGCTCATGGCAGTCCCTCATCACTCAGCACTTCCAGCTCAGTTGGAATACGCCTCGATGAGACGCGAGGGCATACGCCACTGCGGCTCGTCGTTTTCGGGCAGCGTCCACGAATAGCCGGGGCCGGGTGCGTCCGGCAGAGCGAGCTTGATCTCAAGATGCACATGCGGGGCGGGGCGCACGTCAGCGATCACGCCCAGCGCATCGCCCTGCTCGACACACGCGCCGATCAGCGGAAACGGGACGTCGTCGGACGCTGTGATATGCCCGTACTGACTGAGGATGTGCACGCCGTCCGGCAGGGTGTGGCGTACGATCACCACGCCGGCATCGCGTCCCCAACCGAGCGTATAGCTGTACGTCACCACGCCGCGGCCGATCGCGCGCACCGGCTCGCCCAACGACGCGCCGCCGGGGATCGCGTAGTCCTCGCCGGTGTGATAACGGCCCTGATGGCGCGGGCTGGGCACGCTGAATCCCTGCACGAGTTGATAGCGTTCCATGTCCACTGGATAAGCGAGCGTATCCGCGATCCCACAGTCGACGTTCTGCCACTCCACGGCGGGAATGATGCCGAGCGTTGTAAGGATGAGCGCCGCCAGAATGACGACAGCCGTCATGCGCATCGTCCGTTCGTCCTGTAACGCATTGACTACTCCGCCCAGATGCCTTGGCCGTAGGCGGTTTGCGGCGTGCGGTCTTCATCGAACAACCACGCCGGAATGGTGATCGGATAGCGCCCGCTGAAACACGCCGCGCAGTGGCCGCTGGGCTGATCCGCGCCTTCGTTGATGGCGTCCAGCATCCCTTCCAGCGAGAGATAACCGAGGCTGTCCGCGCCGATTTCCGCGCAGATGCGCCGTTCGTCAAACCGATGCGCGATGAGCTGGCTCTTGGTCGCCATGTCGACGCCCATGAAGCACGGGTGGCGCACCGGCGGCGACGAGACGCGCACATGCACCTCGGAAGCGCCGCCATCGCGGATCAGCGCGACCAACGGGCCGGAGGTCGTGCCGCGCACAATCGAGTCATCGACCAGCACCACCCGCTTGCCGGCGAGGTTGTCCACCAGCGGCGTGTACTTGAGGCGCACCGTATCGCGCCGGAGCTGCTGGTCGGGTTGGATGAACGTCCGGCCGATGTAGCGGTTCTTGGTCAATCCCTCGGTATAGGGCAGCCCGATCTGCGCGGCGTAGCCAATGGCCGCTGGCACCGCGCTGTCCGGCACGCCGATCACGATGTCGGCGTCGGCGGGCTGTTCGATGGCGAGCTGCCGGCCCAACCGCTGACGCACGCCGTGGACGATCTGCCCTTCGAGGCGTGAATCGGGGCGGGCGAAGTACACGTACTCGAAGCTGCACAACGCGCGCTGCCGTGGGGCGCATCCCGTCACCGAGGTGAGGCCGGAGGCGTCCAGCTTGACGATCTCGCCCGGCTGAACCTCGCGCACGAACGCTGCGCCGATGGTGTGCAGCGCGGTCGTTTCGCTGGCGAGCACGTGGCCGCCGTCGGACATCTCGCCGAGGCACAAGGGGCGCAATCCATGCGGATCACGCACGCCGTACACCGCATCGCGGGTGAGGATCGTCAGCGAGTATGCACCGTCGGCCAACTGCATGAACGCGCGGATGCGCTGCTGCCACAGATCGAGCTGTTCGCTCGACACATCGGGGTCGACGCCTGTCCACACCTGCGGCGGGGCGGCCAGCATCAGCGTGACGACCTCGCTGTCCGTCGTGCTGTTCAGGCCGGCGCCGCGATGCAGCAGACGCTCGCGCAGGGCGGCGGTGTTGGTCAGGTTGCCGTTGTGCGCCACGCCCAGCGGCCCATACGCCGACTCGATCAAATACGGCGAGGCGTTGCGCATGTGCGACGATCCGGTGGTGCTGTAGCGGTTGTGGGCAATCGCCAGATGACCGTGCAGTGGGCGCAGGTTGTCCTCGTTGAAAACCTGATTGACCAGCCCCATGCCTTTATGCGAGTAGGCGGCGATCCCGTCGCTGGTGGCGATGCCGGCCGATTCCTGCCCGCGGTGCTGGAGTGCGTACAGCGCGAAGAAGGCGAGGCGGGCGGCTTCACGACCCGGCACGTAGGCCCCGAAGATGCCGCATTCTTCGTGCGGATGATCGTCGAACGGCGTGCTGTCGTCGAGGCTCATCGAAAACGATTCAGTCATGCGGTTTGAGTGCCTTATAGGGTCAAGCCGGACGGGGTGGATGGGATGGAGTGCATGGTCGGAAGACGCCGAGGTGTGCCCATTGTATCATGCGCGCGCCGATTGGTCGCACCCTCCGCTGTCATCCCGCCGGGTTGAGCCAGCGCGTCAGCGCGGCCGAGATACGCGGGGCGGCAGGCGTGGGCGCGGGTTCAAACACCGAACCGGTGAGTCGTTCGTAGGCGTCGATGTAGCGCGCCGCGACCTGCGCGACGAACTCCGCTGGCATGGGCGGCTGTGTGCCATCGCCCCGATAGCCCTGCGCCGCGAACCACTTGCGCAAGAATTCCTTGTCGAGATGCTCCGGCTCACGGCCCGACTCGACTGACTCGGCCGTCCAGTAACGTGACGAGTCAGGGGTGTGAACCTCGTCAATCACGGTAAGTTGACCGTCGATCAGGCCGAACTCGTACTTGGTATCGACCAGAATCAGGCCGCCGCGCCGGGCGATCTGCTGGCCGCGTTCGAACAACGCCAGCGCCGCGTGCTCAACCTCACCCCACACCGACTCTGGCAAGATGTCGCCCACGATGTCTGCACGGGTCAGCGGACGGTCATGCCCGCCGTCGGCCGCTTTTGTCGTCGGCGTGATAACCGGCGATGGAAGCGGGTCGTTCTTCCGCATGCCGTCGGGGAGGGAGAGGCCGTAGGGCCTGCGCTCGCCAGCTTGGTACAGCGTCCACAGGCTGGTCGACGTCACACCGGTCAAATACCCGCGCACGACGACTTCGACCGGAAGCGCACGGGCCTCGCGGGCAATCATCACGTTCGGATCAGGCGCGGCGACGACGTGGTTGGGGACGATGTCGCGTGTTTGGTTGAACCCCCACAGACTAAGTTGATTGAGCACCTGACCCTTGTACGGAATCAGCCCCAGCACGCGGTCGAACGCGCTGATCCGGTCGGTGGTGATGAGCGCGCGGACGTCGCCGTTGGTGTAAATATCGCGTACCTTGCCGCGGATACGCGCACCCCATCCGGGGACATCCACGCCGTCCAGCGCATCTGGAATCGCGTCGATCAATTGGTCGGTCGTGAGCATATCAGCCTTTCGAGATGCACAAGAAAAAGATGAACCACAGAGGACACAGAGGACACAAAGAAACGCAGAGAGGATTAGCCAAGGATGACACGACGAATTCCGGTTTTCAGGGTGGTTACGTTGAAATTGATCAGCAAGCCGAGCGTCAATCGCGTCGCCCGTAGATACGAGATGACTTGTGCGGTGTGTATCGGATGAAAGTCGTCAACAGCCTTGAGTTCGACGATAAGCCGATGGTCGATTAGGAAGTCGAGGCGTGACTCTCCGACTGCTGCGCCCTTGTAGTTCACGGTGATAATGTGCTGGCGCGAGAAGGGTATTGCACGTTCTGCCAGTTCGACAGCCAACGCTTCTTCGTAGACGGACTCCAAGTAACCCGGCCCGAGATGACGGTGAACCTCAATCGCGGCTCCGATAACACGATGGCTAAGCCTGTTGACATCGTTGATCATCTTTCAACCCCATACGCTCTGTGATCTCTGTGATCTCTGTGGTTCATTTCTTATGCCAGTGCGCTGTGGATGGAGGTGGCGAGGCGGCGGGCGCGGTCGGGCGCGTCACCGATGTGGCCGGAGGCGTCGAGCAGATCGCGCACCGCTGCTGGATCGACGTGGCGCGTGATGCGATCATCGGACGCCAGCAGATCGGGGAGCGGATTGGGCTGACCGGCGCGCAGGGCATCCCATGCGGCGAGGCTGTGTTCGCGGATCACCTCGTGTAGTTCCTGCCGGTCGCCGCCGTGACGGGCCGCTTCCATCAGCACGCGTTCGGTGGCCGCGAACGTGCCGTAGCGCTGTAGGTTGTGCGCGACGGCGCTGGCGTCGATGCGCAGATTCGATACGATCCGGTTCAGCCGGCGCAGGATCTCGTCGGTGACGAGGAACGCCTCAGGCAGCAGCGAGCGCCGGTTGCCGCTGTCGTCGAGCGTGCGCTCCAGCAGATGATGGGCGGCGTTGTCCCACGCGACGCGGGGCAGGGCAGCGACAAGCCGCGCGAGGCTGTCGACGTTCTCTGCGTTGATCGGGTTGCGCTTGAACGGCATGGCCGACGAGCCAACCTGTTTGGCGCCGAACGGCTCGGCCCATTCCCCGAACGGCGGCGATTGGAGCAGACGGACATCGAAGGCGAGCCGATAGCCGGTCATGGCGACGGAGGCCAGCGCATTGACGACCGCCCAATCCTGCCGGCGCGGATACGTTTGATGCGCGATGGTGAACGCGTCGAGGCCGAGAGTTTGCATGATCCGCGCTTCGAGGTCGGCTGGAGTCAGGGCGGTTCCGCGCAGTAGCTCGGCGTAGCTCGCGCCGGTGCCGACCGCACCCTTGAACCCCTTGCCGCGGATTCCGGCACGGATGCGGACAAGGTCGGTGTAGTCGGCCAGCAGGTCTTGCGCGTAGTTGGCGAGCCTGTAACCGACGGTGGTCGGCTCGGCGGGCTGGAGGTGTGTGAAGGCCATGCACACGCGGTCGGCTTCGGCCTCGATCCGGTCGGCGAGGATGCGCAGCAGATCGCGGACGGATGCCACGATCAGATCGAGGGCATCGCGCAGGCGCAAGGCGTCGGCGTTGTCCTCGACATCCATGCTGGTTGCGCCGAGATGGATGATCCCACCGCCGACCGGACACTGCTCGGCATAGGTGCGCACTTCGGCCATCAGGTCGTGATGGATCTCGGCCTCGATCTCCAGCGCGCGAGCGATGTCGATGTCGTCCACATGAGCGCGCAGATCGGCGACCTGATCGGCGCGGACGAGGCCGGCTTGCTGCTGTGCTTCGGCCAACGCCAGCCAAATCCGCCGCCACAGTTTGCGCTGAGTCTCCAGCGACCACACGCGGCGCATCGCCTCCGACCCGTAACGCCATGTGTACGGGCTGATATAGGTACTGTGATTGAAGTCGGTCATACCTCGTCTTCTGTAACGTTCGGATCAGGCACAGGCGGGAATAGGTCGATGACACGCATTGCGAATTCTGGCAGAACAGCCGGCGCTTCGGGGGTATCGCTCGAAATCAGCCGCTGTGCGAGCATATTCGATGATCGGCCGGTGGTTCACGTCGACGCCGACGCGCCCTAGCTTGCGTGAATAGGCAAGGTGAATGAGAACAGACGCGATCCACGCGGCAGTCTCACCGTATTCCTCGTTCGGTATCTTCTCGACGATCTTTCCGTGGATAAGCTCAAGGAGTCGTTCTTGGTTGTCTGAGGTCGCACGAATCCCGTCGAACTCCTCAACCGTGAAAAGGAGCTTAATGGGGACAGGATCGGGTGTGCTGAGTGCCCCTGTGGATTTTGCAATCATGGCCGGCATCTCCACGCCTGACGACACAACCTCATTCTACCGTCTTCATGCCCGACGAATCCCATTCTCGAACAGGCGCAGACCGCTGTATCCGTTGATGCGCTGAGGGTGCTGCCACGGGAAAACGTGGTTCTCCGGGTGCGGCATCAAGCCGAACACGGTGCCTTCCGGGCTGCACAGCCCGGCGATGGCATCGACCGACCCGTTCGGGTTGTCCGGATACGCACCGCCGCCATACGTCAGCGCCGGCAACCCGTCCGCCCATAGACGCTCGCGCGCCGCTTCGTCCGCGACCATCACGCGGCCCTCACCGTGCGCAATCGGCGCGTGGATCGGCTCATCAAGCCCTTCAGTAAAAAGGCACGGACTGACGGGGTTGGCGTGGAGAGTCACCCAACGGCACTCGAAGCGGCCCTGCGCATTGTACGTCAGCGTCACCGACCGCGTGCCGCCGTCCCATGCGTGCCCCGGCAGCAGGCCGGACTTGACGAGGGTCTGGAAGCCGTTGCAGATGCCCAACACCGGCTTACCGGCGCGCACAAACTCCTCCATGCCGGGGATGCGTTCGCGCAGGTCGAGCGCCCACAGTACCCCCGCGCCGAGGTCGTCGCCGTAGCTGAAGCCGCCGGGGATCACCAGCATGGCGTAGTCACGCACATGACGCTCGCCGCGGACGAGTTGGTTGACCGTCACGATCTCCGGCGCGCCGCCGGCCAGCTCACAGGCGAGGGCCGCATCGCGGTCGCGGTTGGTGCCGGTGGCGTGCAGGAGAAGGATGGGCTTGGGGCGGAGGTACAGCCCCTCACCCCCTGACCGCGAGGCCCTCACCCCTGACCGCGAGGCCCTCACCCCTGACCGCGAGACCCTCACCCCTGACCGCGAGACCCTCACCCCTAACGGCGAAACCCTCACCCCTAACCGCGAGGCCCTCACCCCTGACCGCGAAACCCTCACCCCTAACCGCGGAACCCTCACCCCTAACCGCGAAACCCTCACCCCTAACCGCGAGGCCCTCACCCCTAACCGCGAGGCCCTCACCCCTGACCGCGAGACCCTCACCCCTGACCGCGAAACCCTCACCCCTGACCGCGAAACCCTCACCCCTAACCCCTCTCCCTCAGGGAGAGGGGAATCAGGCGCGGTATTGGTGGAAGGTTTGGGGGTGTGATTTCTGGCTTGAATACAGGACGCCGCGATAGAAGCAAGGGTGTCGCGGGTCTGATTGATGATCTGCTCGTTCGAGAAGCGAAGAATGGTATATCCCAACGCTTCGATATCTCGTTGACGGTCGTTATCGGCCTCTTGGCGGTCAAGGTGGATAGGGCCGTCCACGTCGATGATCGTCTGTGCCTCGTAGCAAAGGAAGTCCGCCACAACCGTTGTGTGCGCGATCGGATGTTGGCGTCGGAACTTCAAGTCGCCGAGCCGACGATCACGCAGGCACTCCCACAGCACATCCTCGGCCCGTGTTTGACGCTGGCGCAGGTCGCGTGCGATGTAAATCATCGCTTGTGACGCGATGTCGAGATACTCCGGGTCTGGCGTGCGAGACTCCCCTCTCCCTGAGGGAGACGGGGCAGGGGTGAGGGCCGAACTGGGCTGGGGTGCGAGGGGGACTCCACCCCACGCCGCCGCCAACTCGTCCACCGTGATCGACTCCCCGGCGATGACCAGCGCGCCACCGCCGACCGTGCCGATCCGCGCGCAGTGTTCGCCCAACAGCGCCGCGAAGTCATCTGCGAACGCCGGATCGACCGCGACGATGATCCGGCCTTGTGACTCGCAGAACAGCGCATCTTCGTCCTCGTCATCCAGCGTGATGTCCGCGCCGATCTGTCCGCCAATGCACATCTCAGCCAGCGCGACACTGAGACCGCCCTCGCTGCAATCGTGCGCCGCGGTGACGTACCCCGCGCGAATGGCTCGATGCAGGAGGCGATACCGTTCGAGCGCGTCGCGCACCGGCTGCGGGACGATCCCACTGTCACCGGTGAGTTCTGCGTACAGGCTGCCGCCCAACTCGTCCGGCTCGGTCTCACCGACCAGAAAGATAGGATCGCCGGCTTGTTTGAAATCGCTGGTGACGGTTTTGTGGGCGTCCGGCACGATCCCCAGCGCGGAGATCACCAGCGTGCCGGGGATGCTGTGCCGTTCGCCGTCCAGCCCCACATACTCGTTGTTCAGGCTGTCCTTGCCGCTGATGAACGGAGTCCCGTATGCAAGCGCCGCGTCGTAACAGCCCTGCGCGCAGCGCACCAGCGATCCGAGCCGGTCGGGGAGCTGGGTATTGCCCCAGCTGAAGTTGTCGAGGATTGTGAGGGTGTCGGGGTCGGCGCCCACCGCGACGGCGTTACGCACCGCCTCATCGACCGCGGCCCATGCCATCGCGTAGGGATCAAGCGCGGTGTACTGCGGGCACAATCCGACGGAGAGGGCGACGGCGCGGGGCGGGAGTCCCTCATCTCCGGGGGTGAGCGACTCCAATGGCACGATCACCGCTGCGTCGCCGGGGCCAGCGCCGCGCCCGACCAGTGGCTTGATCGCCGTGCCGCCGCCGACCTCGTGATCGTAACGATGAACAACCTCCGCCTTGCTGCGAATCGTGGGGTGGGCGAGGAGGCTGAGGAGGGTGGGATTGACCCTCACCCCTAGCCCCTCTCCCTCAGGGAGAGGGGGATTGGGCGCTGCGGGTTGCGAGGCGGAGGCGAGGGTCTTGGGGCCGGGGGGAGAGGGGGCCGTCCACACCGCAGCTAACTCCCGCCGTGGGATACCGCCGTGCAAGAACGCCATGCTGACGCTCCCGACAGGCTTGTCCCCGTAGAACAACGCGAGCTGACCGGTCGGCGCGAAGATGCCGATGGCGACCGCTTCGACATCGTGGGCCGCGCAAATGGCCATGAACGCATCCCAATTGGCCGGCGGGATCGCCAGCACCATACGCTCCTGCGCCTCGCTCAACCAGATTTCCCACGGCCGCAAGCCCGGATACTTCAGCGGCACGTCGGCGAGCTGCACATGCGCGCCGAGGTCTTTGCCCATCTCGCCAACGGCGCTGGAGAGACCCCCCGCCCCGCAGTCCGTGATGGCCGTGTACAGGCTGGCGTCGCGCGCCTTGAGCACGACCTCCTGCACCTGCTTCTCGACGATCGGGTTGCCGATCTGCACCGCGCCGCCGGAGAGCTGTGCGGTCGACGTATCCATCTCCATGCTGCTGAACGTCGCGCCGCGCAGGCCATCACGACCGGTGCGCCCGCCGATGACGACGATCAGGTCGCCGGGCTGAGCTTCCGTGCGGTGCGATCCACGTGGGATCAGCCCGACACAGCCAGCGAATACGAGAGGATTGGCGGTGTAGCCGGGGTGATAATGCACCGCGCCGTTCACGGTCGGGATGCCCATCTTGTTGCCGTAGTCTTCGATACCGTGGATGACGCCCGCGATGATCCGGCGCGGATGCAGGACGTTGTGCGGCAGGGCGTTCATCGGTGTATCGGGCAGGCCGAAGCACAGCACGTCGGTGTTGGCGATGGGCCGCGCGCTGACCCCCAGCACGTCGCGGATCACGCCGCCCGCGCCGGTGTTCGCGCCGCCGAACGGCTCTAGCGCCGACGGCCGGTTATGCGTCTCGACTTTGAACGCGACATCGAATGCGTCGTCGAACGCGACGATGCCGGCGTTGTCGACGAAAGCCGAGCGCACCCACGGCTTAGCGAGCTGTTCGGTCGCGGCACGAATGTACGTCTTGAGCAGGCCGTCGATTTCCTGCGTGACCGGCTGGCTGTTGGGCGGAGCGCCGTGCGCCGGGCCGGTGTAGGTGATCTTGGCGCGGAAGGTTTTGTGTACGCAGTGTTCCGACCACGTTTGCGCCAGCATTTCGAGTTCGACATCAGTCGGGTCGCGCTGAATCTCCTCGAAATACGCCTGAATCGCGCGCATCTCGTTGAGATCGAGCGAGAGCCGCCGGTCTTTGCTGAGATTGAGCAGGGCGTCGCTGGAAAGCCCGCGCACCGGGATGATCTCGACCGTGTCGTCGGTGGGCTGAACGGCGACGAACGGCGCGCCGATGGGCGTATCGAAGCTGACGCGGTGGATCACTGTATTGACCAGCACCCCGCGCGCGATAGCGCCGATGTCGGAATCGGATAGATCGCCGGTGAGTTCGTAACGTTCGCCAGTAGCCGCCTGCTCGACTGCCACACCGATCAGGGCCGCCGCGTGCTTCAGGCTGTCGGCGACGGCATCGGTGACGCCGGGCAGCAGGGTGCGCTCGACCAACCGCGCGTCGTCCATCGTGGGCGAGACGCCGAGCGCATACGTTTCAGTCACCGGATCGGCCAACAGCGCGCTGGCGAGACGGTGGGCATCGTCATCGGAGAGCGTGCCGGATACAAAAAACAGCCGCGTGACAATGCACGCGGTGAGTGAGGCGAAACCGAGTTGGTGTGCAGCGTCGACAAGGCGACGGTCACTGGCGGAAATGCGCGGACGGACTTCGATACGAGTGATCTGCACCGTATGAACCCCCTGAACATGCGGCGGATTTCACCACACAACGTTACATGAGAACGAGGGCGGTGAGTACCCTAGAGTCGGCCGGATAGGGTGGCACTGTGCTGCATTGATAACCATGTTGGGCGTGAAACTCGATGATCGAAACGTCATCGAGCCGGATTTGCTGCGCTCAGCCCGGACGCGACAGTGGGGATCGGGACGACTCGTCGGCTCGGCGCGCCTGATCGGGTTATCGAGATTGTGTTACGTTCATCCGGCTCAATCGGCAAGATCACGAAATTCGCGCTGTATGCGGCGGCCGTTCATCTCGGCAGGGTTTTCGGCTGAGTCGTTCCGCCGGTACAGCACCGGCACGGCCCGCGTGATGCGCGCTGCTGTGTCATCACCCGTGTGCGGACTGCTTGCAATCCGGCTTGCCGACTGGCGATAATCCCAATTCGTCGATTGAGTATGCAAAGGACATCACCATGAATCGCTCGGACTTCAAGGCGTTCCTCGCGGAGCTGCTCGGCACGTTTACCCTCGTATTCATCGGTGCGGCGGCCGTGATCGTCGCGCCCCAGTTCGGGGTGGCTGTCCCGGCGTTTGCGCATGGGTTGGCGCTGGTGGGGATCGTGTTCGTCTACGGCCCGTTCAGCGGCGCGCATGTCAACCCGGCGGTCACGCTGGGCGTGTTCGTGGCGGGGCGGATCAGCGCGTCGAAGATGATTCAGTACTGGGTCGCGCAATTCATCGGCGGAATCATCGGCGGTGTGTTGGCGGTGGCCTTGATGAATACCGGCGCGGCCGATTTCAATTACGGCCAGACGCTCGGCTCGATTGATCCGCTCGATTTCCGCGTTATGGCGATTGAGGCGGTGCTGACGTTCTTCCTCGTAGCGGCCGTTCTGCAAACGGCGGTGTTCGGCCGCGGCGGGGCGCTTGCGCCGCTTGCGATTGGCCTGACGCTCACGTTTGCGATCTTCGCGGGCGGCGCGTTCACCGGCGCATCGCTCAACCCGGCGCGCACGATTGGCTCGGCGCTGGCGGCCGGCGATCTGAGTTACATCCTTCCGTATATCATCGGGCCGTCTGTTGGCGGTGCGGTGGCGGCGCTGGTGAACGCCTTCCTGTTGGGGCCGGACGGCGAAGCCCAGTAGCAAGCGGTCAAGTGTTGTGTCTTGACTGTAAACGCAGGGTGACTAAGCGTGCGGATCACGGCAGCGCTGCGTCGCGATCCGCATTTCGATTAGCCGCTTCTCAATTCCGTGTCATAATCTCGGCATGATGACATTCGACCGACCACGACCCTTTGGCGTGTCGCTGCGCTGGCGCGTTCTGCTGCCGATCGTGCTGAGTGGCATTTTCGTGCTGATTGTCGGCGCGATTCTGTACACCGCGCCGGCCGACCGTGTGCGCGCGCGCTTTCCGCTGTATATCCTGATGGCGGCGATGGTGCCGCTGGTCGCCGCGCTGTATGTCGGCCTGCGGATTTCGCACCGAATGCGGCGCACGACCGACATCATCGCGCAGTTGGCTGCGGGGCATCGCACCGCGCGGTTGAACATCGCGGCGGACGAATTCGGCGATCTGGCGCTGGCGCTCAACCGCTATGCCGAGTACGTACAAGAGAAAGCCGACACGCTGCGGTCGCAGCTGCGAGTCAGCCGGCAGGAGACGACGCAGCTCGCCGCGAGCATCGACGCGCTGCCGGAGGGCGTGATCGTCCTCGACCTCAATGGGCGCGTGGTGCAGGTCAACACGTCGGCGCGCAAGCTGCTCGCCCCGCTGATGAAGGGTGACGATCCGACGGCGCTGACCGAGACCGTGACCGATGCGCTCGGCGATGCGCTCGCGCCGGGGGTCTATGCGCTGGGCGATCCGATGCGCGTCGACGTGGCCGACCAACTCGTTCAGGCGCAGGTCACGGCGGTGATGAACTACGACAGCACACGCGTCGGCACGGTGGTGCTGCTGCGCAAGGTGCTGGCCGACAGCGACGTCTTACAGCTGCCGCACGAGACCTCGGTGCTGCCGCTGGAGACGCTGATCTGGAAGGTCAGCAACGAGTGGCGGCAGATCGCCATCAACCATCACATCGAGCTGCAAGTGCAGATCAAGACGCGCGGCCTCAAGATCAGCGGCGACATTCAGCGGCTGAGCTGGGCGCTGGGGAGCATCCTCGACAACGCGATCAAATACACGCCGGCGGGCGGCACGGTCATGCTGCAAACGCGCGAACCGGAGGAAGGCCGGGTCACGATCCGGGTGCGTGACAACGGCGTCGGCATCAAGCGCGAGGAACTGCCGCACGTGTTCACGCGCTTCTACCGCGGCAATCCTGAAACCGACGATGGCCGGCCGGTGAGTGTTCCGGGAAGCGGGCAAGGGCTGGCGTTGGCGCGTCAGATCGTGATAGAGCACGGCGGCGAGATTGACATCAAGAGCCGTCCGGGCGCCGGAACGGCCGTATACGTCATCCTGCCGTTGATCGACTAGCGGATCACCAGCTCGCACTGCTGTTCTGCGCCGCGAGACGCCGGATCGCAGCTGCCCAGCCGCGTGCCATTCCATGACACCGCGAACGTCGTGCGCCAAAAGACCGCATCGCTGGGAATTTGGGTGAACCGGTCAACCGGCTGCGGGCAGCTGTAGTCCTCAGGGTTGAACACGCGCCGCTGCTGCATCAGCACCGCGCACACGCCGGGCTGCAGCATGCCGATCGGGCGCGGGCCGCCCAGCAGTGGCGCATCTGTCCCATCGGCAGAGAAGCTCAAGCGCGAGATATTGACGGGCTGGTCGCTGGTGACCTGCACGACGAAAATGTCGAACGAGTAGCGCAGCAGGAGATGCACAGGTTCGGGCCGGGGCGTCGGCGTGGGGGTGCGGCCGATAATGGCTTCGGTGGTCGCGGTCGGGGCGCCGCCGTCGGTCGGGGTCGACGTGGGGCTTGGGGACGCCTCAGCCTCGGCTGTCTCCGAAGGTTCGAGGGTCGGTGATGCGCTTGGCGTGACGGATGCGGTTTCGGTTGCGGCCTCACCGGTGGCTGTCGCGCGCTCGTCCGTCGCGGTGATTGCGACGGTCGGTTCGGCGGTTTCATCGGTCGGGACGGCTGTCCCGGTTGAGTCAGACGGCACCGTTGCGCTGGCGTCCGGGGTTCCGGCAGTCGCTGATGCGGTGGCCGTGGCTGTCTCCGTGTCCTCCGGGGTCGCCGTTACGAAAAAGTCCGGCCCATGAGTCAGCGCGATGATGGCGATCGCTTCCGCCGTCGATGTCGCGGCGACTTGGGCGCGGCCGGTCGCGCGGGCCTGCCGTGCTTCGGTGGTCTGCGTGTCGTTGGCGGTTGGCGGCACGTCGGTCTTGGTCGGCGTATCGGTCGGGGTGGCCGTATCCGTGGCGGTTGAGGTATCCGTAGCGGTCGGCGTATCGGTCGCGGTCGGTGTCGGGGTCAACGTCGGCGCGAGTGCGGTCTCGGTCGCCATGATGGACGCGGCGGTGTTGGCTGCATCGACGGTACGGGTCGCGTTGACGATTGCGACGGCGGTCTGCGCAGCCGCGGTTGCGGTCGCGTTGTTGTTGGCGTACAGACGCGACAACCCGACAATCGCCACGACGCCGAACACCAGCGCGCCGATTAGCACGCCGATAATCGCGAGGATCAGCGTCCAGCGTGTCTCCGGCGGCTTGGGGGGACGCTCGACCCGCTGCGAGATCGGTGTGCGGGCGTCCGGGATGACGACGGTCGGTGACACGCTGCCGGGGAGCGGCCGCACGTTCGATGCCGGCGGCGCGGAGTGCATCGTCGATGCGCCCTGATAAGCCGCCTTGACCGCGCGGATGAACTCACCGGCGGTTTGGTGCCGGGCCTTGGCGTCCTTGCTCAACGCCTTGAGCAGTTCACGCTCTACAGGCTCCGGGATGTCCGGGTTGATGGCGCGCGGCGACGGGGGCGGCTCGCTGATATGGCTGAGCGCCACCTGCATCGGCGTATCGGCGCGGAAGAGCATGTCGCCGGTGAGGATTTCGTACAACACGACGGCCATCGCGTAGATGTCGCTCTGCGGGACGGCGGTCTCGCTGGCGAGCGCCTGTTCGGGCGCGATGTAACGCGGCGTGCCAAAGGCGGTGCCCATCGTCTTATCTTTGGACTGCCACAGCGCCAGCCCGAAGTCGGTCAAGTAGGCGCGGTCGCCTTCGGTGAGCAGCACGTTCGACGGCTTGAAGTCGCGGTGGATAATACCGCGCCCATGTGCATAGTCGAGCGCCTCGGCGATCTGTTCGAGGATGTTCAGCGCGCGCATCGGATCCATCAGCTTGCCGAGGCGGCGCAGGCGCGAAATCTCGTCGGCCAGATCGTTGCCGTCGATCAGGCGCATGGCGATGAACATATAGCCGTCTTGTTCACCGGTTTGGTAGACCGTGACGATGTTGGGATGATCCAACTGGGCGACGGCACGCGCCTCGCGGGCGAATCGTTCAGGCAAGCTCTCATCACTGTCGAGCAGTTCACGCATCAGAACTTTGACGGCGGCGTAACGCTGAAGCCGCTTGTCCAGTCCTTTATAGATGCGTGCCATGCCGCCTGACGTCATCAGGTCGACAAGCTCATAATCGCCGAGCGATTTACCGATCAGCGTGCCTTGCGGGCCGAACGGAGTTTCGTTCATCCGCGTCCTCTGTCGCGTGGGTCTAGGCTGCTAACTGTAGCACGCACCGGCGCGGCGTTCCACTTGGGTTTGTGTACGGTTGTCATGCGTCGTGCGCGATCAATTGTTGGATCCACGCCCAAAGCTGCGCCGTCCACGATCGGACGACGTGCGCCCCTCGCCGTTGAGCATGCGTTTGGCCTTGTTGACGTCGCTTTCATGCTTGAGCAGGACGGTCAGCGTGTTTTGCAGCGTGTCCTTGTCGAGTGTATCGGCATTGAGCATTACCAGCGCGCGCGCCCAATCCAGCGTCTCTGATACGCTTGGCGCCTTCTTGAGATCCATCGACCGCAGGCTTTGCACGACCTCAACCGCCTGTTCGGCGAGGCGGGCGTTGAGCTGTGGCACGCGCAGGCGCACGATGGCAAGCTCGGCAGCTTGTGTCGGATAATCTATGAACAGGTACAAGCAGCGCCGTTTGAGCGCCTCGCTCAATTCACGCGTGTTGTTGCTGGTCAGCACGACGGTGGGCATGTGACGCGCCTTGATCGTGCCAAGCTCCGGCACCGACACCTGAAAGTCGCTCAGGATTTCGAGCAGGAACGCCTCGAACTCGGCGTCGGCGCGGTCGATCTCGTCGATCAACAGGACGACCGGTTCATCGGCGGTGAGCGCCTTGAGCAGCGGGCGAGCCAACAGGAAGCGTTCGCTGAAGAATACGCTCTCCTCCGCGCCGAGGCGGTCGGCGGCCTCGCGCAGTGTCTCCGCGCTCGACAGCATATCGCTCAGCTTATCGCGTAGAAGTTGGGTATACAGCATCTGCTTGGCGTATTCCCACTCGTAAAGCGCCTTGCTCTCGTCCAAACCCTCATAGCACTGCAAGCGGATCAGCGGCCGCTCGGTCGCCAGCGCATAGGCCTTCGCCAGCTCAGTCTTGCCGACTCCCGCCGGGCCTTCGGCCAGCACGGGCTTGTTGAGCCGGTCGGCCAAGAACATAACCGTGCCGATGTCGTCGCTGGCGATGTACTGCTGTTCGGAGAGCGCGGTTTTAAGCTCGTTCAAGTTGGAATACATGGCGTGCGTGCCTTTTCGCTAAGCCAACGCGGGAACGCCGGCGGATTGAGTCCCTTGTTTCAGAGTGTTCGATAAGCGGCGGAACTGACGGTATCTCATCACTCGTCACGCATCACGATCAACGTCCACTGCGTCATGGGAGACCCAATCTCTCGACTTTCGGTAACCTGCTTTAGACAGAAGCTTATTTCAGAACTGCCCACGGCCGGCAGCTAACTGGGTAGTGTTTCGCTCAAATCGTGGTCGTCTTCGACCTGCGCGGCGGTCAGCCCGAAACGCCGCCGCCGCTTGCTGAAGTCGATCAGCGCCAGCAGGAACTGCTCACGGTTGAAATCCGGCCAGAGCGTGTCGGTCGCGTAGTATTCGCTGTATGACCCCTGCCAGATCAGGAAATTGCTCACGCGGAGTTCGCCGCTGGTGCGAATAATCAGGTCGGGATCGGGCAGGCCGCTGGTGTACAGGTAGCTTGCGATCAGGTCTTCGTTGATGCTGTCCGGCGGGATGCCGTCCTGTACGATGCGCCGCACCGCGTGAACGATCTCGTCGCGGCCGCCGTAATTGAAGGCGACGTTGAGGATCAGCCGTGTATTGTGACGGGTGTATTCGCAAGCGTGGATCACCTTGCGCTGGATGCCGGGCGGGATGCCGTCTAGTTCGCCGATGTGGCGAATTTGCACGCCGTTGGAGTGCAGCTCGCGCAGTTCGCGGTCGATCACCATCTCAAGAATTTTGAGCAGCAGGCGCACTTCACGGCGGGGGCGTCCCCAGTTTTCCGTCGAGAACGCGTAAATCGTGAGGATTTCGACGCCGAACTCAACCGCGGCGCGGATAATCGTGCGTAGGTTCTCGGTGCCCTGCCGATGTCCCTCGCTGCGAGGCAGCCCGCGCGCAGCGGCCCAACGCCCGTTGCCGTCCATGATGATGGCGACGTGGCGCGGGACACGCTCTGGCAGCGCGAGCGGCGCAGCGGTGACAGATGGGTCTACGACATTTGCGGCCATACCAGCGGCCCTCGATCAACTTCGCTTCAGGGTGCCAAGACGGAGGCGGCCTACGATAAGCCCGCAGCATCAGGGCCAGTGCAGGTTCCGATCTCCCGCGTCTGCATACGGCGCAGAGTCACACCGCGCCGTACTCCATTGTATTACACTTCCATCATCTCTTTTTCTTTGTTCTTGGTCAGCTCGTCGACCTGTGCCGAAAACTGTTCGATCAGCTTCTGCACCTCCGACTCGCCGTGTTCGAGGTCATCCTCGGAGATCATCTTCTCGCGTTCAAACTCTTTCATGTCCTCGATAGCGCCACGGCGGATATTGCGCAGGCTGACGCGGGCGTCTTCGGCGCGCTTGTGCAGCACCTTGATGAGTTCGACGCGGCGTTCGCGCGTCAGCGGCGGCATGTTCAACCGGATTTGCGTGCCGTCGGTGTTGGGCTGCATACCGATATTGGCTTCCATAATGGCGCGCTCGATGGCCTTCACCGCTGACCCGTCGAACGGTCGGATCAGGATTTGCATCGGCTCCGGCGTCGAGATGTTGGCGAGCTGGCGCAGTTCGGTCGGCTGGCCGTAGTACTCGACCTCGAGCCGGTCGACAAGGCCGGTGCTGGCGCGATTGCTGCGGATGCCCTGCAAGTCCTGCTCGTACACGCTGAGGGTGGACTTCATCTTGTTGCGGGTCTCTTTGAGTACGTCGTCGATCATGGTCTAACGCCTCTGCTGAGCGTGAATCGGTTACGTGTACGCTTAACTATACCGCAACGCGGGCAGTCCCTGAAGAGCAGGCGTAGGAGTCAGCGGACAGTAGTCAGTTGTCAGCGGGCCTCGCTGAAAATCGAATCAACTGCCGGAGCCGTCGATCGACTCTGTTATCTGACGACTGATCCCTGATGACTGCCTCCTTCCCTACGTGTATCCTCGGGCCTGAAAGGCGGCGTAGAGGGCGACAGCGCCGGCGGTGGCGACGTTGAGACTGGCGACATGACCACGCATCGGCAGCGACATCAGCAGGTCGCACGTCTCGCGCACGAGCCGGCGCATGCCCTCGCCTTCGCTGCCCATGACGAGTCCGAGCGCCATGTTCAGGTTGGCGTTTTCGAGCGCAGGGACATCGGGGCCGGCTTCCATGCCGACCAGCCAGATATCGTGCTTTTTGAGGTCTTTCATCGTGTTGACGAGGTTGGTGACCTGCACGACATGAATGTGCTCGACGGCACCGGATGACGCGTTGACGACAGCGGGCGTCACGCTGGCGCTGCGCCGATCCTGCATGATGACGCCGTGTACCCCGACAGCGTCCGCCACGCGAATCAGCGCGCCGACGTTCTGCGGGTCTTTGAGCAGGTCGAGCAGCAGCACAAACGGCCGTTCACCGCGCGCCGTCGCCAGATTGAGCACGTCTTCAAGCTGCATATACGGGTAGGGGCTGACGCGCAGCAGCGTCCCTTGATGATTCGCGCCGTTCGACAGATCGTCGAGGATGCGCCGCGTCACGCGTTTGACGTCGATGCGCCGCGCCTGCGCCATCTGAATGATCTCGGCGACCTTGCCGCGCTCCTCGATACGGTCGGCGATGAGCAGTTGGTCAGGCTTGCGCCGGCGTGCGCGCAGGGACTCCAGAACGGCCCAATGCCCGTACAGAAACTCCATTAGATGCCCTCCGACGCCTCGCCAATGGCGAAATTGACGACAGCGCGCGCGTGCAGCGCGGTGGTGTCATACAGTGGAAGCGGGCTGTGCTCCGGCTTGACGAGCAGGCCGAGTTCGGTACAGCCGAGGATGATCGCCTGAGCGCCGAGTATGTGCAGCTTCTCGATGACGGCGACAACCTGCGCGCGGCTCTTGCGGCGCACTTTGCCGCGCACCAGTTCGCCGTAGATGATGCGGTTGACCGTCTGGCGATCTTCATCCTCAGGGACGATGACGCTCAGCCCGTGCTTGATGGTGAGCCGGCTGCGATAGAATTCCTGCTCCATCGTGTAGATCGTCGCCAGCAGGCCGACCGTCTCATGGCCGGACATCATCGCGGCGCGGGCGGTCGGGTCGGCGATATGAATCAACGGGATGTCGACCGCGGCTTGCACTTCGCCGGCCATGCGGTGCATAGTGTTGGAGCAGATCACGATGCACTCCGCGCCGGCGCGTTCGAGCCGATGCGCGGCGTCGACCATCAATCGGGCGGCCGCATCCCACTCACCAGCGGCTTGCAGCGCCTCGATCTCCGCGAAGTCGAAGCTGGTCATCACGCAGTCGGCGGAGTGCATGCCGCCCAGCTTTTCACGCACGATTTGATTGAGGAGCCGGTAGTACTCCGCTGAGGATTCCCAGCTCAAGCCACCGATCAGTCCGATGCGTTTCATGGTCACTCGCCTTTCCACACCGTGCCGTCAGGCCGGTCTTCCAGCGTGATTCCAAGCGCGGCCAGCTCATCGCGAATCCGGTCGGACTCGGCCCAGTTTTTGGCCTTGCGGGCTGCCGTACGCAGATCGATCAGCATTTGAATCAAGCCGGCTTCGCGCGCGGCGTTGGCGCCCGCTTGCTGCTGCGGCGCGATGATCCCCAGCACGCCGCCGGCGAGGTCGCTGTATACGCCGTCGATCGCCTTGAGCGTTTCGACGCCGACGGTCGTACCGCTGTTAAGCAGCACGTTGACATCACGCGTGAGGTCTTGCAGCGCGGCGACGGCCAGCGGCGCGTTGAAGTCGTCGTTCATCGCCTCGGTGAAGGCTGTGCGCGCCTTGTCGAGCCGTTCGGTGAAGGCCGCGCCCTCGTCGCCGGCGGGGGCGCTGGCGATCTGCGAACGCACAAGCCACACCGCGTTGTTGAGGCGCTCCCAACCGCCCTGCGCGCCGCGCATCGACTCCTCGCTGTACGTGACCGGGCTGGTGTAGTGCGCGCCCAGCACGAACATGCGGATCACCTCGGGCCGGTACGTCTCCAGCGCGTCCTTGATCGTGACGTAATTGCCCAGCGACTTGCTCATCTTGGTCGGGATGCCGAACTGATCCGGCACGTTGAGCGACCCGACCAGCATCCAGTACCGCGCGAAGTCGGCGTCGTTGGCGCACTCGCTCTGCACGATCTCGGACTCGTTGTGTGGGAAGATGTTGTCTACGCCGCCGCCGTGGATGTCGAATGTCGCGCCCAGATACTTCTTCGCCATCGCCGAGCACTCGATGTGCCAACCGGGGAAGCCCTCGCCCCACGGGCTGTCCCAGCGCAGGATGTGCTCAGGCTCGGCACGCTTCCACAGGGCGAAATCCTCGGCGTGGTGCTTCTCGTCGCGGATGGCCTCGCGCGTGCCGGCCTCCTGCTGGTCGATGCGCCGGTTCGACAGCTTGCCGTAGCCGGGCGCGCTGGTCACATCGAAGTACACGCTGCCGTTGGCGACGTAGGCGTATTCCTTCTCGATCAGCGTCTGGATCATCTTGATCTGCTCGGGCACATGGGCGCTGGCGCGGGGCGAGATGTCGGGGCGCTGCACGCCGAGCGTGTCCATGTCCTGAAAGTAGTGGCGCGCGTAATGCTCGACGATCTGCATCGGCTTGGCCTGAAGCTGACTGGCCTTGCGCAGAATGCGGTCTTCGCCGCTCTCCAGCAGATGGCCGACATCGGTGATGTTCTGCACGTACAGCACGTCGTAGCCGGATGCCCGCAGCCACCGCACAACGACGTCGAACGAGATGTACGTCTTGGCGTGGCCGAGGTGCGAGTATTCCTGCACGGTCGGGCCGCAGACGTACATACCGATGCGTTCGGGTTCCAGCGGGACGAACTCGACCTTCTGACGGCCCAGCACGTTGTAGATCATCAGGCTCATTGACGGTTCACTCCGTTTCTTCAGGGATGTCGCCCTTGCGTTCCATGCCCTCCGGCACGGCAAAGATGATGCGGCCGGTCTCGCGGTTAATCAAGCGCGTGACGACCACCTTGATGGTACGATCCATGTACTGGCGGCCCTGCTCGACAATCACCATCGTTCCGTCTTCGAGGTAGCCGACGCCTTGATTCGCCTCGCGGCCCTCTTGGAAGATGTGGATCATCAGCGATTCGCCGGGGATGTAGATGCTGCGCACCGCGTTGGCGAGCAGGTTGATATTGAGCACCAGCACGCCCTGCGCGTCAGCGACCTTGTTCAGGTTGAAGTCGTTGGTGATGATGGCCGCTTCATAGCGGCCAGCCAACGCCACCAGCTTATCGTCGACTTCCGCGATGTCCTCGAAGTCGTCCTCGACGATCTTCACGATAATGAAATCGCTGCGCTGTAGTTCGTTGAGCTTGACCAACCCGCGCCGGCCGCGATTGCGCCGCAGTGGATCGGACGAGTCGGCGACGTGGTGCAGCTCGCTCAGAATGAAGCGCGGCACGATGATCGTCCCGACCAGAAAGCCGGTGCGGACGATGTCGACCACGCGCCCGTCGATCAACGCCGACGTGTCAATGATGACCTGTCGGTTCGACGGCATGAGCAGCTTGCGCTGGCCCGGCCCGCCGCTGATCTGCTCCCACAGCTCACGGCTGCGCAGGGCGAAGGTCGTCGCCAGCAGATAGGTGCCGATGATCGAGATCACGGCCGGCAGCACGCTTCCCACCACGCCGCCCAGCAGCGAGATCGGATACGCCAGCAGCAGCGTGAGCAGCAGGCCGATGGCCGCGCCGACAATCGCCATCACGAGGACTTCGATCGAGAGCGAGTTGACCATCCGGGCCAGCGCGCGCACGGGCCGCGTTGTGAGCCACGGTGTGAGAATGATGCCGAACAGCGTTCCAACGAGGCCGAACAGGACGCCGCCAACCGGCTGTTGCAGGCTGATCGCTTCGCCGAGGTCAGCGCCTAAGCGCGCACCGAGAACGGCGAAGACGACCATCCCTATCATACGAGAGAGAAAGTCGAGCGACATGGACACACTCCTGTGGGTCGCGCCCGCGTTTCGCCTACCGATAATGCCGGATAGGTGCGTGATTGATTGCATCACGGTGCAGGTGGCGAACCAGCGATAATGAAGGAAGGTGTTGTGGCGCGCTGGCTGCGGCACTCACGCGCTTGCCGGCGATTATACGCTAGAGTAGGCCTGCAAGATAGACACGCGCGGGCGGCTGGGCGTGGCGTACATCATTCAGCGTGTAGAGGTGTCGTGCGGATCGTGGGCGGGATGGCGCACTCTGCCGAACCGGTCTTTTCCCGCGCGAAAGGCGATGGCCTGCTCATAGAACTGGATAACTCGATCCATCTTGTCGTCCCATATATTGGCTTCTGCCCATACGCGGGCCGCGGCGGCCATCCGCGCACGGACGGCGGCGTCCCCGACCAGCGCGCGCACCGCCGTGACGAGCGCCGCGATATCGCCAGTGTCGAATGTGAACCCGGTCACGCCGGATTCGACCATCTCCGGCACGCCGCCAACCCTCGCGGCCACGACAGGAAGCCCGGACGCCATCGCCTCTGCCACGACGAGGCCGTAAGTCTCCATGCGCGACGGAAACACAAATATGTCGGAGCTTGCGTAGGCGGCGCTCAGGTCGTCGCCGTGCAGGGCGCCGGTGAACGTAACCGGACAGCCGCGAAAATACGCTTCCAGATCGGCGCGCTCCGGCCCATCCCCGACCAGCGCGAGCCGCACATCCGGCGTCGATTCCAGCACCGCGCGCAGATCGCGCAGGCGCTTCTCCTCACTGAGCCGTCCGACGTACAGCAGCAGGGTCGACGTGTCATCCCCACCGAGGCGCGTCCGCATCGCTGCCGACCGGCAGCGCGGGTGGAAGCGCGTGGTGTCGACGCCGCGGCCCCATACCACAATCGGCGGGCGCACACCTTGTTCGCGGATACGTCCGACCATGTGCGCGGCGGGCGCGATCAGCAGGTCGGCACGGTTGAACATCACGCGCCCCAGCCATGCGCCGGCCGGCCACGCCCACGCGAATCCGAACTGCGGGGCGAGGCGCTCGTAGTCGATGTGAAAGCTGACGACGCGTGGGGTGTTCATCGCCAGCATCATAAACATGCCGCTTCCGCCGGTGAATCCGGCATGGATGAAGTGGCCGACATCCGGCTTGAACGTGCGCACCTTGCGATACGTCAGATAGCCCGGCCAGCTCAGCTTGAGGCCCGGATATGCCCAAAACGGGATGCCCGGCACGCGCACGACCTGCGCGCCCGCGTACTCATCCACGGGGCCGAGATCGGGGCAGACGACCATCACGGTATGGCCGCGTGCTTGCAGATGTTCGAGCAGTAGCCGGATCACCGTAACGATGCCGTCGACTTTGGGCAGAAAGGTGTCGGTGAACAGGACAATGCGCATGGGGGAGTGGTTAGGGGTCAGGGGTCAGTGGTCAGGGGTCAGTGTTCAGGAGTCGGAGGTCAGGGGGCAGGGGG
>JAANMU010000783.1_pt1 | contig 34838 bp, 16 predicted proteins | sample 7279701 | NCBI WGS metagenome assembly JAANMU01 (sample SAMN14094539, study PRJNA606508) | bioreactor metagenome | isolation source: A lab-scale SPAN reactor treating ammonium-rich wastewater day 57 | place: Ireland: Galway | collected 2017-03-13
CAAACCTGTGACCCATCTGTGACCTATGTGTGACCCAGCACAAAAAAACGGGTCAGCCACATTGGCTAACCCATTGATTATTAGTAGCGCGTACGGGATTCGAACCCGTGTTACCGGCGTGAGAGGCCAGCGTCCTAGACCCCTAGACGAACGCGCCAAGAACACTAAGTATAGCCTTTCCCCTCGTCATTGTCAAGCCCACTATTCCCCGCTGGTTACAACGCCGATTTGCTCTGCTAAATAGATTTGTTTAGATTGTGCAAAACCCTTCGGCCCTTAATTCGTTCCGGCCACCCCAGCCCCGTACCACCGTTCACGCTCCGAACTAAGAAACTACTCCCTTATGAGACTTGACCGAATCCTCCAAGCCATGCTCCCGCATGACGAGCAGTTCTTTGCCCTCTTCGAAGAATCCGCTCACAATATCTTCCTTGCTTCCGAAACTCTTCTGACTCTGCCCTCAGCCGCACCCGAAGAGCGGATTGCGATCGTCGAGCGGATCAAGAGTCTTGAGCACATGGGGGATTCGGTGACACACCGTATCTTCTCCGAACTCAACGGCACCTTTGTCACACCGATCGACCCCGAGGACATCCACTTGCTGGCGTCCTCGCTCGATGACATCCTCGACAACATCGATGGCGGCGCCGGACGCTTCGTCCTCTACAAAATTGGCGTATGCCCTCCTGAAATGTCCAAGCTCATCGAATGTCTGCACTCCTCGGTCACGGAAGTGGAACGTGGCGTGCACCTCTTGCGGCGTATGACCAAGCCGAATGAACTGCGCTCTGTCATCGAACGCATAAACGAGTTTGAGAATCTTGCCGACAATATCTTTGAGCGTGCCATCGCGAATCTATTCGAACAGGTCAGTAATCCGATAGAGGTCATCAAACTAAAGGAAGTCTATGTGACGCTGGAGACTGCAACGGACCGTTGCGAAGATGTTGCCAACGTCCTCGAAACCCTCCTCATCAAGCACGCCTGAAATCGCGACCATGACGCTTCTTGTCATCTCCATCATCCTCGTGGCGCTGATCTTCGATTTTCTCAACGGCTTTCACGACTCCGCAAACTCCATTGCCACGATCGTTTCAACGCGTGTTCTGACTCCCCGCAAGGCCGTGATGTGGGCCGCTTTCTTCAACATGGCCGCAGCCTTTCTGTTCGATGTTCATATCGCCAAGACCATCGGCAAAGGTCTGATTGAACTGTCCGCCGTCAACGAGTTTGTGATTCTCTCCGGTTTGTGCGGCGCCATTACATGGAATCTCATCACGTGGTACTTCGGCATTCCGTCAAGCTCTTCCCACGCCCTGATGGGCGGATATGCGGGAGCCGCCATCGCGCACGCCGGATTCGATTCCATTCTCTACTCCGGTTGGACCAACACTCTCATCTTCATCGCAGTTGCGCCGCTGATGGGAATGGTATTGGGCTTCTCTTTCATGGCTATCGTGATGTGGCTGTTCCACAGACGCCGCGGTTCCAATGTCAACCGAGCCTTCCGCAGACTGCAGCTCGTTTCAGCAGCTGCCTACAGCCTCGGACACGGAACGAACGACGCACAGAAAACAATGGGCGTCATTACCGGACTGCTGGTCACCGCAGGCGTGCTGGACACTTTTGAAGTCCCCTTCTGGGTCATCATATTGTCGCACTCCGCGATTGCGTTGGGAACACTCTTCGGCGGATGGCGCATCGTCAAAACCCTCGGCCAGAAGATTACCAAGTTGAAACCTGCCGGAGGCTTCTGTGCCGAAACTGCTGGTGCCATTACGCTTCTGATCACTGCGTTTTCCGGTATCGCCGTCAGCACCACGCACACCATCAGCGGTGCGGTCATGGGCGTCGGTGCCACGCGCCGCGCGTCTGCCGTTCGCTGGGGACTTGCTGGCAATATCGTCATCGCGTGGATTCTCACCATTCCCGCTGCCGCTTTAGTCGGTGCAATCGTCTGCCTCTTCATTCACCTCTTCGTCTGATTCCGCGTAGCGCTGAGTCGCTGCTCATAGCAGAACGGGGCACCCCTGCGGGTGCCCCGTTCTATTCTCTTCAACCTGAGTCGTGCGGCTCTATATCCCCTTGCTGCAGAAACACGATGCTTTTATCTTGATGTCCGAGCGCTCCCACGACTTGCTAAACCGCTTTTCCGTATCCGAAGCAAGCGCCGTCCTGCCTGTTTTGGTCTGACACTCCTTCAAGCCGAGCAGGGCCCAGCCATTCTCCGGATGCCGCTCCAAGTCTGCTAAATAGACCTGCTCCGCTTCCTCAAAGTGCCCCTGCTCGAGTAGCAGCGCTCCGAGCGCGTGCGCCGCAGGCATCATCCAGCCCCACGGCTCATCATACTTCAGCTTCTCATCCTTCTCAACCGCCGTGCGCAGCAGTGCGAATGCTTTCTCGTAGTTCCCCCTCCGGTACTCAAGTTCGCCTTCTGCTAACGCTAAACCGATTTCCACGATAACATTCACTGCATTGTTGCCCAATAGTCTGCTTTCTGGAATCTGTTCGCAAGCCGTCTTGAGCTTTGCAAACTCGGCGTCTCCTTCGGCGACTCTTCCGGTAGCCGCATACGCCACCGTCCGCGCATAGTGCCAGAAAGCCATCGCCGCGAGCATGTCTTCCGGCGGCGCGGCTTCCTTCAAGACATCATCCCATAACCCGAATCGCACCATCACGTGATACGGGACGGCTAGAAATGCGTCCAGAAAATCTGGATAAGCACGCACCATATCCATGTTCATTTGTGCGACTGCGCTGCGCGAAGCATCCATGGCCAATTGCCTGCGCCCTTCAAACATCGCACCGTAGGCCAGAAAATGCCAATTGTGTACACGATAGACCGTGAAGAAGTCCACGTTCTCCACATATGGTTTGTCTGCTTCAATCGCCCGCTGATTCGCCAATATGACTTCCTCATACCGACCTAATCGTACATCTATGTGAGACGGCATATGCACCAAGTGACCTGCTCCCGGTATCCGGTGTCGAAGCGAATCCGCCGCAGGCAAGGCCTTCTCAGGTGCGGGTGACGCTTCCATCGTGTGAATATAGAAGTGGCACGCTCCCGGATGCCGCGGGTCCATCGCCAAGCAGCGTTCCAGCGTCGAGACAATCTCTTCCGTCCCCGGCTGCATCTCGCCCTCCGCGGTCCACAAGTCCCACGGCCGCAAATTCATCATCGCGTCCGCAAAGAACACACCTACGTCCACATCTGCAGGATACTTCTTCCAGACCTCCCGCATCGCGTTCGCATAGGCCGCATTGAGCGGCATCTGATCCGCAGGCTGCGGCCACGCATACCGATGCTTCAGCGCCTCGATTAAATCTTTCTCCACATCCGTCAAGTGCGCCGTCCGTGCTGCCGCTTTGGTCACCGACTCGTAAGCCAGCTTCGCTTGTGTGCTGTCCATCGCTGGATTGTTAATGTGCGGCCCGGCGGTTAATGCCATTCCCCACAATGCCATCGTGCACGTTGTGTCCAGTTCGTAAGCCTTCGCAAAACTCGGAATCGCTGCATCCTGATGATACGAAAAATACAACGTGAATCCCTGATCAAACCACGTCTGCGCATCCTTCGACTTTGTTGTGACTTTTCTCCCGAAGCCTTTCAAACTCTCTCTTAGCTCCACTGCGTTTGCTGGGCCTGCGCAAAGAACTACTGCTGCGAGTATAATGCTCGCCACTATTCTGACACCGTTCATGTTCTTCTCCCCTGACGTGATGTGGTGTAACTTCCTGTTCCTTGTTCCTTTGAACTTAATCACTTCCTATTCCGCTCTATTGCGCTAATATAGCACGATTCTTCCAATAATCAAAGAGCCGGAGATTTCTCCGGCTCTGCACTGACCTTCCGCAATCTTGCGCTGACTATTTACCGTCCATACCCGGATGTCCGTATTGCGGCATCTCCCGCTTATGATAGTGATAACGGTAGTCTTCGTCTTGCAGCTTCGTTTCCCATACACCAGCTACTTTCGCCGTCAACACAAAGGCCAGCCAGATACTCGCAATTGTCAGAGCAAGCTGCTTCGCATTCACCTTCGTGCGCGGAGTGGGAGCCAGCGTGATGCAATCCTTAATTGGACACACCGACTCGCACTTCAAACAACCTGTGCACTCAGGAGAGATGATTCGCAGCTTCGTGGCCACAGGGAGTCTCGAAGGACAGGCCTTCGTACAACGGTTACAATCAATACACGTCTCGATGTTCCGTCGGATCTTCAGCGGACTTGCCCACGAAACCAATCCCAGCATGGCGCCGTACGGACAAAGATATCTGCACCAGAATCCCTCAACAAACACACTCCCGATTATCAGTATGGCAAGCACCGTGATACCGATGACACCGATCTCTACGAAGAACAACAGCATCTTCACATCCGCAATCTGATTGTACGGGCTGTTCATGAATGCCGCGATACCTGCAGAACCCATCATGTAAAATGCAAACAGAAACAATCCGAGCAGAATATACTTGATGCTCATCAGCGCGTAGTCCAGCCAGCGCGGCAGTAGAAAAGTCTTGCCGAACAGCTTTCGACCCAGCATCGCCAGGCCTTCGCTGATAGTGCCGATCGGGCACAGCCAGGAACAGAATGATTTCCGCGCAAGAAACGCGATAGCCAAAAAGCACAATGTCAGAATGGCCGACGCCGGATGAATCAAATTCAACTCGCCGCGCGCAATCCAGTCAATCACTCCCATCAATCCCGAAATCGGCAACCAGCCTTCGACTCCCGCAGGGCGGGAAGGCAGCGGCCCCTCAGCATCCAGCATCAGGGCACGTACGAACAGATAGAACTGTATCCCCAGTGCCACATTCAGCGCTGCAAACGACAGCTGAACCACGTGCCTCGTTGTCCAGAAGCCCTTGTACATCTTCCCCTTGGTCGTTCCGGGAATCGGCTTCTTCACAGGCTGTCTGGCTAACTCTACTATATCCATACTCTAATGTCCAAATTAGACAAACTAAGGACTATTTTATCCACAATCCGACCTAAGTATACAAAAACTTGCACCCCAAGTTGTCACAGAATTGTCAGGTAATTACTCCTATTACCAATTCAATATCCAGAACTCCGTTGCTCCTAAGGCAACCTCTTCGCGTTCTACAACAAAGGTCGAGCTGACAGCTCGACCTCCTCTCGCGATCAATGCGCTTTCTCATGCCTCTTCTCCCCTTGGCCGTAACTCTAACAAAAAACTCCGCGCCTCCCTTAACAAACAAATATCAAACAATGCCTTGCGATAATTAACAATAAATAATACAAAATCCCTTGACATCTTCCCAAAAGTGTTTTATATTGAGCACAGCTCATCACACACATCTCCCACCGAGGAACCCGGCGGAGTCATCAACGGACCCGCCTGACCTACAAGAGACTGGGATCAGCAAGAACCTATCGTCTCGCGCGGAACCTCGATATCATCCCCAGGGAATGAGAGTCCAAGTCTGCAGACGACCGTTGCCACTCAAGGCAAAAACACCTCTTTCGCTTCGGAGACCCATAATGCCAATCAATCTACGGCGCGTCGCCCTCGGCGGACTTGTCGCCGGCCTGCTTATCTTGGCAAGCGGAGCGACCATGCTTCCGGTCGTCGGGGACCAGATGACCCTCGCACTCGCCCGCTTCAATCTGCCCCCGCTCAGCCATGGTGCCATGGCCTACTTCGTTCTTGTGTCCCTCACCTTTGGCTTCACGCTTGTCTGGCTGTATGCCGCTTTTATCCCCCGTATGAAAGCGAAAGCAAAAACGGCCGTTCTCGCGGCCGTGATTGTCTGGCTGATCGGCAATCTCCTGCCCAATGTCGCCAATATCTTCTACGGCTTCATGCCCGTCAAACTGACGGTCATCGGCATCGTCTGGGGGCTGGCAGAACTCCTGATCGGGAGTCTGGTGGGAACCCGATTATACAAAGAACGAGATGCCACGCCCTAATCCTGAAGAGTCAGCGAAGCGCAATGTGCCCCGTTTGCAGGCGGGCACAATCAGTGCAGGTTGACACCCGCCCCGCACCCCTCGCACACCCACTCGCCCGTATCATCCACTAGCCGGTATTGCGACTCGTAGCGCTTCCCGTGCTTGCTGATGTGCTCGACCGCTTCCAGCAGAACCTGAAACTCCTCCTCGCTGACCGTCGGAGACAAACTAATCCGCACCCAACCCGGCTTCTCGCCAATGTGGCCGTGATCCAGCCGCTGGCGAATCTCGCTTGAGTGGCTCTGCTCTATATGCAGCAGCAGATGTCCGTAAGGCCCCGCGCACATGCACCCGCCCCGCACCTGAATCCCGAACAAATCGTTGAATAGTGCCGCTGCTAAATTGTGATGCAAGTCCTTGAAGATGACACTGAACACGCCGAGCCGCTTGGCATCCGTCAAGCCGAGAATCAGAATCTGATCGTTATGCAGCCACTCCTTTAACGCACGCGTCATGTAATCGTGCTCGATGCGCTGAATCCGTTCTGTTCCCATCGCTGCTTTCAAATCGAACGCCAACCCCGCCTGAATACTCTGCACAATCGGCGGAGTCCCGCCCGTCTCGCGCTGCGCGATCGACGACAAATAACGGTGATCCCACGGCGACGTGTAAAGCACCGTCCCGCCGCCCGGTTCTGCCGGAACCCGATTCGTAAACAACCGCTTGTTCGCAACCAATATCCCCGGCGTGCGCGGCCCCCCCAGAAACTTATGCACGGACAAAAACACCGCATCATAATATCCCAGCGGATCGCCCTGCGGGTGCATGTCAATCTCCACATACGGCCCCGCCGCAGCAAAGTCAAAAAACGCGTATGCCCCGTGCTCGTGCAGCACCCGCGCTAAAGCATGACAATCGTTCAGTATCCCCGTCACGTTGGACGCCGCGCTGAACGTTCCATACTTGACCTTGCGATGCTTGTAGCTCTGCATCTTCTCGGCCAAATCATTCGGACAGATACAGCCGTGCTCGTTCAAGTCTACATAGACCGTTTCCGCGATCGTTTCTCGCCAGCAGATGTCGTTCGAATGATGCTCCATCAGCGAGCGAAATACTACCGGACGCTCCTCCTCAGGAATATGGCTTCGAAGACGATACTTCTCGTCAAGCTGATCCGGAAGTCTTAACCCCAACACGTGAATCAACCGGTTGATCGTACCCGTAGACCCCGAACCAACCGGAATCACAACATCATCCTCACTTGCGTTCATGTAGCGGGCAATTCGCCGAAACGCGTTCTCAAACAGGCGCGTCATGTGCCGCCCCGTAAAGGAGCTTTCCGTGTGCGTATTTGCCATATACGGCAACACCCGCTCCGCAATCTCCTCTTCCACATCGCGATGAAATCTGCCCGATGCGATGAAGTCAAAATACCGTAGCGGTTTATGTCCGTATGGCGTCTCAATCTCAACCCCGTTGCCGAGCACCCCTGCGCGCAGCCGCTCCAAAAACCGCCGCTCGTCCACCTCGTCGCGGGTCGACACCTGCTCCCGTGGACAATCCGCCAGACAGTCCACCAGCCGCCGCGTGAAGAAAGCTTGACCGTTCTGGTCAGTTTTGGAATAGCTCATCCGGTCCTCCGTTTGTCATCCTTACAAAATACGCAAATCCCGCGCGAGCGGCAAGGGAGTTGACGATGTCGCTCCAGAATGGTATCTTCAGAAAATTCAGGAAAGTCTGGAGTCCCCATGAGCAAGCGAATCGTCGTCGGGCTGGATGGCTCGACCTATTCCAACGCTGCCATCACCGCTGCACTTAGCAGAGCCGCCGCCTGCGGAGGTACGGTTATCGGTGTCGCTGTCATTGATTTGCCCGGTATTGAGAGCGCCGAAACCGGTGCCGGACTTGGCTCAATCTACTATTCCCGCAAAATCATTGACGAACACCTCGCCAGTGCTACAGCCCGCACAAAAGAGTTCCTCTCTGATTTCGCGCAAACCTGCCAAGCCGCCGGTGTCCCCTATGAAATCGCGCACGAAATCGGCGTCCCGTTCCGAGCGCTCCTCGAATATGCCAAAACTGCCGACTTGATTGTCGTCGGGGTGCGCACTTTCTTTCACTTCGAAACCCGAAGCGAACCGGGCGACACCGTCCTGCGCCTTGTCAAGCATCCGATTACGCCAGTCTTGGCCGTCACCGAAAACTGGACCCCGCGCCAGACGGCTCTGGTGAGCTATCAAGGCGACGAATACAGCGGCCGAGCACTGTCCGCGCTGTTGCATCTGCACAATCTCTCCCCGATTGTCTCAAAAGTTGTGCTCGTCACTGTCGACAAAGAGAGCGAATTGTCAAAACAGCGGCTCGAACTTGCCGCCCGCTATGTCCAAGCATACGGATTGCCTGTCGTTCTTGCGAGGCGCGAAGGCGAAATGGCCAGCGTCCTGAAAAACGAGGTGCAGCATTATCCCGATCCACTGGTTGTTTTAGGGTCCGTCCGGGAAGGGTGGCTCGCTGATTTCTTGAGCCACTCGGCAACCGAAAAACTCCTCGAGTTCGGCAGCGTCCCCCTCTTGGTCTATCAGTAAACTCCCAAAGCACGGCATAAACAAAGGCCGCTCTTTCGGGCGGCCTTTTCACGTAAGTACAACTCGTTTCTAGTGCGCGCGAACGTGGAAAAACAGCTTTGCAGGACCAAACTCTTCCAACCTTACAGTCAGGAAAGAATCCTCTGTCACCCCAAGCTCAAAGGGTGAAGTCTGCAACTCCTCGTAGCTTTCGGCGGCGTAAACATGGTACAGCCTTGCGCTCGGCACTGCTTCCCACGACAGCGTGTATTCCGCTCCATCCACACAGACAATCGTCAAGCCAACCGGCGGGCCGATAGAATTCGATGGAAAGATCTCATCCGCACCAATACAGGGCCGAGTTGCACGAAACTCTCCGTCAATGTCCAGCGTGACCTCAGGCAGCGAAATCCCCGAATCGTAGCACACTGTATCGTCATTCAACAAATGCAAGTCTGTGATCGAAACATACCGCGGACGCGCAGATACGCTGTTCGCGTCTTGTCCCGTGGTCTGCCATTGGCCCAGAGTCTGGTAAACCGTTCCCGTCGAAATCGCCGCCTTGAACTGAGTCGAATTACCCCACAAACAATTGAAGTCTGAGAGCACCGCCGCTCCGCTTTGCAACTCCAATCCGTAGGCGGGCACGTCACTCTCGTAGGTGACGATGCAATTATTGTAAAGCTCGTGTTCCGCGCCCGTCGAAATGAAGATCCCCGACATATCGTTGTTCGCCGGCGTGTCGTCCATGCGGATTGAGTTGTTTGCCACGAGGTGTTCCCCGCTCGACAAATAGATAGCCCGCACGCGCAGCGTGGACAGACTGCCGAAGCCGTAAATGAAGTTGTTCACGATCTCGACGGAGGTGTTCAAGCCCGGTGCCGAATAGATTCCCGACGCGCGATTGGAACGCGGACCGGAGGAATCGCGGAATCCGTGAATTCTGTTCCCCTCAACGCGCGCAGATCCCCCCGTCCCAAGCTGCAGAATGTAAATCCCGTAGCATGCGTTCGCAGGTCCTGTAGATGACCCGGGAAGAATCTCATTGCCAAACACCTGCGCGTCCCGCTGGTGATCCAGCCAAACTCCGTAATAGGCGTCGGTGATGCGGCATGACTTCACTTGATTGTCCCGCGAAAGATCATAATTGCTGCCAGTCAGGGAGACACCCGTATAGAAATTCGAGATGTCGCAATGTTCGACCACATTTCCGAGGCAGCCCGTTCCCAGCACTTGCAGACCTACGCCGCCCAAATTCTCTTCACCCGGGCCGGATACCGTGCAATTCGAAAAGACGTTGTAACTCGCACTGGAAATCAGCCGCACTCCCATAGGCGTGCCTGCGCTGGTCAGGATACTGAGATCGCGAAACTCAAGATACTCCGTCCCGCGAAGTTCCAGCACACATGACGAGTTAACCGCCGTCAGTGTCACGGTGTTTGGCAGTGCCGATAGGATCATCACGCGGCCCTGCACGCCGGCACCGGGAATCGCATCAAACGTCACCTTCTCTGTATAGGTGCCGGGCAAAATCCCAACGGTCACGTCGGCTGAAATTCCGCGCCACTTCAAATGAGTCGCAAGTTGGCTGAGTGACGGGAATTGGCCGCCCGCACCCACCGAAACTTGTCCTGAAAGCGAAATACCGGCAATGACCACGCTGCGTGTCTGCGTATTGTTGAACGGCACGGCATCACCCGCAGCCGAAACGCGGATCTCCAGCGTCCCGAACGTCAGGGAACTCTCGGGCACATCCCATTCCCACGTCAATTCGCGCACTTCGCCGGCAGGTAGATCAATCGTCTGCATCCCGATGACCACGCCGTCATAACGCAGTTCCGCTGAAACGGATGGCGCGAAAAGCTGACCAACGTTTTCAACCATTGCGTATACAGTGGTCGCCGCGCCGGACGGCAAAGGAAGCGTCTCAAGTTCGAGGGCATCCACCGCGATGTCGATGATTGCGGGAAGATAGCTGTATTCATCGGCTCCGAGGTCGGGCACGCTGTCGCGCAGTTCACCGTCAAAATCGGTGGCGACTTGCGGAAGATAGATGCCTCGATTGGACGGCCCGAAAGCATCCGGCCGCACATGATAGTCCGTCGCTGATACAAAGCCCGCCTGGCTGGTGACGCTGCTGCTGTCCTGACCTGTGCCGGTTGTCCACGCGGCGAGCGTTTGCCAATTTTCATCAAGTGATGAATTGGCGAAGCGAAACTCCGGATTCGTGCCCGGTGTCTCGAACAGATTGTAGTCGGAGTTGAGCACGCCTGATGACCAATCAAACATTCTGGCAACGCCGTTTGTCCGGCGCACGCGCAAGATGTTATTCTTCATCGTCAGCGTCGTCTGCGGACCGCTCAGCGCGATCACAACCGCAGCGCTGGGAGCCGCAAGATTGCCGATCTCGATACTGTTGTGCCACAAAACGGTCGTTCCGCTGCGACAGGATATGGCCGTTACTGTGGCCGTCGACGTGCTGTCGAAGTTGCCGATCCAATTGTTCGCGGCGATGACTGTGCCCAATGCCGGCTCACTATAGAGGCCGTGAAGTGCGCCGCTCGATGTTCCGCCAAACAGCTTGTTGCGGCTGATTACTACAGTATCCGTAGCGGCCAGCGATCCAACACGAATCGCATGGATATTGCCCGGTGCGCCGGAGTAGCCCGCGCGGATTTCACATTGCTCAATATTCAACCTGTGCTGCCGAGTCGCGGAAATCCCCGTGCGGACGCTGTCGAGCGTGCAATTCCGGATGACATTCCCTAAACCGTGAGACGCACCCTCGCCCTCCAGAAGAATTCCAGTATACGACGCAACAACCGAACAGTTCTCGATCAAGTTGTTGTGACAACTGCCGTGCAGTGCGATGCCGGACGATGTCACCTGCTCGTGCGATGAGTTATGAATGACGCAGTTCCGTAGCGTGTTGTGGGAGCTGCCGTTCTCAATGCGCACGATTTCGAGTGCAAGGCCCAAACATGCAAAGGTCAGATCTTCAAAGGTCACATGCGTGACGCCGGTGAGTCGAACCACAGGTTCACCGGTGCCGGGCATGAGCAACGCACTGCCCGCCACTGATGGCGCGCGCCGAATCGTCAGCGGATGCTGCGTACCCATTCCCGGAAACGGCTGAATATGGATGGACTCGGAATAGTCGCCTGCGCTTAGTTCAAAGGTCACAGGGCCGGATACTCCGCGCATGGCAAGTTCACCCAATGCCGCCGAGATGCTCGCAAAATCAGAGTCCGTGCCGCCGACGCGATACGTGCCCGAAAGCGCCGCGGCAGTGATCTGAAGAGTGAAGGACCGCGCATTGTTCGCCGGATTCGAGTCTTCCGGCAGCACAACTTCCACAACCGGCGAAAGCGTCTCACCTGCGGCGCCGGTTTCCCAAGTGAGCACGCAGCTGTCCGCGACCGACGGGAAAATGGTTACGTGTGTTTCTGCAAGCTGAGCGCCGTTGGCAGATAGTCGTACTGGGAGATCCACGAGCGGCTGGGAGCCGCGATTCTGGATAAGGACGTGGATGGTCACAGGCGCAAATTCCGGTGCCCCCGCTGGTGCATCGAGAACGGCCAATACAGCCGCGTCAAACGGCGGTGCGTCGTACGAATACTCGTCCGCTCCGATGTCCGGAGGCTGAAAGCGCGGTTCGCCGTCAAAATCAATTCCCGCCGTCTTAGCGATTGCGCCGTTTTGATGGGGGAGAGCGGAGCTTGATCGCAGATGCAAATCCGTGTCGGACACAAACTGCGGATCGCCCACAAAACTTGAGAGGTCTTGTCCTGTCGCTGAACTCCACAAACTCAACGTCGCACGCTCTGATTGATACCAACCCAGCCGGTATGAACTTCCAGTGCCGTGGAATAGATTGTTGTTGGAGGTCAGACCTCCGGCGGAAGTCAAGACAAACACGTTGTAAGACGGGCGCGTCGCTTCACGATTGACCAGAACATTGTTCAGGAGAGTCAGGCTGGCGTCGGGCGATGTAAGGCCGTTGTACACCGTGTAGGTCGTTCCTGTGGAAGTGACATCGTTGACGAGCACGCTGTTGTTTATGACCGCACTCCTGCCGCCGGTGAGAAACAGCGCACGAACTTGAGAAGAACCGGTGTTCTGAAAACTGTGAACGATATTGTTTACGCAAGTCAGACGGGAGGAGTTGTTCAACGGAGCGTGCCGGATCGCCGTCGCGTATCCGCCAGTCGTGCGTATCTGAGATATGACGTTGCCCTGCACACTCACGCTGTCCGACTCGTTTTGCGGCCCGACGTGGATTCCGGTCGCACCGGACCCGGACCCCGAATTCGGCTTGATGACGCACCGCTCTATCGAGCAGTCCGTCTGCCGCTCCAGCACAACGCCGCGCTGCACGCTGTCAATCACGCAGCTCTCGATCCTGTGACCTTGGCTCGACGCTGCGGGTGACGATACGAAGATGCCGTCGCTGCCGCGCCGGACGCCGCATTCGGTGACCCGCACGCCGGAAACTTGCGTCCCCGCAATCTCAATCACGCGTGATGTAGCGCGTGCCGCGAAACTCCCCTGGTGAATGGTAATGTCCGTGCTGCTGCCTTCGATCCGCACGGCAGGTTGCGACAAACTCGCGGAGTTCGCCGCGAACCCTTTCAGTTGAACGTTCTTGGCGCCTGACACCCGGATCACCGGTTGCGACGTGTCGCCGGACACTACGGTGATGTAGCCCGTTCCGGTGGGAGCAATGGTGACGTTAAAGTCACCGGCGCCGGGAAACGACGTGAGAACGATCGGACCGGTCTGCGTGCCCGGCGCTACGGAAATCGTGACCGGGCCGGAGATGCCTTGCGAGTTCAGGCTGTCCACAGCCTGACGAAGGGTGGCAAACTGTCCTGAGGGTCCGATAGAGTAATGACCGTTCAGCACCGCAAAAGCCGAGTGCGAAACGGTCATCATAAATACAATAGCCAGTAGTCTCAGCATGCCCTCAACAAGAGTTCCCAATGTCCTGGACGCAGGTAGCTTCTTCAAATCGCTTCAAGGTAGCATATCAACCAATGAATGACAACACCTGATTGACCGACTGCGAAAATAATTTCGCTCCTGTCGGTCCACTATTCAGAATAACTGACCCGTTAAATTTGACGGCATTTGAGAATTAATGGAGAAATCACTATTTTGTTTCCTGAGCAAGAGGAGATAAATAACAAGTACTTACCAGGATCCGAAGGCGTTCTTATTGTAATAATGAGGACTTAGAGTCCCCTCTCCGCCTATGACCCTTTGCCCTTTATGCCTCCTCTTGGCCAGTGCGCAACAGCAGTCCGAGGGAGATAGGGGGTATGCGAAAGGCAATCACTATCGAACGGGGGAAGTGGGAGACCGACTAACATTCGCCACTTGACTCTCGGTATGCGAACCAAGCAGGTCGCAAAGGCAAGGTTTAGAAATTTGTTTCCAGGACAACTTATGCACAAGCAACATTGGAAGAAGGCAAGGGTATGACCGCAGATATTCGAAAGAGCTATGCCGAACTAACGAAAACTTTTAAGGACTACTCCACTCTCTCCGGTATTGAAGGCCTGCTGCATTGGGACATGCAGGTCAATATGCCGCCGAAAGGCGCCGAGAAACGTGCGAATCAACTCGCGATGATCAGCGGCATGGCGCACGAGAAGCTCACATCCGCACATGTCGGAGAGCTGATCGAGCAATGTCAGTCGCCTAACGGCGCGCTCAACGAGGCGGAAAAGGCCAACGTGCGCGAAATGGCGCGCGATTATCATCGGGCGACCAAAGTCCCGCAAGAGTTGGTCGAAGAGCTGTCCCGTCAGCGCTCGATGACGCACGATGTCTGGGGACGGGCGCGCGAAAAGGCGGACTTCTCAATGTTTGCGCCAGAGCTTGAGAAGCTCGTGGCATTGACCAAGAAGTATGCAGAAGCGCAGGGCTACGAAGGCACTCCGCTTAATGCACTGATTGAAGACTACGAACGTGGCGCCACTGCCGACTCATTGACTAGACTTTTTGATGAAGTCAAAGCGGTAACCGTTCCGCTCGTCGACCGTGTGACGGCATCACCTGTCAAAGCGAAGTTCGACTTTCAAAAGAACCGGTTCGCAGCTCAGAAGCAGAAGGCGTTCGGTGAAGAACTTATCTACGCCATCGGCTTCGACCGACAGGGTGGGCGCTTGGATACGTCTATTCATCCGTTCTGCTCGGGCGGCTTGGGCGACGTCCGGTTGACCACGCGTTATAACGAGCACGCGCCGACGCAGGCTCTGTTCGGCATCATTCACGAAATGGGCCACGGGCTTTATGAACAAGGTGTCGCGCCGGAAACCTACGGCACGCCCCTCTCGGAAGCGCTGAGCTACGGCATGCACGAGTCGCAGAGCAGGATGTGGGAAAACTACATCGGCCGCAGCAAGCCGTTCTGGAAACACTTCTATCCAAATCTCATGAATCACTTCGGCGAAGAACTCGCCGGCATGAACATGGACGATTGGGTGCTGGCAATCAATCACGTCGAACGAAGCCTCGTCCGAGTGGAGGCCGATGAATTGACTTATGACCTGCACATAATCCTGCGCTTTGAAATCGAGCGCGACCTGTTTGCCGGTGTGATTTCCGTGTCGGACCTGCCTTCGGTTTGGAACAAGAAAATCCAGAGCTATCTGGGTCTGACACCGCCGGACGACGGCAAGCAAGGAGTGATGCAGGACGTGCATTGGAGCGGCGGCAGCTTCGGATACTTCCCGTCCTATTCTGTCGGGAACATTATCGCCGGTCAGCTGTGGAAGAAGATGAACGCCGATATCTCAAATATGACTCAGCAGATTGAACGGGGCGAGTTCCGCGACATTCTCGCTTGGCTTGGTGAGCACGTCCACAAACTCGGACGGCGCTACACCCGCGACGAGTTGCTCATCAGAGCCACCGGCAAGCCGCTTGGAACGGAAGATTACCTGAGCTACTTAACTGAGAAGTTCTCTTCTCTCTACAAGCTGTAACCACGATGAAAAAGGGCGGCTTTAAGCCGCCCTTCATGAATTGCGAGAAGCAGGTCTCTAATCCACGCCTGCATTCTCGGCGTAGAATTCGTGGACATCCAATTCATTCTCCATTTTGGAGACGATGACGGCTGTTGCGGAATCCCCGGTGACGTTGACCACCGTGCGAAGCATATCCAACAACCTGTCCACACCGATAATCAAGGCGATTCCCTCGACTGGCAGATTGACGGACATCAGCACCATCGAGAGCGTAATCAGCCCGACACCGGGCACCCCTGCGGTGCCGATCGAAGCCAGCGCTGCCGTGATCACCACCGTCACTAACTGCGAGAAGCTTAAGTCAACTCCGTAGACCTGTGCAATGAAGGCCGTGGCAACACCTTGCATGATGGCCGTGCCGTCCATGTTAATCGTCGCACCGAGCGGCAGTGCAAAGCTGGCAATACCCTTTGAAACGCCCTGCCGACGCTCAGCGACGTCAATAGATACGGGAAGCGTGGCGTTGGAAGACGATGTTGAGAAGGCAACGGTCATCACCGGAATATGGTTCTTGAAAAACTGAACAGGTGATAATTTTGTGAAGGCATAGAGCAGGGCGGAGTAGACGATGAACAACTGCAACAAGAGCGTGCCCGAAAGAGTCAATACATAGGCAAGCAGCGGCAACAGCACGCCAAGACCCTGTTCAAGCATGACTTTGGCAATCAGGGCAAACACACCGGGTACCGCCAACCAGATAATTATCTCCACAACTCGCATCAGCACGTCGTTGCCGATTTCGGCCAACCGCATCGCAGGTTCGGCTTTCGCGCTAAGTTGAGCCAGCGCAATCCCCAGCAACAGAGCGAAGAAGATGACCTGCAGCATGTTCCCTTCCACCATGCCCTGAAACGGGTTCTTGGGAATCATGTCCACGATGACATCCATGATAAAAGGAGCCTGCTTGGGCGTGAACGACGCGTCGGTGGGAAGCGAGATTCCCGTCCCCGGCCTTACGATTACTTCTGCGATGAAAAGCGCCATTGAGACCGCGAGCGCCGTCGTCAGCAGATAAATGAGCATGACCCGCATGCCTACGCGACCCAGTTTCTTCGGGTCACCGATGGAAGCCGCGCCGTAGACAAGGGAGACGAACACTATCGGGACGACCAGCATCGTGATGGCCCGCAGGAAGATGTCGCCAACAGGTTTCAGCAGCCACTTGATGAGACCTGTGCTGACCGCTTCCGGCAGCAAGGCATTGCCGACTATCCCGAAAAGTAATCCGGCCAGCAGAGCGGCGAGAATCCAAATGGTCAGTGTGGCCTTCTTGGTGGAGGACATGCCTGCTCCAGTTTCACTTCGAATCAAACATGACAGCAAATACTGTATCTGCAAACAAATTAACAAACCTAATTGAAGGCCGCAAGGCTTTCGCGAAACTTAATCCATGGGGAAGTATGCTTCGTAACATCATTTTGCTGGTGATGCTGGCGGGCTGGGCAACGGGGGCGCATGCACGCGCGACAGTCTCCGGCAAAATCAAAGACGATGCCACGGGAGAGTCCATTCCGGCTGTGGCGGTCGTTGTGGAAGGGACAAACCGCGGGGCCGCGGCCAACGTGGAAGGATTCTTCTCGATTCCGAATCTGGAACAGGGAGAATACACGCTGGTCTTTACCTCGCTGGGGTATGAATCTCTGCGCAAGCCGATCTCGATCAACGGAGAGAATCAGAACTTTGAGATTCGCTTGCGTCCGGCTGCGCTGCTGGGGCGTGAGGTTGTGATTATCGCGGAACGCAAAGAACCTGAGTACGCGCCGAAAGTCGCACAGATTGAAGTCACTCCGCGGCAACTGGTCAAGCTGCCACAGCTTGCCGAACCTGACCTGTTTCGTGCGCTGCAAGCCACGGCAGGCATTCTGCCGTCCAGCGATTTCTCGGCGGAACTGAATATCTGGGGCGGGTCGGGTGACCAGAATCTGATTCTGCTGAACGGCATCAATGTGTACAAGCCCACGCACTTGGCGGGTCTGTTCTCTATCTTTAACATGGACGCCATCAAGGACGTCAAGCTTATCAAGGGCGGGTTCGGCGCGCAATATGGCGGCAGGTTATCCGCCGTTGTGGACGTGGCCGACCGCGAAGGCAACCGCAATAAGATGCAGGGCAAAGTGGGACTCTCGCTGTTGTCTTCCACGGCATTGCTCGAAGGTCCGCTGCCGCACGGGTCGTGGCTGGTGGCCGGTCGGCGAACATATATTGACGCGGCGACCAAAGCCTTCAAAAGCGCGGGCATCATCGAAGATGACTTCCCCTATTACTTCTTCGATTTCAACGCGAAGGTCACACGGGATTTTGCGAACGGTGACCGAATTTCGCCATCTGCCTACTGGGGCGACGATATCCTGAAGCTGTCGTCGGCAGTCGGCGACCGCCTGCGATTGACTTGGGGAAACAGGACATTTAGCATTCCGTTCGTTCACATCTTTTCGCCAAAGGTCTACTCGCATACGAACTTTGCCGGCAGCAACTTCTACGGCAAACAACGCTTCGAAACGACGGACTCGTGGGGGGAATGGAACAACAATATCAACGACCTCACCCTCGAATCCGACATCACCTATTTCGCGAATGCCCGAAACTCGATGACGTTCGGGTTTGAAGCCAAGATGTTTGATTCGTATCTGGAGTTCCTGTCCTCCGACTACCTTCTGGGACGCAATGACTACGACGGCGACTTGCTGTCACTGTATGCGTCCGACGACTACCGTCTGACGGACAAATGGACGATTACCCCCGGTCTGCGCTACGAACATTACAGTCTGAAAGAGTCAAATGAATTGCTGCCGCGACTGGCTGCGCGCAGGGATTTGGGTCCGGGAATGTATGTGAGCGGCGCGTGGGGACTTTACACCCAGTATCTTCAGCAGGTGCGCGTGGGCGAGGACTTTGCTTCGCTGTTCGACTCATACATTGCGCTGGGTGAACGCTTCGGCATCGCCCGTGGACAGCATTTTGCCCTAAGTTTTGTGGATGACAGTCTGGGACGGTTTAAGGTGACAGGTGGCGCCTATTACAAGAACTTCCAGAACATCGTGCAGCTTGACCTGCTGAATGCCAAGGATGATGGCGACACGGACCTTGAAGATTACGTCCGCGTCGGTGAAGGCTACGCCTACGGTTTCGATGCCACCATCGGCGGAGATTTCGGAAGCTATGAGATGAGTCTCGGTTACGCGTGGGGCCGGTCGCGAAGAGTCTTCGGCGCATTTGAGAACTTCGAGCCGCTTGATCAGGGAAAGACCTTCCCGGCATATTTCGACCGCCAACACAGCAGTAATCTGTTTGTCAGCCGGAAAATTCGCAAGCGTGGAAGTTTGGAAACGCGGCTGAACTATCAGTCCGGTCTGCCGTATACCAAAGCATTGGGAGCTTACAGTCCGGGTCTCGGATTGCCCGCGCACTTCTTCCAACCGGGACCGACCTACGGCGAGCGGTTCAGTCCGTATGTTCGACTGGATGTCGCCTATCGCTTGAAATACGAATGGAGCTGGTGCAAGTTCTCCCCCTATATTGAGGTCATCAACGTGCTGGGTCGCAAGAACGCCTTCCTGCGGTCGCTGGACTTGACCACCAATCCGGTCGGCTATGAGATTATCGGTCAATTGCCGTTCCTGCCGACGGTCGGCTTCACCGCGGAGTTTTAGGTCATGAAATATTTCTCTTACATACTCCTTGCCTTGTTCAGCACATTTCTCCTGTCCGCATGTGATGATGAAGCGGACGTCAAGTATCAGGAAGAGCTGGTGGTTGACGGGTTCATGTATATCGGGCAGCGGCTGGAAATCCGTCTGTCCCACACCGTGCCGATCGATCAGGCTTATTATCCCGATCAGGTGCGGGTGAGTGGAGCGGAGGTCTACATCACGGTTAATCAGCAGTCCACCTATCAGCTTACAGAAGAAAACTCCGGCGTGCCCGGGACCTATGCCCTGCCCGAGTCTGTCCACGTAGTGACCACCGGCGAGCGCTACGATCTGCTCGTTGTGCGTCAGCAGGATACCTTGCGGGCTTATTCCTACGCTGTGGCGCCGATAGAAATCACTCAGGCTGTGCTGGTTGACGGCGATTTGATCACCGACCCCGCTCCCGATACGCTGGAATACGGCGGTGACGAACTTCGCTTGCGCTGGACGACGAGTGATGTGAATTTCGGCTATGCAATCTTGATTCAAGCCATGGACGAAGGCAAATACGGCAAAGAGTGTGATTTCGGGGACGACAACGGTCCAGGAACCTATCTCTCCATTTGGACCACCCGCTATATCGAAACACAGGATGTCCCTTGGATTGGACTCTGTTACACCGGTCCTACCATGTTCCGCGTCTTCTCGTGCGATACGGCGGCGTGGAACTTTATCGCTACGACCATAATCGGTGAGCCTGCGTTGAATCCCATTTCAAATGTCAGCGGCGGCAGAGGCGTCTTCTGTGCGGTGGACTGCGACACTTTTCACATCACCGTGACGGACACGCTCGAAGACTGAGCTTGCCCGGAATTGCCCTGTTCCAAGCACCTCTTCGGAGGTGCTTGACTTTTCAACCCTGCGGCTCTACATTCTTGTATTGAGTCTCACAGCGTTTCTCCAGAGGTGCCACATGGTTCGCGATCTCCAAGCTGCGTTAATAACTGTTCTTGCGTTGTTTACCATTGCGACCGCCCGCCCGGCGAAAGACTACGTTATGGGACCAGTTGCGGTGACCGGAGGCGAAGCCGTCAGGGCACAGCCATATTTGCGAATTCCGGGAGTGACCCTCGATGACGAAGGCGGGACCCCGAATTCAACCTATGAGATTGTTGGCCAGACCTGGTTTGACATCCAAACCAACGGGACACACGGTAAGCAAATAGCGGTCGATCCGCTCGGCGCTGTGCATTTCGCGTGGACCAACGGGGAAGATGCGGAGTCGGAGAGCAGGCACGTCTTTTACAATTGCTGGTATCAGGACACGCTTGCCCAAGGTCCTGCGGGTGTGACTGTGGAGAGCAGCAATCGAGCAGGTTTCTGCAACATCGCTGCTGCGGCCAACGGCTTTGCGTTCCCTGCTTTTCACCAAGCGCTCTTGAGCACTCCCCATGCTGCGGCAAGCATTGACTTCATCGCGCGCGCGGGAGCTTTCACTGCCTTCGAGGTTCCGTTCGGCGGGCACGAACCGGCCATCATCTGGCCTCACATTGATATGGATCGCCATGGACGGATCCACATGGTGGCCACAGAAAGCGGGGGCGCGGCTGAAGAGTATTATGTGCGCGGACAACCCAGCTATGACTCGGGATTCGGAATCGATATCAACTGGGGTGCAGGATTTGTCGCGCCGTGGGTTCCCGCGACGTTCATTACGATTGACGTAGCATGCTCGCGCCAAAGTGACCGCGTCGCGGTGGCGTGGATCACGGATCCGGTGGGGGATACTGATCAAGAAAACATTCAACTGCGCGTGTCCGAAGACGGAGGCAATAACTGGAGCGACATTGTTGAAGTAACGGGCATTCCACCGATTGACCCGAATTGCATGGCAAACGGCGGGGACTACATCACATGCAACGCCGACACTCTCCGTCCGTGGATAGACTTGTCCCTGATTCTCGACGACGATGACAATGTTCACATTGCTTACACGGCGCACGCCTGGTATTACTTTGATGAAGATGGCACGGTCGGGCCGTTCGGGCTGGTCTACTCTACCATCTGGCACTGGGGTGAAGATCGCGAAGAGTTCAATTTGATCAATCACGCGTTCTTCGCCAATGACTCCGTTGCCCTCGGCGTGAATAACCTGATGTGCCACCGACCGAGTCTGGCGATTGACACGACAAACGGCTATCTCTATTGCTCATTTCAACAGTTTGACCAGCATGCTTTCAGCGATGCGGGTTATCCGATGGGGGAATTCCACATTTCCGTTTCGACGGATAATGGACAGACGTGGGCCATACCGACGAACGTGAGCAATACTCCGGGCCAGCCAAATCAGCCGACGGGCAACGATCCGAGCGAACGTGACATTACGATTGCAAAGTATGTGACGGACGGGGTCATTCATGCTCTTTACCAGCATGACTATGCGGCGGGCAGCGCAGTCGCGAGCAGCGGCGCGGAAGGCCCGGCTACGCTGAACGACATGGTCTACATGCGCGTTCCGGTGAGTGACATTCCGACGCATCCATTGCAGGAGATTTGGGCGTTTCGTGCTGACTCGACCGGATTTCCGCGGGAGTTAAGTTCGCGCGGCGAGCACGCCGTTTTGCCCGCGGAGATGCTGTTGCATCAGAACTATCCTAATCCGTTCAACCCGATGACGAACATTCAGTTTGATTTGGCGAAGGCCGGAAATGTCAAGCTTGCGGTGTATGATGTGACGGGCCGTGAGATTGCAACGCTTCTGGATGAAGCGATGAGTGCGGGCGCGCACGTGGTCACGTTCGACGGAAGCAGTTTAGCGACGGGAGTGTATTTTACGCGGTTGGAGTCGGGCGGGGAGAGTATGACGAAGAAAATGATCCTCCTCAAATAGTAGAAGAAAACCATTGAGTTATTTATGACTTTAGTTCCACCTTACATTGAATCCCTAATACCCTACAAACCCGGGAAGTCGGCAGAGCAGATTCGCGAGCAATACGGACTCGAGAAGATCATCAAGCTCGCGTCGAACGAAAATCCGATCGGTTCGTCGCCCAAGGGGATTGAAGCGGCGAAGAATTCGTATCGCGACATTCAGCTTTATCCTGACGGCGGTTTGATGCTTCGCAACAAGCTGGCCAAACTCTATGAGGTCAAGCTGGATAACGTGGTCGTCGGGAACGGGTCAGAGTCGATTCTGGCCAACATCGTACGCACGTTCATGCTCGACGATGAAGAAATCCTGACGGTAGCAGGAACCTTCATCGGAATCTATGTCGCGGCCTGGTCGCGCGGCGTTAAACTGGTGACCCTGCCGCTTAAGAATTTCGCCTATGACCTCGAAGCCATGGCCGACGCGATTACGCCAAAGACGAAGATCATTTATCTGGCCAATCCGAACAATCCGACCGGCACCTATTTTACCAAGACAGAGTTTGAGAAATTCATGAAACGCGTGCCGTCGCGCGTGTTGGTGATACTGGATGAAGCTTACTGCGAGTATGCGGAAGACTTCGATGACTATCCCGATTCCATGACCTACCGTCTCGATAATGTCATGACGCTCAGAACCTTCTCAAAAGCTTACGGTCTGGCGGCGGTGCGCATCGGGTATGGATTCGGTCACGAAGACTTGTGCCGGAATGTCCTGAAGGTCAAACTCCCGTTTGAGCCGTCCAGTATCGCGCAGGCGGCAGGTGCCGGTGCGCTCGACGATGCGGACTTTCTGAAGCTTACGCAGGAGACCAACCGCGCAGGACGGGCGGGAATGCCGAAACTCTACGACGAACTCGGACTCCAGTATATTCCTTCCGCTGCGAATTTCTTCATGTTGCCTCTTGAAACCGAGGCACAGGCCTTGAAGCTGTCGGAAGAGCTTGAGAAGCGAGGTGTGATTGTGCGGCCGCTCAGAGGATTCATGCTTCCGCATTGCGTCCGGATTACGATTGGAACGCCGGAGCAGAATGAGTTTCTGGCGGAAGCCCTGCGCGATATTTGTATGGCAAAGGCATAAGTTAGCTGGATTGAAAGGCAAAGCCCCGAAGGAAGTTCGGGGCTTTGCTTTTTGGTGAAGGGAGTCAAACTCCGGTGAAACGCGCTCAGAAGCCGGTTACTTCCGTCACATAAACCTCACCGTCGTGGACGAAGGCACAGCGCGATCCGTCCGGGTCGAGGGCGGGTTCATCCGGCCAAAATTGTGTGATGCCCTGCACAGAACGGCGCTGACCGCTGGGGATATCATAGACGACCAGCTCCGCATACTTCAGTTCAGATTTGTCCACGACGAATATCAGGCGGTTCGAGTCACCCGACCACGAAGGCCAGCGGCCGCGGCCAAGGTCGACAGATTTGCCGGCGGCGACCTCCACTATCTTGACCTCTGTTGCCGCTGATGTCCTGCCAACGACTGCGACCCAGGCGCCATCCGGGGAAAGTTCAAACCCTTCGACGACAAAAGTCGCCGGTGACTGCCAGACGGCATCTCCTGCCGCGTTGCGTACGGTTAGAGCATTACGTTTCAGGAAAGGTCCATCAGGCCGTGCGTTGCCTTCGAGGTCAGTCAAAGGCTCGTCGAGAGCACTGCGATAGTAGATCTTATCATCAATCCTATAGGGACCTAAAATAGACTCCTTGTTGGACGTTATCATTCTGTTTTCTAATGTGCTTAAAGGGGTTACTATCAGTCGTTCCGGCTTGCTTGGCAGGGCTTCAGCTGTCCGGCGGTAGACCAGACCTTCACTCTCCGGATCGAACACAAATCTTCGCCCGACTCCCTTAGCATTCGCGACCCGGTAGAATTTTTGCAGCCGGATGCTAATAGCCAACTCTGTGACATGCAGTTCGTCCAAGTCGAGAGTCGTGTAGGCCAGCAACTTCCCATCGCCGCTCCACAGCGGGGCGGAGCAGCCTCGGCTGGTCCGTTCTGCAACCTTCTTGGGGGCAGATTCTACAATTCCATAAAAAACAAATATAAATGTGAGAATCAAGAGACTTTTGAGCCGCGGGGAAATCAGCATGTTGAGCATGGGTTGTGGATAAGTTTCAACAGGGGGCGTGAAGTCGCCAAGATTTGAATTTCGTAGCACTTGCGGGGTCCAAACTGTTGACTGCTTCACGAGAAATGGTTATCTTTCTAAGCCCTGCATGGATTCGCACAGAAGCCATGCGTCTTTACATTTTGCTAAATCAATCAAAGATAATTACCTGAACGAGGACTCGCAAGTCATGACTCGGGACATTGTTTACTCTTTCTCGGGAAGAGCGCTTCCGCTCCTCCCGCGGGCTGCTGGTTCACCAGATTCTTCAGCAGTGGATACTGCTCTCTTTACCGTGCGGACGCCCGCCGGGTTCCAGTCGACGGCTTCGTTCGAAATGATTTCGTTTGTGGAGGTGTGTTGATGAAGTTACGTGCTCTATTTTTCTGCGGATGCGTTCTGCTTCTGACAGGTGCGGCGAACGCCCAGTTTAATTGCTTCCTGCTGTACGATTGCACAACAGATCCCGGGTTAACGTACCAATGTGGCTTTACAGGTGGTCCGTTGCCGGACGGGACGACAATCGCCCAGATTTTCTGGGATGCGAACAACAACGGTCCGGACGAAGCTGACCAGCTTGCCCGCATTGACGGTCCCGTCTTCGGCCGTGCGAACTTCAATAGCATGCCCTTCAATTCCGTGGACGATCTGGGTTGTGAGGGTGGTTTCTACTCCTACGATCTATTCACGATTTCCACGAACACGCCGCTGCCGTCGCGCTACTGGGTGCGTGTCTGCGTGCCCGGGCAGAACCGCTATTGGCGCACTGGAGCTTTCACGATTACGGACGGTTACAGTGAAGTGACATTTACTCAGGCGGATTGGGTATGCGTGGAAGAGGCCTGCGGCGGATGTATCACCCCGGATGCGGTGACTAATTTTCAGGCTTCTGACAACTCGTGTTCGCAGGTGACGATGACGTGGAGTCCTTATCCCGCTGATCAGAGTGTGGACTCACTGTTCATCTACCGCAGCAACACCGATACGCTGGTTACGCGTGTCGCCAGAGCGGCTACGCAGTATGTATATTCGAATGCTCCGCAGGGTTCCTATGGCTATATCATCATTGCCCGCTCAGTGCAGGGCAATGACACCTGTTTTTCGACCAGCAGGCAGGACAACGGAACGCGTCTGCCCTCGGCCTTAGGTCCTGCGACGTGTTCGGCCTCAGACAACCGCTGCGGAAGCGTGATTGTTTCGTGGACCGTGCCGAATAATATTTCGACCATAGACTCGTTTGCCATTTTCCGCAACGGAGTCGAAGTAGGTCGCCAGATTCGCGGTCAGGCCGGACAGCCGAACAGTGACACGATTTTTATCGCCGGAACAGCAAACTATACAGTCGCCGGATGGAACGCGGGGTGCGGCGCCGGCGCGCAATCGGCTGCCGACGAAGGGACGGCGTTTGCTGCACCTGCTGTGCCGACGAACGTTACGGCATCGGTCGGTCAGTGCATCGTGACGATCAACTGGACACCCTCTGCCGGCGCGACGGGCTACATTGTCTACCGCGACGGCAATCAGATCGGCACACCGGCGGCCCCGCCGTTTACGCATGAGCCTCCGGCCCCGAGCACGAATTATAACTTTACTGTCGCCGCACGCAACTCGAACAATCCGGCGGATTGCCAAACCAGCGCACAGTCGGCTCCGGCTGTCGGCGCGGACATCGATGAACCGCTGGCGCCGTCCAACGTGCAGGCGACTGACTCGACGCTCTGTTTTGTGCAGGTGACGTGGACGGATACCTCGCCAAACGAACTCGGTTTCATTATTCGCCGTGGCGGTATCAATATCGACACGGTGGCGGCGGGGGTTCAGACGTATAACGATACGACGGCGGCGCAGGGCACTAGCTACAGTTACACAGTGCTGGCCTACAATGCCTGCGGCAACAGCACGATTCCAACGGCGAACCAAGGGTCGCGCAAACAGGTGCCGCCGCAGGTGACGGGCGTCAATGCTACGGATAACCTGCCGGACCGCGTGACGGTGACGTGGACGAATACGATTCGAGAAACGAACTACCGGATCTTGCGGGACGCTGTGCAACTTGCGTTAGTTAATGCGGATATTACGACGTATGACGACATGACCGCCGTGCCCAACGTCGTTTACCTGTACACGGTGCAAGCCTATAACGAGTGCGGCGACGGCGTAGTTTCCGTAGGCAATACGGGGCAGGTGCTTGCTTCATTAAGTCCGCCGACGAACGTGCAGGCGACGGATGATCTGTGCGATCGCGTGGATGTGACGTGGACGGATACCCAGAACGAGACGGGTTACAACATCTTGCGCAATGGGAACCCGATTGGCTCGGTTGCGGCCAACGTGACCAACTTCAGCGATATCACTGCCGTGCCGGGGGTTGTGTATCCCTATATCGTTCAGGCCACCGGCCCGGGCGGTCCCGCAAACAGCACGCCTAATAACGGCGGTCGCGCTCCGTTGCCGCAGGCTCCGAGTCTGGTTTTGGTGTCTTCAACCTGTACTGGAGTGAGTTTCACTTATGAGCGAGGAGACTTCGCGGACACCACGGTTTTCTTCCTCGACGGAGTGCCGTTTAATGCGACCGTAGGCGCTGAGGGTAACTTCAATGTGACTTTGCCGGATGACGGTGATCACTTAGTTTACGCGATTGGCGCAAATGAGTGCGGTCGCGGAGACACGAGTGAACAGTACATCGTGAGCAGATTGCAGGCCCCCGGAGTCGTGACAGACTTGACGGGAACGAGCGAGAATTGTGCGGACGTCCTGCTCGAATGGACTGATCCGGCAGGAGCCGATGAGATTCATATCTATCGCAACTTGGTGCTGATTGCAACGGTTCCTTTTGGTGTAGGCGAGTATCTGGACAATGTCGGCAATGGCCCCGCAACGTATGAGTACTTTGTCAGAGCGGAGAACGAGTGCGACGTAGGCGCTACGAGTGAAGAGATTGAAGTCAGTGTGGCTCAAGCTCCAACGGTGCCCACAAACGTCGTAGCCAGCGATACCTCGTGTTTCTTCGTGTGGGTGACCTGGGACGCGTCGCTGGGCGACGTAGACTTCTACAATATCTATCGTGACGGAAACTTTGTCGGCAACAGCAATCCGGGTGTCAGAATCTTCTTCGATACACCTCCGGACGCCTTGCCGCACAACTATTCTGTTTCGGCGAGCAGTGAAGAATGTATCGACTCCGAGGCCAGCGAACCTGTCCCGGGCCGCAAGCTCGAATCCGTCGGGATTCCTACCGGCTTGGTTGCAGCCGAAGCGCGCTGCGATACCTTGTCCTTCTGCTGGACTGCGGCATCCGGTGACGTTGATGGGTATATCGTCTATGTAAACGGCGTTCCGATTGATACGGTGACTGGGACTTGCTTCGGATATGTGCCCGCTACTCCGGGACAGAGAACATACCGTGTAAGCGCCTACTCTGCGCTTTGCGGCGAAGGCGGACTCAGCGCCCCGATTGACATTCAACTGCTGGCTTCTCCGATTGCTCCGCCAAGCTTCGCGGGTTCGAGTAATAGTTGCTCTGGTGTCACGCTGACGTGGGGAGCGCAGCCGGCTAACACCGCGCTTGCAGGCTATCGCATCTATCGCGGCGCCACGCAGATTTTCGAAGGCGCTGCACACAACGATGACCGCACGTTTGTCGACGCGGGTGCGAGCGAAGGCGTGAATAACTATACTATCGTGGCCTACAGTTTGACAACTGGCTGCGATGATTCAGATCCTGCAGCAACAAGCGGCACCGTGCTTCCTTTCCCGACGCCGCCGACCAACGTGCAGGCTTCCGATACGTCCTGCTCGGATGTGTATGTGACGTGGACCGCTTCCACCGGCACTTTCGATGGATACAACGTCTATCGTAACGGTGCCTTCGTGGCATTCGTTGCGGCTCCCACGGCCAACTACACGGATACCGGCATTGCGGGCGGCACGACGGCTTCGTATACGGTGGCTGCAACGGACGATGTGTGCGGCACGACGGCGCAATCTGCTGCTGACAATGGAACTCGACTCGAAGGACCGGATGCGCCAACTAACGTGACGGCGTCCAACAACGACTGTGACGAAATTCTTGTGAGTTGGAGTGCCGCGCCCGGAGATGTGACGGAATATCGTGTGTTCCGGAATGGTGCTCTGGCAGGAACCGTCTTGCCGCCGACGACACAATTTGCCGATACACCGCCAGCAGGTGTCTATGAATACACCGTGCGGGCGTACAGCGTTTTCTGCGGTGAGACGAGTCCGTCCGCACCGGCGACGGGTGAGCGCCTGCCGCAAATGGGACAGGTCACGGGTGTCACTGCATCCGTTGACAGTTGTGACGGGATTCTGATTACATGGAGTGCGTATCCCGGGGTGACTGAATACCGCGTGTATCGCAGCGACGATCCCAACAACTGGTGGTCAAGTCTTGCGCCGCACTTGACATCTGTCTTTGACAATTCCGTGCCAGAAGGTGTTCCGTACAGCTACCGTGTGACGGCGATTAATCCCTGCAATGAGGGACCGCAGTCCGCGCCGGCAACGGGTCAGCGCGCCGAGACTCCGAGCCAAGTTACCGGACTCACCGCCACGCAAAACTTGGTCAGCGAAGTCTGCCTGAGTTGGAATGATGTTAATGGAGAGTTGAACTACAATATCTATCGCAACGGAACACTCATCGCCAGTAACAGCGCCGATGACGTCACCTACTGCGACGGAACGGCTTCGCCCGGCGTGACCTATACCTACACCGTCGCCGCGACAAACGTTTGCGGTGAAGGTGATCTGTCTGCCGGAGCACAGGGTGTTGCGGTGTTCAGCTTGAGTCAGGTTTCCGGAGTAACGGCTTCGACGACGGATTGTAATCAGATTTGCCTGACGTGGTCCGATATCGAGAACGAAACCGGCTATGAGATTCTGCGTGATGGAGCCTTGCTCGCAACGGTCGGCGCAAACGTCACGAATTACTGTGACATGACCTCCGTGCCCGGCGTGTGCTACAACTACACGGTGCGCGGGTTTAACGTCGGTGGCGCCGGTCCAGAATCCGCAAGCGTGCAGGGTTGCCGTCGCAGTATTCCCGAGCAGGTGCAGGGCCTGACGGCTACGACGACGAACTGCTCGGTGGTCATCCTGAACTGGACAGACACGGCGGACGAAGACCGCTATGATGTGTATCGCAACGGCGCACTGCTCGTGCAGAACGTTCCTGCGAACACGACTACCTACAACGATAATACCGCGACGCCGGGCGTCGCGTATATGTACACGATTCTGGCCGTTAATGCCTGCGGCAACGCGCCGCAGAGTGCTCCCGCGCAAGGTGTCGTCGCTACGGTGCCGCCGCTGGTTGCCGGATTGACCGCGTCGAACAACATCTGCTCACAGATTGCTTTGACGTGGCAGGATCAGCTTTCTGAGACAGGTTATCTCGTCTATCGGGACGGCAATCTGACGACTCCGATTGCGACAGTTCCGGCGAATCAGACGAACTACACCGACACAGGAGTGACCGGCGTTCACACATACAATGTGCGCGCAATCAACAACTGTGGAAACGGAGAAGCGGGAACAGCCGTAGCAGGCGAAGGATTGACGGTTCCGGGCGTTGCGACCGGTGTAGCCGCCGTTGAGAATTGCGGCAACGTGACGGTCACGTGGAACGCGCCCGCGACTCAGCCGATTCAAGAGTACCGCGTGCTGCGCAACGGCTCTCAAATTGCCACGGTGCCCGTCGGGACAACCACGTATGCGGATGTAAACGTAGGTGCAGGAACGTACTCATATAGAATAGTCACTGCCAATCAGTGCGGCGCCGGAGCGCAATCCGCGTTGAGTAACAGTGTGACTGTGATTCCCAATCTGGTTCAGGTAACGGGCTTCACGGCCGTTCCGAGTAACTGCTTCTGCATCAATCTGAACTGGAGTAACGTTGCGAACGAGAGCGGCTATTACATCTACTGTAATGGCGTAATCGTGGATACGGTCGGCGCGAATGTTACCACGTTGACATACTGTCCGGCGGACACGCAAACCTGTTCGGTGCAGGTGGCGGCGTTTAACAACTGCCAAATCGGCCCGCTGTCGAGCGCGATTGTGGTCACTCCGAATACCTATCCTCCGGCGATTTCGGGTTTCACCGCGTCAGAGAATCTCTGCGATCGCGTCTTGCTCCAATGGACTGCTTATAGCCACAGTGGAGTGTCACTGCTCAAGATTCGTCGGAACGGTGCAAATGTCGCGAACGTTCCTGCCGGTACGACGTCTTACAATCAACTTGGCGTGTGGCCGCAAAGTACGTACAGCATCTCAGCACTGCGTGTGTGCGCACCCGGAGATACGATTGAATCACCGCTTGCGACAGATGGCGGACGTACAGCACCGACACCGATCGGCCCGTCACAAATGGCCGCCTCGGACGACGGATGCGGAATTGTCACCGTCACTTTCACCTTCACGGACGTCGATGGACAGGATTCCGTGCACGTCAAACGTAACGGCAACGTCATTGCTCGCTTGGCGGGAGGATTGCCGAACGTTCAGCGCAGTTATGTGGACGCAAATCCGCTGCCTGCTGTCGCAGTCTATGAAGTCTGCGCTTTGTCCAACATCTGCGGACAGGGCGGATGTGCGAATGACGTCGGTCAGGCCGCGCCGGTCGCAGGTGCGGTTACGAATCTCGCCGCGACGAATGATCGTTGTAACACGATTATCCTGACGTGGACCGGTACGCAGTATGCAACGCAGTACGTCGTCAGGCGTAACGGCGCAGTGCTGGCGAATGTTCCGCAAGGGACCTTCGTCTATTCCGACAATGTTCCGACTGGGACAACCAACAGCTACACGGTTGCTGCGACGAACGACTGCGGATCCGGTCCGCAGACTCCGCCGGTAACGGGATCGACGATTCCGCTGCCCGCAGTTCCGACCGGCGTGGCCGCATCGGACGGCCTGTGTAATCAGGTTATCGTGAGCTGGAATCTGGTGGCCACAGCTACGAGCTATCAGGTCTGGCGCAATAACACACTTCTGGCTGACAATATCCCTGGCGCATTTAACTCCTACACGGACAACAGCGTGCAGCCCGGCGTGACGTACAATTATCAAGTGCGCGGAGTCAACCAGTGCGGTTTGGGCGTCTTGTCGGCTTCGACTACGGGATTCTCAGCTCAGCAAATCGCGACTGTGACGAATATCGCGGCAACAGTCAACCTCAACGATCGCGTTCGCCTGACGTGGAACAATGTAGCGCAGGAAACAGGCTACGAGATTCTGCGTGGGTTCCCGCCGCAATCAATAGCGACGGTTAGCGCGGATGTCACGAGTTACAACGACTTCTCGGCAGCTCCGGGTGTCGAATACGAATATCGTGTGCGCGCGTTCAACAACTGCGGTATCGGTGAAATGTCCACAGTGGTGTACGGATATCGTGTGCCCGTTGATCCGATCATCTTCGGTGTCGTAACTGTCACGACTGAGCTCTATGGCTGTATGTCTGCGGTTCCGGCTGATATGGACGGCGACGGAGATATGGATGTCGTTGCCGCGGGTATGTTCGCCGACAAGGTGATGTGGTACGAGAACAACGGCACGTGGGACTACACTCCGCATGTGGTGATAGCGGATTGGGACGGCGCACGTTCTGTTGCCGTCGGTGATTTGGACGGCGATGGTGACTTGGATATTGCCGCGGTCGCGCAGTTCGCCAACGAGCTGATGTGGTTCCGCAAGAATGCAAACGGCACTTTCACTCCCAATATCATTCTCACGAATTACCGTGGTGCCCGCGATGTGATTATCGTGGACATGGACGGAGACGGTGATCGAGACCTGGTGACGGCCGCTTGTGACGACAATGACGTAAGCTGGTGGCGTAACAACGGAAGCGGGGTGTTCACGCGCTTCGTGGTGGACAATAACTTCGTGGGTGCTCGCTCAATCGAAGTCGCGGATATCGGGAACGACGGTGATAAGGACATTCTCGGTGCGGCGTATGAAGGCGGCATGCTTGCGTGGTGGTCGAATAACGGAAGCCAGTCGTTTACCCGCCACGTTCTGGCCACCGGCTGGTTTGGAGCGTCCTATATCAACGCAGCGCATCTGAACAGCGACAACGTGCTCGATATCTACTTCTGTGTGGCGCAACAGCCGATGATTGCGTGGTGGGATGGCGCTACGATGGAACAGAACTATATTACGTCATTGCTCCCGTTCCCGCGTGAATTGGACGCCGTGGATATGGATGATGACGGACGAGCGGATCTGCTGGTGGCTGCCAACGAGCCGAATGAAATCTCGTGGTGGAGGAATACGGACAACCGCTTCTATCGGAACGTCATGTCGAGTTCCTTCACTCAGGCTTCGGTCGTAAAGGGCGCCGACTTTGACGGCGATCAGGATACCGACGTGCTGGGTGCCGGCGAAGGCACCATTAAGATCTGGCTCTCTTCGCTGCTCGATGTTGTGGAAGGTGCCTCCATCATCAGGCCGCAGGACGACGATAACGAAGGCGGCGACAGGCCCGCGTTCGGGCACGTGGCCATCCCGCTGGTGCATGAGCTGTCCGCTAACTATCCTAATCCGTTCAACCCGACGACGCAGATTCGTTTTGGATTGCCGGAAGCGGGTTATGTTAAGCTGACCGTCTACGACATCACGGGCCGTGAAGTCGCGCGTCTGGCCGAAGGCAGCTTCGGTGCCGGTTACCATACTGTGACGTTTGATGCCTCGCAGCATGCAAGCGGTGTCTATCTTTATCGGATAGAAGCCGGCAGCTTCGTGCAGAGCCGCAAGATGGTGTTAATGAAGTAACGTGATCGGCTGATTTGCTGATTGTTGTTGGGTTGGCAAAGCGACGGATACACTCCGTCGCTTTGTCCATACAGACCTTTGGATAATCGGAGACTATAATGTCGGAAGTTTTGGATCGACTGAGTGTGAACACGGTTCGAGGATTGGCAATTGACGCTGTGCAAGCTGCCAATTCTGGTCATCCGGGATTGCCGTTGGGAGCCGCGGTGATGGGGTATGCTATCTTTCAGAATCACCTGAGACACAATCCCCTTGATCCCGCGTGGCCCAATCGCGACAGGTTCATACTGTCCGCGGGACACGGATGTGCCCTGCTCTATTCGCTGCTGCACTTAACGGGCTATGATTTGTCACTGGAGCAGCTTAAGAGCTTCCGGCAATGGAATAGCATTACGCCCGGCCATCCCGAGTTAGGATTGACTCCGGGAGTCGAAGCCACTACCGGACCTCTCGGGCAGGGTGTAGGAAACATCGTCGGAATCGCGATTGCCCGCGAGATTTTGGCGGCGATGTTCAATCGGGAACAACACGAGGTCATCAACTATCGTGTCTTCGGGATCTGTTCCGACGGCGATTTGATGGAAGGTGTGGCAGCGGAGGCGGCATCCCTGGCCGGGCACCTCGGGTTGGGTTCGATTGTCATGCTCTACGATGACAACCGCATCACGATTGATGGATCCACCGATATCGCGTTCACCGAGGATGTCGGAGCTCGTTTCGAGAGCATGGGCTGGCACGTGCTCGCCTGTGACGGTATGGACTTGAACGAAGTAGACGGTGCAATCCGCGAAGGGATCGCCGAAAACACTCGGCCCACTTTGATTCGTTGCCGCACGCAGATCGGATTTGGTTCGCCGAACAGAGCGGGAACCTCAAAAGTGCACGGTGCTCCGCTCGGTGACGAAGAGCTGAGATTAACGAAGCGTGCGTTAGGTTTGCCGGAAAACGAGCCATTTTTCGTTCCCTCCGAAGTGTTCAAGCACATGGGTGCGGCACGTACAAGAGGAGTGGAACTGCAAGCGACGTGGCAGAGTTTACTTGAGGACACGCACAAAGCTCACCCAGGGCTTCAATCGGAGTGGCAACAGTTCTGGTCGCGTCGCCTGCCGGAAAAGTGGGCGGATACGCTGCCAAGTTGGAAAACAGGTGACAAGCCGATCGCGACGCGCAAAGCGTCGGAGATGTGTCTGCATGCGTTGAAAGACTTGCCGTGGATTGTCGGTGGCAGTGCTGACCTTGTCGAGTCGAACTTGACCTACCTTGAAGGCCGCGGCGATTTCCAGAAGAGTACACGCGGCGGAAGAAATATCCGATTCGGCATCCGTGAGCATGCGATGGGAGCGATACTGAATGGCATCGCCAGTTCTGCTCCGTTCATCCCTTTCGGAGCAACGTTTCTGAATTTTCTGGATTATATGAAGCCGTCCGTACGGCTCGCGGCCCTCTCGCATCTGCCCGTGCTGTATGTCTTTACACATGACAGTATCGGCTTAGGTGAGGATGGCCCGACGCATCAGCCAATTGAGCACTTATCACACCTTCGTGCTACTCCTAACTTGTGGACGATGCGGCCCGCCGACGCGAATGAAACGGCACAGTGTTACCGCGCTGCATTGGAGCGGACTGATGGGCCAGTCGCACTCTGCTTGACACGGCAGGCGTTACCGATTTTGTCTTATGAAGGTGAACAGAATCCCGTGGAGTTGGGCGCGTACGTGATTGCCGACGCAGCCGTTGATTCTCCGGATGTGATCTTAATGGCCAGCGGGAGCGAAGTAGAAATTGCGATGGCAGCAAAAACGCTGATTGAACGGGAAGGAGTTCACGCTCGAGTCGTTTCCGTCCCGTGCATGGAACTTTATGACAT